>Ga0196962_10000893_pt1 | contig 10632 bp, 11 predicted proteins | sample S3v_20metaG_FD_183186 | JGI IMG/M metagenome (GOLD analysis project Ga0196962, IMG submission 183186) | Soil microbial communities from Anza Borrego desert, Southern California, United States - S3+v_20 | ecosystem: Environmental > Terrestrial > Soil > Desert | place: USA: California | collected... | reverse complement strand
CGTGCCCCGCAGCGCTACGCCGAGCGCCCCAGGCCCCGGCTTGCGCGGGGGCTCACGTCAGCGGAACTCATCCTTCGCCGCCCTGAGCTTCGCGAAGGTGTCCGCCGGCTCGAGCCCGCCCCACCGCTCGCGCATGTCCGGATCGTCGGCGCGCAGGAACGGATTGGTGCGCAGCTCGCGCGCGAGCCGCATCGGCACCGTCGGCTCGCCGCGCGCGCGCCGCTCCGCGATCTCATCGGCATAGGCGCGCAACTCCGCGTTGCCGGGATCGGCGTGGAGCGCGAAACGGGCGTTGGACGCGCTGTATTCGTGCGCGCAGTACAGCGTGGTTTCCGTCGGCAAGGCCTTGAGCCGCGACAGGCTCTGCCAGAACTGCGTCGAGGTTCCCTCGAACATCCGGCCGCAGCCGAGCGCGAACAGCGAATCGCCGACGAAGGCGATCCCCGCCTCGGGCAGGTGATAGGCGATGTGCCCCAGCGTGTGCCCGCCGACGTCGATCACCCGCGCCCGCCATGCCCCGAGCACGACCTCGTCGCCGTCCTCAACCGTGCGGTCGACCTCCGGGATCTTCGACGCATCCCAGCGCGGCGCGACGATCGTGCAGCCCGTCGCCGCCTTGACCGCCACGTTGCCGCCGGCGTGATCGGGGTGCCAGTGGGTGTTCCAGACTTGCGTGATCCGCCACCCTTTCGCCGCCGCCTCGCGCAAGCAGGCCGGGGCATCGGGCGTGTCGATGCACGCCGTCTCGCCGCTCGCCGGGTCGTGCAGCAGGAAGCCGTAGTTGTCCGACAGGCACGGGAACTGGTGGACTTCGAGCATCCGGCTATTTCAGGTTGAGCTGCCAGCTGACCCCGAACCGGTCGGCGATCCAGGTGAACAGCGCGCTGAAGCCGTAGCTGTCGATCGGCATCATCGTCTTGCCGCCGTCGCCGAGCTTTTGCGCCAGCGCGCGCAGCTGCGCCTCGTCGTCGCAGTCGATCATGAACGAGGTCGCCGGGGTGAAGCTGAAATCGTGCACCGGGGCGCTGTCGAACAGCATGATCTCGAGCCCGCCGACGCGGATGCGGCACGACCGGATCTGCCCGGCCTGGGCATCGCCTTCGGGATGCTCCTCGAGCAGCAGCAAGGCGAAGTCGGGGAACGCCTCGCGGTAGAGCGCGAGGGCGTCCTGGCCCTGGCCCTGGAACATCAGGAAGGGGGTGGCTCGCATGCCGCCACCCTATCGCCGTGGCCCGGTGTAGGAAAGGCCGATCCGCCCCGCTCGCGGGGAGGTGGACCGCCGCCCCGAGCCTGTCGAGGCGGTGGTGGAGGGGGCGGGCGGCCTTGCGCGACGTCGCGCCTGGCCGAGAGCCCCCTCCGTCAGCCGCTACGCGGCTGCCACCTCCCCGTTTCGGGGAGGGATGAGCTTACTGCTTGGTCTTCAGCGCCTCGCCGAGGATGTCGCCGAGCGACGCCCCCGAATCGGACGAGCCGTACTGCTCGACGGCCTGCTTCTCCTCGGCGATCTGGCGCGCCTTGATCGAGAAGTTGGGCTTCTTGGAGCGGTCGAAGCCGATCACCATCGCATCGACCTTCTGGCCCGCCTGGAAGCGGTCCGGACGCTGCTCGTCGCGGTCGCGGCCGAGGTCGGAGCGCTTGATGAAGCCGGTCGCGCCGTCGTCGCCGGCCTGGACCTCGAGCCCGCCGTCGCGGACCTCGAGCACGGTCACGGTGACCACGTCGTTGCGCTTGAGGCCGCCGGCCGAGCCGCCCGCGGCCGCGCCGCCGGCCGCCGGGGCACCCTTCTCGAGCTGCTTCATGCCGAGGCTGATGCGCTCCTTCTCGACGTCGACGTCGAGCACGACCGCCTTCACTTCCTCGCCCTTGCGGTGCAGCGCCAGCGCATCCTCGCCCGAGATGCCCCAGGCGATGTCGGACATGTGGACCATGCCGTCGACGTCGCCCGGCAGGCCGATGAACAGGCCGAACTCGGTCGCGTTCTTGACCTCGCCCTCGACCGTCGAGCCGACCGGGTGCTTGTCGGCGAACTCTTCCCACGGGTTGCGCTGGGCCTGCTTGAGGCCGAGCGAGATGCGCCGCTTGTCGCTGTCGACCTCGAGCACCATGACCTCGACTTCCTGCGAGGTCGAGACGATCTTGCCGGGGTGGACGTTCTTCTTGGTCCAGCTCATCTCGGAGACGTGGACCAGGCCCTCGATGCCGGCCTCGAGCTCGACGAAGGCGCCGTATTCGGTGATGTTGGTGACGGTGCCGCTGACCCGCGCGCCGACCGGGTACTTGGCGGCGACGCCTTCCCACGGATCGCTCTCGAGCTGCTTCATGCCGAGGCTGATGCGCTGGGTGTCGGCGTTGATGCGCACGATCTGCACTTTCACCACGTCGCCGATGTTGATCACCTCGGACGGGTGGTTGACGCGCTTGTAGCTCATGTCGGTCACGTGGAGCAGGCCGTCGATGCCGCCGAGGTCGACGAAGGCGCCGTAGTCGGTGATGTTCTTGACCACGCCGTCGATCACCTGGCCCTCGGCCAGCTTGTCGATCAGCTCGCTGCGCTGCTCGGCGCGGGTCTCTTCGAGGACCGCGCGGCGCGAGACGACGATGTTGCCGCGGCGGCGGTCCATCTTGAGAATCTGGAACGGCTGCGGCATCTCCATCAGCGGGGTCACGTCGCGCACCGGGCGGATGTCGACCTGGCTGCCGGGGAGGAACGCCACGGCGCCGTCGAGGTCGACGGTGAAGCCGCCCTTGACGCGGCCGAAGATGCGGCCCTCGACGCGCTTGCCTTCGCCGAACTCGCTCTCGAGCTTGTCCCACGCGGCCTCGCGGCGGGCGCGGTCGCGGCTCAGCATCGCCTCGCCTTCGGAATTCTCGACGCGGTCGACGAACACCTCGACCTCGTCGCCGACCGAGAGCGCGCCTTCGTCCTCGCCGCGGGCGAACTCGCGCAGCGAGATGCGGCCTTCGCTCTTGAGGCCGACGTCGATCACGGCGAGGCCGTTCTCGATCGCGGTGACGGTGCCCTTGACGACGCGGCCTTCGAAGCCGCCGTCGGCGCCGCCCAGTTGTTCGTCGAGGAGTTTCGCGAAATCGTCGCGCGTGGGGTTGGCGGTGGATGCCATAAAGATCAGGTTCCTAACTTCATCCCCGCCTTCGCGGGGACAGGCTGTTTTTCCGGCCAGGCGGTTGTGTCCGCCGGTCTTTCTCCGCCGCCGCGGAATTGCGGCGAGCGGGCCAAAAGGGCCGTCCGTCCCCGCCGGGCCGGATGCCGTGGCGAGGGTCCTGTCGAGCGTCGGTAAGTGCTTGGGCTGTCGGGACGCGGGCGCGCCTAGGCGAAAAGGGCCCGCGAGGCAAGCGAAAGCCGCCCAGGGAGCAGGCGACAAAGGCGACAAAGGCGACACCGTGTCGCCGGCGCGAAAGTGAAGCAAAGCCACGTTTCCTGCGGCTTTGCCGCCCGGCAGGTCCGGGCGACACTTTTCCAACAAGAATCGCGCCGAGGCCCGTGGAACATTGCGAGTACATGCACCGGATTGGGACCTGTAGGAAAGCGAAAAAACGGCCCGCGGTCAGGCGCCCAGCGATTGCTCGACGGCGGCAATGGCCGCGGCGACGGCTGCTTCCGGCACCAGCTCCGATGTGTCGAGCACGACCGCATCCTCGGCGGGGCGCAGCGGCGCCTCCGTGCGCGTGCGGTCGCGTTCGTCGCGGCGGCGCAGGTCGGCCTCGATCTCGCCGAGCGTGTGGCTCTCGCCGCGCGCCTGCATCTCCTTCCAGCGGCGCAGCGCGCGCGCCTCGACGGTGGCGGTGACGTAGAGCTTCACGTCAGCCTCGGGCGCGATGACGGTGCCGATGTCGCGCCCGTCGAGCACCGCGCCGTCCGGCTGCAGCGCGAAGCTGCGCTGGCGCGCGTACAGCGCCTGGCGGACCGAGGCGTGGACCGAGACGCGGCTGGCGAGCCCGCCGGCGGCCTCACTGCGCAGCTCGGGATCGCGCAGCAGGCCGTCGGCAAAGGCCGTCGCCGCGAGGGCATCCCCGGGATCGTCGGGATCGCCGCCGTCGAGGAACGCCTGCCGCCCGACCGCGCGGTAGAGCAGGCCGGTGTCGAGGTGCGGCAGCCCGAAATGCGCGGCGAGCGCCCTGGCGATGGTGCCCTTGCCCGAGGCGGTCGGGCCGTCGACGGCGATGATCATCGGCGGGCTCTAGTCGGCAATCGCGGGATTGAGAACCGGCATCGCGCGTCCTATCTGGCCGGCGCGGGGGCCACGTCCCCTGCGCCCGATGGGCCTTCAAGACCGGGACGGCCCGGCAGCAAACCTTGATGGAGGCTGCTGTGGCTTGGATGATCCTCATTACCGCCGGCGTGTTCGAGACGGTGTGGGCCTATTACATGAAGCTGTCGGACGGGTTCACGAAGCCGGGGCCGACGGTGGCGACTTTCGCCGCGATGGCGGTGAGCATCGCCCTGCTCGGCATCGCGATGAAGTCGCTGCCGCTGGGAACGGCCTATACCGTGTGGACCGGGATCGGCGCGCTCGGCGCGTTCGTGGTCGGAATCGTCGTGCTGGGCGAGGCGGTGACCGCCCTGCGCCTGGCGGCGGCGGCGCTGATCATCGCCGGGCTGGTGCTGATGAAGATCTCGAGCCCGGCCTAGGCAGAGCGCTGTCCCCTTCAGGGGAGGGGCTTGGCAGAGGGGAATCTAGGCGGATCGCCGGACAGTCCCCGCCCCCCGACCCCCTCCCCTCAACGGGAGGGGGAGCCGGTCGCGCCGTCGAGCAGCGCTTCGAACTGCGGGAAGCTGGTGGCTATCGGCGCGGTGTCGTCGATCTCGACTCCGCCGCGGCTGGCGCGGCCGGCGACGGCCATCGCCATCGCGATGCGGTGGTCGAGGTGGGTGGCGATCGGCCCGCCGCCGGCGAGGGGTTCGCCGCCGGTGCCGTCGACGACCAGGCCGTCGGCGCGCTCCGCGACCCGCGCGCCGGCGGCGGCGAGCGCTTCGGCCATCGCCGCCAGCCGGTCGCTCTCCTTGACCCGCAACTCGTCGAGGCCGCTGGTCGTGGTGCGCCCTTCCGCCAGCGCGGCGGCGACGAACAGCACCGGGAACTCGTCGATCATGCTCGGGGCCACCGCCGGGTCGACCTCGATGCCGGTCAGCGCCGAGTGCCGCACGCGCAAGTCGGCGACCGGCTCGCCGCCGACCTCGCGCCGGTCGAGCGCCTCGATGCTGCCGCCCATCTGGCGCAGGACTGCGTAGAGCCCGGCGCGGGTCGGGTTGAGGCCGACGTTCTCGATCACGAGGTCGCTGCCGGGCACGATCAGCGCGGCGACGGCGAAGAAGGCCGCGGACGAGGGATCGCCGGGCACCTCGATCGTCTGCGGGCGCAAGTCCGCCTCGCCGCGGATGCGGATGATCCGCTCGCCGTCCTCCTCGTCGACCCACAGCTCGGCGCCGAAGCCCTTGAGCATGCGCTCGGTATGGTCGCGCGTGGGAACCGGCTCGATCACGCTGGTGATCCCGGCGGTGTTGAGCCCGGCCAGCAGCACCGCGCTCTTCACCTGCGCGCTGGCGACCGGCAGCCGGTAGGTGATCGGCACCGCGGGGCTGAGGCCGCGCTCGGTCAGCGGCAGCGTCGTGCCCGAGAAGTCGGCGCCCATCAGCCCGAGCGGCTCGGTGACCCGGCCCATCGGCCGCTTCGACAGGCTGGCGTCGCCGGTGAACTGCGCGGTGATCGGATGGCTGGCGACGAGGCCCATCAGCAGCCGCGTCGAGGTCCCCGAATTGCCCATCTCGAGCGGCGCTTCGGGCTGCAGCAGCCCGCCGACGCCGACGCCGTGGATGCGCCATTCGCCGTCCGCCCCCCGCTCGATCGTCGCGCCCATCGCCCTCAGCGCCGCGGCGGTCGCCATCACGTCCTCGCCCTCGAGCAGGCCGGTGACGCGGGTCTCGCCCACCGCGAGCGCGCCGAACATCAGCGAGCGGTGGCTGATCGACTTGTCGCCCGGCACGCGGATGCGGCCCGTCAGGGGACCGGCGGGCATGAAGCGGCGGGCGCGAGGGGAGGGGCGGTCGGACATCAGCGGGCCTGGGGCGGCGGGCTTTTGACAGCGCCGGGGGGCTGTGGCAAGGCGCGCCCGCTCTTGATTCCGGCTCTTGTTTATGACCAGAGCCGCCACCATCAAGTCACGGCAGTTCACGCCCGCCAAGGCGGCGGGCAGACGAGGAATTTACATGGTCAAGCCAGAGTGGGGCGTCAAGCGCAGCTGCCCCAAGTGCGGTGAGCGCTTTTACGATCTCGGCAAGGACGATCCGATCGTCTGCATCGAATGCGGCAACCAGTGGGTGTCGGAGCCGGTGCTCAAGTCCAAGCAGCCGATCCCCTTCGAGGAAGTGAAGGAGAAGGAGAAGGAAGAGCCGGACAGCGATCTCGCCGACGAGGAGCTCGAGGACGTCGACGACGGCGAGGATTCGCCCGACAACGACATCGACCTGGGCGGCGACGACGATCTCGGCGTGACCAAGGCGGACGACGACGAGGAAGACCACTGATTTGAGGCTTGCGGAATCGGGTCGCCGCTCATAAAGGGCGGCCCTTCCCGAAAGGGTGGCAGGCCTCCCAGGGCATGCCTATATTGAATGGATACGGGGCCTTAGCTCAGCTGGGAGAGCGCTACAATGGCATTGTAGAGGTCAGCGGTTCGATCCCGCTAGGCTCCACCATCCACCGGAATGCCGACTTTCGGCTCATGCCGGGCTGCAAATGGCGTGTTCCTGCGCTTCCGGTGCTCACGGACCTCAAGTCCGCTCCGCTCCGGTTCTCGGAACCCACCATTTTCGCCTCGGCCGGACCCGAAATTCGACACACCGGACTGACGACAAAGTACTGAAATTGGCCGTGCAGATTCGACGGCCGCATTACTGACCCGCCCGCTGGCTGACGAGGTTTCGTCCGCCGGCGTTTTGCCGCTTTTGGAGTAGCCGAAGCCCATGTTCGACACGCTGTCCGATCGGCTGACCGGGGTCTTCGACCGCCTGCGCGGGCGCGGCGCGCTCAACGAGGCCGACGTGCGCGAGGCGATGCGCGAGGTCCGCGTGGCGCTGCTCGAGGCCGACGTGGCGCTGCCGGTGGCGCGCCAGTTCATCGACGCGGTGACCGAGAAGGCCGTCGGTAGCCAGGTGCTGCGCTCGGTCACCCCGGGCCAGCAAGTCGTCAAGATCGTCAACGACGCGCTGATCGAGATGCTCGGCGGCGAGGAGACGGCGCCGCTGGTGCTCGAGGCGAAGCCGCCGGTGGTGATCCTGATGGTCGGCCTGCAGGGCTCGGGCAAGACCACCACCACCGCCAAGCTCGGCAAGCTGATCCGCGAGAAGCACGGCCGCAAGGCGATGATGGCCTCGCTCGACGTCAATCGTCCGGCGGCGCAGGAGCAGCTCAAGGTGCTCGGCGAGCAGGTCGAGGTCATGACGCTGCCGATCGTGCCCGGCCAGCAGCCGGTCGACATCGCCCGCCGGGCCCTCGAATCGGCCCGGCTCCAGGCGGTCGACGTGCTGCTGCTCGACACCGCCGGGCGCTTGCACGTCGATCAGGCGCTGATGGCCGAGATGAAGGCGGTCGCCGGGGTCTCGGCGCCGACCGAGGTGCTGCTGGTGGTCGACGCGCTGACCGGGCAGGACGCGGTCAACGTCGCGCAGAGCTTCTCCGGCGAAGTGCCGCTGACCGGCGTGATCCTCACCCGGATGGACGGCGACGCCCGCGGCGGCGCCGCGCTCTCCATGCGCGCGGTCACCGGCAAGCCGATCAAGTTCGCCGGCACCGGCGAGAAGCTCGACGCGCTCGAGCCGTTCGATCCGCAGCGCGTGGCCGGGCGCATCCTCGGCATGGGCGACATCGTCGGGCTGGTCGAGAAGGCCGCGGCGACGATCGAGAAGGAAGAGGCCGACAAGCTCGCCGAGCGCATGCTCAAGGGCCAGTTCGACATGAACGACCTCAGGACCCAGCTCAACCAGATGCAGAAGATGGGCGGCCTGGGGATGCTCGCCGGGATGATGCCCGGAATGAAGAAGGCCAAGCAGGCGATGGCCGCGAGCGGGGTCGACGACCGCGTGCTGCTGCACATGGACGCGATCATCGGCTCGATGACGCCGAAGGAGCGGAGCAAGCCGGAATTGCTCAATGCCAAGCGCAAGAAGCGCGTCGCGGCGGGCTCCGGCACCCAGGTGCAGGACGTCAACAAGCTGCTCAAGATGCACCAGGAAATGGGCCGGGCGATGAAGCAGATCAGGAAGATGGGCGGGCTCAAGGGCCTCGGCGCGCTGTTCGGCGGCGGCGGCATGGGCGGCGGAATGCCGGGTCTCGGCGGCGGCGCCATGGGCGGGGCCCAGCTGCCGCCCGACTTGCAGCAGCTGATGAAGAAGAATTGAATCTCAAGCGATTGAATCGGAAAGGTAAGTTCACATGGCAGTAGCAATCAGGCTTTCGCGGGGCGGTGCCAAGAAGCGCCCCTATTACCGCATCGTGGTGGCGGACAGCCGCTCGGCGCGCGACGGCAAGTACCTCGAGCAGATCGGCACCTACAACCCGCTGCTGGCCAAGGACGACGCCGCACGGGTGAAGCTCGACGAGGACCGCGCCCGCTACTGGCTCGGCGTCGGCGCGCAAGTGTCCGACCGCGTCGCCCGCTTCCTTGATGCCGCCGGCATCAAGGAGCGCGCCGCGCGGTCAAATCCGAAGAAGGCCGAGCCGGGCGACAAGGCCAAGGAGCGCGCCGAGGAGCGCGCCGCCAAGGCCGCCGCCGCCGAGGAAGCCGCCAACGCGCCCAAGGAAGAGCCGGTCGTCGAGGAAGCGGCGGTGACCGCCGAGGCTCCGGCGGAGGAAGCGACTGCCGAGGCTCCGGCCGAGGAAGCCGCCGCCGAAGCGCCGGCCGAGGAAGCGGTGGCCGAGGAAGCGGCCGCCGAAGCGCCGGCCGAGGCCGCGGCGCCGGTCAGCTCCGACGAGCCGGCCGAGGGCGCCGAGACTCCGGGCGAAGCGGGCGAGGCGACCGTCGCCGTCAGCTCCGAGGAGCCGGTCGAGGGCGGCGAGGAAGTGGTCGAGCAGGCCGTCGAGGAGCAGGCCGATGCGGCTCCGGCCGAGGAGGCCGCCGCGGAGGAAGCTCCGGCCGACGAGGCGACCGAGGAAAAGGCCGAGGGCTGATGGCCAAGCTCCCCTCCCCTTCAGGGGAGGGGCCGGGGGTGGGGGCTGTCCGCCGCGCGCCACCCGACAAGCCCCACCCCAACCCCTCCCCTGCAGGGGAGGGGCTTGCGCGCGCCGAACGTCCCGTCACGCTCGCCGCCATCACCGGCGCGCACGGCGTGACGGGCGAGGTCCGCCTCAAGCTGCTCGGCGAAGGCGTGTCATCGCTCTTCGCCCACAAGAGCTTCAACGGCGGCGCGCTGACGCTGACCAAGGTCCGCGACGACGGCAAGGGCGGGGCGATCGCCCGCTTCGCGCAAGTCGCCGACCGCACCGCCGCCGAGGCGCTGCGCGGCACCGTGCTGACCGTCCCGCGCTCGGCGCTGCCGCCGCTCGCCGAAGGCGAATACTACCACGCGGACCTCGTCGGCCTCGCCGCGGTGTCCGACGCCGGCGAGCCGCTCGGCGCCGTCGTCGCGGTCGAGAACTTCGGCGCCGGCGACATCGTCGAGATCGAACGCCCGGGCGGCAAGCGCTTCATGGTGCCGATGCGCCCCGAGGCGGTGCCCGAGTGGGACGGCGAGCGGCTGGTCGTGGCCCGGGCCTTTGCCGAGCTCTAGCGCCTGAGCGGCTCGAGCTCGGCGAGGTAGTTCCTGATCGCCGTCGCGGCGACGCCGCCTTCGCCCATCGCGTGGCTGATCTGGTCGAGCCCTTTGACCACGTCGCCGGCGGCGAACAGGCCGGGGACGTTGGTGCGCTGGTGCGAATCGACCACCACGCACTGGTCCTCGCTGATCATCGCCCCGGCTTCCTGCGCGAGATCCGCGCGGACGCGCGAGCCGAGCGCCGGATAGATGCTGTCGAACGACCGGCGGCCCTCGGCGGTGTCGAGCGCCAGCCGGCCGTCGGCGATCTCGTAGCCGCCGCACGGGCCGGCGACGCGGCGGATGCCGGCGGCGTCGAGCTGGGCGGTGCATTGCCCGTCGAGGTCGTGCTCACCCTCGGGCGCGATCAGCGTCAGGTCGGCGGTATAGCCGCGCAGGAACAGCGCCTCGGCGGTGCCGTGCTCGCCGGTGCCGATCACCGCGACGCGCCTGTCGGTGACCTCGTAGGCGTCGCAGATCGGGCAATAGCGCAGCAGGCCCGCGGCCAGCGCCTCGCCGTGCAGCGCGTCGTCCATCCCCGGCGGGCGATTGTTGATCACCCCGGTGGCCAGCAGCACCGTGCGGGCGCGGAACTCGCGGGCCTCGGCGCACACGCGGAAGCCATCGCCGGCGCGCTCGAGCTTCGTCACCCGCGCCAGCTCGCGCTCGGCCCCGTAGCGCTCGGCCTGGGCCAGCATCCGCGCGAGCAGCTCGGTCCCCGGGATGCCGTCCGGAAAGCCGGCGTGGTTGTGCGAGCACGGGATCAGCGCGGCGCGGCTGGTGCCGCAGTCGAACAGCCGGATCGCAAGGTGGAAGCGGGCGAGATA
>Ga0196962_10000892_pt1 | contig 10641 bp, 13 predicted proteins | sample S3v_20metaG_FD_183186 | JGI IMG/M metagenome (GOLD analysis project Ga0196962, IMG submission 183186) | Soil microbial communities from Anza Borrego desert, Southern California, United States - S3+v_20 | ecosystem: Environmental > Terrestrial > Soil > Desert | place: USA: California | collected... | reverse complement strand
TCGACGTCGACCGTCTGCTCGACGAGCGCCGCAACCTGGAGTGGCACCTGTGCGCGCTCCGCGCCGACCTCGTGCCGAACGGCTGACGCGCCAGGCCGCCGACACCTCGCGCCGCCGTCCACGCGGGCGGCCGCGGACACCGCCGCCGCCGGCACTGCGGCGCCGCGCCGGCGCTTGACAACGCTGCAATAGTTAGCGCTGGTGATAAGTACCGATGCCGATAAGGAGCGCCGCGCCCAGACGCTGCTCGCCCTCGCGGACGGCACGCGCGGCCGCATCGTCGAGCTGCTGGCCGAGCGGCCGCGCACCGCGTCGGAAATCCACCGCTCGTTCCCCATCGCCGCCCCCGCGGTGAGCCGCCATCTCCGCGTGCTGCGCGAGGCCGGGCTGGTGCAGGAGCGCCGGCCCGCCGGCGACCGGCGCGTGCGCGTCTACACGCTGCGCACCGAGCCGGTGAACGAGCTCGCCGAGTGGCTCGACGGCATGAGCCGCCGGTGGCAGGACCAGCTCGACGCGTTCAAGGACTACGTCGCGCTCCGCACGGCGCGACCCGAGGAGGAGCCCAGGTGACCGCAGCCGCCGCTCGTGCCGAGGTCGTCGTTCCCGCGACGCCGGACGACGCCTTCCGCCTGTTCACGGAGGACATCGGCCTGTGGTGGCGGCGCGGCACGCCGTACTGGAACGACGCCGAGCGCGCGGTCGACCTGCGGATCGAGCCGGGCGTCGGCGGGCGCTTCGTCGAGGTGCACGACGGCGAGGCGGGCACGGGCTTCGAGGTCGGCCGCGTCACGGCCTGGGAGCCCGGCCGGCGCCTGGGCGTCACGTGGACGCAGACGGGCTGGGACGGGGTGGCGACCGACGTCGAGATCACCTTCGAGGCGACGAGCGACGGCACGCGCGTGCGCCTCGCCCACACGGGCTTCGAGCGGGTGCCCGACGGCGCCCGCGCAGTCGCCGGCTACGACGCCGGCTGGAACGAGATCCTCGGCTGGTACGCCGGGGCCGCCCAACGACGAAAGGAGCCGTCGAGGTGAAGTACCTGCTCTTCTACACGCCGGTCGAGGACGTGCTCGCCAGGGCGCCGGCCCACTTCCCGGCGCACCGCGCGCGCCTGGACGAGTTCCACGCGCGCGGCGACCTCCTGATGGTGGGCACGTTCGCCGACCCGCGGGAGGGCTCGATGGCCGTCTTCACCTCGCGCGAAGCGGCGGAGGAGTTCGTCGCCGGGGACCCGTTCGTCGACCACGGCGTCGTCGCGCGCTGGGAGATCCGCGAGTGGGACGAGGTGCTGGTGCCGGTGGCCTCGGCCTGACGCGGCGGGCGGTCGCCGCCCGCTCAGGCGAGGGCGGGCTCGGGCGCCGCGCGGACTCGGGCCCGCGACGCGCCGAGCGCGTCGAGCATGAAGAGCAGCAGCGCGACCCACACCAGCACGAAGCCGGCGAGGCGCGTCGGCGGCATCGGCTCGCCGTAGAACAGCACCCCGATCAGGAACTGGATCGTCGGGGTTAGGTACTGGAGCAGGCCGAGCGTGCTGAGGCGGATGCGGATTGCGGCGGCCCCGAAGAGCATGAGCGGGAGCGCGGTCACGACCCCGGCGCCGACCAGCAGGGCGGTGTGCCCCGCCCCCTCGGTCGTGAAGGTGCCCCGGCCGCTGCCGCCGAGCCACGCGAGGTAGGCGACGGCCGGGAGCACGAGGACCGCGGTCTCGACGGCGAGGCTTCGCATGCCGTCCACGCCCGCCCGCTTCTTGACGAGCCCGTAGAGCCCGAACGAGCACGCCAGGGTCAGCGCGATCCACGGCACGCGGCCGTAGTCGACCGTGAGCACGAGCACCCCCGCCGCGGCCACGGCGAGCGCGATCCCCTGCCGGCGGCGGAGCCGCTCGTGGAGGAAGACCATGGCGAGCACGACGGTCACCAGCGGGTTGATGAAGTAGCCGAGGGACGTCTCGACGACGTGCTCGCTGTTGACCCCGTAGATGTACACGCCCCAGTTGACGCTGACGAGCGCCGCGGCCAGGGCCAGCAGCCCGGCGGCGCGCCGGCTCAGCCGCCGGAGCCAGGCGAAGCCCGACGTGAGCGCGAGCAGCGCGAGGAGGAACGCCAGCGACCACACGACCCGGTGCGCGAGGATCTCGACCGGCAGCGCCGGCTCGAGCAGCGGCCAGTAGAGCGGGAACAGCCCCCACATCAGGTATCCGCCGACCGCCGCGAAGCTTCCTGACCGCGATGGCGACACCACATCGACGGTAGCGGCGTGCGCCTGCCACGACGACGATCGCCGGCCGGCCGCGGTGGAGCCGGATGCGCTCGGGGCGTAGGGTCGTGACCGTGACCGGGCCTCAGCGCCGCAGACCCGCCCGCCGTCGCGGCCGCGCGAACAGCGACGCCGAGCGGCGTGCCCTGGCGAAGGCGAGCGGGCGGCGGACCGGGCCCCCGCCGCGCGCCCCGCGGCCCGGCTTCGCAGTGCTGTCGACGGACGGCGGATCGCGCGGCAACCCCGGCCCGGCGGCGATCGGGTACGTGCTCGCAGCCCCCGACGGCACGCTCCTGGCTTCCCACGGCGAGGCGATCGGCGTGGCCGGGGCGAGCGTCGCGGAGTACCGCGCGCTGCTGGCCGGCCTCGAGCGCGCGCGGGACCTCGGACTCGAGCGGGTGGACGCACGCTGCGACGCGCGCCTGGTCGTCGAGCACGTCACGGGAAGTCTCGAGCCGGCCAACCCGCGGCTGCGCGAGCTCTGCGGCGCCGTCCGCGAGGCGGCGGCGCGCATCGGCACGGTCGTGTTCACATGGGTGCCGTCCGCGGCGAACGGGCGCGCGCACGCGCTCGTCGCCGAAGCGCTCGATCCGCGGCCGTGACGTCGTCAGGCGCGCCGCTGCAACGCGGCGGCGCCGGACTCAGTCCCGGCCGGCGGTGAGCCGCCGGGCGAGCAGGTCGGCGACCGCCGCCACGGCCTCCTCCGGCCCGAGCCCCTGCTCGCGGAGCGCATCCCACGTGCCGAGGTCGATCATCGCCCTCGCCACGGCGCGGTCCTCGCGCGTCGCGCCGAGCGGCGCGAGCGCCGTGTCGACGAGCGCGCCCAGCGACGCCTCGACCTCGACGCGCGACTCGGCGACGCGCGGGTGGACGCCGCCCTCGCGGCGGATCGCCCGCAGCTGCGGCGCGCCGCGCTCGTAGACGGCGAACACCTCGCGCGCGAGCCGCTCGAGCCGCGCCGCCGGCTCCGTCGCCTGCTCGAAGAGCGCCGGCACCGCCGCCGGGTCGGGAAGCGCGAGGACCTGCATCGTCACCTCGCCGCAGGCCGGGATCAGCTCGTCGAGCGAGGGGAAGTGGCGGTAGACGGTGCCCACCCCCACGCCCGCGCGGGCCGCGATGTCATCCCAGCTCGTCGCCGCGATGCCCTGCTCGCCATGCAGCTCCCGCGTGGCGTCCACGATCCGCCGCCGCGTCCGCGCGGCGGCGGCGGCGCGCTTGCTCATGTCGTAATTTCGCGGAGACATTTCCTTGACTAATTTCCTCCGCCTAATTATAGTCATGCCCGTCGGTCATCTCCAACCCCAGCTCCCAGCCCTCAGGAGGCAGCCCGTGGCGACCCAGGCGTCGACCGCTCCGCAAACCACCACCGCCGTCGGTGCGCAGTACTGGTTCTTCGGCATGCTGGCCGAGATCAAGGCCACGTCGGCGGAGACCGCCGGCCAGTACGCCCTCCTCGAGATCACCGCGCCCCCCGGTCTCGAGACCCCGCTGCACGTCCACTACAGCGAGGACGAGGGCTTCTACGTCGTGACAGGGAGCGTGACGATCCTGGTCGGCGACGAGACGGTCGAGCTGACCGCCGGACAGCACGCCTTCGGCCCCCGCGACGTGCCGCACAAGTTCCGGGTCGGGCCGGACGGCGCGCGGATGATCTGGGTCCTCACGCCCGGCGGCTTCGAGGACTTCGTCCACGAGGTGAGCGTGCCGGCCGAGGCGCCGACGGTCCCGCCGCCGAGCGTCCTCCCTCCCGAGAACGCCGCCGAGATCGTCCGGCGGCACGGCATGGAGCTCCTGCCGGACTGAGCCGCGGGCGATGCCGGAGGCGGCCCTCACCCGGGGGTCGCCTCGGCGCGTCCCGGTGAGCGCGGTCGCGAGCGTGGGGGCACGTGCGACTCGTCCAGCGCGAGAGGGCGTTGTCGACGGTCAGATCGGTGTAGGTACCTGCGTCCGCAGCCGCGGCCAGACCGGCGTGACGCGTCGAGCACGCGCGCCACGACGGCTCGGGCGTGGTCATCGCGGATGTCGCCGCGCATCTCGCGCGCGGCCGGCGCGTGCTGGACGTCCCACACCACCGTGCGGTCCGCACGCGCGTGCGTGAACCCGCGCAGCGCCTGCGCCAGCCGCGCCGTCGTCTCGCCTTCGGCGACGAGCGCGGTCGGACAGCGCCGCGGCGGCGATGCGGCTGTTGCCGGGCAGCACGTCGTACAGCCGCACCCAGTGCGCGCGCTCGCCGTCCCGCCACTCCGCGCGGAGCGCGCCGGGTCGTCGCCCGCCCGTGCCGGTTCCGCGTCAACCGACGCGGCCGGCCGCCACGGCAGCGCGACGCGCAGCCGGGATCGACCGCGGTGACGCGCAGCCCCGCCGCCGCCTCCATGTCGAGCACCGCCGGGTGCTCGGAGGCGTTGGAGACCTTCAGCACCGGCATCGGCCGTGGACACCCGCGGCTTCGCGCCGGTCAGGACGGGATCCACGGCCGGGGACGACGTGCGCGCGAGGCCGCCCCGGCGACGGATAGGCTCGCCGGACAGGCCATGCCCATCGCTTCCGGACCGGAGTTCCTCCGCGAGGAGGTCGCGCTCGCCCTCCGCAATCCCGGCATGCCGCTGGAGGCGCTGCGCCATCCCGTCACGCCGATCGGGATGCACTACGTGCTCGTGCACTTCGACGTTCCCTTGCTGGACGCCACGACGCACGAGCTCGTCGTCGACGGGCGCGTGCGGACGCCGCTCCGGCTGAGCCTGGAGGAGCTCCGCGCGCGGCCCGCGGTCTCGATGCCGGTGATGCTGGAGTGCGCCGGCTCCGGGCGCGCGCATCTCGCCCCGCGCCCGGTCTCGGCGCCGTGGCACGACGAGGCGGTGGGCTGCGCGGAGTGGACGGGCACGCCGCTGCGCGCGGTCCTCGCCGACGCGGGCGTGCTCGACGGCGCCGTCGAGGTGCTCTTCACGGGCCGCGACCGCGGCGTCGACCAGGGCGTCGAGCAGGACTATCAGCGCAGCCTGCCGGTCGCGGAGGCGCTGCAGGACGACGTGCTCCTCGCCTACGCCATGAACGGCGAGCCGCTGCCGCCGTCGCACGGCTTCCCGCTGCGCCTGATCGTGCCCGGCTGGTACGGCATGGCGTCGGTCAAGTGGCTGAGTCGCGTCACGGTGCTCGCCGAGCCGTTCGAGGGCGTCCAGCAGACGGTCCTCTACCGCTTCCGCCGTACGGAGGACGACCCGGGCTCACCGGTCACGCGCCAGAAGCCGCACGCGCTCATGGCACCGCCGGGCATCCCCGAGTTCCTCTCGCGGATCCGCCACGTGCGCGCCGGCCGGACGCTCGTCGAGGGCCGGGCGTGGTCGGGGCGCGGCGCCGTCACGCGCGTCGAGTTCAGCGCGGACGGCGGCCGGACGTGGGCCGACGCCACGCTCGGCGAGCGGCTCGGCCCGCATGCCTGGACCGCCTGGGCGTACGAATGGCGCGCGACCGAGCCCGGCGAGTACGAGCTCTGCGTCCGCGCGACGGACGCGTCCGGCGAGACGCAGCCGCTCGACGCCGCCGAGGCGTGGAACCTGGGCGGCTACGGCGTCAACGCGGTTCAGCGGGTCACCGTGCGCGTGACCCGCTGAAGTCCGGCGGCGAGGCTCCGGTCATCTGCCGACGTAGGCCGCGAGGTGCTCGCCGGTGAGCGTCGAGCGCGCGGCGACGAGGTCGGCGGGCGTGCCCTCGAAGACGATCCGGCCGCCGTCGTGACCCGCGCCGGGGCCGAGGTCGATGATCCAGTCCGCGTGCGCCATGACCGCCTGGTGGTGCTCGATGACGATGACGGACTTGCCGGAGTCGACGAGCCGGTCGAGCAGGCCGAGGAGCTGCTCGACGTCGGCGAGGTGGAGGCCGCTCGTCGGCTCGTCGAGGATGTAGACGCCGCCTTTCTCGCCCATGTGGGTGGCGAGCTTCAGCCGCTGCCGCTCGCCGCCCGACAGCGTGGTGAGCGGCTGGCCGAGGCTGAGGTAGCCGAGCCCGACGTCGGCGAGCCGGCCGAGGATCTTGTGCGCGGCCGGCGTGCGCGCCGCACCGGCGCCGAAGAACTCCTCGGCCTCCGTCACCGGCATCGCGAGCACCTCGCTGATGTCGCGGCCGCCGAGGTGGTACTCCAGCACGGAGGCGTCGAACCGCTTGCCCTCGCACTCCTCGCAGGTGATGGCGACGCCGGCCATCATCCCGAGGTCGGTGTAGACGACGCCGGCGCCGTTGCAGGTGGGGCAGGCGCCCTCGGAGTTGGCGCTGAACAGCGCGGGCTTCACGCCGTTGGCCTTCGCGAACGCCTTGCGGATCGGGTCGAGCAGGCCCGTGTACGTCGCCGGGTTGCTCCGTCGCGAGCCGCGGATCGCGCCCTGGTCGACCGTCACCACGCCTTCCCGGCCGGCCACCGAGCCGCGGATCAGCGAGCTCTTCCCCGACCCGGCCACGCCGGTCAGCACCACGAGCACGCCGAGCGGGATGTCGACATCGACGTCCTGCAGGTTGTTCGTGCTCGCGCCGCGCACCTCCAGCGCCCCGGAGGGCGTTCGCACCGACGGCTTCAAGGCGGCGCGGTCGTCGAGGTGCCGCCCGGTGATCGTGTCGCTCGCCCGCAGGCCTTCGACCGTGCCCTCGAAGACCACCGCGCCGCCGGCCGCGCCGGCGCCGGGGCCGAGATCGACGACGTGGTCGGCAATCGCGATCGCCTCCGGCTTGTGCTCCACGACGAGCACCGTGTTGCCCTTGTCGCGCAGCTGCAGCAGCAGGTCGTTCATCCGCTGGACGTCGTGCGGGTGCAGGCCGATGGTCGGCTCGTCGAAGACGTAGGTGACGTCGGTGAGCGCCGAGCCGAGGTGGCGGATCATGCGCGTGCGCTGCGCCTCGCCGCCCGACAGCGTGCCCGACGGCCGGTTGAGCGAGAGGTATCCCAGCCCGATCTCGACGAACGAGTCGAGGGTGTCGCCCAGCGACTCGAGCAGCGGCGCCACCGACGGCTTGTCGAGGCCGCGCACCCACTCGGCGAGGTCGGTGATCTGCATCGCGGAGACGTCGGCGATGTTGACGCCGTCGATCTTCGACGACCGGGCCGCCTCGCTGAGCCGGGTGCCGTCGCAGTCCGGGCAGGTGGTGAACACGACCGCCCGCTCCACGAAGGCGCGGATGTGCGGCTGCATCGCGTCGACGTCCTTGGAGAGCATCGACCGCTGGATCGTCGGGATCAGGCCCGAGTAGGTCAGGTTGATGCCCTCGACCTTGATCTTGGTCGGCTCCTTGTAGAGCAGGTCGTGGAGCTCGCGCTTGTTGAACTTCCTGATCGGCTTGTCCGGGTCGAAGTAGCCGCAGCCGCGGAAGATGCGGCCGTACCAGCCCTCCATGCTGTAGCCGGGGATCGTGAGCGCCCCCTCGTTGAGCGACTTGCTGTCGTCATAGAGCGCGGACACGTCGAAGTCGCTCACCGAGCCGCGGCCCTCGCAGCGCGGGCACATGCCGCCGGTGCGGCTGAAGCTCGCCTTCTCGGTCCGTGTCTTCTCGCCGCGCTCGATCGTGATCCCGCCGCTGCCGTGGACGGACGCGACGTTGAAGGAGTACGCGCTCGGCGAGCCGATGTGCGGCTGCCCGAGCCGGCTGAAGAGGATGCGCAGCATGGCGTCGGCGTCGGTCGCGGTGCCGACCGTCGAGCGGGGGTTGGACCCCATCCGCTCCTGGTCGACGCTGATCGCGGTGGTCAGCCCGTCCAGGACGTCGACGTCCGGGCGTGCCAGCGTCGGCATGAAGCCCTGCACGAAGGCGCTGTAGGTCTCGTTGATCAGTCGCTGCGACTCCGCGGCGATCGTGCCGAACACCAGCGAGCTCTTGCCTGATCCCGAGACGCCGGTGAAGACCGTCAGCCGGCGCTTCGGGATCGCCACGCTGACGTCCTTGAGGTTGTTCGCGCGCGCGCCGTGCACGCGGATCAGATCGTGGCTGTCGGCGGCGTGCAGGGCACGCGACGGCGTGTCCGTGGCCGTGCTCATGCGTCGGTCCGCGATCGTCATCGGTCCTGGAGCAGCCCGAGGACGCTGCCGTCGGGGTCCGTCACGGTGGCCACGAGGCGGCCGCCGCCGACGTCGTGCGCGGGCTCCTTCACCGTGGCGCCCGCGGCCGTCACCTCGGCGACCGTCGCCTCGATGTCCGGCACGTGCCAGTAGGCCACGGGCGCGGTCATGCCCTGCGGCCCGCCGCCCGGCACGAGCCCGATGTGCCGGCCCGCGACGTCGAAGCCGACGTAGTACGAGGAGTCGGTCTGCGGCGGTCCGCCGAGCAGCGCGGTGTACACCGCCTTGGCCGTCTCCACGTCGAACACGGGATGCAGCACGGTCTTGATTCCCTCGATGGAAGAGCCGGTCATGGTGCCTCCTGGAGTCGGGGGTCTGAGCGACCCGGTCCATGGCGTCAGGCTACGTGCGGCGCGAAAGACCCGCTTCTTCATTCCTGACCGGTGCGGCGCCGGCGCCGTGCGGGCCCGGATCGCGAGGGCAGCGCGCAGCTCGTGTCCGGCGTCCCGGAACGTGGTCGTCGTCCGTCGGCGGGCAGGCCGTCCAACGCGACCCGCTCGCGGACCGCGGGCGGCCGGAGGTCGAGCCGCCACGGGAAGCCGTCACCGTTCAACAGCAGAGCGCGCTCGCCGGGCGTCCAGTTCGGCGCCTCCAGAACCACCGTGGTGGTGGTGAAGACGAGGCTCGGCCCGCCCGCCGTCGACGTCGGCGATCGACACCTCCGCCCGCTCGCCGGGCGGAAGCCGTCGGCCGCAATCCGTCGGCCGTTCAGGGCTGTCGGCGATGTCGCTCCTCGCCGGCTGTCCGCGGGCTCGCGTCGCGGCTCTCCACCTGGGTCTTCGCCGCCCTGAGGGCCGAGACGGCGAGCTCGTGATCCTCGGTCGATTCGAGGCCGGACACGGCGAGGACTCCGACCAGCGTGCCGCGCACGCGGATCGGCACCGCGCCACCCGCCGGCGCATACTCCGACGCTGCCAGGGCGAACGTCGCGAAGAACCGGTCGGGATCGCCCTGCGCGTAGCGGTCGTGGACCTCGAGCGAGGAACAGGCGAACCGCCGGACCACCCGCGACTTCCGGTCCACCCAGGAGTCGTTGTCGGCGCTCGTGCCCGGGAGCGCGGCGTGGAACACCCGCTGCTCGCCCATCCGGATGCTGATCGTCACCGGAAGACCCTCGTCCCGGCAGCGCTCCGCGAGCGCGGCTCCGAGCCGCCACGCGTCATCGAGGTCGAAGTGGTCGAGGTCGGGAGGCTCACTGGTCATGGCGGCTCGCTTTCGGGTCGGAGGCGGATTGGCGGCTCAGTCGGGCACGCACGGCATCGATGGTGCACAGGACGCTGATCGCGTCGGCGAGGACGTGGGCGGCGCGGCAGCACTCCCCTGCTCCGCCGACGACCATGTCCTCGCCCGCCATCCGCCCCTTCGTACCCCGAGCCGGGCGACCTCTTCCTCGGGGAACCTCTCCTTGCGCCCGGAGGGGGTGTCGGCGCCCATGCCGGCTCGCCGGCGGGAGTCGCTGTCGGTCGCGCCGGGCAGGAGCGCGGTGACGCCGATGCCGTGCTCGCGCAGGCGCGCGGCGCTTGCGTCGACGCGGTGGCCCGAGCCGGAGCCGGAGGCCGCCGCCCACTCGCCGAGAGCCCCTCGACGCTCACCGACGTGGATCGCGACATGCAGGCAGCCTGACGAGCAGTGTCCGACGATGGCGAAGCGAGGCCGGCGCTCCGCGCCGCCGCCACGTCCGTTCCCAGCGGGCTCCCTTCCACGCCGGCGATCGACCGACCGACCGCGACGTCCGGCGGTGCCGGCGTGCGCGGCGGTCGCATCGCCCCGCCGGCCGGGTCGGCCGGATCTCCGCTCGATCGGGGCGGCCGGATTCGAACCGGCGACCTCCTGCTCCCAAAGCAGGCGCGCTGCCAGGCTGCGCCACGCCCCGCGACGCGCCAAATCATGGCAGGACGCGAAGGGCCGCGGGCGGACGTTCGGCCAGGAACCGGCGCACTTGAGCTTCGTTCGGGCCTGCCGATCCCAGGAGCGTGCCCCGCTTCCTCTCGTGCCTCCTCCTCACCGCCGCCGTCGTCCTGCTGCTCCCCTCCGTCGCCGCCGCGAGCGCGCGCGGCTGCCGCGGCGCCGACGTGCCCGCGACCCCGTCCACCGCTCCGGCCGTCCGCGCGGCGCTGGTGTGCCTCCACGCGCGGGTCCGCGCCGCCCACGGGCTGCGCCGCCTGCGCCCGAACGCCGATCTCGCGCAGGCGGCCCGCGCACACTCCTCCACGATGGTGCGCCGCCGCTTCTTCGCGCACGCCGGGCCGTCCGGCACCCGCGCGAACACGCGCGCCGTGCGCGCCGGCTT
>Ga0196962_10000891_pt1 | contig 10648 bp, 9 predicted proteins | sample S3v_20metaG_FD_183186 | JGI IMG/M metagenome (GOLD analysis project Ga0196962, IMG submission 183186) | Soil microbial communities from Anza Borrego desert, Southern California, United States - S3+v_20 | ecosystem: Environmental > Terrestrial > Soil > Desert | place: USA: California | collected... | reverse complement strand
GCCCGAGAGCTGGGCGTGAGCTTCTCGTCGGCGAACGGCGTGCCCGGCAACGCCTTGCTCAACACCCACGTCAAGCTGATGATGAGGTAGAGCGTTATGAACATTATGATCAGACGCCGCCCCACGAACCTCAGCATCCCGATACCGCCTTTCTAGCTCCAACCTTCACCCGGCCCGGAGACCGGACGCGGGAGGCCGCCCTCGGTAGGGATACGGCCTCCACATGGTATTTCGCAGAAGTCCACGCTACGGGCTACGTTAGCTCTGCAATCTCCACAGCTTTATCGCGTCGCCGCCGGAGCGGTAGTAGACGAAGTTCTTGATGGAGGGTTCTATGAGCCAAACCTGGCCCTCGAAGTAAACCGGCGCGAGGCCTGCGTCTTCCTCGATCAGGACCCTCTCGGCCTCCAGCATCTGGTTCATACGCCTGGCGAAGTCCGTCTCCGTCAGTGCCTGGTTGATGAGCTCGTCGTAGCGCTCGCTCTTGTATTTTCCGGTGTTGAAGGAGGAGTCGGAGAGGAAGAGGTCCAGGAAGGTCATCGGGTCGTTGTAATCCGCGATCCAGCCCTGGAACGAGAGCTGGAACTCACCGTCCGCCTCCAGCTCCAGCTTCCGGTCGAAGGGCTGGACCGTGACGTTGATCTTGGCCCCCATCTTCTCGAACTGCTCTTGCAGGAACGTGGCGACGTCCCTCCCCCCGGTGGTGTCATAGGAGAGAAGCTCGATGGTGGGGTTCTCCCCGATCTCTTCGACACCCTGTTGAAAGAGTCTCTTGGCCTCCTGGAGATCGAACTCCGGCATGGTCGGCCCCTCGGCCTCTCGGAAGGTCTGGCTACCCGGTCCGTCTATCCCGTTCGGTACGAGCCCGACCCCCGGCTCGGAACCATCCTGGAGGATCTCCTGCGTCAGGGTCTGCTGGTCGAAGCCCATCTGGAAGGCACGGCGGATGTTCTCGTTCTGGAAGAGCGGCAGATCGTTGTTGAAGACCAGGTAGAACGTGGCGAAGTTCGACTGCGAGTAGAAGTCCGGGGAGTCCCGGTACTGGTTCACGTACTCCTGGCTGATCTCCGTGACGTCTAGATTCCCGGCCTCGTGAAGGTTGACGGCGGTCCCGATCTCCGTGACGATCCTTCCTTCGATCCTCTGAATGTCGACGTTGCCCGCGTCCCAGTAGTCGTCTCTCTTGACGTAGGTGACGCCCTGGGTCGGGTTGAAGCCGGTGAGACTATAGGGACCGTTGTAGAGGAGGGCATCCGCGCTCTGACCATACTGGTCGCCCTGTTCTTCCACGAAGCTCTGCTTCTGCGGCAAGTATGTTGTGAACGCCGTCAGGCCCAGGAAGAACGGCGACGGACTCACCAGCGTCACCTCAAGCGTCTTGTCGTCGGGCGCCTCGATGGCGACACCATCGGCGCTGCCATCGCCCGAGTTGAACTCCTCGGCACCCTCTATGAACGTGTAGAGAATGTATGCGTACTGGCCCGCCGTGTCGGGGTCGAGCCCCCTGAGCCAGGCGTACTCGAAGTCCTTCGAGGTCACGGGGTCCCCGTTGGACCACTTTACGCCGTCCCTGAGCGTGAACGTGTAAGTGAGCTTGTCGTCGCTGATCTGGACACCCTCCGCCATCGCCGGCTGGGGATCCAGATTCTCGTCGAGCCGGTAGAGGCCTTCCATAACGTTGATGAGTATGCCCGAGGAGACCGAGTCGGTGGTGGTCGTGGAGTCCAGGTCCCTGATGGTGGCCTGCAGGTTCAAGGTGATGGAGCTGCCGCCGCCCCCACCACCACCGGTTCCGCCTCCGCCGCCTCCACCCCCGCTGAAGATGCCACACCCGGCGGTCCCTAGGAGGGCAGCCCCGGCCAGGCCGCTCCCGCTGATCTTCAGGAAGTCCCTGCGGCTGAACTGTGTGCCGACCAGTGCCTTACCCGGCCTGACTCTCCTTATGGCCATCTGATCCTCCTTTCACCTCCAGCGCCCGATGCGCCAGAGTCCAAACCTTCTACTACCTCTATGTTTTACGGACAGACGCCGAATGCAGACGCCCCACCGGCGCCTACGGGTCACACAACCCCCAGACGCCCGTCCCCATAAGGATACTCCTGTACGGGGCCCGGTGCCTACACAAACGGTTTACAACTTTCCATACTAGTCTACTTTAAGCCAACTGTAACCGGGATAAGTAAAGGATGTCAAGCCTCGCCCCGGCGCTCACAGGAAACCTTAACGAAACGTAGGGAGCGAGAATCTACATCCTCATCCTCGGGTCGAGCGCGTCTCGGAGCCCGTCGCCGAGGAGCCTGAAGCTAACGGTGATCAAGGCAAGCACGATCGCCGGGAAGATCAGCAGGTACGGATAGAACCTCATCTGGTCGGCCCCGTCGCTGATCAGAGCCCCGAGCGAGGCGTTAGGCGGCTGAATGCCCAACCCGATGAAGCTCAGAAACGCCTCGAAGAAGATGGCCGAGGGCACCGTGAACATAAGCGTGATGATCACGATGTAGAAGACGTTGGGGATGAGGTGCTTCACTATGAGGCGGAAGGTACCTGCCCCTAGAGACCGCGAGGCCAGGAAGAACTCCTGCTCCTTGAGCCTCAAGACCTGGCCCCGGATCAGGCGGGCCGAACTCGGCCAGCTGGTTATGGCCAGGGCGAGGGTGATCGCGATTATGCCAGGCTCGAGGATCAGCATCATCAGGATGATGACCACGAGGTTGGGGATGCCGACCAGGACCTCTATGATACGTTGCATGACGTTATCCACCCCGCCACCGTAGTACCCAGAGATGGCCCCATAAGACATCCCGATGCTTATGTCCAGGGCGGTTGCGAGGAGTGCAATGTAAAGCGAGACCCTGGTGCCCACCCACACGCGGTCGAACATGCTGCGCCCGAACTCGTCGGTGCCGAACCAGAAACCGGAGAGCGACGGCTCTCGGTACTGTCGTTCGAGATCCTGGGCGAAGGGGGTGTAAGGTGTGAGCCAGGGACCGACGACGGCCAGGATGAAGACCAGAAAGATTATGCCGCCCGCGAGGAGCGCGATGCGGTCCCGCTTCAGTCGCCGCCAGGCGTCGCTCCAGAAGCCAGCCGGGGGGGCCGAGAGCTCCTCGGCGTCCCGGACGCTCCTCTTCACGGGCTCGAAGAGATCCTGCGTCAGCGTGATCTGTCTGTCGCCTCTCTCCATATCTCCCCCTAATCCCCGTGCCCGACCACGCGGATACGGGGATCTATAATCCCGTAGAGAATGTCTTGTATCAGGTACGAGGCCACGAAGAAGACCGAGAAAAGCATGGTGGTACCTATGATCATGGAGTAGTCGTTTACCTGGATCGAGCGCACAAACTGCTCGCCGATGCCGGGGATGGCGAAGACCGTCTCGACGATCAGGGTCCCCGTGACCAGGGCAGCGGTGAGGGGAACGATGATGGTTATGAGCGGAATCATGGAGTTCCTGAGCACGTGCCTGGCGACGACCGCGACCTTGTTCAGGCCCTTGGACTTGGCCAGCGTGACGTAGTCCTGCCCCAGAACCTCGAGCATCTCGGTCCTGGTGAAGGTCGCCACGACGGCGGCGACGGTGATGGCGAGCACCATCGAGGGCAAAACGGAGTGCCACCAGCTCTCGAAGAAGGCTGGGGGGAAGATCCCCAGCTTGAAAGCAAGCCAGTACTGCGCCAGTGGCGCGAGCACGAACTCGGGGACGGCGATACCTAGCACGGCAAGTAACGCAGTCCCGCTGTCCGCAAGGCTGTTGTGCTTGAGGGCGCCGATGACGCCGAGCAACAGGCCTCCTATAACTCCCAGCACCACTGCCTGAGCACCCAGAAAAGCGGAGACCGGCAGCCGCTCCAGGATGATCTCCAGGACGGGCTTCCCGCTGTACTGGTAGGAGTTCCCGAGGTCTCCCTGCGCCAGATTACCTATGTACCTGACGTACTGCACCAGCAAGGGATCGTCCAGACCGTACTTGGCCTCGATCTGCGCCCGCGCCTCGGGCGAGAGCTTCTCGTCGTTGAACGGCGAGCCGGGCAGGAGCTGCATAAGGAACCAGGTCGCCGTGGCGATGACGAATAGAATGACGCAGGCGTTGACCAAACGCTTGAGCGTGTATCCAATCATTACCTATCTCCCCGCCGAGATCTCACCTACTTCCCTTCTATGCTCGCATACTTGAAGTCGGGGCTGCCGCCGAAATCGTGCGGCGCGAAGCCCTTGAAGTACGGCTTCTTGAGACCGGCGACCGCGGAATAGTACTCGGGGATGAGCACGACCTCATCGAACAGGATCGGCTCGGCCTCCGCCATCATCTGCATGCGCCGCTCCTGGTCGCCCTCTCGCTTCGCGCCATTGATGAGCTCGTCGTACCTCTCGCTGGACCACCCGGTAGTGTTCTGTGGCGAATCGGAGAGGAAGAGGTCCAGGAAGGTCATGGGGTCGTTGTAGTCGGCCCCCCAGCCGGAGACGAACGAGACCTGGTAGTCTCTCTCCTGCACCCTGGTCAGCCCGGCCTCGAAGGTCGTGATCTCTATCTCGAGATCGGCACCCAGGTTCTCCTTGTACTGGCCTTGTATAAATGTAGCGATGTCGCGGCCGATGCTGCTGTCGTCGAAGAGCATCTTCAACCGCGGCGTCTCGCCGAGCTCCTCGACGCCCTGCTCCCAGAGCTGCCTGGCCCCGCTCGTGTCCGTCGGCAGGAGGTCGCCCAGGGCCTGCCTGAAGGTCTGGTCCCCGGGCCCGGGCGTGATGGCCGGCGGGACCAGAGCGTAGGCCGGCTCGGAGCCGTCGGCCAGTACCCGCTCGGTGAGGGTCTTCCTGTCGAAGCCGGTCATGAGCGCCTTGCGGATGTTGAGGTTCGCCAGCGCCGGCACGTCGTGGTTCACCTGGCCGTAGAAGGTCGTGGGTTCCACCCTCCGGTAGAACTCGGGGCTGTCCTCGTACCTTGCGACCTTGTCTCCCACCAGGCCGGTTATGTCCAGCTCCCCAGCCTCATAGAGGTTGAGCGCGGTGTCGGAGTCCTTGACGATCCGCCCGTTGATCCGCTGGACGGCGACGTTGGCCTTGTCCCAGTAGCGGTCGTTCTTCTCCAGGACGGTCGTCCCCCCGGCGCCGACGCCACCCTGAGTCATGACGTAGGGACCGTTGTAGATCAGGGTGTCTGCGTCCTGGGCGTAGTCGTCGCCCTGTTGCTCGACGTACTCCTGCTGCTGGGGGAAGTAGAGCGGGAAGGATGTGAGCTGCAGGAAGTACGGAGCCTTGTTCACGAGTGTGACGCGCAGCGTCCTGTCGTCCGGCGTCTCTATGGCGACGTCCCCGGCGCTGCCATCGCCCGCGTTGTACTCCGCGGCGCCCTGTACGAACGTATAGATAATGTAAGAGTACTCGCTCGCCGTGTCGGGGTTGAGCACCTTGAGCCAGGCGTACTTGTAGTCTCGAGAAGTCACAGGATCACCGTTGGACCACTCTATGCCGTCGCGCAGCGTAAAGGTGTAGGTGAGCCCGTCGTCGCTGACCTCCGCGCCATCGGCGGCGGCCGGTACGGGCTTCTGGTCCGGGTCGAGCCTGTAGAGGCCTTCCTGCGTGTTGACCAGGATCCCGAACGAGATCTCATCCGTGGCAAGCGCGGAGTCCAGGTAACGAATCTCGGTCGCGAGGTTGACGTTGAGGACGTTGCCGCCGCCCCCGCCACCACCGGTTCCGCCGCTATTCTCGAAGACGCCGCATCCGGCGGTCCCTAGGAGGGCAGCCCCGGCCAGGCCGCTCCCGCTGATCTTCAGGAAGTCCCTGCGGCTCAGCTGTGTGCTGACCAGTGCCTTACCCGGACTGACCCTCCTTATGGCCATCTGATCCTCCTTTCACCTCCAGCGCCCGATGCGCCGGAGTCCAAACCCTCTACACAACCCCCAGGTGCTCGTCCCCGTAAGGATACTTCTGTACGAGGCCCGGTGCCTACACAAACCGTTTACAGCTTTCCATACTAGTCTACTTTAAGCCAGCTGTGACCGGGATAAGTAAAGGATGTCAAGCCTCGCCCTGGCGCTAGCCTGAGCGTGCTGACAAGCGCCCGACAGGGCGCGTGCTGAAATGCTTGCTATCCTCCGGCGCGGTCGCGGACGTAGGCCTCGTAGGACGGGTGTGAGGCGCGGGGACGGCGGCGAGAGAAGAGGGCGAGGATGATGGCACCGGTACCGAGTAGAGAGAGGGCGTAGAGGAGCAGGTTGCCGAGCACAGGAATGAAGGTGGTCGCGGCCAGGATCATAGCCCCCACCACTGCTGCCAGGGCGTTCCCGACCCTGTAGCGTCCGGTGATCATAAGGACCCTGGTGCCGATGAAGAAAGCGGCCACCAGTGCCCCGAAGAACAGGAGCGCCAGATAAGCCGGTACGAGAAGCAGCAGGAGCGGTATCCCTACAATGCTGACCGCGAGCACCACGCAGAGAACGAACACTACCGGCAAAGAGAGAAGCCCGTACACGAAGGACCTCCCCGGAGACTCCTCGGCCCTGCCGGCCGCCGAGGCCATAGGCCGTGGTGCCACCACGGCGGCGAGCACGGCACAGGCCGCGAACGCGAGGGCCATGAAGAGCCAGCCAAAGAAGCCTACTACCCCCGGCCCGTGGGACTCGTCGAAGTCGAGCGCCATCCCCCTCGCGGTCATGTGGCCGTCCACGGCGCTCCTGTTGCCGGTGATCTCACATCCCTCGCACTCCAGGTCACCCGAGATCTCGGCGTCAGGGCCAAGCTCGACGTCGCCCCATCCTACGTTCAAGTCACCTTCGACCGAATCATTGACGTAAACGTCCCCGAACTCGGCGCGAACGTCGCCTTCCACGGGGCCTTCTAACTTCACGTTCCCGAAACCCGCGTCGATGTCACCCTCTACTCTGCCGGTTACGAGGATGTCGCCGAACCCGGAGTGCACGTCGTCCCGTGCCAGTCCGCGTACCTCGAGGTCGCCGAACCCGGTGGAAACGTCGTGCTCGACGCCTCCATGGCCAACCACCACATCGCCAACGAGCCGCTCTTCAGCCGCGTGCGCGGGGAAAGGCAGGAGCACGACGAGACCGAGGATCACGACCGAAAAGGTAAGCAGGGGTAGGGCGTCGACCCTGATGGAAGAGGGTAGAGAGGGGTTCATGCCTCTCTGGCGCGCCGGCGGTAGACCGCCAGGTATGCCGCGGCTATAACGAGGTCCACGAAAGCGCCGACGGCGAGCGCGATCAGGAGCGCCTTACCGATGGCGGCGAAGACGACCTGGATCACGTCGGCGAGGCCGGCCACGAATCCCCAGAAGACGTTCAGAGCGTCGACGACGAAGACCGCGAGGTTCGTTCCGAAAAGGATCATGGCAACCGAGGTCGTAAGCAGCAGAACGACGGCCAGCACGGACCAGAGGAACCTTGCCTTTGAAGACCGGGTCGGCAGCGCCATCGCAACGCTCCGGCACACCGAGTTGGTCTCCTCGAACTCCAGGGAGCCGAGGGAAGCGTTGAGCAGCAGCTCCCTCTCGTAAAGTGACAGGCAGCCGCCACAATCTCTCAAATGCGCCCGGATCTCACGCTCCCGCTCCGGTCCCAACGAGCCATCGGCCAGCTCGAAGACGGACTCGGGATCGCAGGGAAGCGGCCTTCTCACTCCCGCTCACCCGCCTCTTCCAGCTTTCCGGCGATCATGTTGCGGGCGCGGAACAGCCTGCTCTTCACCGCGGGGACCGAGATGGAGAGCACCTCGGCTATCTCCGCATAGCTCAGATCCTCGGTGTAACGCAGGATCAGCGGCACGCCGTACGCCTCGGGCAGGGTCGCGATCGCCTCCTTAACGCTCCTGGCACGGTCGGCCTCGACGGCGTCGGATTCAGGACTCTCCGAGACAGGGGCGTGGGCTTCGGGGTTGAACTCGACGATCTCCCTGCGGCGCCTAAGGGTGTCCACACCAAGGTTGTTGGCGATCGCGAGCAGCCACGTCTTGAAGCGGTAGTCGGGGTTGAAAGTCTCCAGGCGGTCGTAGGCGCGCAGGAACGTCTCCTGAACGAGGTCTTCGACGGAGATCTCACGCCGCGCGTAGGGATATACGACGCGTCCGACCAGCCGCTCGTAACGGCCTACCAGCTCCTCGTAGGAACGCAGGTCCCCCGAAAGCGTGCGTGCGACGAGCTCCTTGTCGTCCAGCTCCTCGCGCCGGACCGACAGGCTCCCCAGCTTCTCCCGCCAGCCACCTAGTGTCACCGTGGATGTATACTCCATACTAAGACGAGTATACGCTTTCGGCCCAGGAAAGTTTCCGGAAGTCGAGAGGATCCCGGCGAGAAGTGGAACTGCCTAAAGCGATCTGCAGAGGCACCCTCTGCAGATCGCGCCTCGAGCATTTCAGCGAGTCAGCAAGAACAAGCTGAAACGCTCGATCAGATCGCGGCCTGCCCGTCGATGCTCAGGCCGGATAACCTGGAGGCGTGCTCGGCGAGGGCCTCCCCGTTGACTATGATGATCCTGCGGTTGCGGCTCTCTATTATCCCGTCGCGCTGGAGCTCGCTCATCACCTTGGAGACGGCCTCCCTGGTGGAGGCGATCATGTTGGCGAGGTCCTGGTGAGTGAGGCGCACGTCTATCTGCGTGCCAGCACCGTCCCTCTCCCCAAATCGTTCGCCGAGGTTTATGAGCAGAGTCGCCAGCCTGGTGGAGACCTCCCTGTGCAGCAGGCTCTCTATAACCTCATCGGACTGCCTTAGCCGCTCGGAGAACGAAGAAAAGAGCTTGAGGGCGAAGCCGGGATCGCTCTTTATCACCTGCTCGATGGATGCCTTCTGTATGCTCGCCACCCGTGCCTCGGTAACGGCCTCGGCGAAGACGTCCTGCCAGCGTCCCTCGACCAGGTTGAGCTTGCCGAAGACGCCGCCTTCCTTGAGGAGCGCGGTCGTGGCCTCCTTGTAGTCGCCGTAGATCTTGTACAGCCGCACCGTGCCAGAGAGCAGGAAATAGAGTTGATCGTCGGGATCCCCCGGCGTAAAGATCGTGTCCCTCGGACCGAAACGCCGCTCTACAGTCCTGAGACTGGCCTCTTCGAAGTCCTGGAGATCGAACCCTTCCGGTGCGCTTGTGGTAGCGAAACCTCCGGTGCTGTGGCTCGTGAGCATCTTAAGCGACCTCTCTAATGAAACGCTCTGTAAACCCGGCGAAAGTCCCGGACTCGCATATTATACCCGATGTTCTAATTTCTATTCTCGATCGGCGAGGGGTCTTCTAGCGCCGTATGGCCAGGATCCCTCAGGCCGCACTCCGGCGCCACCTGAGCTCCACACCCGCACGCTTGGCGACGAAGAGAAGGTCGTCGCGCAGGGCCCCGATGTCCTTGTCGTAGATGGTGACTATACAGAAATCGCAGTTACGGTACGCCCAGGCGAAGGGCGCGAGATCCCCGGCCACCCTCCTCTCGGAGTTCATGCCCCAGGCGTCGGCCAGCCTCAGGCGTCCCTCCGCAAGCTCCAGGGTGATCCGCCATCCCTCGTCCGTCGGGACCTCGAAGTAGCCCGGCAGACTACCGGCGGGGATCATGGCTTTCTGCAGGTCCTTCGCAAACGCCCTCTTGTGGGCCTCGACCCCGGCGAGGTAGTCCGTGTCGTCCACCGACCTCGGGGGGGCCGGTGTGTAGAGTCGATTCTGCGTAACCCTTACTCCCTCAGGCGGGTAGAAGCCGATAAAAGGGACCGGCGAGCGCCAGAGATGCTGTATCACCCCGAGCGTCACGTTGCGGCGCTCCGCAGGCTCTCCGACGGACTCGGCGAAACGCATCGCCGTCAGGCGCATGTGTCTTGGCTCCCACGGATGGGGCTCTCCCACGGTCCGTAGCCGCCTCCGGCGCTTGGTTATACGACTGATCTCTTCCATGACGCGCGTATTCTACAACTCTCGTGCGGCCCATGCCCGAGCAAGGAAAAGTTCGAGGGCGGGGCCGAAGCCCCGCCCTCATGGTCGAGAGGAAAGGTCCCTGCGCTACTGCCTGCTCACGGCCAGCAGGTAGAGGAAGGTCAGCACCGCCGTAAGAGCAGCAGCGATGTACGTGAATGCCGCCGCGGTCAGAACTCGCCTGGTACCTCCTGCCTCTGTACCCGACAGTATCCCGTAGCGTGTCAGGAGCCCGTAGGCGCGGGTGGAAGCGTTGATCTCGACCGGCAGCGTCACCACGTGGAACAGTAGAACCCCGAGGAACAACACGATGGCGACGTTGATCAGGAGCGACCCGAACGGGCTCGCCGCACCTCCGACGAAGAAAGCCATGATGAAAGCCAGAGGCCAGATCTGGCTGCTGAAGTTCACGATCGGGAAGATCCCGGCCCTCAGCTTCATCGGCACGTAGCCGCTAGCGTCCTGGATCGCGTGCCCCACCTCGTGGGCGGCCACGCTTACCCCGGCTATGGAATTGCCCCTGAAGTTGTCCTCGGAGAGCCTGATGACCTTGCTCCTCGGGTCGTAATGGTCGGTGAGATGCCCGGCCACAGGCTCTACCCTGACGTTCGTAAGGCCGTTGCGGTCGAGTATCATGCGCGCCGTCTGGGCGCCGGTGAGGCCGCTCGCGCTGCGCTGCTTCGAGTACTTCGAGTAAGAGCTCCTAACCCACAGGGCCGCGGCCCCAGAGATGAGCATGCCGACGATCATTA
>Ga0196962_10000890_pt1 | contig 10654 bp, 14 predicted proteins | sample S3v_20metaG_FD_183186 | JGI IMG/M metagenome (GOLD analysis project Ga0196962, IMG submission 183186) | Soil microbial communities from Anza Borrego desert, Southern California, United States - S3+v_20 | ecosystem: Environmental > Terrestrial > Soil > Desert | place: USA: California | collected... | reverse complement strand
CGGCCCGCCGTGCCGGCCCCCGCGGACGTCGTCGCGCTCGGGGAGGCGCACGGGGTCGCGCTGTCGCCCGAGCAGGCGGACGACATCGCGGGGCAGGTGAACGCGTTCGTCACCTCGTCGCTGTGCGCGCGGCTCGCGGCGGCCCGGCGCGTGCGGCGCGAGGCGGGGTTCGCGTTCGCGCTGGAGGCGGACGGCGGCGGCCCGCTGCTGCGCGGCTTCGTCGACGCGCTCGCCGACGAGGCGGACGGCGGCGTGCTGATCGTCGACTACAAGACGGACCGGCTCGACGGCGAGGATCCGGCGCCCGTCGCGGAGCGGGACTACGGCACCCAGCGCGCGGTGTACGCCCTCGCCGCCCTGCGCGACGGCGCGCCGCGCGTCGAGGTCGCGCACTGCTTCCTCGAGCGGCCGGACGAGCCGGCGTGCGCCGTCTTCACCCCGGCGGACGCGCCGGCGCTCGCGTCCGCGCTGCTCGAGCTCGCCGCCGGAGTGCTCGCCGAGCGCTGGCCGGTCACCGACCGGCCGCACCGCGAGCTGTGCGGCGACTGCCCGGGCCGCGCGTCGCTGTGCTCGTGGCCGCAGGCCGTGACGCTGCGGCCCTACGCGGACTCGGCCGGGGCCTTCGCGGGCAGCGGGGGCCCGTCGTAGCCCTCCGGCAGCTCGGGCGCGCGCCGCAGGTCGATCGCCGCGTTGAGCTCGGCGCCGAAGAGCAGCACGACGTTCGTCAGCCACAGCCACACCAGCAGGATCACGGCCGCGGCGAAGGCGCCGTAGGTGGCGGAGTAGGAGGAGAAGTTCGAGACGTAGAGGAAGAACGCCGCCGAGGCGAGGATCCACGTGACGACGCCGAAGACCGCGCCCGGGGTGATCCACTGGAACTTCCGGATCTCGACGTTGGGCGCCGCGTAGTAGACGACCGCGTAGACCGTCATCGCCGTCAGGAGCGCGGCGGGCCAGCGGGCGATGCGCCAGACCGACGCCGCGGTCTCCCCGAGCCCGATCGTGCCGAGCACGTCCGTGGCGAGGCCGCCGCCCAGGAAGATCAGCACGAAGGTGACGTTCACGAGCAGGAGCACCACGAGCGTCCAGGCGAGGTCGTTGAGCTTGCGGCGCACGAAACCGCGCCCCTCCTCGACGCGCCAGACCTCGTTGAGCGCGCGTCCGGCCGCCCCGAACGCGCCGGAGGCGCCGTTGAGCGACAGCGCGAGGCCGATGACGAGCGCGGTGAGGGCGGTGCCGCGCTGCGACTGCGCGGAGTCGAGCGCCTTCGTCACGGAGTCGACGGTGGACGCGGGCGCGCCGGCGTCGCGCAGGTACTCCGCCGCCTCCTCGATGAGGCCCTGCTGGCCGAAGAAGCCGAGGACGGCGACGGCGAACAGCAGCGCCGGGAACAGCGACAGCAGCGAGTAGTACGTCAGCCCCGCCGCGTCGTCGGTCATCTGGTCCTTCCGGAAGCGCTTGAACGCGGCCTTGAAGTCGCCCGGCGCGATCGCGGGACCGCGGCGGCGGTCGCCGGCGCGCACGGGCCCGTTTGCCCGGCTCACGTCCCGCTCCGCCCGCTCCCGCGGTTGCCGTAGCGGCCACTCGGGATGCCGGCGATCAGCACGAGGATCGCGGCGACGAGCCCGACGATGGAGGGAAGCCCGACCGCGAGGCAGAGCACGTAGGCCGCGGCCGCGAGCAGCACGGCGATGAGGATGCCGATCATCGAGGGGACTCCCGGAGGGATGGCAGGAAGGACGGTCGCGCGCCCTGCCGCGAGTGTTCCCACGGCGCGGTCGGGGTTAACGCGCCGCCCGGTCAGTGGCGCGGCGGCAGCAGGGCGTGACCCCCGGCGACCGCGGCGGCGACGTCGACGACCCGGCGCCGCTGCGCCCGGGCGTGATCGCGCAGGAGCTCGAACGCGCTGTGCTCGTCCAGCCCGTGGCGCTCCATGAGGATGCCCTTCGAGCGCTCGATGACGGTCCGGCGCTCGAGCGCGGTCTCGAGCTGCGCCACCTTCTCCTGCAGCTTCGCCGCCTCCTCGTGGCGGCGCAGCGCGACCTCCATCGCGCCCTGCACGACTTCCGGGTCGTTGGACTCGATCCAGGCGGCGATCCCGCGCTCCGCCGCCCGGGCGACGAACTCGATGTTGCCGTTGCGGCACTGCGCGATCACGGGCCCCGAGGCGTACTCGACCGCCTCCCCGATCAGCGCGAGCGCGTGCTCGTCGTCCTCGTGCACGACGACGATGGCGAGGTCCGGGTCCTCCGTGGAGATCAGCTGCGCGGCCTCCCGGACGGAGACGGCGTACGGCGTCACCTCGTGTCCGAGGCGCGTCAGCACGTCGCCGAGCGTGCGGAGGGCGTCGCGGTCCTCGTCGGCGACGAGGACGCGGAGATGCCGCTCCAGCGCGGCTCCGGGGTGCGAGGTCATCGCCGCTCCGCGATAGACTCGACCACGGCCCGGCCCAGCGACCCGCCGCGCCACGTCTTGCGCCCCTGCTTCCCGGCGCGTCGAACCTGAGGCGTTCGCGTGATCGGATTGCGGCAAGAGGACATCGACAAGGAGGCGCCGCGATCGGCCGCGGGCGGACCAGGATATCCGCCGGGTGAGGACCGGGCGGCGCGTGCGCAGGAGGACCGGCGCCTGCTCGAGCGCTACCACCGCCAGGGCGACGCGACGGCGCGCGAGGCGCTCGTGACGCGCTTCCTGCCGCTCGCGCGGCAGCTCGCCCGGCGCTACCAGCGCGGCGGCGAGCAGCTCGACGACCTCGTGCAGGTCGCCTCGCTCGGCCTCCTCAAGGCGATCGACCGCTTCGACCCGGCGCGCGAGACCGCCTTCTCGTCCTTCGCGGTGCCCACGATCCTCGGCGAGCTCAAGCGCCACTTCCGCGACAAGGGCTGGTCCGTGCGCGTGCCGCGCGACCTGCAGGAGCTCGCGGTCAAGGTGGACCGGGTCGCCGAGGACATGTCACGCGAGCTCGGCCGCGCCCCGACGCCGGCGGAGCTGGCCGAGCGGACGGGCAGCACGCTGGAGCAGGTGCTCGAGGCGCGTGAGGCGTCGGCCGCCTACCGCGCCGTCTCGCTCGACCGCCCGCGCACGGAGGACGAGGAGGACAGCGAGTCCTACGCCGAGGCCGTCGGGGCGGAGGACCCCGGCTTCCGGATCGCCGAGGACGCCGCGACCGTCGAGCGCCTGATGCGCGTTCTGTCGGACCGCGAGCGCGAGGTGCTGCGGCTGCGCTTCGAGGAGGACCTCACGCAGTCGGAGATCGGCGAGCGCGTCGGCGTCTCCCAGATGCACGTCTCCCGGCTCATCCGCCAGTCGGTCGCCCGCCTGCGCGAGGCCGCCGACGCCGCCGACTGACGCCGCGCGGCAGCGCCGATTGCGGCCGCTCGCGCCGGGGTACGCGCGGGCCATGGAGCACTGGGACCTGCAGACCCTCAGCGTCGCGCCGCACCACCCGCAGATCCTCCACTCGACGCGCGGCGAGGCGCGCAGCATCGCGATCCACCTGCCCGCGGGCGAGGCCCTGCAGGACCACGAGGTCCACGAGCGCGCGCACCTCGTCGTGATCGACGGCGAGGTCGAGGTGGAGGCCGGCTCGGGGACGGTGCGCGGCGGGCCGGGGTTCCTCGCGGTCTTCGACCCGCACGAGCGGCACGAGGTCCGCGCGGCCGGCGACGCGCGGCTCCTCCTCGTGCTGGCGCCGTGGCCCGGGGACGGACACCCGGGCGCACGGGACTGACGGACCGGCCGGCTCAGGTGCTCGCCGGCGGGGCGGGCGCCGGCGTGCCGGCGGCATGCAGCAGGTTGCGGACCTCCTTGACGCCGTCGACGCGCTCGGCCTCGGAGCCGAGCCGCTCGATCCAGCTGGGATCGGAGAGCTCCCCGCGCAGGAAGACCACGCCGTTCTCCGCGTTCACGCTCACCTGGCCCTTGGGCGCGTCGGCCGGGCGGAAGATCTCCGACTCGACCTTGCGGGCGAGCGTCACGTCGTCGTAGTCGGGCCCGGTGCCCGGCACGGCGTGCTTGACGGCGGACTGGGCCCTGCCGGCGACCTTGCCCGCCTGCGCCGTCGCCTGCGAGGCGGCGGAGGACACGTTCGTCTTGACGGACTCGGGGATCTTGTCGCGGGTCTCGCTCCGGCGCCGTGCGCCGCCCTGCGGATCGAGGAAGTAGGCCGCCGCGGCGCCCGCCGCGGCGCCCGCCAGGAAGGTGAGGGCCCTGCTCATTCGCGCCTCCTTCGGGGGTGGGAGCTGGGATGCTGTCCCCCGACTACCCGGCCGTGCGGCCCGGAACGCCTGCCGTCGGGGGCGTGCTCCGCGCGCCGCCGGGCATGGGCGGCGCCGGGCGGAGCGGCCGGTCAGGCGGCTTCGAGGGTCCGGCCCGCGAGCGCCTCCTCGACGGACGCGACGAGGGTGAAGACCCCGTCGAGGCCGGTGATCCGGAACGTCTTGACGATCGACTCGGTCGCGCAGGCGACGACGAGGCGCCCGCCGCGCGCCTTGAGGCGCCGGTGGGCGCCGATCAGCACGCCGAGGCTCGAGGAGTCGATGAAGTCCGTCCGCGTGAGGTCGACGACGACGAACTCGGTGCCCGCCGCGATCGGCGCCATCACCCGTTGCTTGAACTCCGAGGCGGTGAACAGGTCGACCTCGCCCGACACCGACACCACGTGGGTGGCCGGGTCGATGCGACGGTCCTCGATGGAGAATTCGATGGCCATGTGACCATCAACGTCCCCGTGGACGACCGGTTCTAATCCGTGCCGCCGTAGGCCAGCCGAACGTTCAGGTACTCGTAGTCGCCGTCGGCCTCGACGGCGACTACGTCCGAGAGCTGCTCGATCACGTTCCCCACGCCGGGAACGGCCGCGTCCACCACGAGCGCGCGACCACCGCCCGCGCGGAGCGGGCCGACACGCAGGTCGATCGAGCGCTCGCCCGACTGCAGCAAGACGTCGACGGTCTCCTGCGCGACGTGGTCCTGCGCCCGCGCGGCGACGAGGTCCGCGACCAGCACGGCGTCGTCGAGCCGGTCGAGCGGCAGGTCGGCGCGCGCCGCGAGCATGCCCACCACGCGGCGGAGGACCGGGCCGACGAGCGGGCCGGCGGCGATCGAGACCCGCGTCGACTCGTCGGCCAAGATCACGCGATCCTCTGTGCCGGCACGGTCCGGTCGCGCCGGAAGGACATGATCAGGCGGCTGCCCGTCGCGGGCTTGTCGTCGATGGCGAACGAGTCGGCGAGCGCCTTGATCAGCGGCAGGCCGAGGCCGGGACCTTCCGTGTCGGGGCTCGGTCCCATCCCGCGCCCGGCGTCTGCGACCACGATCTCGAGCGTCTCGCGCTCGGGGCGCACGGCGACGTCGATCGATCCGACGCGCTCCCCGTAGGCGTGCCGGACGACGTTCGTGCACGCCTCCGTAACCGCGAGGCGCATGTCGTCGACCACGGCGCCGGGAAGCGCCAGCGCGTCGGCGAGCGCGGCGACCACGTGGCGGACGACGGCGATGTTCTCCGGGCGCGCGGCCAGCGTGAGGCGGATGTCCGACTCGACTGCCGGAGCGGGGCGCGCGGCGCGGCCGTGCGCGCCTCCCGCGAACGTGCTCCGGCACGAGTCGGTGTGTCCGCCCCCACGGCGCGAGTGATGTGAGGACGCGTCACCTGCCATGTGCTTGATCGTTGCTGTACCCAAGCCCTCCGGCGGGCTAACGCGGCGGGACGGGGCTGTCGGCACGCCCATGGCCGCGCCGCCCGCGCGGTGGCCGCATGGCCTCACGCCACCCGCCGGGGGCCGGTGACGGGTGGCGCCGCGGCCGCCTGCTCCGCGCGGCGCTCCTCGACGTTCGCGCGCCGGCACAGCAGCGCGAAGCCCGAGTGGAGGAAGTCGTTGGCCGCCGACACCGCGAGGACCGCGGTGACGGTCCGGGCCGCCTCCGGGTGGAGCGACCGCAGGCCCACGAGCCCGAGCGCGCTCCAGGCGCCGAGGCAGCGCGTGCAGCTCAGCAGCTCCCCGACGGCGTAGCGCAGGCGGCGGCCCTTCGGGCGCTTGCCGTCCGGGCGCTCGTCGACGAACGGCCGTCGCACCCACGTCTCCACCTTCTCGTGGACGACCAGCTTGGAGAGCGCGAACGTCGCCGCGGACAGCGGCACGAGCTCGCCCGGCGGGATCGCCTGGCCGTCGCGCGCGCGGCGCGCGAGCAAGGCCAGCGCGCCGCCGTAGGCCACGGACAGGAGCGCGTAGTCGACGGCTTCGGTCGGCGTCTCGGAGACCGGCTCCATCGCGGGGGTCAGATGGGGCGCGGGTTGGGGTCGGGCGGCAGCGGCGACGGGTCCGGCGTCGGGCTCGGCGGCCGCGGATCCGGGCCCGGCCCGGGCGGCACGGGGGTCGGCGTTTCCGTCATACGGCGCCGCTACCCGCGCCGACGCGTCCCTTAACGAGACCGGGACGCCTGCTGGCGCCCCGGTCGCATGAGGAGGAGGGTTGTCGGCACGCCGGTGTGAGTTGGAAGGTTCCGTCTCGGGCCGGAGGCGACACCACGTGGATTCCCCGCTGGGGCCGGCTCTAACCAGCCGAAGCCGGAGGGATGTCAGATCACGGCTCAGAACCCGCGGTCGGCCAGGCGCTCGGAGGCGGGGCGGACGCGGTCGGCGTCCTCGCCCTGCGGCTCCTCGCCGGCGCGCCGCTCGTCGCCCGCCGGCTCCCCGTCGCCCTCGCCTTCGGCGGCGGACCGCGCTCCCGGCCGCTCCGACGCCTGCTCGCGGGCGCGCGGAGGCTCGACGTCGGGGAAGTCGACGTGCTCCGTGCCCTCGCCCTCGCCGGAGCGGCGCACGTGGGCGCTCTCGCGGCCGGTGTCGTGGCCGGCGGCGCTCGTGCCCTCGTAGCCGGAGTGGACGGGCTGGCCCGTCCCGCCGGCCTCGTCGGCGTCCTGGCCGGCCACGGTACGGCCCTCGTCCGTCTGCCGGCCGGCGTGCTCCGCGGTGTCGCCGAGCGGCGTGTCGTCCCGGCCCACGCCGGGCGGCGCCTGGTCGGGCTCGTCCGCGCGCGTCGCGCTCTGCCCGCGACGGGTCGCGTTCAGCACCAGGAACGCGACGAAGCCGCCGACGAGGACGAGCACCAGCACCAGCGGGATCAGGTACTCCATGGCGGTCGGCTACCCCTGCCCGTCCGCGACCAAACGGTGGTCCCGGGACGGCGGGTTTCGGCGGCGCGCCCCGGGGAGACGCTTGCGTGACGTAAGCGACGAAAGGGAGAGACCATGGGGGGCGAGCTGGACGGCAAGACGATCGCGTTCCTGGCGACGGAGGGCGTCGAGCAGGTGGAGCTCACGGAGCCGTGGAAGGCGGTCGAGGAGGCCGGCGGCCGGCCGGCGCTCATCTCGCTCGAGGAGGGCCAGGTGCAGGCCTTCAACCACCTCGACAAGGGCGACACCTTCGCCGTCGACCACGCGGTCGCCGACGCCGACGCGTCCGCCTACGACGGCCTCGTGCTGCCCGGCGGCGTCGCGAATCCCGACTTCCTGCGGATGAACGAGCAGGCGGTGGCCTTCGTGCGCGCGTTCTTCGACGCCGGGAAGCCGGTGGCCGCCATCTGCCACGGCCCGTGGACGCTCGTCGAGGCCGACGTCCTGCGCGGGCGGACGATCACGTCGTGGCCGTCGCTGCAGACGGACATCCGCAACGCCGGCGGCACCTGGGTCGACGAGGAGGTGCACGTCGATCAGGGGCTCGTGTCCTCGCGCAACCCCGACGACCTCCCCGCCTTCTGCGCCAAGCTCGTCGAGGAGTTTGCGGAGGGCACGCACGAAGGCCAGCGCAGGAGCGCCGGCGCCGCCGCGTGACGGCCCCCCGGGGCCGCCGATCCGGAGGGCACGCCGTTCGGTAACGGATGAGACTGACACGAGCGGGTAGGTCGCTCGCAGGTCCGGCTGCTAAAGATGCAGGCCACTTGCCGTCTCCGGACGCCACCGACGAGCGGCCCCCCATCGGCCGGTCCGACCGCCTCGGCACCGAGGACGGTCCCGCGCGCGCTCGGGAGGACCGGCGGCTGCTGCTGCGCTATCACCGCTACGGCGACCAGCTCGCCCGCGAGGAGCTCGTGGAGCGGCTGCTGCCGCTCGCCCGCAGGATGGCGCGCCGCTACCGGCGCTCGGACGAGCCGCTGGACGACCTCGTGCAGGTCGCGACGCTCGGACTCATCAAGGCCATCGACCGCTTCGACCCCGCGCGCGAGACGGCCTTCTCCTCCTACGCGGTGCCGACGATGCTCGGCGAGCTCAAGCGCTACTTCCGCGACAACGGCTGGGCCGTCCACGTGCCGCGCGGGATGCAGGAGCGCGTGATGCAGGTCGACAACGCGGTCAAGGAGCTCTCGCGCCGGCTCGGGCGCTCGCCGTCGGCCGCCGAGGTCTCCGAGACGCTCTCCCTGTCGACGGAGCAGGTGCTGGAGGCGATGGAGGCCGCGTCGGCGTACGACGCGGTGTCGCTCGAGTCCTATCGCTTCGGCGACCAGGGCGACGGGGAGACCTACGCCGAGTCGATCGGCGTCGAGGACGACCGCTTCGAGCTCGTGGAGTACGGGGCCGCGATCGCCCCGACGCTCGCGGCGCTGCCCGCGCGCGACCGGATCGTCCTGCACCTGCGCTTCGTCGAGGACCTCACGCAGGCCGAGATCGCCGAGCGCGTGGGCGTCTCGCAGATGCACGTCTCGCGGCTGATCCGGCGCGCGCTGGAACGCCTGCGGACGGTCGCCGAGCACGCCGGCTGAGCGGGTCGAGCGCCGGAAGGCGCCGCCGGGACGAGTTCGGTTTCAGAAGTGACAAGCAATGTTTTCCGTCGGCGCGCTCGCGGAGACTGCCGGGCCGATGATCGTTCTGGGACTGAACGCGGTCTTCCACGACCCCGCGGCCGCGCTGGTGATCGACGGCGCGGTCGTGGCCGCCGCCGAGGAGGAGCGCTTCTCGCGGCGCAAGCACGGCAAGACGCCGGTGGCCTTCTCGACGTGGGAGCTGCCCGAGGAATCCATGGCGTGGTGCCTGGAGCACGCCGGCGTCGCGCCCGAGGACCTCGACGCCGTCGCCTACTCGTACGACCCCGACCTCGCGTTCCAGCCGAACGGCGACATCACCGCGGCGGAGTGGGAGGGCCTCCGGACGCTGTACGCGCGCCGGGCGCCCCTGTTCCTGCGCACCGCGCTTCCCGGCCTCGACCCCGAGCGGGTCCGCTGGGTGCCCCACCACGTCGCTCATGCCGCGTCGGCGACGTTCGCCTCGGGCTTCGACCCGTGCAGCGTCCTCGTCCTCGACGGCCGCGGCGAGCGGGCCTCGCACCTCGCGGGCCGCTCCGCCGGCGGCGACTTGGAGATCCTCGCCGCCCAGCAGCTGCCGCACTCGCTCGGCCTGCTCTACGAGGAACTGACGGCGCACCTCGGCTTCCGCCGCTCCTCCGACGAGTACAAGGTCATGGCGATGGCCTCCTACGGGTCGCCGTCGTACCTCGACGGCTTCCGCGAGCTCGTGCGCGCCGACGGCCGCGGCGGCTTCGTCGTGGAGGACGTGGACCTCGCGCGCTTCGCGCCGCCGCTGGCGCCCGGCGGGGAGTTCACCGCCGAGCACGCGGACCTCGCCTGCACGGTGCAGCGCCGGCTCGAGGAGGTCCTGCTCGACCTCGCCCGCTGGCTGCACGCGCGCACCGGTGACCGCGACCTCGTCATGGCGGGCGGCGTGGCCCTGAACTGCGTGGCGAACTCGCGGCTCTGGCGCGAGGGACCGTTCGAGCGCATCTGGGTCCAGCCCGCGGCGGGCGACGCGGGGACGGCGCTCGGGGCGGCCATGCACGTCGCGCACGCGCTCGGGGACGCGGTGCAGCCGATGACGACGGCGGCGCTCGGCCGCGGCTGGGACGACGCGGCGCTCGCCGCGCGCCTGCAGACCGCGGGCGTCGCGTTCGAGCGCCCGGACGACGTGGCCGACGCCGTGGCCGAGGCGCTCGCCGCCAACCAGGTCGTGGCGTGGTTCCAGGGCCGCTCGGAGTACGGCCCGCGCGCCCTCGGCCACCGCTCGCTGCTGGCGGACCCGCGCCACCCGGGCAATCTCGAGAAGCTCAACGACATCAAGGGGCGGGAGCAGTTCCGCCCCGTCGCGCCGATGGTGCTCGCCACGCGCGCCCCGGAGATCTTCGACGGCGGCCCGATTCCCAGCCCCTTCATGCTCTTCACGCACGGCCTCCGCCCCGGCTGGGCGGAGCGCATCCCCGCCGTGGTGCACGTGGACTGCACCGCCCGGATCCAGACCGTCGACCGCGAGCGGGAACCGCTCGTGGCGCGCATGCTCGAGCGGTTCGAGGCCCGCACGGGCGTGCCCGTCGTCGTCAACACCAGCCTCAACACCGCCGGGCGCCCGATGGTCGACGACCCGCGGGACGCGCTGGAGTGCTTCGGGTCCGCGCCCGTCGACGTGCTCGCGATCGGCCCCTTCCTGGTCCGCCGCGCCGGCGTCGCGCGCGTCCCGGAGCGCGCCACCGAGCCGGTCGCCGCGTGACCTACGACGTCGTCATCCCCAGCGCGGGACGTCCGAGCCTCCAAACGCTCCTGGGCGCGCTGGGCGCCGGGCCGGGGCGGATCGTCGTCGTGGACGACCGCCCGCGCGCGGACGGGCCGCTGGTGCCCGG
>Ga0196962_10000889_pt1 | contig 10663 bp, 9 predicted proteins | sample S3v_20metaG_FD_183186 | JGI IMG/M metagenome (GOLD analysis project Ga0196962, IMG submission 183186) | Soil microbial communities from Anza Borrego desert, Southern California, United States - S3+v_20 | ecosystem: Environmental > Terrestrial > Soil > Desert | place: USA: California | collected... | reverse complement strand
TGTTCCCCTCACGTAGTTGCTAACCGCGGCCTGTGTGATACCAAGATCCTTGGCAACATCTTCTTCCTTTAGAGAATATTCCCGGATGAGCTTCTTTGCAAGAATAGCCCTAACGGCGGGAATGAGGGATTTTGCTTCGATCTCTGAAGGGAGCAGCATTTAAAGACGCAGATGAATTTTATTTTTTATTATTTAAAGGTTCTTAATACATTCTACTCTTTATATTTGGCGAAAGTCGAGGATAGGAAGATGAAGGCAGTCTTTGTGAATAGGCATAACACAGTTTCTGTAGATGATGTCAAAGTACCAGACCTAACTAGCGCAGGGGATGTTCTTGTCAAAATGCGTGCCTGCGGGCTGTGCGGGTCAGATCTAGAAAAGATCTATGGCGAATATAGTATGTCCTCTGGCAGACTCGGTCATGAACCTGCAGGTGAGGTTGTAGCAATAGGCGAATCTGTTAAAGACTTTGCAGATGGGGACCGTGTCTTTATCCACCATCACGTCGCATGTTACTCTTGTCATTACTGTCTTCATGGGGACTATACCATGTGTCCTGCCTATCAGACCAGCAACATAAGTCCCTGCGGTCTGGCAGAGCATTTCTTAGTGCCAGATTGGAACGTGTCAAGAGGGGGTATGATAAAACTACCTGACAATGTATCGTTTGAGGAAGCATCGCTTGTTGAGCCTCTTGCATGCTGCATCAGGGCATGGAAGAAGTGTAACTTCCAAAAGGGAGACGATATCGTGATCCTTGGTGCAGGTCCAACCGGAGTAATGCATATACTCTTGGCTCGGGCATTTGGTGCAGGCAAAATATTTGTTGTAGATGTCAATGATTTTCGTTTGGACTTTGTGAAGAAGTATAGTGTACATGTACACAACTCTATTTCTAATCGGAACTTTGCAAATAATATCAGGGCGGAAACAGGCGGAAGGGGTGCCGATATTTGCATCACTGCCACAGGGAATATGCAAGCACTCCTCCAGTCATTTGATCTTACTCGAAGGGGTGGTAAGATAGTGCTTTTTGGTGTCCCACCTAAAGGGTCGGAAATGTCCTATGATATAAGTAAGCTCTACTCAAGCGAGCACTCGCTCATTCCAAGCTATGCGGCATCTGAAATTGAAACAAACCAGGCACTGAAGCTGATAGCGGAAGATCGCATAGATGTAGATTCACTTATTACGCATAGGTTTCACATTAGTAAGGCGGCAGAGGCAATAAAATGCGCTCATGAGGCTAAGAATGCAATGAAGGTGATTATAACTACAGATTAATGAAACTATATATAATAAAATCACCTTTCTGAGCTGATCAACTATGGACTGGGGAATGCAAAACAGACTAGCTAAGATAATTCGTCCCAAAGACAGCCGTTGCCTCATGCTTGCAGTTGACCACGGTTACTTCCTTGGGCCGACAGAACGTCTTGAGGTTCCAAGGAGGGCTATAAACCCACTTCTGCCGTATGCTGATTCACTCATGCTAACAAGGGGCATTCTGAGGACATCAGTTGACCCCAAATATGATATTCCAATAGTGCTCCGTGTTTCTGGCGCAACTAGCATCATCGGCGAAGACCTTTCAAAAGAAACAATTACTACATCAATTGAAGAAGCGATTAGGCTTAATGCGTCATGTCTTGCATTATCAATATTTGTAGGCAGCAAATATGAGCACCAGACACTTGCCAATTTAGCAAGGTTAGTAGATGAGGGCGAAAAGTATGAGATACCTGTCCTTGCAGTGACTGCAGTCGGCAAAGAAATGGCGCGGGATGCACGTTACCTTGGACTTGCATGTAGAATTGCCGCAGAACTTGGTGCTCATATAGTCAAGACGTACTATTGTGACAACTTTGAACAGGTAGTTGAGGGATGCCCAGTTCCACTTATAATTGCAGGAGGAAAGAAACTCCCAGAACCAGAGGCGCTCAAGCTTGCTCATGATGCAATGACGCACGGTGCGGCTGGCGTGGACATGGGAAGGAACATCTGGCAGTCAGATTGGCCAGTGGCAATGATAAAGGCAGTACAGGCAATAGTCCATAAGAATGCCGACGCCAAAGAAGCATACAACATTTTCTTAGATGAAAAAGACAAAGGTCATTCTGCCGAGAAGGAAGAGCAAGAGGTCATTAAGACGACAGTTAACCACACAATGCCTTTTGACTAGCCAGTAAGCTTAGATAAATGCTGATGAACCATTTTCCACTGATCGTTTTTGTCTTTTTTCAAGACGATCGTTACCCTTGACTTGTTGTTGACTGATGTACCCCGAAAGCTATAGTCATCAACTATCATGCCGGTAACTTCAAGCAGGAAAGTAGCAACCGCAACATCGCCCATCACTTCAGTATTCAAGTTTTCAATCTTAAAATCATAGTCAGAGAGGCTGGCAAAGTGCAATTGTTCAAGCATGAGAGCCCTTCCAAAATCCCGTCTATCATAGGGTGGTGAATCTCCAAATTTAGTGAAGCGAGGATCAAGGAATTCTTCTATTTTTTCTATTTCTTTACTCTGAGCAAGCTGAAAATATTTGTGAATAAATTGTCTTACTCTAAGGGATTCTGAAGAGGACAAGGGTATATCTATCAATTAGCAGTAAATAGAAATTTTTATAGCTTTACTATTTATTCAGTTTAGTAAAGCCTGTTTGTTATTTACACAATTAAATATTTCAATCTCTCAATCTCAAAGAGACTGCAGATAGGTTCAAGTAACAACGTCTGTTCTGAAAAGATTGTCAATACAAGGAAGTATACATATTGACAGGCTTGGAATTGGACCCTGAAATGCAGATGCAGATGCAGAACTAGCAATATTGGTTATGAGGGAGTATTAAAACACGAATACCTATTCACGTTAAAGTTCTTCATTTTGTGCACTCTTGTTGCAATCTTCTCTTGCAGACACTAGTTCTTGAATGCAAGATCGCAGAGCCTACCTAACTAGAATGTTCTTATTTTATGTCAGTTACGTTAGCATGTGCATTTCTGCTATGATCTTGTAACTCCTCTTTGTTGCGTGCTGTCAGTCCGCATATGTCACATGTTTGCTGACGCGGGGTCAGATCCTCAGGCTCTTTTCCACTTGTTAGGCTCAAATATTGCTCATCAGGCCTTGCAGCCTCTATTTTGGTAGAGTTATTTTCATTCTCTTGATCTGTATTTTCTGTTTGCACCATATATGCTAGTAATGATCAATCGTTTGTCCAATATAAGGTAATTTCCGGTTGAGATAGAAAGAAGTACAGTTTGACACGTGGGACCATGACGGGGATAATAACTTCTTAGATACAATGGAGAGTATGTTTATGATCCTTACTTTTTTATTATCTTATTTCTTTAGTCCCGCTAACAGATAATTGAGATTAAATGGTCTTTGACGATAACGATCTAATTCAAGCAAATGCAACAATAATTTCAGGAGTTCTTATCCTTCTTTCTCTTACCACCATAACCGGTACTTCCTCTTTGCCGCTATTAGACAGAACAATGATCGCATCTGCCATAATTCCTTTTATTGCATCGACTGTATTATTACTCACTCTGCGGCTAAGCGAAGCCAAAAAAACTGATTATGCTAGAAAATTGACAATATGGGGATTGATATTTCTCGCAGTTACCGTGCTGCTGTTGTTTGGACTTGTATGAAAATCGAACAAGACAATGCTAATAGATTTCTTTGAAAGAAGATGTATTGTAACAAGTATTATGATGCATCCTAATTTTAGGAATTGAACTTCTTGCAGATATTGTTACCATGGTTCCGATAATATTGATTAATATCATGCATAATCTTTTTGAGCAGATTTATCGTGTGAGAATCTCCTAGGATTTGAAACTAGAGTCTTAGAAACCTTTAACCTATAAGCACACATGCATATTTAAGCATCCCTATAATAAGGGAAACAGATAATGAGCGCAACTAGATAACTGTAGTTCATCATTATTGGTCATACGCTTTTCGTCAACAATAAACGAACATCTCTAACGCAATAAAATTGCCCTTCTTGTTTTTGGGATATAATGCCTTTTTCAAAAGATCTGCGTAATCCATCCCATAAACTTTATAAATAATTTCCCTCCACATAAATAAAAATGCCTCGAGCTGACAGCGGATATTGTTATGGACACAACATTCATGTTCTGGTTCTACTGAGGGTTGTTTAGGGGCAAACTCTGTGCTTTCAACAAGCACGGCTTATGCAAATCAATTTGGTGAGAGATAAAATTGGTTGAAATGACAGGCGCAAAAGCGTTGATTCAAGCCCTAGAGAAAGAGGGCGTAGACGTAGTCTTTGGCCTTCCAGGAGGAGCGAACCTGCCAATTTATGATGCCTTAGTAGATGCAAACTTTAGGCACATTCTAGTAAGGCACGAACAATCGGCTGCTCATATGGCAGATGGGTACGCCAGAATAAAGAGAAAAGCCGGTGTATGTTTTGCAACTTCAGGTCCAGGGGCCACAAATCTCATTACAGGTATTGCTACTGCATATGCGGATTCTTCTCCAGTTGTAGCCGTAACTGGTCAGGTGCCGCTTGCCATGATAGGCAAGGATGCCTTCCAAGAAACAGATATTATAGGTGTGGCGAACCCTTGCACAAAATACTCGTTCCAGCCGAGGGCCGCCGCCGAAATTCCAGAAGTTGTTAAAAAGGCAGTATACATTGCAGAGAGCGGTAGGCCGGGCCCAGTACTCGTTGATATTCCCAAGGATGTACAGCAGGCAACAGCTGACATGAAGTTTCCTGATCTTATCAAAGTTAGAGGTTATAATCCAAACGTAGAAGCAGACCTCTCAGAGACGGTCAGGGCAGTTGAGCTCTTGCTCAACGCTGAGCGACCGATAATAATGGCAGGTGGCGGCGTAATTCTTTCAGGAGCTTTTTCGGAACTTCAGGCGCTTGCAGAGCTTGTACAGATACCGGTTGTGACTACCTTCAAAGGCAAGGGTGCATTCCCTGAGAACCACCCGCTTGCCATGGGACCGATCGGGATGCATGGCCACGCAGAAGCTAACAAAATAATTCTAGAGGCAGACTGCATCTTGGCAGTAGGTGCAAGATTTTCGGATAGATCCGTTGGCAAATTTGATGAGTTTGGTAAAGGCATGAGTATAATCCACATGGATATCGACCCGGCGGAGATAGGAAAGAACAAGTCAGTAGATGTTGCGCTAGTAGGTGACGTAAAATCCTCGCTTCGTACGCTTGTTAAGATGTTCTCAAAGAAGATGATTAAAAGTGACTCAGATAGTCCATGGTTAAAGCGCAGAAAAGAGCTTATACAGTACTATGCTGAAACTCTAAAAGACTATCCAAGAGAGATAACAGCAAAAAAATCGCTCAAGAAATTACGCGAATTGTTGCCAGCTAATGCGATAGTCACGACAGAAGTAGGCCAATGCCAGATGTGGGCATCTCTACATTTTGATGTGATAGCACCAGGTACATTCTTCAGCTCTACAGGTCTTGGCACGATGGGCTTTGGGTTTCCAGCATCAATAGGAGCCAAAGCTGCCAGACCAGACGTTCCAGTGGTCGATATCGCTGGCGACGGATCGTTTAACATGACCGAAAACTCACTTGCAGTATCGGTTCTTGATAAGCTGCCCGTAATAGTATTCATCATGAACAACTATATGCTTGGAATGGTAGCCCAATGGCAGCGCACATTTTACAACAGGCGCTATAGTGGAGTACATCAACACCGCTGTCCCGACTATGTCAAGATAGCTGACGCATATGGCGCTCAAGGCATAAGGGCCGAATCTATGCATGAGCTTGAGAAAGCTATCAAAGGAGCACTCAAATCTGATGTAGCGACAGTAATAGACATCCCAATTGATCCGGAGGAAGACGTCTATCCATTTGTAGCACCCGGTACCGGTCTCAAGGATATGATTGTAGGAGCGTAATAGAAAATTGTTTACAACTACGGTCCAGAAAGAATCATGGCATATTGTGTCTGCCCTCGTTGAAAACAAACCCGGTGTGCTATTCAGGGTCACCAACCTATTCAGGGCACGTAGTTTTAACATAGAAAGCATTACAGTGGGATCAACTGAACAACTGGACCTATCTAGAATGACCATAACCACTAACAGTGATGAAAAGACACTTGATCAATTGGTAAAGCAGTTGCGTAAACTCATAGACGTAATAGAAGTAAAGGTGCTTGAGACGGACAAGACTGTGTATCGTGAGCTTGCACTTATCAAGATTAAGGCCGTCGATCCAACAACACGAAGCGAGATAGTCAATTATTCTACCATATTTCGAGGTAACATCTTGGATATCGGCAAAGAGACAATAACAGTTGAGATAACCGGCACGCCGGATAAGATAGATGCATTTAAAAATCTAGTCGAGCATTATGGAATTGCGCAGTTGTCAAGAACGGGAGTTTCAGCCCTTCCAAGAGGTGGTGTAGAGAGTTGAAGACATCTGAAGAGTTGTTCAAGGGCGCTGAAAGCGTTAAGATCTTTGACACTACTCTCAGAGATGGCGAGCAGACGCCTGGTGTGACAATAACACCCGATCAGAAGATCCAGATTGCGACTCGGCTGGATGAACTTGGAGTCGATGCAATAGAGGCAGGGTTTCCAATAGTATCTCATGGTGAGATGCAGGCAATTAAGTCGATAGTAAAACAGGGACTGAAGGCCGAAATTTTTGGTCTTGCTCGTGCAAATCAGGTCGATATTGATAGTGCTATCAAATGTGACTTGAAGTACATTCACACTTTCATAGCAACCTCAGACATTCATATGCAGTATAAGTTAAAGATGACACGTCAGCAGGTCTTAGAGAAAGCAGTTACTGCAGTAGAATATGCTAAAAAGCATGGTTTACAGGTAGAATTTTCAGCAGAGGATGCTACAAGATCTGACAGGCAATTTCTACTAAAGGTATTCAAGGAGGTAGCACAAGCTGGTGCAGATAGGCTAGATATACCCGATACTGTAGGCTATGCAACTCCGCAATATATTGCCGACCTTGTGAAAGTAGTCAAGGAGACTACAATGCTTCCAATAAGCGTCCACTGTCATGATGATTTTGGTTTTGCAGTTGCTAATTCGATAGCAGGGGTAAACGCCGGCGCTGCATGTGCGCACGTCACCATAAACGGTCTTGGTGAGCGTGCTGGCAACGCGTCTCTTGAAGAATTTGTAATGGCGCTCCAATGCTTGTATGACAAAAAGCATAATATCAAGACACAGTTGCTTTATGAAACTTCCAAGTTCGTTTCAAACACAATGGGAATAATCGTTCAGCCAAACAAGGCAATAATTGGTGAAAATGCCTTTGGACATGAATCTGGGATACACACTCACGGTATCATCAGCAATCCACTCACCTACGAGCCTATAAGCCCTGAGCTTGTGGGTAGGAAAAGATGGCTTCAAGCTGGCAAACATGCTGGCGCACATGGCATCAAGGCAATGCTTGAAGAATTTGGCATCAAGCCTACGGATGAGCAGCTTCACATTATAGTGGAGAAGCAAAAGAACATAGCCGACAATGGCAAGCCAATTACTACATCAGAATTGTTATCAATAGCAGGCGGGGTGATGGATAACAACAAATTTGAAGAAAAATTCAAGCTATATGACTTTCACATTGTCACTGGTATGAACATTATACCAACCGCTGTGGTAAGGCTTAACGCTAACGGCAAGGATTTTATTGCATCAGATATCGGTGTTGGTCCAGTCGATGCAGCACTAAAAGCAATACAAAAGATATCTGGTGAGATGGCAAATGTCAAGATAAGAGAATATAGACTGGACTCAATAACAGGAGGCTCGGATGCGCTTGCAGAAGTTACGGTGAAGGTTGAGGACAAGGACGGGAACGTTGTATCTGCACGCAAGTCAGGCGAAGATATCGTTGTTGCATCTGTTCAAGCAATGATGGATGCAATCAATAAAGTGCTGCTAAAGAAGGTTCTTTACTCGAAAAGTTAGGTACCATAACTTCAAGATGAGATATTCAATTGGCAAGGTATAGAATTTCCCTTATCAAAGGAGATGGCATTGGACCGGAGCAAGCTGCAGCAGCAAAAAAGATCCTTGAAACAATAAATGACAACAACTCCCATACAAAATTTGACATTCAGGAGGTCGAAGCTGGTGATAACGCGCTTGCCAAGCTTGGCAGGGCACTACCAGAATCAGCAATAGATATTATCAAGAAGTCGCAGGTCTGCTTGAAGGGGCCAGTTGGTGAGAGTGCAGCAGATGTTATAATTGTTCTTCGTAGGATGTTTGATCTTTATGCAAATATAAGGCCAGCCAAGTCATATCCGAACATTCCATGCCTCTCTAGCAATGTCGACCTTGTAACAGTGAGGGAAAATACCGAAGACGTCTACCTTGGATGGGAGTTCAACACAGACGAAAAGACAGTTGTTGCACTGAGAGTTACATCAGAGCGGGCCAGCAGAAGGATTGCAGAACATGCCTTTAAGATTGCGATGATACGCAACAACAAGCACAGAGTAGTCGCAGTACACAAGGCCAATGTCCTACGCAAGGGGGATGGGTTATTTTCTGCTGTGTGTAGGTCAGTTGCCAACAACTATCCAAAGATACAGTATAGCGAGTTGTATGTTGATGCAGCGTCGATGAACTTAATCCGCAATCCGGAGGAATTTGATGTTATTGTTACCACAAACTTGTTTGGTGACATATTGTCTGATGAAGCTGCGCAGGTCGTAGGGGGACTTGGCATGGGACCTGCTGCAAACATTGGAGACAAGTTTGCGCTCTTTGAACCAGTGCATGGAGCTGCATTTGACATCGCAGGAAAGAATGCTGCCAACCCGTCGTCTATCCTTCTTTCTGCTAAGATGATGCTCGAATGGCTCTCAGATAAATACGATGACAAGAATTTAGTGATAGAGGCTAGACGAATAGAAGATTCTATTGTCAGCATGCTCAGGCAGGATCAAAAGACAAAGGATATAGGCGGCAATCTCTCCACTACTGAATTTGCAGCACTTGTTGCAGACGGGATGTATAGATAACATTTCGGCTCACAGCATATGGCTATTACTTCTCTACCTCTTACCTAAGTTAACTTAAGTACGGCTGACTTTGACACAGATATCAGTAATTAGTATGTCAGTGCGCAGAAATCAAGCAATTGGTTTAATCGAATCTAGAAGGTGCTGCCGCTAGATGATACACATGCTCTATTAGAAAGATGCTAACTTGTACAGTTATACTCCGCGCAGCGGTTTTATCTCCTGACGACTAAAATATTTTAAAATACTTGGTTTTTAGAGAGATATTTTCTAAAAGGCTTCTTTTTATTTCTATTGGGAGCCTCTAGGTGCCCTTTTTTGCCACGCCATAAACATGAATACGAAAGGAATCGTCATGACCGCAGTCGCTATCAAGACAGGCTGGAATGCACTCGGATCCACTTCTATACCAGCTAGATGCAGAAAAGGCAGAGGGAATACAGTGAAGAGCCAGAAAGCCACAAGGATTCCTATGAGGTAGTAGTTCCTCTTCAAGAGAGTAAAGAATCCAAGTTTGACTATTTTTTTCCGGTCACAGCTTATGCATTTGGTAGTATATCCGGTTATGTCTGAAGGGACAGTGCATGATGAACATATTCTACTTTGACAAAAGTAGCATTTTCTCTCAGCAAACCGCGAGCCACAGATGGCACAGCGTTGTTGTTGTTGTTGTTGGTCAGCCATTGCGCAACGATAAATTACCTTGACATTCCCAACAATATTACTGTATCCTGTGTAAAGCAAAATTTAAATTTGCTAATCTTTACAGTTGGTGAGGGTTCAAAAAATTCCTACACTTAAACAGACCTACACAGGATATGCTGCGAAGCTGATGCTAGAAGATGGTACTGTTTTTGAAGGGATCGGTTTTGGCTATCCATCAGCAATAGCCGGCGAAGTAGTGTTTAACACTGGTATGGTAGGCTACACAGAAACACTGACTGATCCTTCTTACAGGGGCCAAATGTTGTGTCTTACCTATCCTCTTGTGGGTAATTATGGTGTCCCAAGCTATGACATAAAGGATGAGTACGGCCTACCCAAATTCTTTGAATCAGACAGCATCCAGGTCAAAGGCCTGCTTATCCATGATCTTTCTGACATTGCAAGTCACTGGAGCTGCATAAAGACACTCGATCAATGGCTGTATGAGGAAAAGGTACCGGGAATCTATAATATCGACACAAGGGAGCTCACTAAAAAGTTAAGAGAGCACGGAGTTATGATGGGCGCAATTGTTGTGTCTGAAAATACTATTAATGAGTCTCTCATGAAGAAGATGCTTGCAAGTTCTAAGTATGAAGGATTAAACTTTATGCCAGAGGTTTCGACCAAACGGGTTCAAGAGTATGGTGACAAGAGTAAAGACTGCGTCGTGGTGCTTGATACAGGTGCGAAATATAGCATCATACGCAATATCATGCGCACGGGATATAGGGTTGTCCGGCTCCCTTGGCATGCAACGTATGAGCAAATAATGTCGTATAACCCAAGGGGGGTGGTGATTAGCAATGGTCCAGGCGACCCCAAGGTCTGCACTAGCACAATTAATACTGCTTCAAAACTCATCAATACATCTACTCCGACTCTAGGCATCTGTTTGGGCAACCAGATCCTCG
>Ga0196962_10000887_pt1 | contig 10669 bp, 9 predicted proteins | sample S3v_20metaG_FD_183186 | JGI IMG/M metagenome (GOLD analysis project Ga0196962, IMG submission 183186) | Soil microbial communities from Anza Borrego desert, Southern California, United States - S3+v_20 | ecosystem: Environmental > Terrestrial > Soil > Desert | place: USA: California | collected... | reverse complement strand
AAGTTCCGAGGGCTAGCACATCGCCCATTATCTGAATTTTTCCCCTGTTGTTTTTACGTTCAGGCGTGACCATCATTTCTATATGCTCAATAGAGGATGGGTGATAGATTAGGGGATGGTGAAACATGTGTTTCAGGCTTATTCGTTCCACTCATTTTTATTTTGTATTACAATGCAAAAGCTATAGCTGGCTTGTTGGTAAAAGCGATATTTAGCTATTTTATAGTAACTCTACTTAGGAACCTACGATTGGCAAATACCTTGCCAAGAACTTGTTTCCATCAGCCTCATCGAGGCATTGCTGCTGAATCTGTCCGACATTTCTCTAAATGGAATTCAAAACAATACCGTAAATCTCTCGTAGGAAAAAGTGGACCGGGTGGGATTTGAACCCACGACCTCAGCAATGCCAATGCCGTATCCTACCGGACTAGACGACCGGCCCAGCAATAATTCAAGGTTTTAGAAGGATATTAAAACGATACGTTTGGGGCGTTTAAATGGATACAAAGAACAACCATAGAAATTGTGGCCAACTGCAGAATATATCAATAGCATAACCCGTCAGCGGCCGATATACACGATGGCACGAATCAGGTTAGAATTATCGAGAGAATATTGCTATTCTTGTCTTGCAGGCTGAATTTATGAACTTTACAAAAGAGAAAAGAAAATTGAAATTATCTGCAATCTAGATCGCAGAATTCTCTTTTCTTATTACATGCATTCGATCGCTTCTCTTAACGCCTTTGTAACCGTCGGAAGAATTCTTGGGTCATTTACCTTGGGTATGATGTAATCTTCTCTTAGATGAGTATCATTTACAATTCCTGCAATAGCAGCTGCGACGGCCACAAGCATATCTTGGCTCAGGGTTTTCGCCCTTACGTCAAGCAAGACTCTAAGAACAGATGGAAATACGACAGCATTATTGATTTGATTTGGAAAATCCGATCTGCCTGTGGCTACAATCCTCGCTCTTCCTTGCAATGCATCTGAAGGAAGTATCTCAGGGTCAGGGTTGCTCAGTGCAAATACTATTGCATCGTGATTCATTGATTCTATCATTTGATAATTTACTATGCCACCTTTTCCAGATACTCCAATAAATACATCAGCTCCTTCAATTACATGTGCCAGGTTTCCTGTCAATTTTCGGGGGTTAGTTTTCTGGCTTATTTCTAGTTTATAGCGGTTCTTTTTATCAGCACCATTGCTGTTATTACTCTCTTTATCAATAGACAAGGCTCCTTTGCTATCAGTTACAACAATATCTTGGCACCCTGCCTCACGTAAGATCTTAACTATACCATATCCTGCCGAGCCTGCTCCTGCTACCACCAACTTTATTGCATCTAGCTTCTTGCCTACTATCCTAAGTGCATTTATCAATGCTGCAAGGGTAATGACAGCAGTTCCATGTTGGTCATCATGAAAAATTGGGATAGATAGGGTTCCTTGCAATCCCTCCACTATCTCCAATACCTTAGGTGACTCAATATCTTCGATGTTTATAGCTCCAAACATTGGTTCAATTTCTTTAACAAATCGAATTATTTCATCTTTATCTCGGGTAGAGATGCAAAGTGGAAATGCATTAATGCCACCTAAGATTTTGAATAAAACTGCTTTTCCTTCCATAACAGGAATTGCTGCCTCCGGTCCTACATTTCCCAAACCAAGTACTCTAGTTCCATCACAGACTATAGCCACATTATTCCATTTTGATGTGTAGTCATATACCAATTCTTTATTACTGCTTATTTCTTTTGAGGCATATGCTACACCAGGAGTATAAATCAAACCAAGAGTTCCTTTTTCCTCTTCAAAGAGATTTTCTAAGGAAATTCTGCTTTGAATTTCTATCTTGCCTCTCAGCATTCTGTGTAGATTTATGGCCTCATCTTTTAAATTCAAAGCAATACCTTTATGGCCACACTCTATCTATAAGTTTCTAAATTTTTGCTTATTAGAAAGTGCTGAATATTATGAAATTTGCAGTCTGAATTAGCAAAATTTCTTCAAGTACATGAGAGGATTTACTGGCACACATAGTATACGCTCCGCCTGTAGTTTTATACTTATTAGGACTTCAATATTAAGAGAATAAAATGTCCTCCTCTAAGCAGTCAGATCGTATAAAAGAATTCTGTAAAGACATTCTTACAAAAGATCTTTCCATTAGGTTTGTAGCAGTAGCAAATCAGATGGGAAATCTAATCGAGTCAGAGTATAGAGATGGTCTAAACCCTTTGATGAATAGACAAGAAACTGAACATTATACTATGCAAACTGTGTTTCGCGCATCAACACGAGAGACTTTTGAGAACAAGATAGGCAAACAACGTTACGCTATAGCTGTTTATGAAAAGTTAATTCGTGCAACAATTCCAATTACCATAATAGACGCCCAAGATGACAAACACTACGAGCCAGGAAAAAAACAACAACAAAAGGAACGAAATTCTAAATGGTTATATTTATTGATATCATTTGATTTGGGTTCTGACGTGATATCTATTATGGAAGATAAGATATTGCCATTAATTGAGCAGTTTCGGAAAGGGTCATTGATTACATAGGCATAAATCAGCATTTTTCTTTACAATACTTCTAAAAAAATTTCAGATAGATGATGATTATTGATGGATGTAATGCTAAAATGCTGTTTTAAGAATATAGATAATAACCTATTAAAGGGCTAGTAGTTGTCCAATGAACTTAATCCTGTTGATCTCAGTTATTTCGTTTTCATTATTATAATATCTAATATAATTATTAATGACCACGCAGAGAAATGTCTCAAATTTGTAATTTAGTATAAGGGCGCATCGAATGACGGCACTGACGGCGTAGAAGATAATAAGGAAACTAATGAATCATTTTAAGAGTATAACGACGACTACACGGTCAACGTTAGCATGGCATGGCGTATCTTCTTGTAATGCATATACATGTGGGAGGAGCATATCAATGTGGCAGTAGGTATCCAATATGCAATATTGCTCCACATTACTAACAAACATACTCGAAAACATTGTAATATAGATTTATAGCCATAGGATATCGATTATCTGATACATTTAGCATGGTAGAATCAGGCGGCAAACGGATAGTTCTGACTGCAGACCGCAGTTTGATGACAAACTACAGAGGCAACTTCCTCTACGGCTTTATTGCGTGTGGTCCCTATGAGCTTTTACCAGAATTTGTATTTGACAAGATCTTTTGTCCAAGCGTTGAGACTGATGCCAATACAGGAGAGGTCAAGGTCGCACAGTGCGGATTGAGAAGGATAGAAGGTGCGCTTTTAAAAGATTACAGGCGCGACGAGATCCTTCTTGCGCATCCAGAGATGCTCGACAGGTGTGTGGGTCCAGAGACAAAGGTCGTTGGCATTAATGTCATGGATCCACTTGGTATGGCACCGGTGACAACAACAATGTCTCCAGAAAAACTCTCATACGTTGCAATGAAGTTCAAAAAGATGTGCGCTTCAATTATCCAACTGAAGAAGAAATACAATTTCAAAGTGGTCGTCGGAGGTAATGGTTCTTGGGAGCTTGCCAAACCAGATAGAATGAAGATTCATGGAATTGATACAGTAGTGATTGGCGAAGCAGATGAATTGGCTCTCGATCTTTTCCATGACTTGGAGGCGGGTGACGCACCAGAACTCTTGCACACCTTTGTCCGCAGTATCGAAAATGTCCCTATGATGCAAGGGCCTACAGTCAACTCCCTGATCGAGGCTATGCGCGGTTGCGGCAGGGGATGCGACTTTTGTGATGTCAACAAGCGCTCAAAGAAAGACTTCCCACTAGCGAGGCTACAGAAAGAGGCTAAAATTAATCTCAATTATGGTTTTGACTCCATATGGCTACAATCTGACGAGATGCTGCTCTATGGTTGTGATAACAAAGACTTTATTCCAAACGCAGATGCCATCACTGAGATATGGAGCGGCCTGAAATCCACAGGTGCGCGCTTTGTTGGAACGACTCACATGACACTTTCAGCAGTTGCATCTTCGCCCGATCTTATAAAGAAGATGTCTGAAATAAATGAGATGAACGTTGCAGGTGGTAGATGGCTTGCAACTAACCTGGGGGTCGAGACAGTCGCTCCAAGGATGGTAAAGAAGCACCTTGGCGTCAAGACAAAGCCCTTTCAACCAGAAGAGTGGGGTTGGGTAGTAAGAGAAGGCTGCAAGATACTCAATCAGAACAATTGGTTTCCTGCGCTTACACTAATCATAGGATGGCCCGATGAGACTCCTGACGAGACTCAATACACAATCGACCTCATCGATGACTTTAGACACATGAATATGCGCGGCTTGGTTGCACCATTACTCTATCAAGACTTTTCAGAAAAGAACTCGATGCATTTTGGCAACCTCAATGAGGCACAATTCACCCTATTCTGGAAGTGTTGGGAGCACAATCTGCGAGTCATAAATGACATTATACCTATCATTATCAGGAACAAGACGTATGGTCCAGCAATGAAGGTCTTCATGGCAGCACTCATCAAGTCCGGCACGTGGGCAGTCATGAGATATCTGCGTGGCCTCTCAAAAGAATTGTTCAATGGACAGGTGCCAGAAGATATAGTCGAGCGATACTCCCGCAAAAAGTCTGTGACCGCGACGATGCCGTCACGGCTCTAATACTTTTTATTGTAAGTTCTTGATCGCTTCGTCTGCAAGTGTAGCAACCTTGGGTGTTAAAACTACAAAGTAGTTCTTGTCTGCGCGCTCAACAGACGCCACAGGACGGTATTTCTTCGTCGGAATGTCAAATTCGACAAGTCCTGGGTCAACTTTTCCTCTCGTGTATATCATCATCAGGACCTCACCTGAAAGCGGAGTCAAGGGTACAAGAGAGAAGATGTATCCCTTGTACGAACTAACAGGCATGACCTGCTTCATGTACGGTGCAACAGAAACAAGGTAAAGGAAAACATCCTCTACTGTATTAAATTCTTCAAATTCAAACTTCATCATTCTAATCGCTTTTTACCAAGATATAAGGCTTTAAAAAACAAAAAGAAAAAGGTAAAGGAAAAGGGAAAGAGATAGAGGAAGTTAGCCGTACGATTCGAACTTGATATCGTAGCTTCCATCCTTTCTCTTATTGCGCTCTGTGACAAAGCCTTTTGGGATCAAATAATCCAGTGCGCCATCTACTGTTCCCTGCCAGCCACAGATGTAGAAAGAGGTATTTTCTGGAGTTACTTTTTCTCCCACCAACTCCTCTAGAGGAGAGAGTTCTCTTCCGGGTTTTGGCCGTAGGAAGGACTCAACCCTCCCCTTCTGTCCGCTCCATGACCTGTTGAACCACTCCTGTGGCCTGCTGATACTTGCACGGTAGCGAAAATTCCACTTGTCACGACCTTTATCAATACTCTCCTCTTCAAGAGCCAATAAGAGATCCCGGTAGCCTAGCTCATCGACATAACTCGCTCCATGCAGCAGTACTATTTCGCGCTTGCTTCCTATTGCTTTGAGGTGAAGAGAGTATGAAAGAAAAGGAGCAAGACCTGTCCCTCCCCCGATTAAAACCATTCTCCGATCGTCCGGCCTGCCGTCAGGAAGCTTTTCATTGATTGTGAAAATACCTGTAGGCTTGACCCAAAGTATTTCATCACCTTCCTTTTTGTTGAATAGCTCAGTTGTGAGCCTTCCAGGGACCGGTTTGCGTACCCAGCGAACATACAACTCAAAGCGCCTTTTCTGCTCAGGAGGTGATGCAATAGAGTAAGCTCTACGGACTATTTTGCCTTCGCTTGGTATGTGGAAGCCAAGCGTAACAAACTGGCCCGCCTTAAAGTCAGGGATTGGGCCGTTATCCGGACTGATATGGAAGACACCAAGATCCTCCTTGATTATTTGGATGTATGATAGCTTGGCTTTGTTGTCAACTACCATATACTTCTGAAGTTCAGAAAACGGCAAATAAATACATTTTTAATTTTCGGATACCGGCAACTGCTCAAATAAACAAAAATAGGCAAGTTTTATTTGATTATTGCGCCAATCTGTTGTTGTATATATATGGTGGACTGGCTGAAAGGGAAGGGTTTTGGAGGCTCTAACGAGATCGATCAACTTACCAAGACAATAAATGAACAAAGCGACGATCAGAGGAAGATTATTGCACAATTTAACAAGGCTATGAATGAATTTGCAACTGAGCGATCGCTTGATACTTGCCTCGATGCCCTTAACTTATCGATGCAGCTTGCAAATATTAGAGGAAAGCTGGCAGAGTCGTACGAATACTACGCAAGATTGTTAGAACGTGAAATAACGAGGCTGAGCAGAACAAAGCCACCGCCGCCTTAGCCGCAATAAGAATGCCTCTTTTGCTTCAAGGTTAGCGGTATACTATGCGATTCCTTATAGTACCCAGGCTTTCTATGGTTATTTCAACTACATCCCCATCTTTTAGATATTTTGGCTCTTTCATCGACATTGCTACACCAGCTGGTGTTCCTGTCGAAATGATGTCCCCAGGCTCTAATGTCATGGTCACACTAAGTGAAGAAATTATCCGCCTAATTGGTATAACCATATTTGAACTTGATGAGTTTTGCCGTGTTTCGCCATTAACCTTAGTTGTTATGTGAAGGTTCTGAGGATCTGAGATCTCATCCTTAGTCGTTATCCATGGTCCACATGGAGCAAAAGTATCGATCCCTTTGCCTCGAGTAAACTGCTTGTCCTTGAACTGAATATCCCTTGCGGAAACATCATGCATTATCATATATCCAAAGACAGAATCAAGTGCTTTATCCTCTGGCACCTTTTTAGTCTCTTTGCCGATGATGACGGCTAGTTCGGCCTCATAGTCTAGGCGAGTTACAAATGACGGACAAATGATGTCTTTGAATGGTTCGTTAAGAGCGGTCCGGGGTTTCAAAAATATTACGGGCTCATCTGATGGAGTAAGCCCTGCGTCACGTGCATGATCATAATAATTAAATGCGAGGCAGACTATCTTGGGAGGGTTTGGTATAGGCACCAAGAGCTCGACGTCGCTTACTTTCTGATTGAATTTCAACCTAGCCTTGTGTTGCTTCACCTCGTCAAGCCATCCTCTGAACACAAAGTCTTTGATGTTTGGAGGAACAGGTATACCTGTCTGCTGCTGTATTTCCGACCTTGTGACAATGCTTTTTCCATCATCGGATATGATACTATATGTTTCCTTTACATTTCTATCTCTGATTCTTGCTACCTTCATTGTCCATTTACCTGTGCGTCATTATTGCGCTTTGATTACCGTCGATTCTGCAAAACCCAAATCTCACAAACTGAACCCGTGAGTCAGGCTCAAGGCGAGACACAAATGATTCTGCAAAACCTTGAGAAACTTCAAGGCTGTTAGTGTTGTATTTATCCTCGCTCATGTAGAGTTCCTTGGGAATCATGACCTTATAGTCAATTATATCATTCTTTGCAATCCATTGTATTTTCGGCAAAGATTGTCGAATATCGTCACCACTAGCCTCAGCAGTTATCATCAAGCGGGCACCGTTCTTCCCATTTATGCTCGTTACCTTGACGTTATACAATTCAATAAGTCGAATTTCGTCACCCACTTTTAGTTCCGCCGCGTCATCTTCTGCGATATAGAACCGGTCACCAACCTTGACGGTCCTTATCCCAAGTTTAGCATCAGTAGGATGATTCTTGAGTACTACCTCCATTTCCATAGCACCTCTGACATGTAATTCGACAGGATTTTTTACAAAGAATAGTCTCAGTGATATCGGATCTATTATTTTTCTGTTGAAAGCTTCTAGGCTTTCAAAAGGAGGCTTGGTTTCTGCAAGCGTAAGGCCAAGAGATAGCACGAATTTCCGTATTGCCTCGGGCACAAAGCCTCTTCTCCTAAGCGCTGCAAGTGTTGGCAGCCTAGGGTCATCCCAGCTTCTGATTGTGCCATTTTCTATCAAGGGCTTTATCTTTCGCTTTGAAACTGGGATTCCTTCAAATTCTAGCCTTGAAAATTCAATAAGGTACGGCTTTCTTAAATTCAGCCTGTCAAGTATTGCAAAATACAGAGCATTACGAAGCTCATATTCTTTCGTCCTCAAAGCATGCGTCACACCATCCATACTATCTTCAATTGGTGCAGCAAAGTCATATGTCGGCCAAACCCGTATTCTATTGCCCAGCCTAGGGTGATCAGACTCTATTATGCGGAAAAGTGTCGGGTCACGCATAGCGGTATTTCGGTCAGCCATGTCGCCTTTGAACCGGACAATAGCTTCATTCTGCTCAAAAGAGCCATCGAACAATTTTCCAGTCCTATCAAGTGCAACTGTAGGATCACGTCTGCATTCACAGGGTAGCCCTTTTGCCCGGAGGTCATGGATTATATCTTGGCTACAAATGCAGACATATGCACCATCCAGCTCGATTAGTCTTCTTCCATAATTATGCAAAAGCTCAATATCATCTGAAGTGTTCTTAACAATATCAGGCTTGACTCCAAGCCATTTCAATCCCTCAGCTATGGCGTCGTAATATTCTATCCTTTCATTGAGTGGATTTGTATCATCAAAACGGAGAATTAACTTGCCACCATACATTCGGGCATATTCTTCATCAATTATGGCTGCCTTTGCATGTCCAATATGCGGATAGCCGTTTGGCTCAGGAGGAAACCGAGTAACTACCTTGCCCTTTAAGGCTCCTTCAAGCGGAGGCAGTTGATGCTGCTGTTGTTGTTGTCCCGATACCGGCTTTTTTGCAACTTCATTTTCTGGTACAAGCTCTTTAAGAAGCGATTTTTGATCTGCAAGCGAAAGTGAGTTTACTTCCTGTACAATTGTCGTGATTCCAGAGATAAGCAACTTTATTTGACTACGCAATTCCGGCTTCAAGCCGACAAACTTTGCGATCACTACGTCAGATTGTGCCTTGCCGCCATGCTCAACAGAATTCTTTAATGCAATGATCTTGATGAATTTCTCAGTATTCGGGTCGATTGGCACGTATTACTACAAACTCCTGCCCACTACAAAATCTGCCGAGAACTCAAGAGATCTTCTAGCATCAGAGTTACTATAGCCTTCAATTGACTTGAGTGCATCTCGCAAATACTCTCTTGCTTCGTTCCTCACATCCTGCTCTATGCCAATATGAGAGATGACTTTGACAGCCTCCTTGATATCGTGGTCCAAAGCCTTGCCTCTTGTACCAAATACCCTCTTGATCTTCTCTGCGTCTTCTTTGCTGGCTTTTTTCAAAGCAAGTAATATTGGATATGTCTTTTTACCTTCTCGAATATCGTTGCCAGCGGCCTTGCCCGTCAGCTTAGGGTCACCTATCACGCCTATTAGATCATCTACCAACTGAAAAGCAATACCGATGTTGTAGCCAAATGATGAGAGGTTTCTGATGTCACTAGTCGTATGATTTGGAGATGAAAGAGCACCAAGTGCGCAGGATACTTTAAAGAGTGTAGCAGTCTTTTTGCTAATCATGTCAATGTAATGCTGCACACTTGGAAACTTGGCACTTGACGCCACTTCCACATCTATTGCCTGTCCCTCACATATTTCTGTGCATGCAAATGAAAGATGTTGCACCATATCAATTATCGACTTGTCAGAAATTCCGGCCTTTTTGCAGTTAAACGTCAGCAATTCAAATGCTTTTGAGAACAAAATGTCGCCGGCAAGGATTGCAAGCGGCATGCCATAGTGTCTGTGCACAGTTGAAGTGCCATGGCGCATTTCATCGTTGTCCATGATATCGTCGTGAACAAGTGTAAAGTTATGAACAAGCTCGACTGCAGCAGCGGCAGGAAGTGCCCTTTCAGCACTTCCACCTAGCAGCTCGCAGCCTTTTAGAACCATAAAGGGTCTCAAGCGCTTGCCTCCCGTGCGGATATAATGCGACGAAGCATGGTAAAGCTCTTTTGGCGTGCCCTCAACGAATGCGAGTATAAAGTTGTTCACAGTAGAAGCATAAGATTCCAGCTCGCCTTTGATGCTGTCTGCCTTCATGTACGGCTACTAACCTCATGTGCTAGCAGTCCTGTCAATATATATCTTGAGTCAGCAAGCGCAGCGATGTTTTTTGCTCCAACAAGGAACATAGTGCTCTTCAGTTCTGCAAGAATTATATCAGCAAATGCAAACAGACTTTCGCGTGACTGACTAGCTGCTTGAAGGAATGGATATGCCATTGCAGACATGCTGGCTCCAAGAGCTATGCACTTTGCGACTTCCAGCCCATTTCGCAGACCGCCTGATGCAATAAGCGGCAATTTCACTGCACGTCTGACCTCTATGAGACTGGCTGCCGTCGGAATACCCCAGTCCCAAAACATCTCACCCAGGTGCTTCTTGAGGTCATCTTTGAGGAACTCTGCCCGTAACTTTTCAACACCAGCCCAACTAGTACCGCCAGCACCAGCGATATTAATTGCAGAAACGTTGGCCATCTCGAGTTTTATCGCAACCTCCTTTGAAATCCCTGCACCCACCTCCTTTACTATCACTGGTACATCTAGGGTCTTGGCAAGCTCGGCAATCTGGGAAAGAACTCCCTTATAGCGCGGCTCGCCCTCGGGTTGTATAAGCTCCTGTAGCGGGTTCAGGTGCACCACCAGCGCATTTGCCCCAATCATTTTTACTATCCTTTTAG
>Ga0196962_10000886_pt1 | contig 10691 bp, 9 predicted proteins | sample S3v_20metaG_FD_183186 | JGI IMG/M metagenome (GOLD analysis project Ga0196962, IMG submission 183186) | Soil microbial communities from Anza Borrego desert, Southern California, United States - S3+v_20 | ecosystem: Environmental > Terrestrial > Soil > Desert | place: USA: California | collected... | reverse complement strand
CCGTCGCGTCGACGCTCGCCCTGTCGAGCGCGCTGATGGCGTGGCTGTGGGACAACAACCAGCCCGTCGAGTTCATCATCCCGATCTGCCTGGTCGCGGGTGGGCTCTGCGGCGCGTTCAACGGCCTGCTCGTCACGCGCCTCGGCCTGCCGTCGCTCGCCGTGACGATCGGCACCTTCGCGCTCTACCGCGGGCTTGCGTACGTCGTCATCGGCGACCAGTCGGTCACCGACTTCCCCGCCACGTGGACCGACCGCGCGTTCGGCACCTTCGCCGACACCTTCATCCCGAACACGATGGTGCTGTTCGCCCTCCTGGCGGTGGCGTTCGGGGTCCTGCTGCATGCCACGCCGTTCGGCCGGTCCATCTACGCGATCGGCGCCAACGAGGAGGCCGCGTACTTCGCCGGCCTGCGCGTCAAGCGGATCAAGCTGATCCTGTTCGTGCTGTCCGGCATGGTGGCGGCGCTCGCCGGCGTCGTGATCTCGCTGCGCAACTCGACCGCCGCGGCGAACGTCGGCATGGGGTTCGAGCTGACGGCGATCACCGCGGTCCTGCTCGGCGGCGTCTCGATCTTCGGCGGCCGCGGCACGATCGTCGGCGTCGTCCTCGCGCTGCTGCTGCTCGGCGGCATCCAGAAGGCGCTGCTGCTGAGCCAGTCCATCTCGTCGTACTGGATCCAGATCGTCACCGGGACCCTGCTCATCGGGTCCGTCCTGGGTCCCAACCTCGCCCGTCGCGCATCGGAGGCGCGGCGCCGGCGCTCGAGTCAACACCCCGAGGAGGGTCACACGCAATGACCGTACGTACGCGCTGGATGCGCGCGCTGTTCGCCGCGCTCGCCATGGTCGCGCTGCTCGCCGTCGCGGCCTGCGGCGAGACGCAGGACGACGAGGAGTCCGCCGACCAGGGCGCGACGACGACCCAGGCGCAGGGCAACGGGGAAGCCGACCCCAACGCGCCGATCCCCGAGGGGCTGCAGACGATCTCGATCCCCAAGCAGCTCGGCAACCCCTACGAGGAGTTCGAGCACTCCGGCGTCACCGAGGCGCTCGAGGAGCTCGGCGGGTCCAACCGCATCCAGGGCCCGACGGACGCGGGCGCCTCGTCGCAGGTGTCGATCATCAACTCCGCGGCGCAGTCGTCGCCCGACGCGATCCTGATCGCCGGCAACGACCCGAACGCCGTCGCGCCGGCGCTGAAGCAGGCGATGCAGCGCGGGGTCCAGGTCGTCGCGTTCGACTCCGACGTGGCGCCCGACGCGCGCAAGGTGTTCCTCAACCAGGCGACCACGCAGGGCATCGGCCAGGCGCTCGTCGAGATGATCAACGAGCAGATCGGCGGCGAGGGCGAGTTCGCGATCCTCTCCGCGACGGCCAACGCGACGAACCAGAACGCGTGGATCGCCGCGATGAAGGAGGAGCTCGAGAAGCCCGAGTACTCCAAGCTCAAGCTGGTCAAGACCGCCTACGGCGACGACGACGACCAGAAGTCCTTCCAGGAGACGCAGGGCCTCCTGCAGGCCTACCCGAACCTCAAGGGCATCGTCGCGCCGACCTCGGTGGGCATCGCGTCGGCCGCGCGCTTCCTCTCCACGTCGCCGAAGAAGGGCGAGGTGGCGATCACCGGCCTCGGCCTGCCGAACCAGATGCGCAAGTTCGTCAAGGACGGCACGGTCGAGGAGTTCGCGCTCTGGAACCCGAAGGACCTCGGCTACCTCGCCGGGCAGACCGCCGCGGCGCTCGTGGCGGGCCGCATCACCGGCGCGGAGGGCGAGAAGTACGAGGCCGGGCGACTGGGCGAGTACACCATCGGGGCCAACGGCGAGGTCGTCCTGGGTCCGCCGACCCGGTTCAACGCCGAGAACATCGACGACTTCGACTTCTAGGCACGTCACGTGACCGTCGCGAGCGTCTCCTCGCCGACGGCCGCCGCCGGCACCCGGCCCGGGCTTCCCGCCCGGGTCGGGGTGTTCGGCATCGGCCTGGCGACATACTGGCCGCAGTTCGCCGGCCTCAAGGAGCGCATCGAGGGCTACCAGGCGCGCGTCGAGGCGCGCGTCGCCGACCTCGGGGGCGAGGTGGTCTCGGCGGGACTGGTGGACGGCGAGCACGCTGCCCGCGAGGCGGGCGACCGCTTCGCGACCGCGCAGGTCGACCTCGTCCTGTGCCACGCGGTGACCTACGCGACGTCGAGCACGGTGCTGCCCGTCGCGCAGGCGGCCAGGGCGCCGGTCGTCCTCCTCGGCCTCCAGCCGACGGCGACGCTCGACTACGCCAGCATCGACACCGGCGAATGGCTCGCGAACTGCGCGGCATGCTGCGTGCCGGAGATCGCCGGCGCCTTCACCCGCGCGCGGCTTCCCTACGACACCGTCGCGGGGACGATCGACGACGACGAGCGCGCGTGGGCGAAGATCGCCGCGTGGGTCCGGGCCGCGGGAGTCGCGCGCTCGCTGCGAGGCTCGCGCATCGGCTACCTCGGCCACCCGTATCCCGGGATGCTCGACATGTACACCGACCTGACGGCGGTGTCGGCGCAGACCGGCGCGCACGTCGAGGTGCTGGAGATCGACGACCTCGGCGCGCGCGTCGCCGCGGTCGGCGACGACGACGTCGCCGCCAAGCTGGCCGAGATCCGGGAGATGTTCGCGTTCGCCGATCCGTCGGCGGACCCGATCGCGGGACCGATCGAGGACGAGCAGCTCGACTGGTCGGCGCGCGTCGCCGCCGGGCTCGACCGGCTCGCCGCGGACTTCGAGCTCGACGCGCTGACGTACTACTACCGCGGGCTCGGCGGCAACGAGGCCGAGCGCCTCGGCGCCGGGGTGATCGTCGGCAACTCGCTGCTGACCGCGCGGGGGATCCCGACCTCGGGCGAAGCGGACCTGAAGACGAACGTCGCCCAGCTCATCCTCGACCGCCTCGGCGCCGGCGGCTCGTTCACCGAGTTCTACGCCCTGGACTTCGAGGAGGACTTCGTCCTCATGGGCCACGACGGGCCCGGCCACGTCGCGATCGCCCAGGAGCAGCCGACGCTGCGGTCGCTCAAGGTCTTCCACGGCAAGCGCGGGGCCGGGCTGAGCGTCGAGTTCAAGGTCCGCTTCGGGCCGGTGACGATCGTCGGCTGCACGCAGACCGCGGACGGGCGCCTGAAGCTCGTCGTCGCCGAGGGCGAGTCGATCCCCGGCGCGACGTTCCGGATCGGCAACACCAACAGCCGGCTGCGCTTTCCCCTGCCGCCCGCGCAGTTCCTCGAGCGCTGGTGCGCCGAGGGGCCGACGCACCACGTCGCGCTGGGCGTCGGCCACCGCGCGGCGGAGGTCGCGAAGGTCGCCTCCATCCTCGGCCTCGACCACGCCGAGGTCCGCTGATGGAGCGCGTGTGCTTCGTGCTGCGCGTGCGGCCGGACCGCCTCGACGAGTACCGCGACCGCCACCGGTCGGTCTGGCCGGAGATGCTCGACGCGCTCCGGGAGACCGGCTGGCGCAACTACTCGCTGTTCCTCGCCGACGACGGCATGCTCGTCGGCTACCTGGAGACGGATGACTTCGCCGCCGCGCAGGCGGGCATGGAGGCGCGCGAGGTCAACGCCCGCTGGCAGGCCGAGATGGCGGAGTTCTTCGAGCTCCCGGACGGCGAGCGGCCCGACACCGGCCTGCGGCGCCTCGAGCAGGTGTTCCACCTTGGCTGAGGCGCCGCGCTACGCGGCCATCGACCTCGGCGCGACGAGCGGCCGCGTGGTCGTCGGCTCGATCGGCGCCGGGCGCGTCGAGCTCGTCGAGGCCCACCGCTTCCCGAACCGGCCGGTGCAGCTCCCCGACGGCCTGCACTGGAACCTGCTGCACCTGTTCACGGAGGCGCTCGAGGGCCTGCGGGCCGCGGGGCACGTGCAGGGGGTCGGCATCGACACGTGGGGCGTCGACTACGCGTTGCTGGACGACCGCGGCCGCGTCCTCGGGCTGCCGTTCCACTACCGCGATTCGCGGACGGCGCGCATGGTCGACAAGGCGTTCGCCCGCGTCCCCGCCGCGGAGCTCTAAGCGATCACGGGCATCCAGACGCTGCCGATCAACACGGTGTTCCAGCTGCTCGCCGAGGAGGACCATCCGGCGCTGTCGGTTGCGGAGCGGATCGCGCTCGTCCCCGACCTGCTCGCCCACTGGCTGTCCGGCGAGCTCGTCAACGAGAGCACGAACGCATCGACGACCGGCCTCATGGACGCGCGAACGGGGCTGTGGGCCGACGAGCTCATCGCTCGCCTCGGGCTCCCGTCGAAGCTCTTCGGCCTCCTCGCGGAGGCCGGCACGGCGCTCGGGCCGGTGCTGCGCCACCACGACCTCGGGAACCCGACCGTCTACGCCGTCGCGAGCCACGACACCGCCTCGGCGTTCGTCGCGGCGCCCGTCGAGGACGAGCACGCGGCGATCCTGTCCAGCGGGACGTGGTCGCTGCTGGGGCTCGAGCTCCCGGAGCCCGTCCTCACCGATGCGGCGCGCGAGGCGAACCTGACCAACGAGCGCGGCATCGACGGCACGACGCGCCTGCTCAAGAACGTGATGGGCATGTGGCTGCTCGAGGAATGCCGGCGGACGTGGACCCGTCGCGGCCCCGCGGCCTCCTACGAGGAGCTGCAGCGGCTGGCCCAGGCCGTGCACGGCGAGGTGCCGCTGTTCGACCCCGACGACGAGGCGTTCCTCGCGCCGGGCGACATGCCGGCGCGCCTGGCCACGGCGTGGCGCGCGACCGGCCAGGGCGTCCCGCAGGATCCCGGAACCGTCGTGCGGAGCATCCTCGTGTCGCTCGCGTGCAAGTACCGGTGGGTCCTCGAGCGCCTCGAGGCCGCCTCTGGGCGCGAGATCAGGCGCATCCACGTGATCGGCGGCGGCGCCCGCAACGCGCTGCTGTGCCGCATGACCGCCGACCTCTGCGGGCGCGAGGTGCTGGCCGGGCCCGTCGAGGCGACCGCGCTCGGCAACGTCCTCGTGCAGGCGCGCGCCGCCGGCGAGCTCGGCTCGCTCGCGGAAGGGCGAAGCGTCTCGGCGCGGTCCGCGCGGCCGCAGACGTTCGAGCCGATCGCCGACGGCGATCGCGGCGAGGCCACCTACCGGCGCTTCCTCGACGTCACCGGCCTGCGCGCCACCGCCATCGCATGACCGAACCCAGGAGGACACCTGTGCGCGACCACCACGACGCCGAGGTGCGGCGCCGGCTGTCGGAGCTCGTGATCGAGACCCCGTCCTGGGGCTACGGCGACTCGGGTACGCGATTCGCGACCTTCCCGCAACCGGGGCGACCGCGCGACGTGTTCGAGCGCGTCGACGACGCCGCCGAGGTGCACCGGCTGACCGGCACCGCGGGCGCCGTCGCGTTTCACTTCCCGTGGGATGCCGTCGAGGACTACGGCGCCCTGCGCGAGCACGTCGAGTCGCGCGGACTGCGCGTCGGCGCCGTCAACCCGAACCTGTTCCAGGACCCGGACTACAAGCTCGGATCGGTCACGCACCCGGACGCCGGCGTGCGCCGCAAGGCCGTCGAGCACCTCGTCGACTGCGTCCGGATCGCCGGCGAGCTGCGGTCCTCCGCGCAGTCGCTGTGGTTCGCGGACGGCACGAACTACCCCGGCCAGGACGACCTGCGGGCGCGGCGCCGGCGGCTGGTGGAGGCGCTCTCGGAGGTCTACGCGGAGCTGCCCGCCGACCAGGAGCTGCTGCTGGAGTACAAGTTCTTCGAGCCCGCGTTCTACGCCACCGACCTCGCCGACTGGGGGTCGTCGCTGCTCGTCTGCCAGAAGCTCGGGGAGCGGGCGCGCGTGCTCGTCGACCTCGGCCATCACGCCCAGGGCACGAACATCGAGCAGATCGTCGCGCTGCTGGCCGAGGAGGGCCGGCTCGGCGGCTTCCACTTCAACAACCGCAAGTACGCGGACGACGACCTGATCGTCGGCTCGGTGAACCCGTTCGAGCTGTTCCTCATCTTCTTCGAGCTCGCAGGCGAGCCGCTGCCGCGGCTGACGATCGACCAGGCCCACAACGTCGAGGCCAAGGTCGAGGCGATGGTGCTGAGCGTCGTCAACCTGCAGGAGGCCTACGCCAAGGCGCTGCTCGTCGACCGCGACGCACTGCGCGCCGCGCAGGAGGCGGGCGACGTCCTCGGCGGCCACGAGGTCCTGCTCGACGCGTACCGCACGGACGTCCGGCCCATCTGCGCCGCCGTCCGCGCCGGGCTCGGGGCCGCCGAAGACCCGGTCGCGGAGCTGCGGGGCTCGGGCTACGCCGAGCGCATGGCCGAGCGCCGACAGGCCGAGACCACGGGAGCCAGGGGGTAGTTCCGGCAATGAGCACCGTCGCACCACGGATCGTGGACCGGGTCGAGGACCTGTGGGTCCCGGGCGACGCGCCGCCCGCCGGGGACGTCCTCTCGGAGCTCGTCCGCGCCTCCCACCTGCTCGGCGCCAACCGCGCGGTCTCGAACTTCGGCGGCGGCAACACGTCGGCGAAGGGCACGGCGGTCGACCACGCCGGCCGCGAGGTCGCGGTCATGTGGGTCAAGGGCTCCGGCAGCGACCTGGCGACCATGGGCCCGGAGCACTTCACGGGGCTGCGGCTCGACGAGGTGCTGCCGCTCGTGGAGCGCGACGCGATGAGCGACGCGGACATGGTCGCCCACCTCTCGCGGTGCATGCTCGACCCCGCGATGCCGCGCGCGTCGATCGAGACGCTGCTGCACGCGTTCGTCCCGGCGCCGCACGTGCATCACACGCACCCGGACGGCATCAACGTGCTGGCCGGCACGCGCGACGGCGAGCGCCTCGTGCAGGAGTGCTTCGGCGACGCCGCGGCGTGGATCCCGTACATCCGCCCCGGGTTCACGCTGTCCAAGCAGGTCGGCGAGGCCGCGCGGGCGAACCCGGAGCTGCGGCTCGTCGTACTGGCCAAGCACGGGCTCGTCGTGTGGGGCGACACCGCCGAGGAGGCCTACCGGCGCACGATCGAGGTCATCAACCAGGCGGTCGACTTCGTCAACGAGCGCGTCGGCGACGCGCCGCGCTTCGGCGGGCGCCATCCCGCCGCGCCGAAGGTCGCCGACGACGCGCGCGCCGAGCTCCTGCGCGAGCTGCTGCCGGCGATCCGCGGCGCGGTGTCCAGCGAGCGCCACAAGCTGCTCACGGTCGACACGTCGCCGCGGTCGGTCGAGTTCGTCGCCTCCGCCGACGCCGAGCACCTGGTCACCGTCGGGGCGCCGTGCCCGGACCACCTCGTGCACACCAAGCGCCTTCCCCTGTGGATCGCGTACGACCCGGAGACGGACGACGCCGAGACGCTGCGCGCGCGCATCGCCGAGCGCGCCGAGGCGTTCCGCGCGGACTACCGCGCCTACGTCGAGCGCTACGGCGACGAGACGACGGTGGCGGCCGATCCCGACCCGCGGATCGTGCTCGTCCAGCACCTCGGGCTGGTGGCCACCGGCACGACGACGAAGACCTCGAGGATCTCGCGCGACCTCTACCACCGCGCGATCGAGGTGATGGCGGGGGCGCACGCGCTCGGCGAGTTCGTGTCGCTCGACGCCGAGGAGAGCTTCGCGATCGAGTACTGGCCGCTCGAGCTCTACAAGCTCGCGCAGGCGCCGCCGCCGGGCGAGCTGCAGGGTCAGGTGGCGCTCGTGACCGGCGGCGCCGGCGGCATCGGCCGCGCGATCGGCGACGCCCTCGCCGCGGCAGGCGCGTGCGTCGTCGCCTTCGACCTCGACCGCCCGGGCGCGGAGGAGGCGGTGTCGGCGTACGGGGACATGGGGCTCGCGGTGAGCGGCGACGTGACGGCCGAGGAGTCGGTGGCCGCGGCGTTCGCCGCCGCGGTCGCGCGCTTCGGCGGCGTCGACATCGTCGTCTCCAACGCGGGGATCGCCTCGAGCGCGCCGATCGAGCAGACCTCGCTGTCGGAGTGGGAGCGCAACCACCGCATCCTCGGGACGGGTTACTTCCTGGTCGCGCGCGAGGCGTTCCGCCTGCTGCGGGCGCAGGGGCGGGGAGGGTCGGTCGTGTTCGTCGCCTCCAAGAACGCCATCGTCGCGGGCAAGAACGCGAGCGCGTACTCGTCGGCGAAGGCCGCCGAGCTGCACCTCGCGCGCTGCCTGGCGGAGGAGGGCGGCGATGCCGGCATCCGCGTGAACACCGTCAACCCCGACGCCGTGCTCTCGGGCTCGCGTATCTGGGGCCCGGACTCGACGTGGCGCAAGGAGCGCGCCGCGGCCTACGGCATCGAGCCGCACGAGCTCGAGGAGCACTACCGCCGGCGCAACACGCTCAAGGTGCACATCCTGCCCGGCGACATCGCCCAGGCCGTCCTGCACTTCGCGTCGCCCGCGCGCTCGGGCAAGAGCACCGGCAACCTGCTCAACGTCGACGGCGGCGTACCGGCCGCCTACGCGCGGTAGCGTCCCGGGCGGTCGGGTGCGCGTCTCGCTGTTCATCACCTGCTTCAACGACACCCTGTTCCCGAACGTGGGCCGGGCGGTCGTCGAGCTGCTCGAGCGCCTGGGTCACACCGTCGCGTTCCCGGAGGAGCAGACGTGCTGCGGCCAGATGCACCTGAACAGCGGCTACGCCCCCGAGGGGCGGCGCCTCGCCGAGCGCTTCGAGCGCGTGTTCGCGGACGCCGAGGTGGTGGTGTCGCCGTCGGCGTCGTGTGTCGCGATGGTGCGCGAGCACTGTCCGGCGGTGCGCGAGCGCGTGTTCGAGCTCACCGAGCTGCTCGTCGACGTGCTCGGCGTCGAGGACGTGGGCGCGTCGTTCCCGCATCGCGTCACGCTGCATCCCACCTGCCACTCGCTGCGGCTGCTGCACGTGGGCGACCGGCCGCTGCGGCTCCTGCGCGCGGTGCACGGCATCGACCTCGTCGAGCTCGACGAGGCGGCGGAGTGCTGCGGGTTCGGCGGGACGTTCGCGGTCAAGAACGCGGACACGTCGATGGCGATGCTCTCGGACAAGCTGCGCCGCGTGCTCGACACGCGGGCGGAGGTCTGCACCGCGCTCGACACGTCGTGCCTCATGCACATCGGCGGCGCGCTGCTCCGGCAGCGCGCGGGGGTGCGCACCGTGCACGTGGCCGAGATCCTGGCGGCGCAGGAATGAGCCGCGCCGGCTTTCCCGCCGCCGCTGCGGCGTCGCTCTCGAACGCGCAGCTGCGGCGCAACCTCGGCAAGGCGACGACGACGATCCGCACCAAGCGCGGCCGCGTCGTGGACGAGCTCGACGACTGGGCGGCGCTGCGCGACGCGGGCGCCGCGATCAAGGCGCGCGCCCTGGCGACGCTCCCGGAGCAGCTCGAGCGCCTCGAGGCGGCGGTCGCCGACGCCGGGGGGGTGGTGCACTGGGCGCGCGACGGCATCGAGGCCAACGCGATCGTCGCGCGGATCGCGCGCGAGCACGGCGCCGACTCGGTCGTCAAGGTCAAGTCGCTCGCCTCGGACGAGATCAAGATGAACGAGGCGCTCGCCGCCCAGGGCATCCGCGCGATCGAGACCGACCTCGCCGAGCTGATCGTCCAGCTCGGCCACGACCGCCAGTCGCACATCCTCGTGCCCGCGATCCACCGCAACCGGGCGGAGATCCGGCGGCTGTTCGAGCGCACGATCGCGGCGGGGACCGCGCTGTCCGACGACCCGCCCGTGCTCGCCGAGGCCGCCCGGCGGCACCTCCGGCGGGAGTTCCTCTCGGCGCGCGTGGCGGTGAGCGGCGCGAACTTCGGCGTGGCCGAGACGGGCGCGATCTGCGTGGTCGAGAGCGAGGGCAACGGCCGCATGTGCCTGACCCTGCCCGAGGTCCTGGTCACCGTGATGGGCATCGAGAAGGTCATCCCCGAGTGGCGCGACCTCGAGGTCATGCTGCAGCTGCTTCCGCGCTCCTCGACGGGCGAGCGGATGAACCCGTACACGTCCGTGTGGACCGGCGTGCGCGAGGGCGACGGGCCGCGCGAGTTCCACCTCGTGCTGCTCGACAACGGCCGGACGGACGTGCTCGCCGACGAGGTCGGCCGCCAGGCGCTCCGCTGCATCCGCTGCTCGGCGTGCCTGAACGTCTGCCCCGTCTACTCGCGCGTCGGCGGCCACGCCTACGAGTCCGTCTATCCCGGGCCGATAGGCGCGATCCTCACGCCGATGCTGCGCGGCCTCGACGAGGCGCCGTCACTGCCGTGGGCCTCGTCGCTGTGCGGCGCCTGCTACGAGGCGTGCCCGGTCAAGATCGACATCCCGTCGGTGCTCGTGCACCTGCGCGACCGCGTCACGCGCGAGGTCAAGCCCGCGCACGACCCCGAGGGCGTCGCGATGCGAACGGTCGCGCGCGTGTTCGGCGGCCGCCGGCGCTACGAGGCCGCACAGCGCCTGGCGCGCCTCGGGCAGGGGCCGCTGGCGAAGGCGCCCGGGCCGCTCTCGGGCTGGACGGCGATGCGCGAGCTGCCGCGGGTGCCCGAGCAGTCGTTCCGCGAGTGGTGGCGTGAGCGCGGCGCGCGCTGAGGTCCTCGCGCGCATCCGGGCCGCGCTGGGTCCCGACCCGGCGGTGCCGGACGTGCCGCGGGCCTACCACGGCGCAGGCGCTGCAGCCGACGTCGACCGCTTCGCCGAACGCGTCGCCGACTACCGCGCCGACGTTCGCCGCGTGGCGTCGGGCGAGCTCGCCGGCGCGCTCGAAGA
>Ga0196962_10000885_pt1 | contig 10700 bp, 9 predicted proteins | sample S3v_20metaG_FD_183186 | JGI IMG/M metagenome (GOLD analysis project Ga0196962, IMG submission 183186) | Soil microbial communities from Anza Borrego desert, Southern California, United States - S3+v_20 | ecosystem: Environmental > Terrestrial > Soil > Desert | place: USA: California | collected... | reverse complement strand
CTCCGGCCTCGCCGCGGACATCGAGACCGGGCGCGCGCAGCCGATCCGCCCGCGCGCCGGCGAGACGCCGGAGCAACGCCGTCGGCGCGAGGCCCGGCGCGACGCGATCCGCAACGCCCGGCGACAGCGCCATGCCCGCGGCCTGGCGATCTTCATGCGCCTGCGCGATCGCGTCCGCTCGGGCCAGTTCCTGACCGAGGACGGCCGCCAGCAGGAGGCGCTGCGCGAGGTCGTCGCCGCGTTCCAGCAGCTCGTCGACGGCCATGTCGCCCGCGCCGGGCGGGCGGAGCTGCGCGCCTTCGAGGCGCAGCTCACCGCCGCCGTCGTCCGCTTCCTCGAGACCTACCACGGGAGCGCCTGATGCCTGAGACCCGTCACATCCTGATCGCGGACGACCCGCCGATCGGGGAGCTGATCTCGCGGCTCGAGCAAGCGGTCGAGCGCGCGGGCGAGGCCGCGGAGGTCGCGTTCGGCGAGGCCCATACCGAGGAGGCCGAAGGGGTGACGACGCGGGTGTTCGCCGACTCGGCCGAAGGTGGCCACGCGGTGACGCTCGTGGAGGATCCACGCGCCGGCCGGTACGTCGTCGTCGCCGGCGAGCGTGCCGACGCGATCGCCGGCGTCCTCGCGGAGGCGCTGCCGGCCGAAGGGCTCGAGCACGTCGTCGAACGCGCCGGCGCGAGCGGCGACCCGCGCGAGGTCCTGCGCGTGGCGCTCGCGCATCGGGACGCCCCGTCGCCCGAGGCGATCGGCGTCGTGGTGACCGCGCTCCGCTCCACCGACCGCGAGCGCGTCCGCGCCGGCATCGCCGCCGCCGCGATGACCGACCCGGCGCGGTTCGCGGGCGACCTGCACCGCCTCGCCGCCGAAGGGCCCGACCACGGCCTCCGGCGCATGGCCGAGCAGGCGCTCGCGGAAGGGGGGCGCGGCTGATGGCGACCCCGCTCTCCCCGCGGACCATGCGCGGCGCGATCGTGGGCCTCGACCTGTTCAACCCCGTCGCGAGCGTGATCGTGTTCCAGTACAACCCCGACACGCTCGAGCGGACGATCGCCCCGCAGGGCAGCGAGGGCGGCGAGGGCGCGGACCGGTCCGAGGCGCTGCGACTGAAGGGCCCGCCACAAGAGACGATCAAGGTCGAGATCGAGCTCGACGCGACGGACCGGCTCGAGCAGGACGAGCCGTCCGCGCGCGAGCACGGCGTGTACCCGCAGCTCAGCGCGCTCGAGATGCTCGTCTATCCCAAGAGCGCGCTGACCATCGCCAACACCGTCCTGCTCGCGGCCGGCACGATCGAGATCATCCCGCCGTCCGCGCCGCTGACGGTCTTCGTCTGGGGCCCGAAGCGCGCGGTGCCGGTGAAGGTGCAGGAGTTCACCATCGCCGAGGAGGCCTACGACGCGTCGCTGAACCCGATCCGCGCGAAGGTCTCGCTCGGCCTGCGGGTGCTGTCGACGAGCGACCTGCAGATCACGCACCCCGGCTACGGCCTCTTCCTCGCGCACCAGATCACCAAGGAGGCGCTCGCGACCGCGGGCTCCGCCGCCAACCTCGCCGACGTCGCCGGCGGCGCCCGGCTGGGAGGCCGCTGATGTTCGATCCGCTCAGCCGCTACGCCGGTCTCGAGGACGCGACGCTCACGCTGCCGGACGGCCGCACGGTCGCCTACAAGCGCCGCCGCTTCCTCCTGCCCGGCAGCGCGCTCCAGCCACTCGCGGAGGTCACCGTCGCGCCGAGCGAGCGCCTCGACATCATCGCCGCCCGGACGCTCGGCGATCCCGAGCACTACTGGCGCATCTGCGACGCCAACGACGCCCTCGACCCGGCGGAGCTCGAGCAGCCCGGGCGCCGCCTGACGATCCCGCTGCCCCAGCCATGAGCCTGCTCGGGATCCACCTCACCCTGCTCGTCGGCCCGACGGTGCCGGTGCCCGCGCACCCGCTGCTGGCCGAGTCGATCGAGCAGGTGAAGGTCACGCAGCAGGACACCGGGCGCAGCGGCTTCCAGGTCACCTTCCGCGCCGGGCGCGGCGGGCCGCTCGGCGCGCTCGACTACCCGCTCGCCGTCGATCCGCTGCTCAAGACGACGAACCGGGTGATCCTCATGGCGACCGTCGGCGTCGTCCCGCGCGTGCTGATGGACGGCATCATCACGAACAAGGAGCTCGAGCCCGGCGACAGGCCCGGCCGGGCGAAGGTGACGATCACCGGCGAGGACGTCTCGCTGATGATGGACCTCCACGAGAAGTCCGTGGAGCACCCGGCCCAGCCGGAGATGGTCATCGCGCTGAAGCTCATCGCGATGTACGCCACGTACGGCCTGGTGCCGATGGTGCTGCCGCCGCCGTCGATCGACGTGCCGATCCCCATCCAGCGCACGCCGGTCCAGCAGGGCACCGACCTCGCCTACCTGCAGGAGATGGCCGGGCGCTTCGGCTACGTCTTCTACATCGTTCCGGGCCCGCTTCCCGGAACGAACCGGGCGTACTGGGGGCCGTCCGTCCGCGTGGGCATCCCGCAGCGCGCGATCACCGTGAACATGGGCGCGGAGACGAATGCGACGCTCGGCGCCTTCCGCACCAACGCGCTCGAGCCGACGCAGGTCGACGGCCAGGTGCAGGACAGCCTCAGCGGCACCGCGCTCCCCGTCAAGACGTTCGCGCCGCTGCGCCCGCCGCTCGCCACGCAGCCGGTGTGGATGGTCAACCAGCCGCACGTCCGCACGACGCAGAGCCGCGAGTCGGGCGTCAACGTCACGCAGGCCTATGCGCGGGCGCAGGGCACGACCGACGCCGCCGCCGACGCGGTGACGGTCGAGGGCTCGCTCGACGCCGCCCGCTACGGCGGCGTGCTCGAGCCGCGTGCGCTCGTCGGCGTCCGCGGTGCGGGCTACCAGCACGACGGGCTCTGGTACGTCAAGAAGGTCACCCACGAGCTCAAGCCCGGCTCCTACCAGCAGACCTTCGAGCTGGCGCGCGAGGGCCACGGATCGACCGTCCCGGCGGTGATCCCGTGAGCACCTTCTACGGCAAGTACCGGGGCACCGTCGCCAACAACGTCGACCCGCAGCAGCAGGGCCGCATCCAGGTCCAGGTGCCCGCCGTCCTCGGCGACGGCCGACTCAGCTGGGCGATGCCGTGCGTGCCGTACGCCGGCAGCTCGGTCGGGCTCTTCGCCGTCCCGCCCGTGGGGGCGAACGTCTGGGTCGAGTTCGAGGCGGGCGACCCCGACCACCCGATCTGGTCCGGCTGCTTCTGGGGGCTCGGCGAGTCGCCCGCGATGCCCGCGCTGCCGACGACGAAGGTGTTCAAGACGGACGGCGTGACGCTCAAGCTCGACGACCTGCCGGGCGCGGGAGGGCTCACGATCGAGGTCATGCCACCCGTCGTGGCGACGCCGCTGTCGCTCGTCTTCGACGCGAGCGGCATCGAGCTGAAGAACGGTGCGGCGAGCGTGAAGCTCACGCCCGCGTCCGTGTCGATGAACAACGGCGCCCTGGAGGTCATCTGACATGCCCGGCCACCTCATCCAGGCCGGCGCGCAGATCATCTGCACGCACGGCGGCCAGGCGACCGGCATCCCCTCGTCGCCGCGGGTCCTCGCGGGGGGTCAGCCGGTCCACACGCTGCCCGACGCGTTCACCGTCGCGGCGTGCCCCTTCCAGGTGCCGATCGGCACCGGCACGAAGCCGCAGCCGTGCATGACGATCAAGTGGCTCGTCCCGGCGGGGCGGGTGCGGATCGGCGGCAACCCCGCGCTCGTCCGCACCAGCAGCGGCATGTGCCAGAGCGCGGAGCAGATCCCGCAGGGCGCCCCGAACGTGCTCGTGACGCAGGTGAGGGCGAGCGCGCAGTGACCGAGGTCGCCTTCCCGTTCCGGATCGACGCGCGCGGGCGGACCGCGGACGCCACGCGGCCCGAGCACGTCCGGGACCTCGTCGAGCAGGTGCTCTTCACCGCGCCCGGCGAGCGCGTCAACCGCCCGTCGTTCGGCGCCGGCCTGCTGCGCATGGTCCACGAGCCCGCGTACGCCGACATCGGCGCGACGACCGGCCTGCTCGTCCAGGGCGCGCTTCAGGAGACGCTCGGCCACATCGTCGAGGTGGAGCGCGTCGACGCGCGCAGCGAGGGCAGCGCGCTCATCGTCGAGGTGACGTACGCCCTGCGTGCGACGGGCGAGCGCCGCGAGGAGCGCTTCCGCCAGGAGGTGACGTGACCGCGACGCAGCTCTTCTGCCCCGGCGACGCCCGGCGCGACCACCTGCGCGCCAAGCCGATCCCGCGGTCGCCGAACGGGATCGACTGGGTCGAGGTGCTGCCGTCGAAGCGCGCGCTGCTCGTGCGGTGCTTCGCGACGCTCCCGCCCGGCATCGGCGCCGCGCAGGTGCGCATCGACGGCGGCGTGCGGGTCGCGGTGGCCGTCGCGAACGCGTTCCGCGCCGACCAGCCGCAGACCGTCGAGCTCGACGCCGGCGACAAGGCCGTGGTCGACGCGCTGGGCGCCCAGGACAAGGAGTTCTCGCTCGTCGTCCGCGCCGACTCGTCGGGCGACTTCTCGACCTACACGCTGCGCCTCGTCGCGTCGACCTCGCCGAGCGCGCCGCCTGCGCCGGGGTTCGACCCGCTGCTGTCCGAGATCGGCTTCTCGTTCAAGGTCGACTGCCCGACCGACTTCGACTGCCGGGAGCCCGCGCAGTGCCCGCCGGAGGCGTGGCCGGTCCCGCGGATCGACTATCTCGCCAAGGACTACGCGAGCTTCCGGCGGCTGATGCTCGACCGCCTCGCGCAGACGATGCCGGGGTGGACGGAGCGCAACCCGGCCGACGTCCACGTCATGCTCGTCGAGCTGCTGGCGTTCGCGGCCGACCGGCTCTCCTACCACCAGGACGCCGTCGCGACCGAGGCCTACCTCGGGACCGCGCGGCGGCGCCCGAGCGTCCGGCGCCACGCGCGCCTGACGGACTACCGCATGCACGACGGCTGCAACGCCCGGACGTGGCTGGCGCTGAGCTCACCGGCCGGCGACCATCCCGTGCCGGCCGGCACGTACGCGCTCTCGGGCGCGCTCCCCTCCGGCACGGGCACCGTCGGCGAGCGTGTCCTGCGCGCCGCGCTCGAGGGCGCCGTCGCGTTCCGCACCCGGCATGACGCCACCGTCCGCGCGGTGCGCAACGAGATCGCGATCCACACGTGGGACGACCCGGAGTGCTGCCTGCCGCGCGGCGCGACCAGGGCGACGCTCGTCGACGAGGCGCCGGGCCTCGCGCTCGTCGCGGGCGACGTGCTGATCTTCGAGGAGCGCCGCGGCCACGACGGCAAGACGATCACCGCCGACCCGTCGCACCGGCACGCCGTGCGCCTGAGCGCGGACGGCGTGACGACGACCGACCCGATGGACGGCACCGCGATCGTCGAGATCGAGTGGCACCGGGCCGACGCGCTGCCGTTCGCGCTGCCGCTGACCCGGCACGCCCAGGGTCCCGCGGCGGTCGTGCTCGGCAACGTCGTCCTCGCCGACCACGGCGTGTGGGTCGAGGACGCCCCGGTGACCGCGCCCGAGGCGGGGCGCTTCCGCCCTGTCCTCGCCCGCACCGGCCTCACCCACGCGGCGCCGTACCGGCACGAGCAGGCGCGGCGCGCGCCGGCGGCCGAGGCCCTGCGCGTGGACCTCGAAAGCGTGCTTCCCGCGCTCGAGCTCACGGGCGAGGGCGAGGTGTGGACGCCGGCGCGCGGCGGCGACCTGCTGGGCAGCGACGCGTTCGCCGCCGACGTCGTGGTCGAGACGGAGCAGGACGGGACCGCGCGCGTGCGCTTCGGCGACGACCGGCACGGCCGCCGGCCGACCGGCGGCGAGACGTTCGTCGCCCGGTACCGCATCGGGCTCGGCCCGGCCGGCAACGTCGGCGCCCACTCGCTCACGGTGCTCGCCGGCGGGCCCGCCGGCGTGACCGTCACCAACCCGATGCCGGCGGTCGGCGGCCTGGCGCCCGAGCCGCTCGAGGACGTCCGGCAGTACGCGCCGCAGGCGTTCCGGCGCCAGGAGCGGGCGGTGACCGCCGCCGACTACGCGGCCGCGGCCGAGCGCCACCCGGAAGTCCAGCGCGCCGCCGCCACGCGCCGCTGGACCGGCAGCTGGCACACGATGTTCGTCACCGTCGACCGCCTCGGCGGCCAGCCGGTCGACGCGGCGTTCGAGGCGCGCCTGCGCCGGCACCTGGACCGGTTCCGCCTTGCCGGCTACGACCTCGAGCTCGACGCGCCGAAGCTCGTCGCGATCGACTTGAAGCTCTGGCTCTGCCTGTCGCCCGACGCGTCGCGGACGACGGTCGCGCGCGCGGTCCGCGGCGTGCTGCGCGATCACTTCGATCCCGACAACTTCACGTTCGGCCAGCCCGTGTACCTCGCCCCGGTCATCGCCAAGGCGATGGCCGTGCCCGGCGTGCAGCAGGTCACGCCGAAGGTCTTCGCCCGCTACCGCGCCGCGGAGGAGGGCGCGCCGGTGCCCGGCGTGCTCGCCCTGGGCACGCTCGAGGTCGCGCGACTGGACGACGACCGCAGCGCGCCGGAGAACGGCCGCATCGAGCTCGAGCTGGCGGGCGGGCTGTGACGACGTGGCTCGACACGTGCGGTTGCACGCCGGCGACGGGCGCGGCGGCCGCGCCGGGCGTCTCGAACCCGCCCGGCCTCGACGCGCTCGGGTACCGCATCGGGACCCATCCGACCTTCCTGCGCCGCCTGCTCGCCGCCATCCCGCGCATCGGCGCCGCGGCCGGCATCCCGGGCGACGCGCTGGCGCATCTCACCACGCCGGACCTCGACGATCCCGCGATCGCGCTGCTCGACGCGTTCGCCACCGTGGCGGACGTCCTGACCTTCTACCAGGAGCGGATCGCCAACGAGGGGTATCTGCGCACCGCGACGGAGCGCCGCTCGCTGCTCGAGCTGGCGCGCGCGATCGGCTACGAGCTCGGCCCCGGCGTGGCGGCGACCGCGTGGCTGCGCTTCGACGTCGAGAACCGCGTCCCGGCGCCCGGGGAGCCGGTCGTCCAGCGCGCGACCGCCACGGTTCCCGCCGGCACGCGCGTGCAGAGCATCCCCGACGGCGGCGACCTGCCGCAGACGTTCGAGACGTCGCAGGAGCTGGTCGCCGATGCCGACTTCAACGTCCTGCTCCCCCGTCTCACGCAGCCGCAGGCCGTGCAGGCGAGCGCCCAGCAGGTCGTCCTCGCCGGAGCGACCACCACGGTCGCCGTCGGCGACGTCGTCGTGCTCGCGGAAGGCCTCGGCAGCGGCGCGGTCAGCGCGGTGGCGGCCAAGCGCGTGCTCAAGGTCGTCCCGCTGAAGGAGACGAACCAGGTGCGGCTCGAGCTCGCCGAGGCCCCGGCGCCGCCGCCGGTCGTCCCCGCGATCGCGGCGCCGGCGGGCGTCGTCAAGCTCCAGAAGTACGCCTTCACGAGCGCGAGCATCGACGAGCACGTCGTCGGCTACAAGTGGAGCGGCCGGAAGCTCGACGCGCTGCTGGCGATCCAGGGCTGGTCGATCGCGCCGCTGCTCCAGTACCTGGCGCCGAAGCCCCCTCCCGGCCCGCCGCTCGACCCCGCCGCGCCGGGCGTCTACGCGTTCCGGCATCGCGCGGCGATCTTCGGGCACGGCGCGCCGCGCTGGCGCTCGCTGCCGCCGGGCATGCGCACGGGCGTGTGGTCGGGGACGACGGCCGAGTCGGGCGGCGGCGCGTACCCGAAGCCGTGGGACGAGCCCGACGACGCGAACGGCACCTACACCCCCGACAAGATCAACGTGCGCCAGACGTCCCAGGGCACCGACCTCGGCGTCGTGCGCCTCGACCAGCAGTACCACGACGCCACGCGGGGGTCGTGGGCAGTGCTCGAGCAGGGCGCGACGCTGAAGCCCTACAGGATCGGCACCGCGGACGACGAGTCGGTCACCGACTACGCCCAGAGCGCCAAGGTCACGGCGCTCGGCCTGCGCGCCCCGGTCGGGACGGACACGTCGCTGCCGAGCAGTGTCGCGGACTTCAAGACGAAGCTCACCACCGCGCACGTCGCCAGCGCCCCGCTCGACCTCGCCGAGGTGCCGCTGCCCGAGGAGGTCACCCGCGACTCGACGAGCCTCGAGCTCGACCGCCTCGTGCTCGGCCTCGCCGACGGCAAGGCGGTCGCGCTCCACGGCGAGCGCTTCGACCTGCGGGGCGTGGCCGCCGACGAGGTCGTGCTTCTCACCGACGTCACGCACGCGGCGGGCCGGACCACGCTGCACTTCGACCGGCTCGAGTTCTCGTACGTGCGCAAGACGCTGCGCCTCAGCGCCAACCTCGTCGAGGCGACCCACGGCGAGACCGTCCCGCACGAGGTGCTCGGCGGCGGCAGCGGCGCGCCGTTCCAGCGCTTCGCGCTGCGCAAGCCGCCGCTCACGCACGTGCCCGCCTCGACCCCCAGCGGCGGCCGGTCGACGCTCGAGGTCCGGGTCGACGGCGTGCGCTGGGACGAGGCGCCGTCGCTGTACGAGCTCGGTCCGAGCGACGAGCGCTACATCGTCCGGCGCTCCGACGACGGCAAGGCCGAGGTCGTCTTCGGGGACGGCGTCCACGGGGCTCGCGTCCCGACGGGCCTCGAGAACGTCACCGCGCGCTACCGCTCGGGCATCGGCGTGCCGGGCCTCGTGCCCGCGGGCAAGCTGACGCTCCTCGCGGCGCGCCCGCCGGGCGTCCGAGAGGTCACGAACCCCTTGCCGGCGTCGGGCGCCGAAGATCCCGAGACCCGCGACTCGGCACGCCGGAACGCGCCGCTGACGGTCCTGACGCTCGACCGCGTCGTCTCGCTGCGCGATTACGAGGACTTCGCGCGGGCGTTCGGCGCGATCGCGAAGGCGCGCGCCGCCGATCTGTGGCGCGGCGAACGCCGGCTCGTGCACCTGACGGTCGCCGGCGACCGCGGCGAGACCGTGGACGCCGCCGGGCGCAAGCGGCTCCTGGACGCCCTGGACGGCGTCCGCGACCCCGGCCGCGAGGTGCGCATCGGTCCCTACCAGCCGCTGCCGTTCGTGGTGGTGGGAGACGTCCTCGTCGACGAGCGACGCGAGGCGCCGGCCGTCGCCGCGGCCGTCGTCGCGGCGCTGGAGGCGGCATTCTCCTTCGACGCGCGCGAGTTCGCCGCGCCCGTGACGCTCAGCGAGGTGCTCACCGTGATGATGGGCGTCACGGGCGTGCTCGACGCGACCGTCTCGGCGCTGCATCTGGTCACCGAGGCGCCGGCGCGGCACGAGCTGCTCGCCGCGCGCCCGGCCCGCTGGAACACCGCGGGCAACGTCGTCGACGTCGCCGAGATGCTCGTCCTCAACCGCGGCGCCGCCGCCGTCACCGCGAGGGGCGTGCAGACATGAGCACTCGCCTCTTCGACCTCCTCCCCGCCCTGCACCGCGTCAGCGACGCGCAGGCCGGCCACGCGCTCGAGCAGCTCCTGGCGGTGCTCCAGGAGGAGCTCGATCGCCTGGAGCTCGATGTCGAGGGACTGTACGACAACTGGTTCGTCGAGACGTGCGACGACTGGGTCGTCCCGTACCTCGGCGACCTCGTCGGCGTCCGCGGCCTCGGCGACCCGCATGCGGCCGCGCTCGGCCAGCGCGGGCTCGTGGCGAACGCGCTCGCGCGGCGCCGGCGCAAGGGCACGGCGGCGGTGCTCGAGCAGCTCGCGACGGACGCCACCGGGTGGAGCGCGAAGGCCGTCGAGTTCTTCTCGCTGCTCGGCTGGACGCAGCAGGTCAACCACGTCCGGCCGGGCGCCGGAGGCACCGCGAACGTCCGCGACGGCGAGCGCCTGGAGCTCACCGGCGGCCCGTTCGACCCGCTCGCGCACACCGCCGACGTGCGCCACATCGACAACGGCCGCGGCCGCTACGGCATCCCGAACGTCGGCGTCTTCCTCTGGCGCCTCCAGGCCTATCCGATCCAGCGCGGCACGCCGTTCCGGCCGGCGACGTTCGACGGCCGCTACTGGTTCGACCCGCTCGGCCGCGACATCCGCCTCTTCAACCGCCCGCGCGGAGAGGAGGACATCGACCACCTCGCCGAGGAGCTGAACGTCGAAGGGCCGCTCCGGGCGCGGGCGCTGCGCAAGGAGCTGCGCGCCGGGGTGCCGGCGACCGCCGCCGGCGACGACGGCACGCCGCGCTACCTGTCCGCCGCCGACCCGGTGTTCTCCGTCACCATCGACCAGGTCCGCGTGGAGCCCGCGCAGCTGGAGGTGTGCGACCTCGAGGACCCGTCGCGCCGCGCGACCGCGGGCAAGACCGTGGCGATCGACCCGCACCGCGGCCGGCTCGTGCTCGCGCCGGGTGCGACGGAGCCGGGCTCCGTCGAGGTCTCCTACGCCTACGGCTTCCCCGGCGACCTCGGCGGCGGCCCGTACGATCGCCGCGCGTCCGTGGTCCCGGAGATCCGCGGCGCGATCGACGCGCTGCAGCCCGCGGCGGTGTTCCAGCGCGGCGTCACGCGCGCCACCGGCACGAACCTCGTCCCGACGCCCGCCGCGGCGATCTCCGACTGGACCGGCGCGAGCCCGCGCCCGCCCGTCGCGGTCATCGCGCTCATGGACAGCCGCACCTTTCCCGGCGGCCTGACGATCGCGGTGCCCGCGGGGTGCCGGCTCATCGTCGCCGCGGGCGACTGGCCGGCCGACGCGGCGGGC
>Ga0196962_10000883_pt1 | contig 10722 bp, 16 predicted proteins | sample S3v_20metaG_FD_183186 | JGI IMG/M metagenome (GOLD analysis project Ga0196962, IMG submission 183186) | Soil microbial communities from Anza Borrego desert, Southern California, United States - S3+v_20 | ecosystem: Environmental > Terrestrial > Soil > Desert | place: USA: California | collected... | reverse complement strand
GTTCGGAAACAGGCAGCCTCGCCCTGGGGTTTTTCGTCTTCGTCCTGACTGCCCTTTTCTTCATCTACTTTGGTGGAAGTGCATTGGGGCTGATTCCACCAAACTTGGTTACGGACTTCCTAAGCACACTGACCCAGTGGGCACAACAAGTGGGACTCTGAGCCATACGAATCGAGCCCTGGCATAAAAAGAAAGAGACACCAAGAGGATTGCTCTCAGTGTCTCCACGCAGAAATTTCGTCGTAGATATTTATTTATTCTTCTTTTCATTCTTCTGCTTGCGTTTCTCCTTGATGTTCAATTTCGGCTTCTTTCTCTGTTCCTTGCTGCCTTTATCTTTTTTGCCAGCGTTACCCATAACCGTTTCTCCTTTCGTAGTAGTGATTGGCGGTTAATTCCCCATTTCATCTGTTAATTCTAACGCGTAATGTTCTGCCCGATAAGAGATAGACTACCTGCTATTTATTGACCGCCCGAGGCAGCGAAGATCCCAACAATAAATACGAAGTAGGCGATCGTACAGCAAATACCGATGACCAGCAGCGCCACCTGAACCCACCCCATGATGATGCCTGCCGTTGCCAGTCCATCGCCTGACACCTTAGCCGGGATAGCACGTGTTTCGCCGCGCGCCATATAGCCCGTGATGAGCGCCACGATCGTGCCGATCACGGGGACAATCGTAAAACCTAGAATTGCAGAGACCAGACTAACAATCGCCAACGTACTGGTTGGCAAGATATCGGAATTAACATTTGGAGGTAAATTCGGTTGATCCATGTTCCTGTTTCCTATGCCTCGGATTTTTCGTTCTCACAATTTTACATGGATTTGCATTCTACCAGGCGCAAATCTTACTGTGGGATTATTCTTCACGCGTCCCTTCCAGATATGCCAGGTACTCCCTCAACCCGATGATGGTTTTTGCGTCCTCGAATTCCTGCGCGGCCAGTTTTTTTCGGATGTCTTCCACAGGCATCATCACTTCGTGAATGCGTTCCTCGGCTTGCCGATTGAGTGCTGTTTTCTCAAGGTCCAGCGCGAGGAAGATATGCATCCGCTCGTCTGCAAATCCGACGGAAGAGAAATAGGAAGCGAGTGGAATAAGCTGCCTGGCGCGATAGCCAATCTCCTCCTCCAACTCTCGTGCCGCACAGACAATCGGTTCTTCTCCAGGTTCCAGCAGGCCGGCAGGCAATTCCACGAGATCGCGCGCGATCGTAATCCGGAACTGACGGATCAGGATCACGTTATTGCCGACCACCGGCACAACCGCCACCCCTCCGGGGTGCCGGACGTATTCCCGGACAGCTTTATCCCCATTATCCAACTCCACACTGCCACCCCAGAGCGAGAAGATCTTGCCTTTATGAATTTCCTGTTTCGTGATCCATTTCTCCATTTTGCCTCTCAGCATTGAGGTTAGTGCCAGCCACCCGTTCGCTGGCGGTTCCGGATTTCATCTTGTAACGCGGATAACATATCGATGAACGATTCCTTGTACGCCGGGTTTTCGTTCGTCGCTTTCTCTTCGAGGCGTGCCAGCAAGTAAACGATCCACGCGAGCCAGGTGCGCGGGTTGCTCTGCGCCAAAGAGATGCTGGTCACTGCTTCGTTGAGAACATCACGGAGTTCATCTTCTTTGCTCATAGTATAGATTCCTGTTGGTTACTCTTAACCCTGATATTGTTATTGCTTGATTGCTCAGCCCGCAAACAGAACGATCAATAAATGAAAAACGGCAAAAAGCGTGTTCAGCAGGATTCCCGTAATCGCCAGCCCATTCTGTCCCTCTCTACGCATCAGGCTCATCACGCCCAGCACCGCGCCGAGCCCGGCTGGCAGCACCAGCAAGGCGAACGTCACGATCCGTTCCGCAATCGTTGACGCCCCTGTGAAGACGGACTCGAGCATCGTCCATACGAATAGGAATAAGACCGAAAGGCCAAACATGACTAGAGATACTACGGCAAGCCTTGGTTTCACATCGACTCTCTAAATAGTTAAGGATTATCTTCTCAATGCTCGAGTCAGCCGATTGGTAAGGAGAAAGCCCAGCATAAATGCAAAAGCGAAACCCAGCATGGGATCGTGCGTCTGATAGACCATGACTCCACCCACAAACAGCGACAGGGCAATGGAACCTGCTTCAGCGGTCTTACGCTGGCCTTCCGGCGTAAGCTCCTGGTCACGGTTCGAATTGATGAGGATCACCTCTTCATCAGTTGGCAAATGAATGTGCCGAAGCTGACGGCTCCGCTCTGCGCTCTCTCTTCGCTCATGCTCGCGGCGCTCTAACCAGAAGTGAAAGATCGTTGTGACGATTGAGGTAAGGATACTGCCCACAACACCCATGATTGCCCCGTAGATCATAATTGTTAAATCATGGTCCATCTCTGCACTCCTTGCGCGCTGCTTCAAATCGGTGATCAGTTCCCTCCTCGTCTCTAGAAACGGGATGATTCTAACATGCTCTTCCAGGATGCCGCTTCGGGAAATTACCCCCATTGAGGACGATCTATGATGGATTTTCCGGGAATAGCACAGACCATGAATGTTCGTCACCGGCAAGAAGACTTAGCCCGGCCCGCGCCGGCCTTGCACAAGGTTCTGCATCGAACGCGGTCGCCACCTCACGTGAGGCAGGCGAAAAATAGGCAATCACTTCACAATGCAAGCGACCTTCCGACTCAGGGCGGGTGAACACTGCCATAGCCGAGGGGTTCCCCGCAGCCGCGAAGGCTCGGGCAAATGCCTCCTCAATTTCGCCAGCGACTGCACCAGATGTCATCCCATCACCCAGGCTTGTTGAATACCAGATTTCCATCGCGTTCTATTTTCCTACCTTTGAAGCGAGATAGAGGGCTTCCACTTTCTTTCGTGCCCAGGGCGTCCGCCGTAGGAACGTCAGGGAGGACTTAATGCTGGGGTCATGGGTAAAACATCGGATAGGTATGCGTTTTCCCAGTTCCTCCCAGCCATACTGTTCCACCAGGCGGGTGATGACCATTTCCAGAGTGACACCGTGCAGGGGATCTTTTGCATGTTCATTCAGCATATCGATCTTCCTCATCCAAAGGTGCGAGAGGCTCAGACTGCATCGGATGCGGCCACACGTTTGCTTCGTGCATCAGTCGGGCAACATCATATGGTCTGGGCAGGGATTCAAATCGCTTCTCCTCCATGAACTCGAGAATCAGTTGATGAGGCGGTTTCTCTGTCTTAAAACTTTTCTGCACACGAGTCAGGAAGTATTTCGCGCTTTCTCTGGAGATCCCAAATCTCACAGATAACAGCTCAAATGGTTTGCTCTTATTCATTTGTTTTGAGATTGTAAGAAGTCCTATGCCTGCTGGGATCACTCTAACCCGGCACGGAGGAGTCGCTGGTGGGCGAATTTTCTGCAAAGGCTAAGGCTGCCGGTACACTGTCTTCGATGTGAAAATATTCCGTGAAGCCCACCAGCTCGAGCGCCTCATAGATCGAAGACGGTACCCGCGCCAGAACCACTTCGCCGCGCTGATGGCGCTGGCTGTTCCGTTGGGCATCGCCGAGAGCGCGGAATCCGGCACTGGACATATACTCCACTTCGCTCATATCCACAACGATTTTATGTTTTCTGCGCCGGCTCGCAGATTCGAGAGCTTTCGCCAGCCGAACAGCTTCCACACTGTCCACTCGACCCTTGACAGTGATTAGCTCGACGTGCTTGATCTCCTGCGTTGTGATTTCCATAGCTCATCCTCCTCATGAATGTCAATGTGCTGCCTGCGCGTGGATACGAATTAGTTGTATGTTACTACAACTTTGACAGGTTCTGAAAGATTCAGATATTGTAAAGTCGCCTCCACTAGGATATGATTTCATGCATGGAACCGACGAATGATGTGCAAGCCAGCATTTTGTGTAAATCCTGCGGCTTATGTTGTACCGGACACTTATTTGCGTGGACAAAACTGCGATCGGCTGAACTCGACAACGCTGAGCAGCTGGGGCTGAAGGTCCTTCGATCGATTCCCAGTCAGCGAGGATTCAACCAGCCTTGTCCGCTTTGGAAGGGGCAATGTACGGTTTATACATCGCCCAGTTATCCTCATTTTTGCCGCACCTATAAGTGCGCGCTTCTCAAGAAACTGCTCGATGAAACTATCGCTCTACGCGAAGCACTGCGTGTTGTCGAAGAGTCAAAGGGGAAAATCCGTGAGGTGGAGGCATTGCTGCCCGACTCAACGAATCCTAATTTCCGTGAGCGCTTAGCCGCACAATTGGAAGACCCGGCATACTCACCGGAAACCTCAGGCCAAGATCCGTTGGAATTTCGGCAGAAGGCAGGCGAATTATTAGCGTTGTACTCAAAAGTTTTCGGGGTGAATGATGTAGTTGGAGACTCCTCAGAACCTCCTATCGCGCAGTAAACCTTGAAATTCCCCACTTAACTCCCGACCCTTATGGCAGGGAAAACCCGACAATTAGAGCAAGATATCGCCAAAATGGAATATCTAAGCGGTAAAATCGTTATCCTTTAACAAGGAAAAGGATTTGCGATGTCGCTGAGTGTATTTTTCTACCTTGGGCTTGCCGCCTGGAGGCTTGCCTCTCTGCTCGCGAATGAGGACGGTCCCTGGATGATATTCAAACGCCTTCGCCAGCAGGCAGAAAAATGGTGTAATAAATACCGTTTTTGCAGGGAATTAGGTCTTTATGACCTGATTGCATGCGAATGGTGTAACTCCATCTGGATTGGCATAGGACTCACCATACTCTATCTTTGGGTCGGTGAAACAATTCTCTATCTGGCTCTGCCACTTGCCCTTTCGACAGTTGCGATCATCATTAAGTATATTGTGCAGATCCTCCAGTCTGCCCAGCAGTTTCTCGAAACGAGAGATAAATCCCCCGACCGGTAGCAGGATTTAGGGTTAAGGAACGGCTGCTGAGTTGACCACTTTCAATTCCGCGTGAAAATGATTATATTAAACTGCTTGCGGCTCGGACGCACCAGTGTGCAAATCCGAGCCGCAACTGTTCATGGGAGTAAAGCTGGAATCTGGCTTTTCACCGATTCGTCGTAAATCCTCCTCTACATCCAGCTTCTCCTATTCTCACGTACTCACGGGTTTCTCCTGCTATTCAAAAGGAGCAGATACCGCGCGGAAACCTGTTTGCGCCTTCAACTGGGTAGATGAAAATGATAAATCATCGTTGGCAACCGGGCAGTCTACCGGCGGACCTGACGAGGTGCCACACTGGTTCCCGGAATAGGTATTGGAACCACTATTCTCGATGTCGAGTGTTCCGTTTCCAAATGCTCTATTTTTCGAGATGGTGTTCGAGTCCGATTCAATCAGGATTCCGTCGTTAGCATTGTCGAGCGCCTGGTTGCTTTGCAAAGTATTGAGAGTTGCTGAGAAGGCTACTATAAACCCATCTAGGTTATTTGTAGCTTTATTGCTCTTGAGCAGATTGTTCGTGGCGGCCGAGCCATAGAGCCCGATCCCTGTGCCGTTGTTCGTGACCTGATTCTTTTCCACTAGATTGTTTTGCACATTCCCGGAGGAATCGTCCAGTGCGATTCCATCGAACGCCGAACCCGTCACCTTGTTGGCACGCACTTTGGCGGAATTCGCCCCATTGAGCCAGATCCCCACATCACTGGTATCGACTTCATTTTCTGTGACCTGAATTCCGTTCCCTGCGAAGACAAGAAGAATACCGCCGCTCGCGAAGGTTTGAGGGGAATAAACATTGCCCGAAACGGTGTTTTCCTTCACCTTGCCGAGCGCACCAAACCCGAGCTGGATGCCATTCTGGGCAATGTAGTTCACGGGTCCCAGCCCCGTCACGGTGTTGTCTTCCATAGACACAGAAACATCACCGTTGGCCAGGATGCCAGTCTTCTGGTAGGCACTGACAACATTCCCTTCGATCTTCACAGATTTTGTCGCAGGATGCGTGCCATCAAATGGTGCGTTTCGCACCTCTATGGCATTCCCTTCCTGGCATCCGCTTGCGCCCTGATTGATGTTCAAAACTGTATTGTTCTTGATACTGCCAGAAGCAGCCTCAAACAGAATGCCGCGCAACCGGTTTACATCGGCATCACAAACATCTGCCAGCCCGGAGACTGTAACAGTAAGATTCTTCACATGCGCTGTCACTCCGCCGTTTTGCACTACCGCCCCGCGAAAGTGATCACCGGCTGGATCGACACCCGTTATGGTATGACCTCTGCCATCGAGGGTAAAGCCGTTGGGGATGAAGATAGTCGCGTCCGTTGTGCAGCTTGCGTTCAGTCTCATGGTTTTTCCACTGACTGTAAATGTGCAATCCGTTGCCGCATATACGGGGGATGGGATGAGCAGTGCCAAAAGCAGCAATGCTGTGCACAAGAATGAAAATTTGTTCTTCATAGTTTTAACTCCCTTTTATCATCTGATGAATGAATCGGAATGGATCGAAACTCACTGGTCGCCTTAAGGATGTGGTATTCAGATAGCCATCACCTCCTCTCATGTTCTTTGATTTTCAAGGCAATTCAATAGGAATTCCAAATATTATTTACCCGCACTAACAAGCGTGTTCCAACGGCTCTATCCGATGAGAAAGGTCTTGGGAATTCGAGCTTCACACTTAGCCCCAAAATCTGCGATAAAACAGATGTCCCCGGTCTCAGAGTCTATACGCTATGAATACTATACAATAAATTAAGGTGAAATACAAGTACTTGGATACGCCAGCTTAATGACAGGTTTATTGCAGGAATCCAGCGGCACAGATCAACGCAGGATGGCCTCGATTGCCTACATGCCGCTGAATCCTTAATTTGATACCCTGTGGCTCTAAGTTAAACAGCTGCGGCTCGGATTTGCAGGATCCGAGCCGCAACTACATAAAGGAGGCCTCTAGGCTTGGGAGCAGTATAACTGCATAGATGAAAAAAACTCTTTACAGTCTACTTACTGCTGCGCGGGACCAGTCGCAATGGTGCCCGCAAACCCAGAAACGGTGACAGCCACCTGTCCTTCCGCAAGGGTGACTATCACAGTGTAATGATATCAGACCTTTTTCTTGAGCTTCGTATTGATATCTCTATATGGTCTGAAGTATTCGATGGTATATCCCGTAACTAGCCATGCAAACCCGGCGAGTAGGGCGGCAATGATCCACTTGATGATGACAAACATGGCATACTCCTTTGCTGCAATTACGGCTACACTTGTCTGACTACATGACGGAGAATTGAGGAAAAGTTACGGCTATGAGCTAACAAAAAGGGAAATTGCATGGAAACAATCCCCAAGTCGCACAAGACATAACCAGAGATGGGAACCCAGACTTCAATCGCCCGTTTGCTCTATTAAACGTAATTTCCAATATATTTGTGCCACCCCTGCTGTGACTGAGGTGTCCATTATAATTACCGGGTAGCCACCTTGCATAACCAGACCTGTTGAACGGTGTTACAGGCTTTGTAAGCATATACTTTCGATTTCAGGATTTCTCTATGCAGTATTCTGCTCTTCACGCTCCCATTCACTCCTGGCTCAAGCAGCTCTCGATTTCGTGGGTTCCCGGTCCATCTACGGGATTGTCAGAACGGGTTGCATCAGACCTGATCCGTCATTTCGACGAGGAGGGCCACAGAACAGCTCTGAGCCCTGTCCCGGAGACGGACGTCATCCTGACGACTGCGCGGTTGGGTGAACCCCTCGGCTGGCGCGAAGCGTTCATGTTCACGGCCCGGCGACGCTTCGGGCTAAAGCATGTGCCAACCGTCTTTACCATTGTCCATGCCACACCCAAACAATTTAGCGAATGGATGGCGAAGGTGGAGGATGTCTTGAAGGAAGGTTCGGAGGACGCGCCCCCGTTTGCGGGTGTCCCCGCGAGTGCCTCTCGGACGCTTCTCGCACAGGGCAAGCGCGGTGGCGCCATCATGTACTTGCTGCGCATCATTCAGATCCAGACAAAATCCATTCGTGTCCTGCTCGTGGTCGGTGAGGAACAGCCTCAGTCCGCGTTTCTGTTCGACCTAGTGGGTGCGCACCCGCAAATTCGCTTCAACGATCCACAAGCTTTTTATAAGGATATTGTCACCCGCATCCTGACGGCTGCCAGTACAAGCGAGATCACAAACCACGAGACTGTGGAGCCGCCAATCACGCGCGAGGAGTGGGAGGATCTCGACACAATCGAGGCGATGACGCGCGCCAGTCATGAACTCGGCAAACGGGATTTCTTCACCGAAATGATCAAGGTCTCTCAAGTGGCTGAGATCCCCGGCTTTAGTGAAGCCATCTCACAGCAATACAGTGAGGGCTGTTTCGCTACGTGGGAACCCAGGATCAACGGACTCCTGACCACGATCACAGGCAGCGCCCGCCCTGTCCGTAAGGAGAATATTACCGATAAAGATCTGGCTGTGATCGCAGGCATTAAGCCGCAACGGGATGGCGCCCTCATCCGAAAAGTGGAAGACCACCCAAACCACCCCCCGTCCTCTGAAGCGGTCGAAATGATCGGCATGGACCTCGACTTGCCAAGGATAACGCTGAAGAACGGCGCGCAGGCACCCATCATCCGTTCCAAGCTGCATGGGCATCGCGGCATCCGTTCCTTCGACTGGACACGTGCAGAATACGTTCCTCTGCCGGAGAGCTACTTGTACTACCCTGTCTCATGCTCTACAGATGCGCAGTACCGGGCTGTGCAGGAAGCGTTCGCAAGCTCCTATGCGCTGCAAAATCCGCAGGACCCGCGCCAGGTTGTGTTCACTGTCCTGCCAGGACACGGCGTGGTCATCGTGGAGAAGTGGGTCGAAGGTAAGTCTGCTTTCGAGGTGATTTGGGAAGCCATGGACCAGAAGGTGATCGAAATCACGAATACGATTCCTCAGGGACCATTCGCCTTCGAAACGCACGGGCAGCGCTGCCAGATCAGCGGCGATTCTACCGTCATCGACTTCGAGATGCCGCATCCGCATGAGCACTGATTTTTTGCGGGACAAAGCTGCGATTGTCACCGGTGCCTCGTCGGGAATCGGATGGGAAACGGCACTCGCGCTTGCCAAAGAGGGCGCCTGTGTCGCACTGGCTGCCCGAAGAGTAGAAGCCCTGCACAAACTCGCCGAACAGATCGAGAGACTAGGGCGGAAGACGCTGGTCCTGCAAACGGACGTCACACAGCGGGATCAGGTGGAGGCAATGGTGCAGGAAGTGCTTAGACAATGGGGGCGCGTGGACATCCTGATCGCCAACGCGGGGGAATATGTACGAGGTCCGGTCATTGAGCTGGATCCAGCCGATTTACAACGCTCTTTGGATGTCAACTACTTTGGCGGCGTGTACTGCATCAAGGCAGTGTTACCACACATGCTCGCGCAGAAAAGCGGTCACATCGTCGCGGTCACCAGCATGGATGGGAAGATCGGTTTGCCGCCAGATGCTCCCTATGTCTCTGCGAAGTTTGCGATGACAGGCTTTCTGGAAGTCCTCCGGCAGGAAGTAAGTGACCAGGGCGTCACAGTAATAAACGTCCTGCCCGGGCGCGTAGATACTGTGATGATCGAACATCTGCGCTTCTCATGGGTGTCCCCCAAGATCTCCGCGGAGAGTGTTGCACGTTCCATCATTCATGCCATCCGAAAGCGCAAGCCCATTGTCATTGTGCCTCCTCAGGCAAAGCTGTTGTATTACGTTAACGTCTTTGCGCCGAAGCTGAGCGACAGGCTTTCGCGCTTTTTCCGTCTCGAAGGGTGGACGACGTAGGGCAGGTTGGCAACCTGCCATACAGATCTCGCGCATCTCCTTTGACTCTGTCGTTACGTTGCTCTGCTTTCCTGCTTCCACAACTCTTTCATTTCTTCGCTCGTCGTAAGCAATTCATCCAGCGTGCCTTCGGCTTCGACGCGCCCATCCTTGAGCACGATGATATGATCCGCGCGGCGCAATAACGGTCGGCGATGTGAGACTACGAGGCAGGTCTTTCCACCTTCCGCAAAGATGCGTTCCCAGAGCTGGCGCTCGGTTTCCACATCCAGCGCGCTGGAAAGGTCATCAAAGACCAGCAACTCCGGCTCGCGAATGAACATGCGGGCAGCAGCGGCGCGCTGCATCTGACCCCCGGAGAGCTTGACACCGCGTGCACCGACCATCGTTTCAAGATCATCATCGAGCTCTTCGAGGTCACGATCCATAACGGCCAACTTAGTCGACCGATAAATATCATCATCGGTGCGGTCCAGCCCGAGCAGGATGTTATTGCGCAGCGTGTTACTAAACAGACGCGGCACCTGGGCTGTATACGAGCAGCGCGGCGGGATAAAGAAATCACCTGGGGATGTGATCAACTCGCCGTTCCAACGAACTTCACCTGCTTCCAGGGGAAGCAATCCGATCAACGCACGAAGCAGCGTCGTCTTGCCGGAACCGATCCGCCCGGTGACGACCGTCAACGTGCCGCGCCGGAGATGCAGGTTCACACCCTCGATGCCATTCGTGGAATTGGAATAGTGAAAGGTCAAGTTCCTGGCTGACAATTCACTCAAGTGATCAGAGACGTTCTTGATCTCGTACTTAACCTCCGGGAGAGGACCATTCAAATCTACGGGGCTATGCTGGACCAGCGCGTCCAAGGGCGCGTTTTCCATCAAACGATACATACGCTGGACGGAGACATCGAGCTGTTTGTAACGTGCTGCGAGCATCCCAGCGAACGTAGTCA
>Ga0196962_10000882_pt1 | contig 10729 bp, 8 predicted proteins | sample S3v_20metaG_FD_183186 | JGI IMG/M metagenome (GOLD analysis project Ga0196962, IMG submission 183186) | Soil microbial communities from Anza Borrego desert, Southern California, United States - S3+v_20 | ecosystem: Environmental > Terrestrial > Soil > Desert | place: USA: California | collected... | reverse complement strand
CGGTCGAGTCGCGCTACGCCGCCTTCTACCTGCTCTCGGTGATCAACGGCCTGCCGACCTGGTACCGGCGCGAGGGCGCCGACGAGCCGGAGGCGATCGCCGAGATCTATGCCCGGGCGGTCGGCCGCATGCTGCGCTCCGCCGACGGGAGCCACGGCGACTTCGAGGCGCTGGTGGCGATCGAGGAAGGCGCCGAGGTCGAGGCCGAGGTCGCCGCCGACGACCGCACCGCCGAGCTCCTGGGAGCGGCGATCGCCGCCTTCCACGAGGAGGGCTACGCCCGCAGCAGCCTGCAGGACATCGCCGACCGGACCTCGATGTTCCGCGGCAGCCTCTACCACTACATGGACTCGAAGGAGGGTCTGCTGGCGCAGATCTTCGTGCGGGCGACCGAGGAATCGTTCAGCGTGCTGGAGGCGGTCGAGGCGGCGGAGTGCCCGGAATGCACCGAGGTTGACCGGATCTTCCGCTTCGTCGGCGCCTGGTCGCTCTGGTACATGCAGAACCTCGAGGTGGTTTCGATCTACGTCGACGAGTGGAAGCACCTCAGCGGCCCGCGGCTCGAGCAGGCGCTGGCGACCCGGCGGCGCGTCTACGAGGTGGTCGAGGGCTACGTCGAGGCTGCCTGGGACGGGGACTGCGACCAGCGCGAAGCGCGCTACGTGGCGCTGCTCGTGCTCTCCTCGATCAACGGCCTCACCGGCTGGTACCGGCGCGGTGGCTCCGACGACCCGCACCGGATCGCTGCCGCCTACGCCGAGCTCTCGACTGCGCTGGTGGTCGGCGGCCTGCAGCGCTCCGGGACGGTTTGAGGTGCCGGCTCCGGACCCGCAGCGCTTCCGCCAGGTCTTCAGCCACCTGCCGACCGGGGTGACGGTGGTGACCGCGACGCTCGAGGGTGCGCCGGTGGGAATGGCCGCCAACTCGGTCACCTCGGTCTCGTTGCAGCCGCCGCTACTCCTGATCTGCCCGGCCCGCAGCTCGACTACGTGGCCCTCGCTGCGCCAGGCCGGCGGCTTTTGCGTCAACGTCCTCGCCCACGGGCACGAGCACGTCTCGCGGCGCTTCGCCGCCAGCGGGATAGACCGCTTCGAGGGAGTCGCCTGGCACCCGCGGGAGGGCGGGCCGGCGCTCGACGAGGCGATCGCCTGGATCGACTGCGAGATCGAGGCCGAGCACGAAGCCGGCGACCACACCGTGGTGATCGCCCGGGTGCTCGACCTCGACGTCTCCGGCGGGTACCAACCGTTGGTGTTCTTCGGCGGTAGGTACGGGACGTTCGCGCCGCACGAGCCCTCCTGAAGGCCCAAGGTCCTCCTGAGGCCCAAGTTGCCGCGAAGGGGGATCGCCGGGGTGTCCCCCCCGGACGGAAACACAATCCCTTCGGGCTTGTTTCCTCAGTGTCCGGGGGAGACACCCCGACACTCCCCTCAGTTTCGAATCGACCTCCGCCAAACGGCCAAGGGACGAAGTGCCGGCCCCTCTATTGAGGCTTCTAGCGGGCGCCGGTAATCCGTAGCGAGCGCCGCTCTCGCCGCGACCCTAAAGACCGAGGACTCGGGGCTCGTCCGCACCCCCGGCGCTCGCCCAAGGAGAAGAAGCTAAAAGACAAGAGGGGGCTGCCCGAACTTCCGCGGCTCGTGGCGTTGGCTGTGTTTGGGGGTCCCTCCCCGGACACTCAAGGAAAAATTGTCGGAGGCAATTTTTCCGTCCGGGGAGGGACCCCCAAGCGCCGCCCTCGAATCCGCCCCTCCGTCCGCCGTTAACCCGCACCCGAACGACTGACCGTTTGGTTAGAAGGTGTTTCAAACTGAGTCGATCAGGGTGGGTTGAGCACGCTATTTTGGCTCTATAAAGGGGTTTGCGGGCCACTGTAGACGCGGTCTCGACTTTGTTGACACCACTTCTATAAGTCTCTAGGGTAGGCAAACGACCGGTTGGTTCAAACAGTGTCAGGCCGATCGGAGATGCCGCGGCGGGGTGCCGCGGGAGGGGATGGAGAGAGATGAAGCCGAAGCCTTCGAAGCCGAGAACCGCGCGATGCCCCGGGCACTGATCACCGGCGCCAGCGGCGTCGTCGGCAACGCCGTCGTCGAGCGCTTCCTCGAACGCGACCGCTACGACGTGGTCGCTCTCTCCCGCCGCACCCCGGAGGTCGCGCCCAGCCGTGGCCTCCGGCACCTCGCTGTCGACCTCCGCGACGAGGCGGCGAGTTGCGCCGCGCTCGCGGAGGTCGGTGGCGTCACCCACCTCGTCTTCGCCGCCCTCACCGAGCAACCCGGGCTGCTCTCCGGCTGGAGTGACCGGGCGCAGATGGAGCTCAACCTCTCGCTGCTGCGCAACACGCTCGAGCCGCTGCTCGAGGCCGGCGCGCTGCGCCACGTGACACTGATGCAGGGGACGAAGGCCTACGGCAGCCATCTGCATCCGATCCCGGTCCCGGCCAGAGAGCGGGCGCCGCGCGACGAGCACGAGAACTTCTACTGGCTCCAGGAGGACTACCTGCTCGAGCGGGCGGCCGAGCACAGCTTTGCCTGGACGATCCTGCGGCCGCAGCTGGTCGTCGGCCGCGCCTGGGGGGTGGCGATGAACCTGCCGCCGGTGCTCGGCGCCTACGCGGCTCTGCGCAGCGAGGAAGGCAAGCCGTTCTCCTTCCCCGGCGGCCTCGACTACGTCACCGAGGCGGCCGACGCGCGGCTCGTCGCCGAGGCGATCGAATGGGCCGGCAACGAGCCGTCCGCGGTCAACGAGCGCTTCAACCTGACCAATGGCGACGTCTTCTCCTGGCGTGGGCTCTGGCCGGCGATCGCGGAGACGCTCGGGGTCGAAGTCGGACCCGAGGAGCCGCTCTCGGTGGCCGAGTACATGGCCGACAAGGGCGAGGCCTGGGAGCGGATCTGCGAGCGCCACCGCCTGCGCCCGATCCCGCTGCCGGAGCTGCTCGGCGAGGCCCACCACCTAGCGGACTACATCTTCGCCCACGGCGCCGTCGAAGCACCCCCGCCCGGCTTCTCCAGCCGGATCAAGATCCAGCAGGCGGGCTTCGCCAACTGCTACGACACCGAGCAGACCTTCCGCTACTGGATCCGCGACCTGATCGGCCGCCGGGTGATCCCGGGGCCGGCGCAGGTCGCGGCGGTCCCCGCAGGAGCGCTCTCGTGAGCCGCGACCGGCTGACCGCGATCACGCCCCTGAAGGTAATCAGCGTCGGAGTCCTGGTGATGCTCGTCGTCTCCGAGCTCGTGATCAGCGGCAGCCTCTTCGCCCAGAGCACGCTCTCGACGATCCTGGCGCCACTCTCGATCCTGATCATCATCGCGATCGGGCAGGCGTTCGTGATCGGCACCGGCGGGATCGACCTCAGCGTGCCGGCGACGGTGACCCTGACCGGCGTGATCATCCTCAAGGCCTCCGAAGGCAAGAACAGCGGCCTGCTGGAAGCACTGATCATCGTTGCCGCGGTCTGCGTCGTGATCGGCTTCGTCAACGGAGTCCTGGTCGAGGGCCTGCGCCTCAACGCGCTCGTCGTCACCCTTGCCACCGGGCAGCTGATCCTCGGCTTCATGCGCCTCTACGGCGGCGAGCTCCTGCCGGCCTCCGAAGTGCCGCCGCGGCTTACCTCGTGGACCACCGACGAGATCGTCGGTGGCGTCTCCTATCTGTTCGCGATCGCCGTTGTCGTGGCCGTGCTCGGCACGCTGTTCTTGCAGCGGTTCGTCCAGGGTCGGAGGCTGGTCGCCAGCAGCGCTTCCGAACGCTCGGCCTTCATGGCCGGCATCGCGGCACGCCGGTACCGGATCCTCGCCTACGTCCTCGCCTCGCTCTGCTACGGGCTCGGCGGCGTGCTCGCCAGCGGCGACGTCGGCACTCCTGACCTCACTCTCGGCGATCCCTACCTGCTGCTCAGCATCGTCGCCGTCGTCCTCGGCGGCGCCGCCGTTACCGGCGGTCGGGCAAGCCCGATCGCGACGCTGCTCGGGGCGGTCTTCATCTTCTTGCTCGACTACGACCTCCGCGTCAAGGGCGTTTCCGGAGGTTTGCGAGAAGCCGTACAAGGCGCCGTGCTGGTGCTCGGGCTGAGCCTTGTCTTCCTGATCCAGAACATGCCCACAGTTAGGAATGCCTTGGGGAGGCTGAGGGGCAGCTCACTGCCCTCCGACCAATCCAATGCTGCCTAAGAGGAGGAACGAGCGTTACATGCGCAAGAACAGTGCAAACAGCCGCTGGCGGCTTGGATTTTTGGCGATGATGTTGGCTCTGGTGCTCGGCATCGTCGTCGCGGGCTGCGGCGGCGGCGACGACGACACCACCGGGAGCGGCGGATCCACCGCCGCCACCAGCGAAGAAGCGGCCACGGGGGGTGAAGCCACCACGGAAGAAGGTTCCGGGGCTGGTGAAACCGCCCCGGGCGGTGTAACTCCGGAAGTCGAGGAACTGATCACGAAAGCGACCGGGGTGCAGTACGAAGACGGCGCGCTTGACGAGAACGGCCTGGAAGCGTTCGAAAAAGCAGCTGAAACCCAAGACCTCACGCCGGAACAGGAAGACCTTGCGTTCGAATGCTGGACGCAGTCGACCTGCACGCTGGGCGATGGTGAACTTACCTACGGGGTGGCCGACGGATTCGGCGGCAACACCTGGCGCAAATTCACCAAGATGGAAGGAATTCTCCAGGCGATGGCCTACCCGGAGATCGGGAAATACATCTACCTGGACGCTGAAGCCGATCTGGCGAAAATGCAGTCGAACATCCGCAGCCTCAGCACCCAGGGCGCGGACATCATCACCAGCTTCGACGACTTCGGGTCCGCGGTGACGCCGGCTTTCGCCGCTGCTCAGCGCGCCGGCGCCGTCGTCTCGGTCTACGTCGGGCCGGTCGAAGACGCGGACGCGTCCGCGATCACCACGCAGGTCGTGACCGAATGGTGTGACGCCGGCAAGGCGATGGTCGACGCCGCCGCCGAAATCCTCAAAGAAAAAGGCAACCTCGCGCTATTCGGTGGGCCTCCCGGCAACCCCCAGGGCAAAACCTGGTGGGGCTGCGCGGAAGAACAGCTCGACGCCGAATATCCCGGCATGCAGGTCACCTATAAGGGTGACACGGAATGGACGGCCGCCTCCGCCGCGAAAGCAGCCTCGGCTGCGATCGCTTCCGGCAAGCCGATCGACCTGATCCTGTACGACTACGCCGAACCCGTCGTCAACATCGTCGATGCGTACAAGAAAGCGGGCAAAACCCCGCCCGCTTTTGTCACGGTCAACCAGAGCAACGGACTGGTCACCAACTGGTCTGAAGCTCAGGGAAGCAAAGACGCGTACGCGCTCGACATGACCTCGTCGCTGGCTTACGTACAGCGCATCTCGATCACCGCAGCGATCAACAAGATCGAAGGTGAGGAAGTACCGAACGAGATCTTCCCGCCGCTCGATTTCATCCCCGCCGCCAAAGATCAGGTGGAACCAGACAAACCGAGTGACTATCCCGGACCGACGGTCATCGTCCCGACCAAACTGGCCGAACGGATGTTGACCTCCGGCTGATTCCCCCCGAACCGCCGTCCCTGGCCGCCCGGCGCGGCCAGGGACGGACGGCTTCGACCAGCGAGCTCTTATGAATGAGGAAAACGCACACCTGCAGGAGGCATCCACCGATCTACGGGGCGCCGCGGCCGCCGGCCCGGCGGCGCTCGAGGTCGAGGGGATCTCCAAATCCTACGGCGTCGTCAAGGCCCTGAAGCCGGCGTCGCTGACCCTGCGCCAGGGCGAGATCCACGCTCTCGTCGGCGAGAACGGCTCCGGCAAGTCGACCTTCGTAGGGGTGATAAGCGGCACCGTCAGACCGGACAGCGGCACGGTCCGAGTCGGCGGCACGACGCTCGCCCATCACAGCCCGGCGGAGTCGCAGCGCCGCAGCGTGCAGACGGTCTTCCAGGACGGGTCGATCCTGCCTCAACTGACGATCGCCCAGAACCTCTATCTCGGCACCCCAACCGATCAGCGTCCCTCCTACGGGCGCCACGAGAAGTGGGCGGCGGAGCTGCTGGCCGAGTGGGAGCTCGGCCGGATCGACGTCGCCGCTGCCGCCGAGAGCCTCTCTCCCGGCGACCGCCAGAGCCTCGAGATCGTCCGCGCCGTCGCGGCGGAACCGCGAGTGCTGCTGTTCGACGAGGCAACCTCGGCGCTCGACGCGAGCGGTGTCGACGGCGCCCTGGCTCTGATGCAGCGCGCCGCCGCGGCCGGTTCCGCGGTGATGTTCGTCACCCACCGCCTCTCCGAGGTCTTCCGGGTCGCCGAGCGCATCTCGGTCCTGCGCGACGGCGAGTGGCAGGGGACCTTCGGTGCCGGCAGCGTCGACGCCGACGGGCTGGTCGAGTTGATGGCCGGGACCAAGGTCGACACCGAGTTCCCGCCGCAGGCGAGCGCCGAGGAGCTCGGCAAGGTCGTGCTCGCCGCGAAAGGCCTCGCCGGTCCCGGCTTCGGGCCGGCCGACCTCAGGGTGCGCGCCGGCGAAATCGTCGGCATCGCCGGCGCCGACGACAACGGTCAGGTCGGCTTCCTGCGCGGCCTGGGGCGGATCGGCGCACCGACCGGCGCGCTCAGCGTCGCCGGCGAGTCGATCGCCAGCTACAAGCAGGCCGTTGGTGCCGGTGCCGCCTACCTCTCCAGTGACCGCGCCAACGAGTCGCTCTTCCGCGCCCTGCCGATCCGCGAGAACCTCGCCGTCGGGATGCTCGGCCAGCTCTCGCGACTCGGCCTGGTGAGCTGGCGCGGCGAGCGCGAGCTGGTCGACGAGACCGTCAACGTCTTCGGTATCCGGCTCTCCTCGCCGGAGGCCCCGGTCACGTCGCTCTCCGGCGGCAACCAGCAGAAGGTCGCGCTGGGACGGGTGCTCGCCACCGAGCCGAAGGTGCTGCTGGTCGAAGAGCCTACCCAGGGCGTCGACGTGCGCTCGCGGGTCGACATCTACAACCAGTTGCGCGACGGCGCCCGGCGCGGCCTCGGCGTGGTGATGGTCTCCTCCGACGCCTCCGAGCTCGCCGGCCTCTGCGACCGGGTGGTGGTGATGTCGCGCGGCAAGCTGGTCGCCGAGCTGGCGACCGAGGAGGCGACCGAGGAGTCGATCGTCAACTCCTTCACCGCGCTCGGCCACGGGGCCGGGCAGGAGACGCTGGCCGCGGTCGCGGCCGGCGAGGAGCCCGCCGCGGCTCCCGTCTCGGCGCGCGCCTCCGCCTGGGATCGGTTCCGCGCCGTCCTCCGCCGCAACGAGAACGGTCCGCGGCTCGGTCTTCTCGGCCTGCTCCTGGTTCTGATCGGCCTCTACGCCCAGAGCGAAAACGACCTCTTCCTCTCGCACGCCAACGTCTACAACCTGCTGTTCCTGGCGGTGCCGCTGGCGGCGATCGCCGCCGCCGAGTTCGCGGTCCTCTTCGTCGGGCAGATCGACGTCTCGGTGGGCGCGGTGATGGCGATGATGATCGTCCTGATGTCGGTCTTCGTGCAGAGCGAATCGTTCCTCGTCGCGCTGCTGCTCTCGCTGCTGATCGCCCTGATCCTCGGGGTGATCGTCGGGCTCGGCAACGCCACGCTGGTCGAGGGGGCGCGGATATCGCCGATCATCGCGACGATCGGGACCCTCGGCATCGTCGGCGGGATCGGACTGATGATCAGGCCGACCGCCGGCGGCGCGATCAGCCCCGACCTGCTCGAAGCGCTGGCCGAGGAAGTCTGGGTCCTGCCCTGGACCTTCGTCGTCCTCGCCGTTCTCTTCGCGCTCGGCGATTGGGCGCTGCGCTCGACCGGGACCGGACTGCGGTTGCGCTCGGTCGGCCTCAACGCCGCGTTCGCCCACCGGCTCGGCGTCAACGCCCGGCTGGTTCGGACCGGCGCCTTCGTCGTCGCCGCCGTCTTCGCGGCCTGTGCCGGCCTGCTGCTCTCGGCGCAGATCGGAATCGGCGACGCCACCGTCGGCCAGGGCTACCTGCTGCTGGCGATCGCCGCTCCGGTGCTCGGCGGCGCCAGTCTGGCCGGTGGGCATGGGACCTTCATCGGCTGCCTGCTCGGCGCCTGCCTGCTGGTGACCGTCCAGAACCTGACCACCCTGCTCGGCATCAAAGATGCCTATTCCTACCTCCTCACGGGTGGTCTCACCGTGGTCGCACTACTGCTGTACACGAGCGGCGCCGGGGCGGCGATCCGTAACTACGTCAGGTCGCTGCGACTTCGCTTCGGTGCAGCCGGAACGGCCGAGGAAGGAGCAAGCTGATGGGGGAGCCGGTCAAGGTCCATGACCTCTTCGCGAGGAAACCCGATCTCACTCTGGAGCAGTTCGCGAGCTACTGGTCGAGCAGCCACGCCGAGCTGGCCTGCACCTTCACGCAGATCAAGCACTACGTCCAGAGCCACCGCTCCGCGGACCAGCAGCCGGTCGCCGAGCTGGGGCCGACCTGGCCCGACGGCTGCGCCGAGACCTGGTACGACGACCTCGCCTCGCTGGAAGAGATGGTCGCGACGCCGCGCTTTTCGGCCGAGCTGATGGTCGACGAGACCAAGTTCATGAACCTCGGCAACCCGCGGCCGCTGCTGGTCTCGCGCGAACGGCTGGTCGACGAGAACGGCTTCGATCCCGAGAACCGCGGTGTCAAGCTGCTGATCTTCGCGGCGCGGCCCACCGGTACGAGCCGCGAGGACTTCCTCGCCGCTTGGTCGACCGAGGAGGACGCCGCGCTCGGACGCCGCCTGGGGGCCACCCGCCAGATCGTCTGGGCGCCGGTGACCGAGGGCGGCGTCCTGATCCAGAAGGACCTCGACTCCGGTGACGACGGAAAGGACAGCGGCGGCGGCTCCTACGACGGCGTCCGCGAGCTCTGGTGGGAGGACGAGGAGGCGATGGCGAGCGCGACCGCCGCCGACAACGACGAGGGGCGGGGGCGGCTGCGCCTGGACGAGATCGATCCCCGGCGGTCGATGGCCTTGCCCGCGCGCGAGCGCGTCATCGTTCCCTGAGCTGTGCCGCCGGCCCCCGAGCGCGGCGGAGTCGTCGAGGTCGCCGGCTGCCCGATCAACTGGGTCGGCTGCGGTTCGCCGCAGGCGCCCGCGGTGGTCCTCGTCCACGGCGCCCGCGCCAACTGGCACTGGTGGGCGCGGGCGGCGGAGCCGCTGGTCGCCGCCGGGTGGCGCGCCGTCGCCCTCGACCTCAGCGGCCACGGCGATAGCGGTCGCCGCCCCGAGTACAGGCCGGCGCTGTGGGCGCGGGAGGTGGCGGAGCTGGCATCGCGCTGCGGCGGCGCCGCGGTCGCCGGCCACAGCATGGGCGGCCTGGTCGGGATCGCCGCCGCGGCACGGTACCCGGAGGCGGTCACGGCGCTCGTCCTGCTCGACGTCCGCATCCGTGAGCTCGACCCCGCCACCCGCGACGAGCCACGGGGAACGCCGGGGAGGCCGCTGCGCAGCTACCGCTCGCGGCAGGAAGCCGTCGACTCCTTCCGCCTGCTTCCCGCGCAGCCGATCGTCAACCGCGAGCTCGTGCGCGAGGTCGCGGCGGCCTCGGTTCGCGAGGAGAGCGGAGGCTGGCGCTGGAAATTCGACCCGGCGGTCGCCCAGCGCTTCACCGATGCCGCGGTCGCGACCGACCTCGAGCGGTTGCGCTGCCCGGTCAGCGCGGTCTACGGCGCCGAGAGCGAGATGACCTCGGCCGAGACGGTGGCCACGACCGCGCGGCTCTTGGGAGCGCCTGTCGTCGGCGAGCCGGTCGCCGGCGCCTTTCACCACCTCCTGCTCGACCGGCCGCAGGCGGTCGGTGAAGCGGTTTGCCGCTCGCTGGGCGGAGCCTGAGCGGCGGCGATGGCGACGCCGGTGGGGGAGAGGGGCGGCGCCAGGCGCAACCGCAGCGCCGAGCTGCTGGAGGCGGCGATCCACCTCTTCCACGAGAAGGGCTACGCCTCGGCCTCGATCGAGGACGTCGCCGCCGTGATCGGCGTCCGCAAGGGCAGCGTCTACCACTACATCGACTCGAAGGAAGACCTGCTGGCGCGGATCTTCGAGCAGTCCGACCGCCAGTCGTTCGCGCTGATGGAGGAGATCGGCGCCCTCGAGCTGCCGGCGCTCGAGCGGCTGCGCGTCTTCGCCCGCACCTGGACCCTCTGGTACCTGGCGAACATCGAGCGTGCCGCCGTCTACCTGCGGGACTGGAATCACCTCACCGGCGCGCGCCGCGAGCGCGTCCGCATGGTGCGGCGCGAATACCTGCAGCGGGTGGCGGCGATGATCGAGGCGGTGAAGGAGGAGGGCGACGCCGCTCCCGGGCTCGAGACCCGCTACGCCGCCTTCTTCCTCTTCTCGGTGATCAACGGCCTCGTCTCCTGGTACCGCCGCGACGGCGCCGGCTCGGCCGAGCAGATCGCCGAGGCCTACGCCGAGATGATCGTCGCCACCGTCGCCGCCGGCGCGCGCTCGGCCGGCGAGTGAGGCGCCGCTCGTCTCGTATCGAGACAGCCGCGGTGACCGCATCGGCGCGACATTCCCCCGCGATGGAGATCTCTGCCGCAAATCGCTTGGGCGCCCCTCCCGCCGGCCCCGACGTCAGCGTCGGCGAGCTGGTCACGCTCTCTGCCGGGCGGCATCCGGAGAAGCCCGCGCTGAAGGTCCGCGAGAGCGGCGAGACGCGCAGCTTCGCCGAGCTCGAGGAGCGCAGCAGCCGGCTCGCCAACGGGCTCCTGGCCAGCGGGCTGCG
>Ga0196962_10000881_pt1 | contig 10729 bp, 9 predicted proteins | sample S3v_20metaG_FD_183186 | JGI IMG/M metagenome (GOLD analysis project Ga0196962, IMG submission 183186) | Soil microbial communities from Anza Borrego desert, Southern California, United States - S3+v_20 | ecosystem: Environmental > Terrestrial > Soil > Desert | place: USA: California | collected... | reverse complement strand
CGCCGCCCCCGGCGCGCGCCGCGACGCCCGCGGCCGACGCGCCCGGCGGCGAGTTCGAGTGGAACTCGGTCGCCGCGCCCGAGGCGGCCGAGGCCCCGCGGGTCGAGGTGGAAAACTTCGGCGAGGCCGCCGAGGTCACCTACAACTTCGCGGAGGTCGGCGCGCCCACCGAGCCGGCCGCGTTTCAGGAGATCGACTTCGGCTTCGACGCCGCGGGCACCGAGCGCGCCGCCGGCTCGGCCGGGGCCGAGCAGATGCTCGCGCAGGAGTTGGAGAGTGTAGATTTCTACATCGAGCAGGGCTACCTCGACATCGCGCGCGACACGCTCGACATGCTCGAAAAGCAGTACGGCGAGCACGCCGGCATCGACGAGCGCCGCGCGCAGTTGCCGGCCGACCTCGTCGGCTCCTTCGCCGCCGGCGCCCCCGAGGCCAACGGCGACGCGGCCGCCGCCGACGCGGCCGGCTTCGTGGACTTCGGCGCTTACGAGTTCAACGCCGACACGGCGACGGCCGCCGACGAGCCGGCCGCCGACTTCGAGATGGGGGCCGGGGAGCCGGCCGCGGCGCCCGCGCCGCAAACGCCCCCCGCCGCGCCGCAGCCGTCGGCGCCCGAACAGGCCGCGCCGCGCGCCGGCATCGACCCCGGCCTCGCCGCCATCTTCGACGAGTTCCGCGAGTCGGTCGAGGAACCGGCCGACGCCGCGGCCGACTTCGACACGCACTTCCAGACCGGCCTCGCCTACCGCGAGATGGGCCTGCTGGATCAGGCGGTCGAGGAGTTTCAGGCCGCGGCCAATTTGTCCGCGCCGGGCGACGGCACGCCGCGTTACCTCCAGTGCTGCAACCTGCTCGGCCACTGCTTCATGCAGAAGGGCGTCCCGCGCGCCGCCGCCGTCTGGTTCAAGAAAGGTCTGGACGCGCCCGGCCACAGCGAGGACGAGTATCAGGCCCTGCGCTACGACCTCGGCGCGGCCTACGAGCAGATGGGCGACACGGCCCGCGCCATCGAAGTCCTCTCCGAGGTCTACGCCATCGACGTTTCTTACCGCGGCGTCGCGGAGCGGCTGCGCGAACTGCAAAAGACCGCCAACCGTGAACCGTGAAGAGAAGTCGCCGGCCGTCGGTTGTCAGTAAAGACAGAGAAAAAACTGAGAATTGACAACCGAAGACTGGTAACTTGTCTTCACGATTTACGATTCACGGTTCGCGGTTCACGGCTCTTATGGCTTCGAGGCTGACCGTCATCTTCTACATCATCCTGTGCCTTGAGGCGGGCCTCGTGCTGACGATCGCGCCGTGGGTGCGGTGGTTCGGCCTCGGCGACTGGGGCGACAACTTCTTCCTCGTCTTCGCGGCGCAGGAGACCGGCTTTCAGGGCTTGCAGCAGGCGGTCGCCTCGGGCTGGGTGCGGGGCGCGGTGACGGGCCTCGGCCTGCTCAACCTCGCGATGGCCTTCTGGGAGATGTCCCACTTCCGCGACACCGTGCGCCGGCTCGAAGGTCTCGACGCGGCGCGCGCCGCGGCCGAAGCCGGCCACGCCGCCGCGCACGCCCCCGCAGATGCCGCACGCGCTGCCACGCCCGATCACCTGTCTCATCACGAGCGGCGCGACCCTTAGCTCGACGACGCGCGGCGACGCCGAGTTCCGCGCCGTCCTCGCGCTCGTCGGGCGGGCCGTCGCCGCCCGCGTCACCCTCGTCCAACTGCGCGAGAAGAACCTGAGCGCGCGCGTGCTCTTCGAACTCGCGGCGGGCGCGGCCGACCTCGCGCGCGGGAGCCGGACGCGCGTCCTCGTCAACGACCGCGCCGACGTGGCGCGCGCCGCCGGCTGCGACGGCGTCCACCTCGCCGCCGACTCGCTCGAAGCCTCGACCGTCCGCCGCGCCTTCGGCCCCGACTTCGTCGTCGGCGTCTCGGCCCACTCGCACGCGGAGGCGCGCGCCGCGCGCGACGGCGGCGCGGACTTCGCCCTCCTCGGCCCCGTCTTCGACACCCCCTCGAAGCGCGCCTACGGCCCGCCCCTCGGACTCGAACGGTTCGGCGAGGCGGCCCGCGCCCTCTCCCCCTTCCCCGTCGTCGCCCTCGGCGGCGTCACCCTTGAGAACGCCCGCGCCTGCTTCGACGCCGGCGCGCGCGGCGTCGCCGCCATCCGCCTCTTCGCCGACGCCGGCGACCTCGCGGCCGTCCTCCGCGCGGCGGAAGAATTCAGTAGACAGTAGACAGTAGACAGTAGTCAGTAGACTCCGCGTTAAGTTTGCCGACGCCGACGCGCTGACGATACGATACCGAAGCTCTTCCTACTGACTACTGACTACTGACTACTGACTACTGACTACTGACTACTGTCTACTTCTTTTATGTCCTCTACCGAATCAACTGCGCCGCCGGTGGCGCTGACCGTGGCCGGGTTCGACCCTTCGGGCGGGGCCGGCGTCGTCGCCGACATCAAGACCTTTACGGCCTTCGGCTGTTTCGCGGCGGCGGCCGTCACGTCGCTGACCTATCAGAACACGACCGGCGTCTTCGGCGCGGCGCACCAGACGGCCGAGGCCGTCCGCCGGCAGGTGTTGCCGGTCGTCGAAGACTTCCGCGTCGCGGGCATGAAGACGGGGATGCTGCCGACGCGCGAGGTCATCGGCGAGGTCGCGCGGCTGCTGCGCGGGGAGGCGCTGCCCGCGCCCGTCGTCGACCCCGTGGTGCGCTCGACCTCGGGGTACGACCTGATCGACGACGAGGCGCTGGAGGCTTTGAAGAGGGAACTGCTGCCGCTGGCGCGCGTCGTCACGCCCAACATCCCCGAGGCCGAGCGCCTCACAGGGCTGACCATCCGCGACGAGGAGGGCATGGCCCGCGCCGCCTCGCGCCTGCGCGAGATGGGCGCGGCGGCCGTGCTCGTCAAGGGCGGCCACCTGACCTCGGACGCGCTCGACCTGCTCGACGAGGGCGGCCGCGTCTCGCTCTTCCGCGCCGAACGCATCGAGACGACCTCGACGCACGGCACGGGCTGCACGCTCGCCGCCGCCGTCGCCGCCTGCCTCGCGCGCGGCCTGACGCTCGAAGAGTCGGTCGGGGCCGCCAAGCGCTTCGTCACCGAAGCCATCCGCCGCGCGCCCGGCCTCGGCCGCGGCCACGGCCCCGTCAAACATGACGTGCCGGCCGCCCTCTGAAAAACATCCGGGAGGCGACTGATGACGATGAATGACAGGGTTGAAGCGCGCGGCGCTGGCGGCGCTGGTCGCCGTCGCGCCGCCGCGCCTCGCGTTCGCGCGGGGCGAGTTGACCGGGGGCTTGGGGCAGTCCGCCGTCCGGCCGAGTAGAGAAGCGCAGAAGTCAGAATGCAGAGTGCAGGACGAAAACCGCCCTGCCTGCATTCTGCACTCTGCATTCATCATTCCGCATTTTCTATCGTGACCTTCTCCATCCTCACCTCGCTGACGGGGCGGTCGCCGTGGTCGGTCTGGGTGGTGGCGATCTTGTCCACCACGTCCTGACCCTCGACGACGCGGCCGAACTTGGTGTAGTTGGGCGGGAGCGGGTAGTCGGCGTGCATGATGAAGAACTGCGAGCCGTTGGTGTTGGGGCCGGCGTTGGCCATCGCCACGGTGCCCTTCGCGTAGGGGCCGCGGTAGAGTTCCGAGCGCGGGTTGATCTCGTCGTCGAAGCGCCCGCCCCACGCCGACTGCCCGCCGCGCCCCGTCCCCGTCGGGTCGCCGCCCTGAATCATGAAGCCCTTGATGACGCGGTGGAAGATGACGCCGTCGTACTTGCCCGCCTCGGCCAGCAGGCGGAAGTTCTCGGCCGTCTTCGGCGACTCGTCTTCGAGCAGCTCGAAGCGGATCGTGCCGTGGTTCGTCTTGATGTTCGCGATTCGATTAGCCATAAAAAAGTCCTTTCAAGTCGTCAGTCGTCAGCCGTCAGTTATCAGCCGGCCCCCGGCGGGCGGGCAGTTAAAAGCGTCAGGGACACAACTCACCCGGCCCGCCGACGGCTGATAACTGTTTACTGATAACCTTCTCGTAGAACGAATCGTTCGATCGCCTCGGCGACGCCGTCCTCGTCGTTCGAGGCCGTCAGGTGGAACCGGCCGCGCTCGCGCAAGGCCGGGTCGGCGTTGCCCATGAGGACGCCCGTGCCGGCGTACTCGATCATTTCGAGGTCGTTGAAGTTGTCGCCGACGGCCATCACCTCCGCGGCGCTTAAGCCCTGCTCGGCGGCGACGGCCGCGAGGCCCGCGCCCTTCGAGGCTTCGGCGTGGATCACGTCGAGCAGCGCGAAGTCGGGCTTCGGGTAGAGCGTGAGCAGCAGCCTGACGGCCGCGCCCAACTCGCCCCGCAGCCCCTCGGCGAGCCGCTCCATCGCCGAGCAGCCGCCCGAGAAGGTGACGTGCAGCGGGTCGTGGTCGAGGTAGTCTTCGAGCGAGGGCACGCGGCGGACGACGCCGGCCGCCTCGTCGCCGACGACGCGCCGCGACCACTCGATGTATTTTTGCAGCGCCGTGTTCCCCTCGCTGACGCGGTCGTAGACGAGCAGGCCCGCGCCTTCGTGGTCGTCGCTGACGAGCGCGTCGGCCCCGTGGGCGCGGCCCGTGCGGACGACCACGCGGGCCGCCTCGGCCGGCATCAAGCGCACGGCCACCGTCTCCAGCGTGCGCGCGTGCTTGGTGAGCGCGCCGTTGTGCGCGACGACCGGCACGTCCAGCCCGAGGTCTAAGGCGACGGGGCGCGCGTCGCGGAAGCGGCGGCCCGTGACGAGCGCCACCCTCACGCCCCGCGCGCGCGCCGAGGCTACGGCCGCGCGGTTGCGCCCGCTCACTTGCCCGCGCGAGTCCAGAAGCGTGCCGTCGAGGTCGAGCGCGATCAGGCGAATCTTCATCCGTCGAGCGGGGCGAGCGCCGCGCCCGCGCGACCCACGCCCCGGTAAATCTCTCCCCGTGTTATTCGAGTGCGTGTCCTAACCTTAAACGAGAAGCGCCAAAAACTCTAGCGAAGGGAACTAAGTAGACGGTAAGCAGTAGTCAGTAGCCAGTAGTCAGTAGATAAAGACCTTCGGCGGCGCACCGTCCCGGTGTTAGCGTCAGCAGCAATCACGCGGAGCGCTACTGGCTACTGGCTACTGGCTACTGGCTACTGACTACTGACTACTGGCTACTCTCTACTGCCTACTTCTGCTATCATGCGCGGCGCACGAACGCCCCAATTGATCGCACTCAGGCGCAGGCGGGTCTCCTCGCGGGCCGGGCCTCATTCGCTTGCGCCGCGCCGCTCCCCTTTGAACCTCGATCAGTTCTCTCTCTGGAGGTGTGTATGAGGAAACGAAGCATTCTGGCCGCGGCCGCCGTCCTGCTGTGCGCCGCGGCGGCGCTGGCCGTGGTCAACTCGAAGAACTTCCGGGCGTTCCTGACCGGCTTCGAAGAAGTCCCGGCCGTCTCGACCGTCGCCAACGGCAACTTCAGCGCCCGCATCAGCAACGACGAGTCGCAGATCACCTACAAACTGAGTTACGCCGACCTCGAAGGGGCCGTCCAGCAGGCCCACATCCACGTCGGCCAGCCGGGCGTCAACGGCGGCATCAGCGTCTGGCTCTGCTCGAACCTCGCCAGCCCGCCGACCCCGCCGGGCACGCAGCCCTGCCCGGCCCCGCCCGCGACCATCACGGGCACGGTCACGGCGGCCGACGTGGTCGGCCCGACGGCGCAGGGCGTCGCGCCCGGCGAGTTCGCCGAACTCATCCGCGCCATGCGCGCCGGGCGGACTTACACCAACGTCCACTCCTCGAAGTTCCCCGGCGGCGAAATCCGCGACCAGATCAAGGACAACTCCGGCCAGCACGGCAAGCACTGACACTTTTCGGTCGCGGGCCGCGGACGGAAAAGAGAGGCCGCCTTTTCCGTCCGCGGCCCCCAATCCCTCCGCGTGCGCAACATAGTCGCTCCAACTGGCGCGTGGGCCGGCGGCGTGGGTAAACTATCCCTTACGCCGGGCGCGCGCGGGGTGGGTTAAGGAAAGGCGAAATCTGTCGTCGGCCCCCCGGCTGTGAGCGGCCGGGAGGGCTTTTTTTGTTGGATTTTCGGGCCGAACCGGCCCGGCGGGAGGTTCGGCGCGAATGTTCGTGACACACCTTGAATGCGCGGCGTGCGGGCGCAGGCATGAGGCACGGCGGTTGCAAAACCTGTGCGTCGGGTGCGGCAAGCCGCTGCTCGTGCGCTACGACTTGGAACGCGCGGCGCGCAGTTTGACAAAGGAGAGTCTGCCGGGGCGGCCGGGCGATCTGTGGCGCTACCGCGAGGTCTTGCCCGTCGAGCGCGACGAGAACGTCGTCTCGCTCGGCGAGGGCTGGACGCCGCTGCTGCGGGCCGCGCGGCTGGGCGAGCGGCTCGGCCTCGGCGAACTCTTCATCAAGGACGAGTCGCAGAACCCGACGCAGAGCTTCAAGGCGCGCGGGATGGCGGCGGCCGTCTCGATGGCGAAGGAACTGGGCGCCAAGAAGCTGGCCGTCCCTTCGGCCGGCAACGCCGCCGGGGCGCTGGCGGCCTACGCGGCCCGCGCCGGCCTCGAAGCGCACATCTTCATGCCCCGCGACACGCCGCGCGCCAACGTCGTCGAGTGCGAGCAGACGGGCGCGCGCGTCACCCTCATCGACGGCCTCATCACCGACTGCGGCGCGGAGGTCGCGCGGCGCAGGGAGGCCGAAGGGTGGTTCGACGTTTCGACTTTGAAGGAGCCTTACCGCGTCGAGGGCAAGAAGACGCTCGGCTACGAGCTGGCCGAACAGCTCGGGTGGGAGCTGCCCGACGTGATCGTCTACCCGACGGGCGGCGGCACGGGGCTGGTCGGCATGTGGAAGGCGTTCGACGAGATGGAGCGGATGGGCTGGGTCGGCGCGAAGCGCCCGCGGATGGTCTCGGTGCAGTCCGAGGGCTGCGCGCCCGTCGTCCGCGCCTTCGAGCAGGGGAAGCGGACAGCCGACGAGTTCGCCGACGCGGCGACGGTGGCCTCGGGCCTGCGCGTGCCGAAGGCCATCGGCGATTTTTTGATCCTCGACGCGCTGCGCGCATCCAAAGGGGCTGCGGTCGCGGTGAGCGACGCCGAGCTGCTGGAGGCGGTCGGCGAGATCGGCGCGGCCGAGGGGCTGTTCGTCGCGCCCGAGGGCGCGGCCTGTTTGCCGGCCCTCAGAAAGTTGATCGGGCGCGGCGAGGTAACAAGGGGCGAGCGCGTCGTCCTCTTCAACACGGGCGCGGGCGTCAAGTACCTCGAAGCCTTCGGCGGCTGAGTGTGGTTCTCCCCGGAGAGTTGAAACGACCCTTTGACGGTGAAGCTTTATGAAGACTTACAAGTTCCTGCTGACGATCCTTTTGCTGACGGCCCCGGCGCCAGCCGCCGCGCAGGCGGCGCAGGCGGCCGGCGGCCCCGCGCCCGCGAAGGCCGCCGACATCGACCGCGCGCGCTTCGACGCGCTGCGCAAGGAGGGCTTCGGCGCGCTCTACAACCTCGACTACTCGGGCGCGCAGGCGCGCTTCCGCGAGATGGCGAAGGCGTTCCCCGACCACCCGGCCGGGCCGCAGTTCCTCGCCGCCGCCCTCTGGCTCCGGACGCTGAACGAGTCGCGCCGCCTTCAGGCCTCGCTCTACAACACCGAGGGCTTCTACAAGGAGAAGGACGACAAGGCCGACCCGAAGACCGTCGCCGAGTTCCGCGAGCTGACCCGTCAGGCGAAGGCGCTCTGCGAGGCGCGGCTCAAGGTCAACCCGAACGACACCGAAGCGCTCTACTACCTCGGCGCGGTCGAGGGGCTGAAGGCGGCGTGGGGCGCGATGGTCGAGCGCAGCTTCATGTCGGCCCTGAGCAACGGCTCGGACTCCGTCGACCGCCACCGCAAGGTCGTCAAGCTCGACCCCACTTTCCACGACGCGAAGATCACCATCGGGATGTACGACTACGTGGTCGGCGGGCTGCCGCTGCCGGTCAAGATCATGGCGGCCGTCGGCGGCTTCCGCGGCTCGAAGAAGCGGGGGCTGGCGACGCTCGAACAGGTGGCCCGCGAGGGCACGTGGGCGCGCGAGGACGCGCGCGTGCTGCTCATCGCCCTGCTCAAGCGCGAGGGCCGCTTCCGCGACGCGCACCGCTACGCGGCCGAGCTGGCCGCCAGCTACCCGCGCAACTACCTCTTCAAGATGGAGGCGGCCGACGCGCTCGTCTCGCAGGCCGCGCTCGACCGCGCGACCGCGCCCGAGGCGGCGAAGAAGACCGAGGAGGAAGCCTTCGCCATCTTCGAGTCGCTGCTGTCGGCGCGCGGCGGGGCCGGCGGCCCGCGCGTGCCCGTAGACCTCGTGCGCTACTCCTACGGCGACGCGCTCTTCGTCGCGGGCCAGCCCGAGCGCGCGGCCAAAGAGTTCCTCGCGGCCGGCGCGGCCCCCGGCGCCGAGGCGACGCTCGTCACCCGCTCGTGCCTCCGCGCCGCGCAGGCCCTCGACCTCGCCGGCAAGCGCGACGAGGCGCTCACGCACTACAAGGCCGTCCTCTCTCGCCCCAACGTCTACGACTCGCACGAGGAGGCGCGCCGCGGGCTCAAGCAGCCCTTCAAGCCCTCCGGCAAAGTCTCCGACCTCTCCGGCGACGCGGAACCCGCCGGGGCACGGCCCGGGCCGGGGGGGCGACCTTTAAGTCGTCAGTCGTCGGTAAAGACAAAAACTGACGACTGACGACTGACGACTGACAACTTGTTTTCCAGTCCGATGAACAAGGCCGGGGTTATGATCGACAGTAGCTGTTCCTCGCAAAGCCTGATGGCCTCGCTCGCGGCGCGCGCGGCGGCGGCCGAGAGGGAGGCGGCCGCCCGGCCCGCGGCGACGCCCGCGCGCCCGCGCCGCCTGCTCCTCTGCCTCGACGGCGTGCCGTTCGAGACGTTGGCCGAGGCCCGCTCGGCCGGCCTCTTCGACAACTTCCGCGACCCGGCGCGCCTGCTCTCGCCCTTCCCGACGCTGACGAACGTCGCGCTGGCCGAGATGCTCGGCGCGACGCCGCCGCCCGGCTACGAAAGCCTCTACTTCGACCGCGAGGCGAAGGAGCTGCGCGGCGGCGTCCGCAAGTACCTCGGCCGGCGCACGCCCGACAAGGTTCCCTCGTCCTACATGGACGAGCTCGATTATCAGGAGCCGCTGCCCTTCGAGTTCCTCGTCTACGTCGCCACCGACACGGTGTGGCGCGCCGACCAGCGCCGCTTCCGCGAAAGGTTCCTCGCCGCCGACCCGGCGCGCGACTTCTTCGGCTTCCTCAAGGCGACCGACGGCCTGCTGCACATCGGCGGCCCGGCGCGCCTCTCGGTCGCGCTCCGCTCGCTCGACCGCCTCCTGCGCCGCGCGCAAAAGGAGGCCGGCTCCGAGACCGAGATCGTGCTCTTCTCCGACCACGGCATGAACCTCGTCGAGAACCGCCGCGTGCCGCTCCAGACGCACCTGCGCCGCGCGGGCTACGAGGTGGTGGGCGACCTGCGCCGGCCGCGCGGCAGGCGGAGGGTCGCGGCCCCGGCCTTCGGGCTCTGCGGCTACGCCGCGCTCTACTGCGGCGACGAGACCGACCCGGCCGAACTCGCCGGCGAGCTCGGCGACCTCGAAGGCGTGGACTTCAGCGTCCACCGCGACGCCGGCGCGGTCGTCGTCACCGGCGCGCGCGGCCGCGCCCGCGTCGAGCGTGAGGCGAGGGGCGGCGCGGTCTTCTACCGCTACGCGCGGGTGGACGGCGACCCGCTCGAACTCTCGGCGACGGTGGCGGCGCTGGCGGCCGACGGCCTGCTCGACGAGCGCGGCTTCGCGCCCGACGCGGAGTGGCTGGCGCGCACCGCCGCCCACACCTACCCGGACGCGCCCGCCAACATCTACGCCTCGCTCGCCGAGCCCCGCGTCGGCCACACGGCCGATGTGCTCGTCTCGCTGCGCGACGGCCACTACTACGGCGCGACCGCCTTCAGCCGCATGGTGCGCCTGCTCGCCACGCACGGCAACGCGCTCGCCCCCAGCTCCAACGCCTTCCTCATGAGCACGCACCGCGACTTCCCCGCCCACGTCCGCGCCGCCGAGGCGAGACCGCATCTGCGGGGATAAAAAAGCGGCGAGTCGCGAGCCGTAAATCGTGAATCGAAAAGACGCGTCGAGGGCCGCCGCGGCTTGAATCATTCAAGCCGCGGCGGCCCTCGGGTTTTTAACGGCTCGCGATTTACGGCTCGCGACCCGCGGCTTTTACCGTATCACCCTGATGTCGCGCTCGCTGGTGATCTTCCAGCCGCGCGGGGTGCGCCGCCAGCGGAGTTCCTGCACGACCTCGCCGCGCCGCGTGCGGCGGCCGCCCTCGATGCGGTACTGCTTGCGGAAGCGCATGACGGCCGCCCGGCCGCGGTCGCGGAGGATGATCTCGGGCTCGGCGGCGCGGATGTCGATGAGGTCGGCGTCCGAGAAGGCGCGCGACTTCTCGGCGCGGACGAAGTCGCGCGTGACGTTGCGCGCGAGGTAGAAGGCGTCGAGGCGCGGCATGTAAAAGTCCATCTGCCGCGCGAGGTCGCGCGCGTTGGTGGCGCCGATCCAGCGGCCGAGCGCGTCGCTCAGGGCTTCGGCCGCGTCGCGCATGACGCCGGCCGCCTCCGCGTTTGTGCCGGCGGGTTCGGGCGCGGCCGGCGTCGGCGCGGCGTCGCCGGGCGGCCGGGCGCCGGCCAGCAGCGGCTCGCCGTAGATGTCCCA
>Ga0196962_10000880_pt1 | contig 10729 bp, 9 predicted proteins | sample S3v_20metaG_FD_183186 | JGI IMG/M metagenome (GOLD analysis project Ga0196962, IMG submission 183186) | Soil microbial communities from Anza Borrego desert, Southern California, United States - S3+v_20 | ecosystem: Environmental > Terrestrial > Soil > Desert | place: USA: California | collected... | reverse complement strand
GAGGCCGGGCCGGCCGCGAGGGCCTCCGCGGCGCGCCGCCGCACGAGCTCGGCGATGCCCTCCGCCCCGTGCTGGACCTCGTAGGCGCCGAGGAACGGCATCTCGCCGGCGACGCCGGCATGGCCCCGCACCAGCTGCCCCGAAACGACGATGCCGGCCCCCATCCGCTCGCTGGCGAGGACGCATACCACGTCGTCCACCCCGCGCGCGACGCCGCGCCAGCGCTCGCCCACGACGGCGAGGTTGCAGTCGTTCTCCACGAGCACCGGCCGCGGGACGCTGCGCTCGATCTCCGTGCGCAGGTTTAGCCGCTCGAGCCCCGGGAAGGCGCTGCTGAAGAGAACTCTTCCGGTGTCCGCGTCGATCCCCCCGGTGCATCCCACGCACGTCGCCAGGAGCGCACTCCGCCGGATCCGCGCGCCCGTGACGGCCGCGCCGATCGCCCGGCGGACGAGCGCGAGGCGCGCGCGGCCGCCGGACGCCGGAGGAATCGCGCGCACGCGCTCGCTCACGACGGCGCCCCGCAGGTCCGCGACCGCCGCGCGAACGGTGTGCTCGCCGATGTCGACGCCGAGCACGTACCCGGCGTCGGCGCGGAACGCCACGCGACGCGCGGGCCGGCCGCGCTTCGGTGCAGCCGCGGGATCGTCCTCGAGCGTCTCCACCCATCCGAGCCGGACGAGGTCGTCGGCCACCGCGTCGACGGTCGGCCGCGAGAGCCCGGTGGCCTCGACGAGGTCGCTCACCCGCACGGGGCCGGACGTGCGCAGGACGTCGAGCACGCGCGCGGCGTTGAGGCGCCGCAGCAGCTGCGGCGTGGCGGCCTCCGGCCGCCGGGTCCGCGTCACCGGCGCAGGCTCCGGTCTCCCCGACATGCGAAGGAGTATTTCAAAAATGACGTGACGTGTCTTGACAACCGCAGAGGCCTGAGGGATCGTTTAGTTCAAGGCCGTTTCGTAAATTTCGCTCGGAAAGATCGAGCGGCTGTCGGCACGGCGCCTTTGGGAGAGGGGAGCAGAGTGGCTAGCGTCACGTTCGACGGGGTCTCGAAGGTCTTTGACAACGGCTTCCGGGCCGTGGACCACCTCGACCTCCAGATCCGCGACGGCGAGTTCATGGTGCTCGTCGGCCCGTCCGGGTGCGGGAAGACGACGGCACTGCGGATGCTCGCCGGGCTCGAAAACATCAGCGAGGGCGAGCTCGTGATCGACGACCGTGTCGTCAACAACGTCGCGCCGCAGAAGCGCGACATCGCGATGGTCTTCCAGAACTACGCGCTCTATCCGCACCTGAGCGTGTACGACAACATGGCCTACGGGCTGAAGGTCCAGAAGGTCCCCAAGGACGAGATCCGCCGCCGCGTCCAGAACATCGCCGGCGTGATCGGCCTCGAGGATCTGCTCGACCGCAAGCCCAAGGCCCTTTCCGGCGGCCAGCGGCAGCGCGTTGCGATGGGTCGCGCCATCGTGCGCGAGCCGAAGGTCTTCCTCATGGACGAGCCGCTGTCGAACCTCGACGCGAAGCTGCGCGTCCAGATGCGGTCCGAGGTCGCGCGGATCCAGCACGAGCTGCAGGCCACGACGGTCTACGTCACGCACGATCAGATCGAGGCCATGACCATGGGCGACCGCGTGGCGCTGATGCGCCGCGGCGTCCTCCAGCAGGTCGACAGCCCGATGCGCATGTACCACGCACCGGCCAACCTCTTCGTCGCGAGCTTCATCGGCAGCCCGGCCATGAACCTCTTCGAGGCGGAGCTCTCGCGCCGCGACGGCCACTTCGTGGCACAAATCGGGGACCAGGTGCTGCGGCTCGAGCCCTCGGCGGTGGCGGATCCCGGGCAGCTCGAGCGCTATGTCGGCCGGACGGTCGCGCTCGGGGTACGCCCGGAGCACATCGAGGACGCGGCCCTGGTGACCGACGCGCCGGGCGAGCGCCGGCTGCGCGGCGTCGTGCGTGCGACGGAGGCGCTCGGCTCGGAGGTGATCGCCCACCTCGAGCTCGCCGGGCGCCCCGTGATGACCGACGAGGTCCGGGAGGTCGCAGCCGACACCGACGCGAACGCAATCCGCGAGCTCGAGGCCGAGACCCGGGACGCCAAGCTCCCGGTCGTCGCGCGCTTCGACGAGCTCTCGCGGGCGCGCTCCGGCCAGGCGGTCGAGGTGGTGGTGGACACGACGCGGGTGCACTTCTTCGACCTCGACTCCGGCGAGGCCATCGGCGGGCACCCGGCCGGCCTGCCGGCCGAGGACGGCGCCGTCCCCGCGAGGTCCTGACATGTCCGTCGTCGGCCAGCGCACCACGGCGCTGCCCGGGCCGGGCACCGCCCGCCCGGCGAGGCGCGGCCTCAGCCGGGAGACCCGAGCGGCGCTGCTGTTCCTCGCGCCCAGCTTCCTCGGCTTCCTCGTCTTCTACGCGTATCCGTCGATCCGCGGCTTCTACCTGTCCTTCACCGACTTCGACCTGCTTCGCAACGACGGCGAGTGGGTCGGCCTGCGCAACTACCAGGCCATGCTCCAGGACGCCCTGTTCTGGAACGCCTTGTGGGTGACGTTCAAGTACGTCGTCATCAACATCGGCCTGCAGACGGTGCTCGCGCTGGGGATCGCCGTGCTGATGCACCGGCTCACCCGCTCGGTCGTCATCCGCGGGATCCTCGTGCTCCCGTGGCTGATTCCCAACGTCGTGCTGGCGCTGCTGTGGATGTGGATGCTCGACCCGAACCTCGGGATCGTGAACCACTATCTCGACGTGGTGGGGATCGGCGCGCAGGACTTCCTCGGCTCGGAGAGCCAGGTGATACCGACCATCGCCGGCATCAACATCTGGCGCCACATGGGCTATACCGCGCTGCTGCTCTTCGGCGGCCTGGTGATGATCCCGCAGAGCTACTACGAGGCGGCCGCGCTGGACGGGGCGAGCGAGTGGCGGATGTTCCGGACGATCACGCTGCCGCTGCTGCGTCCCGTGCTCGCGCTCGTGCTCGTCGTCACCGTGATCGGCTCCTTCCAGGTGTTCGACACCGTCGCCGTCGCCACCGGCGGCTTCGGCGGCACGCCCGGCGGCCCGGCCAACGCCAGCCGCGTGATGTACCTCTACATCTTCCAGCAGGCGTTCGAGTTCAACGCCCTCGGCTACGCCGCCGCCCTGTCCGTCGCCCTCATCGTCCTGCTCGCCGCGGTCGCCGCGATCCAGCTGCGGTTGCTGCGGGCCGGCGAGTCCGACCTCGCGTGAGTGGGAGGAGCACGCATGTCCAAGACCATCTCACCCACGCAGACGCAGACGGCGGAGCTCGCGAGCGCGGACCCCGACCGCCGCGTCCGGGTCAAGCAGGGGGTCCAGTGGGGCCGCGTCGCCGCCTGGGCGGCCATGGTCCTGCTGCTGTTCATCAGCCTGTTCCCGTTCTACTGGATGCTGCGGACGGCCCTGGCGACGAACTCGCAACTGGTGAACGGCGAGCAGGGCCTGCTGCCGCCGGACCCCACGACGCTGAACCTCAAGCAGGTGCTCGACCTCGCGTCGGCGCAGGAGATCGAGGAGGCGGGCACGGCCACGACCGCGTCGATCAACTTCTTCACCGCTCTGCGCAACTCGGTGATCGTGTGCACGCTGATCACCATCGGGCAGGTCCTCTTCTGCTCGATGGCGGCCTACGCCTTCGCGCGCCTGCGGTTCCCGGGCCGCGACAAGCTGTTCTTCCTGTACTTGACGGCGATGATGATCCCGCCGGTCTTCACCTTGATCCCGAACTTCGTGCTGATCAAGAATTTGGGCTGGCTCAACACCATCCCGGGGATCGTGGCCCCGTTCTTCCTCATGACGCCGTTCGCCGTGTTCTTCCTGCGGCAGTTCTTCCTCGGCATCAGCCGTGAGGTGGAGGAGGCCGCGGTGCTGGACGGCGCCAGTCGCTGGCGGATCTTCCGCGAGCTGATCCTGCCCATGTCCATCGCGCCGCTGACGACGCTCGCGGTGCTCACCTACATCACGGCGTGGAACGAGTACATGTGGCCGCTCGTCGTCGGCGACTCCGACGGCGTGCGGGTGCTCACCGTCGCGCTCAACGCGTTCCGCGCCGGCACGCCGACCATCGCGCCGCCGTGGGCGCCACTGATGGCCGCGACCCTGTTGGCCGCCATCCCGATCATCGTCCTCTTCCTCGTCCTCGGGCGGCGGATGGTCGACGCGATCGGCTTCTCCGGCATCAAGTGAGGCGATCGACCATGGCACCACGCATCCGGATCCGGGCGCTCCTCGCGGGGGCGCTCGTCGCGACGCTCGCCGCCGGGACGGCGGCGTGCGGCGGCGACGACCGCCAGGACACCGGCGGTCCCGTCACCCTGCGCTACGGCCTCTGGGACTCCAACCAGCAGCCGGTCTACCAGCAGTGCGCGAACGCGTTCGAGAAGCAGAACCCGGACATCAGGATCTCGATCCAGCTCAACAACTGGAACGACTACTGGGGCGGCCTCGCGCGCGGGTTCATCGGCGAGACGGCGCCGGACGTGTTCACGGACCACCTCGCGAAGTACCCGCAGTTCGCGCAGAGCGAGGTCATCGAGCCGCTCAACCGCTACATCGAGCGCGACGGGTTCGACGTCGACCAGTACCAGCCCGGCCTCGCCGAGCTGTGGGTCACGCCGGACGGCCGGCGCTACGGCCTGCCCAAGGACTGGGACACCGTCGCCATCGTCTCCAACCAGACGAAGCTGCGCGAGGCCGGCATCACGAACGAGCAGCTCGACAACGCGACGTGGAACCCGGACGACGGCGGGACGTTCGAGGACATCGTGGCGCGCCTGAGCGTCGACAAGAACGGCAAGCGCGGCGACGAGCCGGGCTTCGACCCGCTCAACGTGGCGACCTACGGCCTCGGCCTGGATCCCGGCGGCCTGACCTACGGGCAGACGACGTGGGGCGGGTTCGCGCGCAGCCTCGGCTTCGAGCTGCTCGACAAGAACCCGTGGGGCACGAAGTACCACTACGACGACCCACGCTTCATCAAGACGATCGCGTGGTGGCGGCACATGATCGAGCAGGGGTACATGCCGCCGCTCGCGGAGTCGCGCTCGCTCGGCCAGGCCGCGATGTTCCAGGGCGGGAACGTCGCCTTGTCGATCGACGGCGACTGGATGATCCCGACCTACAGCGCGACCGAGGACTTCGAGGTCCACTACCACGCGCAGCCCGCTGGCCCCGAGGGCTCGTGGAGCATGTACAACGGCCTCGCCGACGCGATCTGGGTCGGCACGCCGTACAAGGAGCAGGCGTGGCAGTGGGTGAAGTTCCTCGCGAGCCCCGAGTGCCAGAACATCGTCGGCTCCAAGGCCGTCGTCTTCCCGGCCATCCCGGAGGCCACGCGGCGGTCGGTCGCCACCCACAGGAAGAACGGCGTCGACGTGAGCGCGTTCACGTCCTACCTCGAGAATGACCGCACGTTCCTCTATCCGATCACGGACAAGGCGCCGCAGATCAACCTCATCGTCCAGCCGACGATGGAGAAGATCCTCATCGGCAGCGAGTCGCCCGAGGCGCTGAAGGACATGAACAGCCAGGTGAACAACCTCCTGGAGTTCTCGGACTGATGCCGCCTCGTCCCCACCGAGTGCGCGGGGCGGTGGCGGCCCACGCGTCGGCGGTCGCCGCGGCGGCCGCCGCCGCCGCGGCGGTCGGCGGGCCGGAGATCTGGACCGGCATGGTGGCCTTCGCCGGGCCGCTGCTCGTCCTCGTCTGCGCCGGCCGGAGCGACGCGTTCGCGCGGGCGCACGCCGCCGCCGCCCTGCGCTTCAACCTCTCCGTCGCCGTGTACCTGGCGCTGATCGTCGCCGGGCTCCGGCTCTCCACGGGATCGGCGTACACCGTGCAGGTCCTGCCGTTCCTGCTCTTCGTCAACATGATCATCGCGTTCAACTGGCTCGTCTTCACGGCCATCGCGATGCAGCGGGCCGCCACGGGCCAGCTGTTCACGTATCCCCTCACGCTCCGCCGGTTCCGCCTGCCTCTGCTCCCCACGGAAAGACGTACCTGATGCCGAAGATCGCCTTCATCGGAGCGGGATCCACGGTGTTCACGCGCAACCTCATCGGTGACGTCGTGCGCTTTCCCGCGCTCGCCGGCTCCACCACGTTCTCGCTCATGGACATCGACCAGGAGCGCCTCGGGACCTCCGAGCTCGTGGCGCGCAGCCTCGTCGAGGGAGCCGGCGCGAAGGCGACGGTCGAGGCCACGCTCGACCGTCGCGCGGCGCTGGAGGGCGCCGACTACGTCGTGACGTCGTTCCAGGTCGGCGGCCTGCACCCCTCGACGGTGGTCGACTTCGAGGTTCCGAAGCGCTACGGGCTGCGCCAGACGATCGCCGACACGCTGGGGGTCGGCGGCATCATGCGCGGGCTGCGCACGATCCCCGTGCTGCTCGACGTCTGCCGCGACATGGAGGAGCTCTGCCCGGACGCGCTGCTCCTCCAGTACGTCAACCCCATGGCGATGCTGTGCTGGGCGGTGGCGGAAGCGAGCCCGATCCGCACGGTCGGGCTCTGCCACTCGGTGCAGCACACCGCCGGCGAGCTCGCGGACGACCTCGGCGTGCCGGCCGAGGAGCTCGCCTACCACGTCGCCGGCATCAACCACGTCGCGTTCTTCCTGCGGCTGGAGCGCGGCGGCGAGGACGTCTATCCCGCGCTGCGCCAGCTCCTCGAGGACGGCCGCGTCCCCCACACCAACCGCGTCCGCTACGAGCTGCTGCGGCACTTCGGCTACTTCGTCACGGAGTCGTCCGAGCACTTCGCCGAGTACGTGCCATGGTTCATCAAGGCCGACCGGCCGGACCTGATCGAGCGGTTCAACATCCCGCTCGACGAGTACCTGCGCCGCAGCGAGCGGCAGATCGCCGAGTGGGACGCGATGCGCGACCGGCTGCAGGAGGACGCGCCGTTCGGCGTGGAGCGCAGCGCGGAGTACGGGGCGGACATCATCAACGCGTGCGAGACCGGCACGCCGTTCACCTTCAACGGCAACGTGCCGAATCGCGCCGCCGGCGGGGTGCTGATCGACAACCTGCCGCCCGACTGCTGCGTGGAGGTGCCGTGCGTCGCCTCCGACCGCGGCATCGAGCCCCAGCCGGTCGGCGCCATCCCGCGCCACCTCGCCGCCCTGATGCAGACGAACATCAACGTGCAGGGGCTGACGGTCGAGGGTGCGCTCGCAGGCCGCCGCGACCCCGTCTACCACGCGGCGATGCTCGATCCCCACACCGCGGCGGAGCTTCCCCTCGACGAGATCGCCCAGCTCGTGGACGACCTCCTGGAGGCCCACGGCGACTGGATCCCGCCGCTGCGGGCCTCGGACGCGGTGCTCCCCCGGTCGTCCTGACGTTCCCCCGACGTTTCGCGCCGCCCCGCCGGGGGCGGCGCGGACGCACCTCGGGCCAGAAGGGCATCGGAGCCATCCCCGGACGCGGGCGCGCGGACCGCAACGCTCGAGCGACCGTTCCTCCCCGGACGACGGCCCCTTCCGCGCGAGGGAGCTCCTCGGCCGGTCGCCCCCCTGCACGAGCGCTCCGCCGCGGCGCTTCGCGCGCGAGCTGCCGCGGGCCCGTCAGCGGGTGCCGCAGCCGGCGGCCATCGCGCTACCGCGTCGCACTCCGCCGGTCGACGCGACGGGGCGCGTGCGCGGCGTGCTCTGCACCTGCCTCGAGCCTCCGCACCGCCCCGAGGGGCACGAGCTCCCACGACGAAGACCGACGCCGGGCTCGTCGCCGACGCGATCGTCGCCGACGCGATCGCCGCCGGGCTCGACGCCCGCTGACCGCCGCCGGCATGGTCGTCGCGCGGCCGGCGCCCGCCTGGCTATGGTCCGACGGTCCATGGACTCCAGCGGATTCCCCGAAGCCGAGGCGAGCGCCGTCTTCGCCCGCGAGCGCCGCCGCCGCGCGCTCTCGGCGATCGCGTCGCGGCTGCGCCACGAGCCGGACGACGTGTCCGTGATGCTGCCCTTCGAGGAGGTCGTGGGCGCGCTCGGCCGCCGCAGCCAGCGCGACCTCGGATTCCAGACGATCCCGCTCGACTCGATCGTCGGCACCGTCGACCGCCGCCGCGGGGAGTTCGACCGCGAGTTCCGCCCAGCCTCGCCGGTGGTCCGCGGCCGCTGGGAGCGGATCGCCGCAGCGCGCCGGCGGGGCGAGACGATGCCGCCGATCGAGGTCTACCGGATCGGGGAGCTGCACTTCGTCGAGGACGGCCACCACCGCGTGTCGGTCGCCCGGGCGCTCGGCGACTCGGAGATCGAGGCGCACGTCCGCGAGGTGGAGACGAAGCTCGGCGCCGACCGGGAGCTGCAGCTCCGGGAGCTCCCGCTCAAGCGGCACGAGCGCGTCTTCCACGAGCGCGTGCCGCTGCCGGCGGCGGCGCGGGCGCGCATCCGGCTCTCCGACGAGTGGCGCTGGGCGCAGCTCGGGAGCCTCGTCGAGGCGTGGGGCTTCCGCGCCAGCCACGCGCGCGGGCGGCTCCTCTCCCGCGCGGAGATGGCGCTGTTGTGGTTCCGCGAGGAGTACGAGCCGGTGGCCGAGGTCCTGCGCGAGTGCGACATCGGCGGGCCGGGCACGGAGACCGAGCGCTACCTGCGGATCGCGATGCTCCGCTACCTGCTGCTCCACACGCACGACTGGAGCGACGAGGTCGTCGAGCGGCTCCATGAGGCCATCGAGTCGCCCGGCGCGGAGGAGGACACGATGGTCCACCAGATCCTGCGCGAGATGCGCTGAGGGCGCCGGACGGACATCACACTCAAGGCGCGGCGCCGCTCGTACGATGCTGCTCGAGGGTGCCCGGCAGGTCCTGCTTCGCCGCCGGCCCCGCCCTCGCTCCCCAGAACCACGCAGGAAGGACCGATCATGGCACGCATCATCGCCGCCATCACCCGGGCGCTGGCGCTCGACTCCTACCGGGAGCCGTCCGTGCACTTCCATGCGCGCTCCGCCGACGAGCCGCAGGTCTGCTACGACCAGGCCTGCCGCCGGCCCCGCCTCGAGGTGCGCTGAACCGCGCCGCGGCGCACGCCGCGGCCGCCGCCCCCGCGGTCGACTTGACAACTCCCGCCGTGGATGAAAACGTTTCCACGGCGGGGTCGTGCATCCGCTCGCCCGTGCCGCCGACGGCGGGACGGGCGGCGCGCGTTCCTGGCACAGTCCCCGCTGTCCGGCATGAAGCGAGACAGCGCGGCCGCCCGCCCCCGGCAGCCGCGCGGGAGGCGAGCGTGGGAGAGCTGGGACACCGACCGGAGCGCGCGGGATGAGCGTGCGCGTCGCCAACGCGCCGCTCAGCTACGGCGCGTTCGAGATGACCGTCGGGACGAGCTTCCCCGTTCCGGACCCCGTCGCGGTGCTCGAGGCGATCGCCGGCGCGGGCTACGCGGGCACCGACCTCGGCCCGCCCGGCTACTTCGGCGAGGGCGACGTCCTGCGCGAGCGCCTCGAGCGCACCGGCCTCGACCTCGTCGGCGGGTTCGTGCCCGTCGCCTTCAGCCGCCGCGACGAGTGGGACGCCGGCCTCGCGGGCCTGGGCCATACGCTCGACCTCTTCGACGCAGCGGGCGCCGAGGGCGGGCTGCCCGTGCTGTGCGACGCCGGCGGGCCGGAGCGGGTCGCGAACCCCGGGCGCGGCGGCGACGACCCGTCGCTCGGGCTCGACGACGCCGGCTGGCAGACGCTCGCCGAGGGCGTCGCGCGTGCCGCCGACGTGGCGCGCGAGCGCGGTTACGAGCCCGTCTTCCATCACCACACCGCGAGCTACGTGGAGGCGGTGCCGGAGGTCGAGCGGTTCCTCGAGCGCACGGACGTGCCGCTCCTCCTCGACAGCGCCCACCTGACCGTGGCCGGCGGCGACCCGATCGCCGCGCTGCGCGACTGGGGGGAGCGCATCCGCGCCATCCACGTGAAGGACGTACGGCTCGACGTGCTCGAGGGCGTCAAGGCCGACCGCGCCGACTCGATCACCGCCTGGCGGCGCGGGCTGTTCTGCGCGCTCGGCGACGGCGACGTGGACCTGGACGCGTTCATCGCGGCGGTGAAGGACGGCGGCTACGACGGCTGGGTCGTCGTGGAGCAGGACCGCGTGCTCGAGGACGAGGCGGCCTTCGCCGGCGCCGCCGGCGAGCAGGTCCGCAACCGCGAGTGGCTCCGCGAGCACGCGGGCTGGTGAGCGGCGTGAGCGCGCAGGACGCGGCCTTCGACGTGATCACGATGGGCCGCATCGGCGTCGACATCTACCCGCTGCAGATCGGGGTGCCGCTGCGCGCGGTGGAGTCCTTCGGGAAGTACCTCGGCGGCAGCTCCAGCAACGTCGCGGTGGCGGCGGCCCGCTTCGGGCGCCGCGCGGCGACGATCACGCGCACGGGCGAGGACCCGTTCGGCCAGTTCCTCCACGACGCGCTGCGCGGCTACGGCGTCGACGACCGCTACGTCACCGCGGTGCCCGAGCTGCCGACGCCGGTGACGTTCTGCGAGATCTTCCCGCCGGACGACTTCCCGCTCTACTTCTACCGGTTCCCCAAGGCGCCGGACCTCGAGATCCGCGCCGAGGAGCTCGACATGGACGCCATCCGCGCCGCGCGCGTGTTCTGGGTCACGGGCACGGGGCTGTCGCAGGAGCCGAGCCGCTCCGCCACGCTTGCCGCGCTGGAGGCGCGGGGCAAGGCCGGGATCACGATCCTCGACCTCGACTACCGGCCGATGTTCTGG
>Ga0196962_10000878_pt1 | contig 10746 bp, 6 predicted proteins | sample S3v_20metaG_FD_183186 | JGI IMG/M metagenome (GOLD analysis project Ga0196962, IMG submission 183186) | Soil microbial communities from Anza Borrego desert, Southern California, United States - S3+v_20 | ecosystem: Environmental > Terrestrial > Soil > Desert | place: USA: California | collected... | reverse complement strand
ACTTGGCCTGCTCGGAGGTACGATCATCTTTATCCTCCTGGGGATTGCTGCGCCGGATGCTCTGCTCGGCTTTGGGTTTGGTGGCACCCTGCTAGCATTGTTCATGCGCGTGGGTGGCGGTATCTTCACCAAGGCGGCGGATGTAGGCGCTGACCTGGTCGGTAAAGTGGAGGCAGGCATCCCGGAGGATGACCCAAGAAACCCTGCCGTGATCGCAGATCTCGTGGGCGACAACGTCGGTGACTGTGCAGGTATGGCAGCGGACATCTTCGAATCCTACGAGGTGACAATTGTTTCCGGGCTGATTCTGGGACTCGCCCTCTGGAACATCACCGGCCGGCTCGAATGGATCATCTTCCCGCTTTTGGTACGCGGTATTGGTGTACTGTCTTCGATTATCGGGACCTACTTTGTGAAAGCGGGTAAGACCGGTAAGAGCGAAGATGCCATGAAGGCCATCTTCAGTGGCTTCCTCACATCGGCAGTGATTTCTGCCGTGCTGTTCTTCATTGCTGGCTTCATTTATTTGAATAATCCAGCTATGGATCAATGGGGGGGGTGGTGGCGTTTGCCAACGGCGGTTGGTGTGGGAGTAATTCTGGCGATTTTGATCGACCGCCTGACGGAATACTTTACAGGGACTCATGCAGCCCCCGTCAATGACATCAAGAGGTCGGCCGATACGGGTCCCGCAACCCTGATTCTCAATGGCGTTTCAGTTGGCTTTGAATCCTCCGTCTGGTCTGTGCTTGTGATTGCGTTGACAATCGTCGCTTCCATTTTTATCTTTGGAACCATTCCCGGCGTGGAAGGTGTGGCGCGCGCCACATTCATCTTATATGGCGTTGCCATGACCGGTATCGGAATGCTTACGCTGACAGGCAACAACGTCGCCATGGACTCCTTCGGTCCCATCGCGGACAATGCGAACGGTATCGGTGAGATGTCCTGGTCCGGGCAGACGGATAAGGCAACCAGGGGCGCGCAGCAGATCATGGCTGACCTGGATGCAGTCGGCAACACGACCAAGGCGATTACGAAAGGTGTTGCGATCGGTTCTGCTGTGATTGCTGCAGTTGCTCTGTTTGGTTCCTTTCTGGTGGATGTGTCTCGCGCACAGGCAGGCCTGGGAATTCCGGTGGAACAGCAGATCCAGACGATCGGCATTCGTGTGGATGTTCCGCAGGTATTCGTAGGTGTGCTTTTGGGCGCCGCGCTGCCTTGGCTGTTCTCGTCCTTTGCCATTCAAGCTGTGGCTCGCGCTGCTTCGCTGATCGTGATGGAAGTCCGCCGCCAGTTCAAGCTGGGTGTGTTGGAGGGCAAGGTCAAACCGGACTATAGACAAGCAGTTGCCATCTCTACAACTGCGGCGCAAAAGGAATTGGTTTCCCTTGCACTGCTTGGCGTCGTGACACCAATCGTCATTGGATTGACGCTGCAGGTGGAAGCGCTCGGTGGCTTCTTGGCGGGTATTATTGTTTCCGGTCAGCTGCTTGCTGTATTCCTCAATAACTCCGGCGGCGCGTGGGATAATGCCAAGAAGTTGATCGAGGATGAACCGAAGGATATAGCCAGGAACACAGGCAAAGGCTCGGAGCGTCATAAAGCGGGCGTCGTTGGAGACACTGTCGGCGATCCATTCAAGGATACAGCGGGTCCCGCGCTCAACCCGATGATCAAAGTAGTCAACCTTGTTTCCGTGATCATCGCCCCGATCGTAGTGCAATATTCAGGTGCCGCCGGTTCGACGGTGATTATGGTCTGGGTTGTGTCCCTCGTTCTCCTGGGAGTGCTAGCCTGGGCAGTCATGCGCTCCAAGGCTCCTGCACCCTCTATGACGGAGGCAGCAGCAGTAAGCACCGCCAAAAAGCCTTAATAAATATGCTAATATAGAGGAAGCCTGTATTTACAGGCTTCCTCTATATTTAATTTTAAGCAAAAGATATACATGAAGAATCGTTTCCTGATCATTCCATTTTTGTTTGTACTGGCGTCGTTTCTTCAGCTTGGTTATATTTCATCGCATGTCGTTTCGCCTAGTCAAATTCTCCGCCCGCTCATTGTCCTGTGGCTAGTGATCGCGCTGCTCATCTGGCCTGCGTATTGGCTGACGCGTGACTGGAATTGGGCGGTCGTATTACTGACGATCATTGTGCTCGGGTTCGCTTTTTCCAGTGAATTCTTTTTCATAGTCTTGGCTTTTTTGGCTGTTGTGGGAGTCTGCTGGGTGGCATTCATGCGTCTCAGAAGGACGAGACTTCAGCTCATGCACTTCATGTATATCCTTATGGGGACAAGCTTGTTTTTTGCCTCGTATGCGTTCTTTCTAGAGGGTGCTATGCTCGCGCGCATTCCCTGGATGCCTTACCGGCAGAAACTGATGGACGCAAGAAATTATTCACTCTCTTCTCTTTCCAGCCTCTCTGTAAAACGAGATATTTACTATATTGTGGTGGATGGCTACGCCCGGTCCGATATTTTGCAGGAAATGTTTGGGTTTGACAATGCATCATTTGTTAGTTATCTGCAAGAGAAAGGCTTTGTGGTCCCCGCCTCCGGTCAATCCAACTACCCTGCCACCCCGCTTTCCATTGCCTCCACACTCAACATGGATTACATACAATCCTTTTTGCCAGCGCTGAATGAATTGCCTCATCGCTGGCTGATGGCACCCTTCATCGACTATAGCCGTATCAGAGCGTTGCTTGAGTCACAGGGCTATCAGACCGTTTCTCTGAGCACCAATTGGACCATCACCGACAATGTCACGACCGATCGGTATCTGCATCCATTTCCAATCATGCTCACCGACTTTGAAGGTTTTGTGATGGACTTCACGCCTTTGCGGTCCCTGGAACCGATACTGGATGGATTTGCCCCCCCGCCGACGCCCGAAACACATCGCGAAGTCATTCGGTACAATTTTGCGACTCTATCCGAGCTTCCTGACCTGCCGGGACCCAAATACATTTTTGCTCATATTATTTCTCCGCACCCACCCTTCGTCTTTGATAGTGCTGGAACGCCGCTTAATTCCTCCCACGCATTCACATTTCAGGATGCAAATGAATTTCCAGGTTCACGGGAGGAATATCGAGAGCAGTATGTGGGTCAGGTGCAATTTGTCAATCGTCAATTGCAGGAAGCGATTGACGCCATTCTGGCGCGATCTGAACTTCCACCAATTATTATCCTGCAGGCAGACCATGGCTCGGGGATGCTGACCGATCTTGCTTCCCCAGAGAATACATGCATCGAGGAGCGTTTTTCACCGTTTGGGGCTTACTACCTGCCCGATGTCAGTCCAGAGGCGATCCCTTCCGATATTTCCACGGTCAATCTCTTTCGAATCATTTTGAATGAATACTTTGATGCTCAGCTGCCGCTGCTCGAACATAAACAATATTTCTATAAGACCACGCAATCCTATTATGATTTTGAAGATGTTACAGCCCGACTGAGTGAGGTTTGCGTTTTGCCAAAAGAATAAAATGACTGAGTGCCCTCAAAACGGCTTTATCGGATAACTCTGATCTCTCACAATGCTGTCACATACATTTTTGGACAGAAACCATTGATATGAAAACCATTACGTGCGCGGAATGGTCCAAGCTCATTTTCCTCCTCGCTATTTTACTGGGGACCTTTGTGCGTTTCAACCCAAACTTGCTATCAAGCTTCCCCCTTAATCAAGGAGGGATGTTTGCTGTTATGGTGGAGGATCTAAAAGCCAATCATTACCAGTTGCCTGCCTTCACGACTTACAACCATTTGAATATCCCCTTTGCTTATCCACCGTTTGGATTCTACACGGGCGGGCTTATATCTGACTTGTTTGGCTTGACTGCCCTGGATGTTCTGCGCTGGGTGCCTGCTTTTTTCGCATCGCTCTCTATTCCGGCGTTCTATTTACTGGCAGCGCGGTTATTGGAAACGAAATATCAAGCCGCCGTGGCGACCTTGTTCTTTGCCTTGATGCCGCGTGCGCTTTCCTGGTTCGTGTCTGGTGGCGGGCTCACGCGCGCACCTGGTCAGCTCTTTATGCTACTGACGTTAGCAGTCGTGGTCAGACTGTACAAAGAAAATCGTCGCGGTGATATTTTCTGGGCGGGGCTCTTCGCCGGGCTCACGATCATGAGCCATCCAGAGGCGGCCGTGCACATGATTGCCAGTGTGATTTTGTTATGGGCCGTGCTTGCGCGCTCACGCTCGTCCTTTGTTCATCTGGTGGGAGTAGGAGTCATTGCCCTATTTGTTACCGCGCCCTGGTGGGCGACTGTAATTCGCTATCATGGCCTCGACCCGTTCTTGAGCGCCGTCCAAACGGGGCAGAAGAGCCTGGCGGTACTGAATCTGATATTTTTTGATTTCACGGAAGAAGTATTCGCGACCCTGATCGCGATCCTGGGGTTGATCGGGCTTGCTCGATGTCTGATCCAGAAGAGGTATCTGCTTCCACTTTGGCTTGCCCTTCCTTTTTGGTAGAAGGCCGCAGCGCTGTGTTACCGGCTGCTATTCCACTGGCGATGCTTGCGGCTATCGGATTGATAGATGTCCTTCTGCCTACCCTCGCTCATACTGTAAGCTCTGGCAGGGAAGAGTCTGAGAAGGTATCTCTTCTTGAATCGGGCATCCTGATGTATGTGCTGTTCTATCTTTTCTTTTCGGCGTATCAGTTTGGGGCGCAACTTTCCACCAGTTCATTGTCTCTGTCAGATCGGGATGCCATGAAGTGGGTCCATGAGAATACGCCAAACGATTCCCGGTTCCTGGTCCTGACGGGAACAAACTCGATCTCATGCGATATGGTATTGGAGTGGTTCCCGGCTCTGGCCGACCGGCGGAGTATTTATACAGTGCAGGGTACCGAATGGACTGAGGGCGCAAACTTTGCTTCCTATGTACGATCGACATATACTGTGCAGGCATGCCTGACAGACGGTGATATAAAGTGTCTCGATGCAACGGTTCCCCGTTCGGACTATGAGTATCTTTATGTATCGAAGATACCGCGCCTGGACTGTAGAACTATTGATTATAAAAATGCTTTTCATTATTTTCTGGAAAGCCTGGCAAACGCGAACGAATTTCGCAAGATCTATGAATCAGATGGTGTGATCATTTTTGACAAGTAAACACTTCTGGAATGTCCAAACGTGTCTTTGATCTTTTATTAGGTACCTTGGCTCTGCTGTTTACTGCGCCATTGATGATGTTGGCCGCTGTGATGATCTATCTGGAAGATGGATCGCCTGTCATTTTCAGGCAAAAGCGCGTGGGGAGGGATGGACGTCTGTTCGAGATTTATAAATTCAGGACTATGGTTAAAGATGCGGAGCGGTTACAGTTGCAAGTAGAACAACGGGATCGTGATGGGAATGTAATCTACAAAATCCGTAATGACCCGCGTGTCACGCGCGTGGGTCGCGTGTTGCGCCGTTTCAGTCTGGATGAACTCCCCCAACTGTTCAACGTCCTTGCCGGGACGATGAGTCTAGTGGGGCCCCGACCCGAGTTGCCTGCGCTGGTTGCAAACTATGAATCTTGGCAGCACAAGCGTTTTACCGTCCCGCCGGGGATGACTGGTTGGTGGCAGATCCACGGTCGCAGCGACCGGCCCATGCATTTACATACCGAAGATGACCTTTACTATATTCAGAATCATTCCATCTGGTTGGACTTGCAAATCATCCTTCGCACGCTCTGGGTGGTTATCCTCGGTAAGGGAGCGTACTAATCATGAAGCGTTTTTATTTGCTCACCCCGTTCATGTTCGCATTGTCCTTTATTCTGTATATCAATTATTGGGTATTGACTCTGGTGTCACCGGATCAGTTTTTTCGGCTGCTCCTTGCCATATTTCTATTGCTTGGCTTGCTGGTGTATCCCGCTTATTATCTAACCCGCGATTGGGAATGGGCCTGCCTCCTACTTACCGTGTTTGTGTTCGGCTTTTATTTTTCACAGACATTTTTTTTGCTTATCGGCTCTGTGGTATTGATCGCCACAATTTTGTGGCAGGTTTACTTCCGGTTGCGAGGCTTCAAAGTTCGGCTCACACAGTTCTTTGTCCTGCTAAATGCAGTCGCTCTCTTTATTATTGCGCTTTCTTTTTACTTGAATATTCGCTCCTTTGCGCAGGTGCCTTGGTTGAGTTACTTTAAGTCCGTTGATCAGGCGAGAAATGCTTTTATTGAAATCTCTTCTACGCCTCGGGCAATGCCGGACATTTACTATATCATCCTGGATGGATATTTGCGTTCGGATATGTTGGAAAAACTGTATGAATATGACAATACGCCGTTTACTACCTATTTACAGGAGAGAGGCTTCCTTGTCCCCGCGAATATCCATTCGAATTATGCCAAGACCGCGGTGTCAGTATCGTCGACCCTCAACATGAATTATGTCGATTCCTACGCGCCAGGTCTGGAGAACAGTTATTTCTGGTGGCTGATGACGCCTTTCATCGATCACAGCCAGGTGCGAGCCGTGCTCGAATCGCAGGGATATAAAACGGTTTCGTTCAGCACCAATTGGAGCCTGACCGACAACCCGACCACGGATATGTATCTACACCCATTTCCTATCACGTTGACCGATTACGAAGCATACTTCCTGGGGCATACAGGATTGGGAATCATTCAGCCGCTGATCAAAGATGTAGCTTCTATTTCCACCTTTAATACACACCGCACAGTCGTCCAACATTCATTTGAATCGCTGATGAATATTCCTGAAATCGACGGCCCTAAATTTGTCTTCGCTCATATTCCCGCACCACATCCACCCTTTGTTTTTGATAAAAACGGAGATCCGATCGATCCACCGGGCAAATTCAATATGAACGATGCTGACGATTTCTACGGATCCAGTAGTGTCTATCAGGAAGGGTATACAGGACAGGTTGAGTTTGTAAACAATCAAATGCGGCTCGTGGTAGCTGCGATCTTAAAGAAATCGAAAACTCCGCCCATTATTCTGATCCAGGCGGACCATGGGTCAGGGTTGCTGACAGATTTTTCGTCGGCGGAGAACACTTGTATCAAAGAGCGCTTTTCCCCGTTTGCTGCCTATTACTTACCAGGGATGGAACAAGATGACATTCCTCCTGACTTGACTACGGTAAACCTGTTTCGGATAATCTTTAATCATTATTTTGAGGCTAATCTACCACTCCTGGAGAACAAACAGTATTACTATAAAGATACGATCTATCTTTACCGTCTTGTCGATGTGACCTCGCGCATCGACGAGGAATGCACACTGCATCTCCGTTAGATGAACTCTTGATATACTAAATTCGTTTACACTCCTCACTAGTCATCCGTGCTGCAAATGAAGCGTCATTATCTGCTAACGCCCTTTCTTTTTACCCTGGCATATCTTCTAAACACATATTACTGGATTGCCCGAATTGCATCCCCCGATCAGCTTTTCCGCCCACTTCTGGTATTGTGGATGGTCATAGGGCTGTTGCTTTTTCCAGTCTACTGGTTAACCAGGAACCTGCAATTGACTTCCCTAGTACTTAGCATTTTTGTATTCGGTTTTTACTTCTCAGAATCTTTTTTTAGGGTGATGAGCTTCATTGTACTGGCTGCTGTTGCTGTCTGGATCCTATATTCCAGGATACGAGGATTTAAGGTTTCATTAAATCACTTATTTATCCTCTTGAATGGTATTGCAGCATCCATTATCATTTTTTCCCTATACTTAAATATTCAATCATTTTCTCTTGTGCCCTGGCTTACATATTGGGCTTCGGTAGAGCAGACAAGACAGTTTTCTATCAACGGTATACCAGATCCCGCCACAAGACCTGATATTTACTACATAATCCTGGATGGATACCCGCGTTCTGATATTCTGAAAGAATTGTACCAGTATGACAATTCTCAATTCATTGCTTACTTGGAGAACAAGGGTTTCATCGTCCCTGACGGAATTCATTCCAATTATGGTATGACGGCTGTTTCCGTTTCGTCTACTCTGAATATGGAATATTTAGATTCCTATTCCCCAGGTTTAGAAAACAGCCACTTCTGGTGGTTGATGGTTCCTTTCATAGACCAAAGCCGCACACGGACGTTTCTGGAATCCCAGGGGTACAAATATATTTCCATGAGCACGTGGAGCATGTTGGATAAACCTAACGCGACCTATCATTCCCGCCCCTTTCCACTTATGTTAACCGACATGGAAAGATATCTCCTGGGCGCTACACCTTTGGGATATCTTGACCCTGTCCTCCGCAATTTTGCCTCCATACCGACGTATGATACCCACAGAAAACAGATCACTCATTTTTTTACGTCATTTACAGAGATTTCCAAGATCGCCGGCCCTAAATTCGTTTTTGCACATGTTACGGTGCCGCACCCCCCTTTTGTGTTCGACGGAAATGGCAACCCTCTTGACCCACCCGTGAATTTTAATATGAACGATGCGGCTGATTTCTATGGCTCCGACCAGGAATATAAGCAAGGGTATATAGGGCAGGTGGAGTATACGAATGCTCATATGCAGATGGTCTTGGAGGAAATCTTAAAGCAATCCCAAACTCCCCCGATCATTCTTATTCAGGCCGATCATGGCTCAGCTATGTTGACAGATTTTGAGTCTGCTGAGAACACCTGCATCCAGGAACGTTTTTCCCCATTTGCCGCCTATTATCTGCCGGGTATGCTTCGGGAGGTGATCCCCTCTGATTTGACAAGCGTGAATCTTTTCAGGATTATTCTGAATCAATATTTTTATACGGATTTGCCTCTCCTGGAGAACCGACAATATTATTACCAGGGCAGGCTACATATATTTCGAACTGTAGATGTAACATCTCGTGTTGACGATAAATGCACAGTTAAATAAAAGGTCAGCTCCCCGTATATTTTCTCTGCCACTCAAATAATTTGTTCAATGCTTCGATCGGAGACAGCGAATTCACATCCAATTCCTTGAGCTCGTTCAATAGCGGGCTCGACTCAGGAAACAGCATCGCTTGCTGGGCAGCATGAGGATCGATCTTGACCGCTCGCCCTGAAGTCTTTTCCAGCTCTGCCATGATTTCATTTGCGCGCTGGATGACCGGGGAAGGCAAGCCCGCCAATTGAGCGACGTGGATGCCGTAGGAACGGTCTGCGCCTCCGGGGACGATCTTGTGCAGGAATACCACCTTATTATCCGCCTCGCTGACGGCCACGTTGTAATTGCGCACGCCGGGCAGCAGATCTGCCAGTTGAGTCAATTCATGGTAATGCGTGGCGAACAGCGTCTTTGCGCGCAGGTGCGGATGGTTATGGATGTATTCGATCATGCCCCAGGCAATCGAAAGTCCATCATAGGTGGATGTGCCGCGCCCGATCTCGTCGAGGATCAGAAGCGAGCGTGACGTTGCATGATGCAGAATGTTCGCGGCTTCGACCATCTCTACCATAAATGTGGATTGCCCCGCATGGATCTCATCCTGCGCGCCGATACGGGTGAAAATGCGGTCGACGAGACCAATTCTGGCAGAGTCAGCGGGAACGAAGGAGCCAATTTGCGCCATCAGGACGATCAACGCCGTCTGCCGCAGATACGTCGATTTGCCGGCCATATTGGGTCCGGTTATAACACGCACGATTTCCCCGTGTTCAAAAATCACATCGTTCGGGATATAGCGCTTGTCATGCAGGGATTGCTCCACAACGGGGTGCCTGCCCTCGCGGATCTCCAGTTCGTCTCCTTCCACGACCTCAGGACGCATATAGCCCCCGAGCGCGGCGGTTTCTGCCAGAGCCGATAACACATCCAGTACCGCAAGAGACCGGGCAATCTGCAGTAGCCTGTGCACAGATTTGCTGATGGAAGCGCAACTTTCTTTGAACAGCCGCAGCTCAATTTCACGGATTCGTTCCTCCGCGTTCAGAACCAGCGTTTCATATTCCTTCATCTCCGGCGTGATAAACCGTTCCGCATTGACCAATGTTTGCTTGCGGATGTAATTGGAGGGAGCTTTCTCCGCTGCGCCGCGCGAGATCTCGATGTAATACCCGAAGACCTTGTTATAGCCAACCTTCAAGCTCTTAAGCCCCGTCCGTTCCCGCTCCACCGCTTCGAGACTGGCGATCCAATCCCGGGCATGCTGCGAGGCTTCAATCACCGAATCCAGCTCCTGAGAATAGCCTGATCGGATGATGCCCGTATTCTGCAGCGTCGCAGGCGGCTCATCGGATATGCATGATTGCAGCAGGGACAACTCGTCATTTGCCAATTCAAGCTTTGGCAGAATGGCTGATTGTTCCTCGCCAATCAGGTTCACAATGTCCGGCAGGCGGCACAAAGTATCGCGCATGGCTACAAGGTCACGCGGCTGGGCGTATCCTGCGAGAACCCGGTTGACCAGGCGCTCCAGATCCGCTAATGGCTTGAGGGCGGCACGCACCTCGGCGCGCTTCATCCCATCATCAAAGAAATATTGAACGCCGTTCTGCCTGCGTTTGATACGCTCCACATTGAGCAGGGGCTGGCTGACCCACTGGTGAATCATGCGTTTGCCCATCGGAGTGACTGTCCGATCGAGGGCACCGAGCAGAGACCCCTTGCGTTCGCCGCGCAGGGTCTCGTCCAGTTCCAGGTTACGACGCGTCGCCGTATCCAGAGTCATGAACTCATTGATGCTGTACGAACGCAATTTTGTCAGTAGTGTGAGCGAGTCTGGTTGTGTGTCTTTGAGATACTGAATGATCGCACCGGCTGCCCGCA
>Ga0196962_10000877_pt1 | contig 10761 bp, 6 predicted proteins | sample S3v_20metaG_FD_183186 | JGI IMG/M metagenome (GOLD analysis project Ga0196962, IMG submission 183186) | Soil microbial communities from Anza Borrego desert, Southern California, United States - S3+v_20 | ecosystem: Environmental > Terrestrial > Soil > Desert | place: USA: California | collected... | reverse complement strand
CCGAGCCATTGTCCCTGGACCATTTAAATTTAGCTTCGTCCAGGTTGCCTGGCTTGTGAATCTCGACCCGGTAGAAGCGGTTTTCCAGACCCCGGTAACCGCCGCCGGGAGCTATGAGGCAGGGATCATCGGCAGCCGGTGTGGGAACCACTTCGGTGCTTAGCCGGCCTTTGCTGGGAGGGGGAGGCCATCCCTTGATCTCATCCTCACAGTCGCCTACCCTAACGTCTTTCATCACTTTCACCTGGCACACTGTTTTGACACGGCTGGTCGTATCCGGCCCGCCCAGGGCTACTTCAAGGATGTCCGGGTCCTCGGTGGCGGTGATATGACGCTGCCACACGTCCAGGTAGACCAGGTCGGTGCGATCTATATCCAGGCCTTCTTCTGGGTCAAATTCTTCGCCCAATTCTGGCGGATTAGGATAGTCGGGTTGGGTAGTATAGGTGCTCACTCGACGCAGCGCATGAGCACGTCGTAGTTCATCTGGAATGTTAAGATTGAACGTCAGGATCCGTTCGGCCCGGTTCACATGGATGATCCGGCGCAGGCCGGATGCTGATGGCGTACCTTCAGCAAAAATTTCGACCCACTGACCTTCTTGCAACCCCCGGCCATCCACCGTCAAAGTAGGTATCCGCACCCTGCGCACTTCGTTATTGTCACCAGACACAAACTCACTGATCGAGACGGGTGTAGCCTCCAATTCGCACAAGAGACCATCCACATAAGCGCGACCAGGGGAGATCGGAAGATCAAGATCAACAACGCCAATTTCCGTATTGATATCCCGAAATGTTCCAGTGATCGCAAATCCGCCGCCGGTATTGGGAAAGCCACAGGGCCCGATAGCGTCCTGCGTCAGGGTTTGGCGAAGATGTGCTGCTATCTCATGATTTTCATTCGAATCAGCATCCAAATCTACCCGGCCCTGTTGTTTAAGCACGCCCGTGTAGTGCTTGAAGGGCTTATGGGTGATGCGGGAGTAATCGCCTTTATTGCTCATTAGGATAGCCTCCTTATGTCACGTAGATGAGCCCGGCTTCTAGACTGAACGGCAGGTACTCTTCAAGGCGGATACGAAGGTTGGCCTCGCGCTGTGGCTGCTTGAGCGAGCTGAACGCGCCCATCTCGGAGCCGTCCTCGGCGCCGGTGCGGATCTCCTCGGCACAGGTCAGCCCGAGCTGGGCATAGGCCGGATGGCCGTAGTGCACGGACGTGAACGATGGCCGCAGTCGGGCTTGAACCGGGGCTCTCTCGGCAGGTGGCAAATCGTCCTCTGAAGCCAGGAGTAGCTCCTTGGCCCGCTGTGCGAGCGCCAGATCCGGCTGGCAGCGGTAGCGACGCGGTGTCTGGTAGGAGCCCTCCGGCACGTAGCTGAAGCGCGCACAGCCGGCCTGACGCCGTTCAGACACCACCGGATCGTTAAAGATCGCCTCCGAGGCCAGGGTCAGTTCTTTCAGATAGACCGCGCCGAAGACTGTGGTCCGTTCCAACGTTGCCGGCGGACCTGGTAATTCACCACCGTCGCTTGCGGCGATGGCCGGACGAGTGCTCTCCAGGGCTAGCTCTTTCAGCGTCGTTTCGTCGTTTGGCGCCTTACTGAAGGTTACCGCTGTCCCGTCCGTACCTGGCAACACGACAAGCTGCCGATCATCGACGCTGGCGACAAGAGCGGCAGTAAAGGCGCCGGTAGCATCGGGGGCATTCCGGATGGCCCCCTGGAGGAGGTTGCGGGCCTGCACCAAGGTGGAGGGCTTATCCGAAAGACGGGCGGTACGGGGACCTTCGTCGCCGATGGTGACGTTCACCGAGGGCGATTCGGAGCTCAGCCCGGAGAAGGACGGTAGAGCTCCGCTGACCAGAGCATACACCTGCCGGACCGACGCTCGATCCAGGCTCAGCTGGCTGGCTGTGGGATCGGCTCCGGTGGCTTCGATGGTTACGGCGGCGGGGACGCCGGGCAGGACGATCAGACGGTCGACGCCGGGGACCGTGATCACGCGCGCGTCTCTAAAGGCCGGACTGTCGTGAGCGGCCTGGATGGCCGCTTGAAGGAGAGGCCGGGCCTGGGGCACGCTAGTGGGCTTGGGCTGATCCGCAGGGAAAACGGCTCTGTGTGGGCCTTCATTCCCTATGGTGACGTTTACCGCCGGCGTGCCGGAAGTCAGGCTGACGGATGAAAGGGTTTCCGAGACCAGGGCCGGAGTGAGCCTCGCCGGATCATCCCTGGTGGCCGAGTCGATGATGCTATCCCGCACTCTCAGGTTGGCGATCTCGGCGGGCAGGCGCAGGGATCCGACGATGCTATGGTCGACCTCCACCTTGAGGCGGTCGTTCCCGGCATCGACGGTCACACCCGGCGATTCCGGTTCAAGCGGGCGCCCGTCTTCACCCAGGCTCCTACCAGGAACCAGCGTGCAGTGCGCTACGCTCAGCTCTTCGAGGCTGCTGCCCTGCAGGTGGAGACCCCCGGAGATCAGCAGCCCGTTGAGGGCCAGCCGCGTATCCTGGCCGCCGCCGGTTACCGTTACGTCGCCGATCAACGTCGGCCTGTGGCTGTTTTCTGTCTGGATCACCAGCTCATCCCCGGCCACCATGTTGATCGTCAAGCCCTCCTCATAAGTACGATTGTCTTCGATCTGGATCACGGCCTTCGTTGGGTGGGCTGCCTGGTCCCACCTACCAAGCGCATCAGCAAGAGTGTTGATCCCGGCCGTAGGCACGCTGATCAACACGTCGAGCGCCTCCGGGTCGGCCACGGTATCGGGGCCAGTCGGAGCAGGCTGGTCGGGCCGGGGAGCCGGTCGCTGCCGGTCGTAGGGGCCGCCTCCCATGCCGGCGCTGAAGCCGTAGTTGTAGGAGACGGTTACGCCGTCGGCTGGTTCCTCTCCAGGTGCGAAGGCAAGCCTGCCGAGACGCACGTCCACGGCCACCTTGTTGCCGGGCGGTGCCTCCCAGGTACTCCTCAGGTCCTTACACATGATTTCGGACAGCGGGACGAGCCGGTTCGGGTCAACCTGTGGGCCACGGTAGATGACGAAGCTTCGATCCGGGCCGTAGTAGTCGCCGGGGCTGAAGTGGAAGGCCACCGGACGGATGGGACCGGGGACGTGGATCTCGGTCGCCAATCCCGTCGGGTCCGCTTCCCGCTCTGGATCTGTGAAGAGCGGCGCCGGGTTGCCCAGCGGACTGAAGTGATAACCGTGAGGCACACTGGCTTGGCCAGCTGTGACACCGGCCAGTGGATAGTGGCGCAGCCGCCAGAGGAAGAAACCGATCTTTGGGATATCGTACCATCCTTCGGTGCGGCTGATGGGCCGCACCTCCACCGTATGGCATATGATGTCGAAGGGGCCGTTCAGACGATCCAGGGCATCCATATTGCGCAGGTTGACCGTGCCCACCCGATCGAAGACGATGGGGTCTCGAACATCGTGAACCGGGGCCTCCTGGAAGCGCAGATGGTTCAGGTTCTGCGTCCAGCCCAGCAGCTCGAAGAAGGTTACGGCATGAGCATGCCATCCGGTTACGTCCCGGGCCAGTTCTTCCAGCATGGGCAGCGTGGCCTTGCGGCGACGGTAATAGATGGTCTTTGCCACGTCAGCCCGGCGGCGCGCGGCCACCTCATGCAGCGGAGTGTTGCCTACCAGATCGCCGATATATGGGATGACCCAGTCAGCACAGGTCTCTACGAAGACGTCGTCCCAGAGGCCGTCGATGTTCTGTTTGATAATGTCCGCCTGCGCGGAGATGATCTCCAGGACCTCACGCAAGGGGAAGCCGCGCTCGGCGTCTCGCAGGCGGTAGAGAGCGGGCAGTAGCTCGTATAGATCAACGACTTTCCTGTTGCTCATTATCGCCTCGTCCCAACTCTCACGATAGCGTCATCGACGGGTCGTTCGATGCGGGCCAGCTCTGTAGAGAAGATCCGCAGATTTTCCTGTACCGGCTTGTCTGCGGCGCCGTGGCTCACCCGGACGGAAGGCTCCTTGAACTGCATGCGATCTATATCGACCGCCACCACGCCTCTAAGGTTCTGGAGCGCCTGGTAAATGTCGCTCAGATGGATCGGCTGGCCGAGTTCCAGGTTATCGAAGGCGAAAAAGTCAAGCAGCGCCGTGTGGACTGCTGCTCGAACGTCTTCGTCTATGAAGTCGGGGTCTAAGTAGATGACAGCCTCTACCTGTATGAAGACCTCCCGATAGGTTTCGACCACAAGCTTGCGATTAGGATCGCGGCGGCTGTTCAAGTCTTCCGCCAGGTTCTTTCTGGTCTCGCCGGTAACCGCAGCACCCTCATCGCCGGCTACGGTGAGGCGTAGCACCTGCTCTGATCCATCCCAGCCCAGGGCAGCGCGCGCCTTGGCCACGCCTGCGGATTCCCTGGCCGCATCTTCGAAGTCGCGCAGGGAGACTATGCGCCCGAAGGTGCGGACGGTATTGGGGGCGTTGGTCCGAGCCTCATCCAGGCTCTCGGGATCGGCGCCGCCTTGGGCGGCCGCGGGATTGGTCACGCTATTAAGGCCCACGGGGCGATCCAGTAAAGTGGTCAGGGTGTTCGGTCCCACGTTGCCGTCTCGCCCTAGCCCCTGCCGGTAGGTGGCCACCACGTTGTTGCGACCCGTAGGAAGGCGAGCGCCGTCAATGCCGTTGCCGAACTGCACCGTCATCTCGTTCTCGTCGTTCACCAAAGTCTTATAGACTCGCTCGTCTCTCTCGTGGCCGAAGAGGGTGTCCACCTCGTGCCACAAGACGCCATCTATCCGCAACTGCAAGGTGTTGGCCGCACCGTGGGGCGCGCCCGGCCGGGGCACAAACGTAACGGGAGACTTCCTGATCTGGAAAGACTGGAAGCCTGTGGAGGCGTCGCCGCTGCCCAGCACCTCTCCGGCCACCGTTTCACCGTGGGTGGCCTTAGCCACGTTGCCGTAGAGCACCGCTGTCTCCGTTTCGAGTGCGTGTTCCAGCGACAGCGACGGTGTAAAGGAGATTCTTAGATGATCCACGCCATTGTGAGTGACTGGTTTAACTGTTTGAACGCTAACTAGCTTGGTCTTTCCATCGCCGTCGGCGAGAATGACAGTCTGGCCAGCTTCCACCTCTTTTTCGCTGAGATCCTCTGCTTTGGCGACGATGACGTTGCTAGAAATATCGCTAGCGTACTCGAATCTCCAAAAGTCGATCTCGGGTTCGAAGAGTTCATAGAGGATCGCGTCGCGCCGGTCGAACTCAGAGAGCGTTTCGCTTACAGTTATCTGTGTGACGTTGTCAGAGAGGGGATCTAAACTCGCCTGCCCCTGGCCGACCGAAGAGATGGTCAACAGCCTGGGAGGCCTGCCACGAACGTGTAACAGGAGTTTGGTGCCGGGTTTAAGATCATCATAACGGCTATCCAGGTTTAAAGGCGAGCCACTCGGTACAGCATATTCAGAAGGGGGGCGGTCTGTAACTTCCCATCTTACTCCGCCGGGTTGTGAACCATCCGTGAACGGTTTGAGGTATCTGATCGGAGCGTTGTAACCAAAGATGCGCAACTTGCGCTTGAACTTAAATGCAAGGCTTGTACCTGGGGTATTTGGAAAACTTTGTTCGACGTTCGGGCTCCATGACAAGAAGGTGCGCCCATCCTCAGTACGAAGGGAACCAACCTGTTTCTCCTCAACCACGGGGAGTCGGGTATCGAAAAGAACGAATGAATCACCGGGGGCTAGAGCACTGGAGAAGCTCGCAGCATCCGAGGGCTTCAGAATTGCTTCGACAGAGGTGGGTCGAAACGGATTAACTGGAGTAGGTTCAGGATATATACGTACCTTGTTGAGGCGAGAAGTGGTGGCCGCAATCTCTAACGCCTCGAACTTCTGGGGTCTCTCATCCTGGCCGGGGACGCTCTGGACCTGCAGCCCGACGGGGATCCGGACCTGCTTGCCCTCTTCGAGCGTGAAGGCCAGATGAGCTGTGGCCGCCACGCCGGGGGCCGGCTCGTAGTCCAGCAGAGTGGCCAGCCGTAACACGGACTCCCGCAGCAGGGCCGTGCGCAGGAATGATTCGTTGGCGATGCGCTCCTGGTAGAAAGTCAGGATATCGGCCAGGTAGGCCCACATCTCCAGCACGGCTATGCCATAGTCGTCGCTGGTGCGGGCGGTCCAGTTTTTTAGCGGACGAGATCCATTTCCGTCCACCTCGAACTGCGCGATGGCTTCGATCATCGCCTGGCGGAAGCTAGAGAAGGTTCCTATCCTGTATCGTATGGCCGTAAGCCCCGGACGGTTGTGTATCACTTCAGGCGTGGACGGAGCCGCCACCTCGCAGCAACCACAGGCGTTCTTGTCAAGCAACTTCTCGATGCTCATTTCCCACCCCGCATGTTCAATCGCAGCACGCCGTTCTCGGGGAAGCTCGGGTCGTTATCCAGCCGGACGACCTCCAGGCGGTTCATAGGAACGAAACCCTGCTCCAGCTCATTGTTCGCGGCCTTGCCGAAGCGCTGAAATATGGTGACCACAGCCGAGTCCACGCCCTCGACCGCCTCGACCGCGGCGTAGAGCTGACTGAGGTAGAGCGCCTGGCCAAAGCTGAAGTTGTCCGGGTGGAAGAAGCCGCGTCTGCCGTCCGGCAGCGTTTGGTTGCTTAGCTCCGTGAGCAACGTCTCCTCCACGTCCCCACGAAAGTGATCGCGCGACACGCATACCTCGATCTCTATCTCCAGAGGCACGAAGGTGGGCGGGTCGATCTCCAGGTCGTAGCCGGCCTGGGTGAAGCGCGTGACAAAGGCCCGCACCTTTTGCTCCAGTACCGGCGGAACATCCGTCCTGCCTTTCGAGTCGATGGTGACGAAGATCGTGTGCCAGCTTCCCGTCCAGCGGAAGGTCGCGACGGCCCTGGAGACCTCCGGGTGCTTCTCGGCCGCCCGGGCATAGTCTGCCTCAGTCACAGCCCGGAGCTGCTCCGCGTGAAAGGCAGCCGGGGCTACCTGCTTCACCCGTTCGATGGGCTCGGCATCTATGCCGCCCCAGGCAGGCAGCGGGTTGCGCACGGCAGCGATCCTACCCAGCGTGGAGTCAATGTTAGCCGGGTCCGTGCCAGACAGGTCTGGTGGTGGGGGATCACTCTTGACCACGTGCGCAATCGAGCCGGCGCCGACGTTTCCGGGGGTTCCTACGCCTACTCTATAGGTAACGCGGATTTTCGACCCATCGGGCTCCGAGTCCTCTTCATCGGGCGGCGCCATGCCGTACTCGCCGTCACCAAAGCGAAGCTGCGCCCGACCTTCGTTGTCGGTTTCGACCACGAAATGACGATCAAACGAGGTGCTGTCGAGCAGGTGTGGCACCACAGGATCCCAGTCCTGCGTGATAGAGGCAACCGTCATCCGCACCTGCGGCTCTGCCCGGCTCGGATCGGTCGTGAGCAGCTCTCTCGCCGGTGCTAAAACGCCATTATCCTTTGGTGGAGGGATGCGGAAACTGAGCGGGCCTTCGTTGAGAAAGAAGCGGTGAGCACGCCTCAGGCTCGGGTGGACGGGCGGCCGAGGCCCGCGGTGCTCTTCACCCTTGATCGTGCGCCCGTGATCGGCCAGAACCAGGTTGCCGCGAGCCACGCTCACGCCTCCGACGTTGGGATCTTCACCCGGTTTAACGAAGGCGTCATCAAGCTTGACGGAGACGCAGAGAGGAAAGGTCAGCGCATCGGCCCTGTCCCAGGTAACCCGGGTTAACGGCACAGCAGGTGAAGGTAAAGGATCCTCCGTCTTCTCTACCTTTGTCAGCCGCACCACCTGGCGATGTGTTGGATCGGCGTCTTCCTCCAGCCCCGTTCGTACGCCCTTGACCTCCTCGAAGAGCAGGAAATTGCCGGCCTCGAGTGCCAGGTCGCCGACCAAATCGACCGTGGTCGTTCCACGAGGCAGGCAGCAGTGCCTGTTGCCCCAGGTATGTATATCGATCTCGTTGAGACCGGCGTCCAGATGGACCTCTGTCATGGTCTCGAAGACGGCATCGGCTGCCGATAATGCCCGATCTCTCAAATCCTCGGGGATAACTGTAGGATGGGGAGGTCTATTGGGTCCGAGAGGCTTGTCGATGCGGGTGAGCACCTGAACGGCTCCGGCCGGGAGGGCGCCCGATGCGTTCATGGTCAGATGGAGGAAGGCACGCGCGCTTGCACCGTCGTGCATGCGGTAGTCGATCAGGCGCGCGTGGCGCCTGACGGAGATCCGCTGCCGGGCGGTCTCCAGATAAGCCTCGTTGGCCACCGCGTCCTGGTAGTAGCTCAACTGGTCGCCCACGTAGGCCAAAAGCTCCACCAACGCTATGCCCAGATCGGCCTCGTGCCGTTCCTTCCAGTCGGGTACAAGCGTCGGGATGAGATCTATCAACGCCTGACGGAAGCTGGCGTAGTCCTTGGCCAGGTAATCGATGAGCGGCTCAACTTGCGGCTCTGGGGGGCATGCCGCCCGGGGACGGCAGTCGAAGCGGCTGGGACAGCCCGCCTTGAAACTGAACCCGACCCGCGCGTAGGCTGGGTCCAGCGCAGCGCTGCTTATGACCAGCATGTACGCGGAGAAGTCGCCGGCCTGGTCCACCTCGACCACCAGATGCTCATCGACCTGGGTCACCTGTAGGACCTTGATATTGCGCGTGCGGACTCCTCCCTCTATGCGGAATAGCTCGGGGTGGCCCACCAACCCGGCGGGGGGTAAAGCCTTGAGAAAGAAGACGTGGATGAAGCGCTGCTCGTTCAGGCTCGCGACCGACACCTCCACGTAGTCGATGCCGTTGAGGGTCGCATGAGCTATTACCTCTGCGCGCCGCGCTTCGTCGTCGCAGAATAATTCTCTGAATCTTCTCGCCGTCATCTTCTATTGCCCGCCGATCGTGGGGGAGGTAAACCGGTCTTGCTGTCGCTGACCGTTATCCAGTCGCACGTAGGTCACGTCCACCACCAGGCGCTCCTCCTCGTTGGTGACCAGCACCTGCTCCACCTGGATGACGTCCGCCAGCCAGCGCTGGAGAGATCCCTGCACCATAAACTGGGTGGCCGTGGCCAGCGCATCGCTGTTCGGCATGAAGACCAATTGTGACAGGCCGCAGCCAAAATCGGGCCGGTTGACCCTCTCGCCCGGGTTGGTGAACAGCACCTGGAAGATCATGTCCCGCACGTGATCGTCTGTGCCGGTAGTCGCCGTCCGGCCCTTCGCGTCGAAATGGAACGGGTGATCGAGAAAAGCAGGCACGTCCTTACACCCCCCTCACACGCGTCTGCACGCCGGTGACGAGCGCCGTGCCCTGCACCACCTGCTCGGCGCTCTTGCAAAGACCTACGCTGGTTTGGAGAAGGACAGGCCTGCCGACCGCTTTAACCCTCCTGGCCTCGGACTGCCACTGTATGGTGACGCACGGCTGAGGCTTGGGGCCTGGAAGGGTGAAGGGGCAACCGGCTATGGTGTAAGTGTCCGTGGATAGCAGCGCGTAATTGCCGCCGACCTTGACGCGCGTGTTGGTGTTGAGGACGCTCGCCATGCCGCCGTGCGGGCACCGGATAGTACATCCCAGCTGTAAGACCGGCGCAGCCATTACGTCACCTCCAATGCGCCATCGTTGACGGTGACCGAATTCCGTGAGAGCTTCACCTTCTGGCCGCCCTTGCTGATCTCGACGCCCGACTGGTCCATCACGATCTTCGCCCCGTTTTTGTCCGTGACCTCGACCTTCTCGCTGCCATCAGTATCGTCCAGGGTGATAGTGTGGCCGGAGACCGTCTTGAGCACCCTGATCGCCGGTGTAGCCTGGTTGGGCAACTGCCCATCCCCCCACCAGCAGCCGCTCCAGATGGGGCACGAAACGTTGCCCGCCTCGAACTCGATCCACACGCCCGAATCGGGAGGCGGCACGGTGAACAAACCCATCTCGTTCCCCGCGAAAGGAGCAGCGGGCAAGGCCCAGCCAGTCTCCACGCCGACAAGCACTTTGGGCACGCGCGCCTTTAAACGGCCCAGGTTCTTGGGATCCTGGTTGTTGGTGACTATGCCCCTGTACTTGCCGTAGTAAGGTCCGGTCATCCGGTTCATCGCGTGATTCATTTCTCTGCTCATCACCATGTTCTTCTCCTTCCCTAAACGTTTTCACTACTCCAGCGCCGTGTCTTCCACAAAGCTCTCCTGGCCGACCAGACCTAGGGCGTTGCGGCGCAGGGTGAAGCGCTGTGTGTAGCCATCGCCGCTGAAGGTATGCAGCACCTTCTCGACGTAGTAGGTGCCGCTGAACTGGAGGCCGGCGCCCCGCACATTGACCGGACGCTTGGCACGCAGGATGCCGCCGTAGGCCACCGTATTCAGCTCCCCGTCAGCGCTGATGGCCCAGCCGGACTGGTCCACCACTGCCTGAGCATAAGTCTGTAACTCGCCGGTCTCGGCCAGGCACGTCTGACTTAACAGAACCTTGCGCGGACGGTCGCCGTTGAGTGATGGTTCGCTGCCCAGCTCGCGGAAGGCGAGGCTTTGGGCCTGGGCTGGCTGGACGGATTGAGTACCGATGTCCAGCCCCGTGACCTGAGCAGTGGTGGGGCGCAGCATATCGTAGCGGGCGTTAAAGGAGTTGACGTTGGTGGCTTCACCCATGTTGACCGAGAGCACCCCTTGAGGACGTTGCTCGAGCCGGGGCGGGTGGAAGTGCCCTTCAATGAGCCCTGTCAGAGGATTAATCTCCACGTAGTATTCGTATCCGTTGCGGTGGGCAAGCTGCTGCAGAAACCGGATGTCCGT
>Ga0196962_10000874_pt1 | contig 10783 bp, 11 predicted proteins | sample S3v_20metaG_FD_183186 | JGI IMG/M metagenome (GOLD analysis project Ga0196962, IMG submission 183186) | Soil microbial communities from Anza Borrego desert, Southern California, United States - S3+v_20 | ecosystem: Environmental > Terrestrial > Soil > Desert | place: USA: California | collected... | reverse complement strand
TCCCGGGGCGGGTGCCGAGCGGGCGACGCGCTCGTGCTCAGCGGCGAGCTCGGCGCGGCTGCCGCCGGCCTGCTGCTGCTCGAGCGCCCCGAGCTCGGCGCCGCGATCCCCGCCTCGACCGCCGAGCGGCTGCGCCAGCGCCAGCTCGACCCCCGCCCGCGCCTAGCCGCCGGCCGCGCCCTGGCCGGGGCGGGGGCCCGGGCGATGATCGACCTCAGCGACGGGCTCGGCGGCGACGCCGGCCACCTCGCTGAAGCCTCGGGCGTCGGCCTGCGGATCGACGCTGACGCACTCCCGCTCGCCGAGGGCGTCGCCGAGGTCGCCGCCGCAGCCGGCCGCGACCCGCTCGAGCTCGCGGTCTCCGGCGGCGAGGACTACGAGCTGTTGGCGGCGCTGCCGCCCGAGCGACTGACGGACGCGGCGACGGCACTCGACAGGGCAGGGGAAGCGACGCTGACGCGAATCGGCGAAGCCGACGAGGGTGAGGGCGTGAAGATCAGGCTGCCTGGGGGCGGGACTCTGAGCCCGGCAGGCTTCGATCAGCTCCGCTGAGCTGCGGAGCTGCCCCGGTCAGGAGCTCGCGGACGCCGCGATGCTGCAGCATCGCGGCCGCGACCCGCGAGGGATCGGGCTTGTAGCGGCCGGACTCGACCAGGCTTTTCAGCTCCAGCATCTGCATTCGATCTCTTTTTCGGCTCGTACCCCCTGGATCCTTAGTTCTGGGTACTCGCACATGCGTCCAACTAGCGCCGCGCACTACCCTTCAAGGTGTGGCTAACGGGACGGCCCGCATTCTCCTCGTCGACGACGAGCAGTCGATACAGACGCTTTTGAGCTACCCCCTGCGCAAGGACGGGTACCACGTCACTTCGGCGCTGGACGGCGGCGAGGCCCTCCAGCGCTTCGAAGAAGGCCGCTTCGACCTCGTCATCCTCGACCTGATGCTGCCCCGCATCGACGGCGTCGAAGTCTGCAGACAGCTGCGCTCGCAGAGCCAGGTCCCGATCATCATGCTGACCGCCAAGGGCAGCGAGACCGACAAGGTCGCGGGGCTCGAGGTCGGGGCCGACGACTACATCACCAAGCCCTTCTCGATGCGCGAGTTCCGCAGCCGCGTCAAAGCGGCGCTGCGCCGCTCGCGGATGGGCGGCGAGGTGCACGAGGAAGAGGCGATCGAGACCGGCGAGCTGACCATCGACTTCGGCCGCCGCATGGTCACCCTGCGCGGCGAGGAGATCCGCGTCACCTATGTCGAGTTCGAGATCCTCGGCGCCCTCGCCCGCTCCCCCGGCCGGGTGCTGACCCGCGAGACCCTGCTCGAGCATGTCTGGGGCGACTCCGAGTACCGCGACCCGCGCACCGTCGACGTCCACATCAGGCACCTGCGGGAGAAGCTCGAGGTCGAGCCCAAGCAGCCGGAGTTCCTCTTCACCGTGCGCGGAGTCGGCTACCGCTTCCGGGAGTAACGGCGTGCGCCGCCTCAGGGTCACCAACCTGGGCAGCCGGATCACGGTCATCTCGGTCGCGATCGCGGTCGGCACCGCCGCCGTGATCTACGCCTACGCGGTCTGGATCGGCGGGTCGGCGAGCGGCCTCGGCGCGGTCAAGGGACAGATTCTCGTCGGGGCCCTGATCGCGATCGCGATCGCAGCCTTCGTCGGCCTCTACTACGCGCAGATGGCGGCGCGGAACGTCAGCCACCTCCAGGACGCCGCCCGCAAGGTCGCCGACGGCAACTTCGAGACGAAGATCCCGGTCGCCGCTGCCGGGAACCTCGGGCAGCTCGCCCGCTCGTTCAACGAGATGCAGCGTCGCCTCGCCGAGCTCGACAGCGCCCGCAAGCAGTTCATCGCCAACGCCTCGCACGAGCTGCGCACGCCGATCTTCAGCCTCGGCGGGTTCGTCGAGCTGCTCGAAGAGGAGGATCCGAGCCCCGAGGAGCGGGAGGAGTTCGTGCGCACGATGCGCCAGCAGATCGACCGCTTGACCAAGCTGACCGCCGACCTGCTGGACCTCTCCCAGCTCGATGCAGGGGCGATGGTGATGCGAGCCGGCGACATCGACCTCGGCGCGCTGGCGCGGGAGGTGACCCGTGAGTTCGGCGCTCGCGCCGAACTGCGCGGCTCCCGCTTGGAGCTGCGCACTCCCGAGCGCCCGGCGATCGCACACGGCGACCCGGATCGGGTGCGTCAGATCATCCGTATCCTCCTCGACAACGCCCTCACGCATACCCCCGAGGGCACCAAGGTGACCGTGACTACCTACTCCGTCAACCGCCGCGCCGAGCTGACCGTCTCCGACGAGGGCGCGGGGATCCCGCAGCGGGTCCAAAACCGGATCTTCGAGCGCTTCTACACGGCAGACAAGGCGGGCGGCTCCGGCCTGGGCCTGGCGATCGCCAGCGAGCTCGCGCAGCGGATGGCGGGGCGGATCACGATCAGCTCCAGTCGCCGCTTCACCGCCTTCACCCTCGATCTGCCGCCGGCCGAGCTCGGCGCCGAACAGCGGCCGGGCAACCTGCTTGCCAAAGTGCCGGCGTGAGGCTGAAAACCGCACTCGCGCTGCTGGCCTGCCTGGCGCTGCTGTCCGGATGCGGCTCCGATGATCACGGGAACGGCGGCGAGACGGCCGCGAAGGGCGCGGCGTCATCCGCGGAAGCCGCCCCGCAGGTGGTCATCCAGAACGCCGCCGAGAGCGGCTTCGACGCAGCCGAGATCTTCCGCGAGGCGGCGCCGGGCGTGGTCACGATCCGCTCGGTGTTCGAGGAAGGCGCCGGCGAGGGCTCGGGCTTCGTGCTCAACGGGCAGGGGGAGATCGTCACCAACGCCCACGTGATCACCGACGAACTGAGCGGCCCCCGCAAGCGGGCCAAGGAAGTCTTCGTCGAGTTCCCCGACCGCAACATCGTCGAGGCGACGATCGTCGGCTTCGACCCGTTCGCCGACGTCGGCCTGCTCAAGATCGACCCCGACGGCCTCGACCTGCACCCGCTGGCGCTCGGCGACGACGCGAAGATCGAAGTCGGCCAGCCGGTGGTCGCGATCGGCAGCCCCTTCGGGGAGCGGCAGTCGCTCTCCAGCGGGATCATCTCCGCGATCGACCGCTCGGTCAAATCGCTGACCAAGTTCCAGATCGAGGGGGCGATTCAGACGGACGCCTCGATCAACCCGGGCAACTCCGGCGGCCCGCTGCTCGACGCCGCCGCGCGGGTGATCGGGATCAACCAGCAAATCGAGAGCAGCTCCGGCGCAAACGACGGCGTCGGCTTCGCGGTTCCGATCTCGGCGATCAAGCGCTCGGTCGCCCAGCTCGCCGAGGACGGCAGCGTCGAATACGCCTACATCGGGGTCTCCAGCCAGGCGCTCTACCCGCAGCTCGCCGAGGAGCTCAACCTCGATACCGACTACGGCGGCCTGCTCGCCGAAGTCGTCTCCGGCGGGCCGGCGGAGAAAGCCGGGCTGGAGGGCGGCGACGACAAACTGCGCTTCCAGGCGAGCGAATACACCGTCGGCGGCGACGTCATCCTCGACGTCGACGGGCACAAGATCGTCGATCCCGACGATCTGGCCCACTTCGTCGCCTTCCGCAAGCCCGGCGAGACGGTCACTTTGACCGTGCTTCACAACGGCGAGCGGGAGCAGGTCGAGCTCACTCTGGGCAAGCGCCCCGACGGCCCGGACGCGGGCTAGCCGCCGCTTCGCCGCCCGGGCGTGTAGAACTCCGGCCCTTGCTCCACGAAGTCGCCCTCGGCCAGAAGACCCTCACCGACTACACCCACATAGTCGGCAAAGATCTGACGGAGCAAATCCGCGAGCTGGCGGAGCCGCTCAAAGGCAAGCGGGTCCTGCACGTCAGCGCCACCGCGTTCGGCGGCGGGGTCTCGGAGATCCTCTACACGATCGTGCCGCTGATGCGCGACGTCGGCGTCGACGCCCACTGGCACGTGATCTTCGGCAAAGAAGAGTTCTTCAACGCGACCAAGCTGCTCCACAACGCGCTGCAGGGAGCCGAGGAGACGCTGAGCGAGGAACAGTGGGAGCTGTTCGACGAGATCAACCAGATGAACGCCGAGGGCCTCGAAGGAGAGTGGGACGTGGTGATCGTTCACGACCCGCAGCCGATCGGGATGCGGCGCGGCGCCTTGGCGAAGGGCAAGCACTGGATCTGGCGCTGCCACATCGACCTCTCGACCCCGAACCCTGCTCCGATCGAGCGGCTGCAGCCGTTGATCGAGGAGTACGACGCGAGCGTCTGGCACCTGCCGGACTACGTGCCCGACGGCATCGACGGCCACAACGGGGTCAACATCATCCCCCCGGCGATCGACCCGCTCTCGCCGAAGAACATGGCCTTCTCTCCCGACGACGCAGCCTTCGTCTCCCGCCAGTTCGGGATCGACGTCGACCGGCCGCTGCTCACCCAGGTCTCGCGCTTCGACCCCTGGAAGGACCCGATCGGCGTGATCGACGCCTACCGCGAGGTCACCGAGCAGGTCCCGGACGCGCAGCTGGCGATGGTCGGCTCGATGGCGACCGACGACCCCGAGGGCCGCGAGTATTTCGAGAAGACCTTCGAGTACGCCGACGGCGATCCCGACATCAAGATCCTCAGCAACCTCAACAACGTCGGCGCGATCGAGGTCAACGCCTTCCAGTCGCAGTCCGACGTGGTTCTGCAGAAGTCGATCCGCGAGGGCTTCGGCCTGACCGTCACCGAGGCGCTCTGGAAGGGGCGGCCCACGGTGGCGGGCAACGTCGGCGGGATCCCGCTGCAGATCGAAAACGGCGTCGGCGGCTTCCTCGTCAACTCGCCCTCGGAGTGCGCCCAGCGCTGCCTCGAGATCCTCCGCGATCCGGAACTTGGCAAGCAGCTCGGGCGGGCCGGCAAGGAGCATGCGCGCCGCAACTTCCTCTCGCCGCGGCTGCTGCGCGACTGGCTGCGGCTGATGGGCGAGCTCGAAGCCTGAGCAGCGCGACGCCGGGCTGCCGGAGCGACCATCTAACCTCTGCGGAGTGGATGGCTCGCCGCTGATCATCGTCTCGAACCGGGGGCCCGCCCAGTTCGAGCGCGACGAGGCGGGCGAGCGCACGGTGCGACGAGGCGGCGGCGGCCTGGTCACCGCGCTCTCTGGCCTCGTCTCTCATCGCGACGCGCTCTGGATCGCCTCGGCGATGACCGACGAGGACATCGTCGTCTCCGAGGAGAACGGCGGCAAGCCGATCGAGCTGGCGCTGGACGGAATCGACTACCGCGTCTGCCTGGTCGGCAGCGATGCCGAGGCCTACGACCGCTTCTACAACGTGATCGCCAACCCGATCCTCTGGTTCATCCAGCACTACCTGTGGGACCTTTCCAACGCGCCGGACATTCGCCAGGAGGAGCTCGACGCCTGGGACCTCGGCTACCAGGCGGTCAACCGCGACATCGCCGAAGCGGTGCTGCGGCAGATCGCCGAGCAGGAGCGGCCGCTGGTGATGCTGCACGACTACCACCTCTACACGGCGCCGGGGATGATCCGCGAGCAGCGGCCGGACGTCACCCTCCACCACTTCGTCCACATCCCCTGGTCACAGCCCGACAGCTGGCGCATCCTGCCCGGGCGGATCCGCGAGGCGATCTTCCAGGGGATGCTGGCCAACGACATCATCGGGTTCCACACCCACGCCTACTGCATCAACTTCTTGCGCTGCTGCGACGAACTGCTGGAGGCCGACGTCGACTACGTGCGCGGCGAGGTCCGCCACTCGCGCGGCAAGACGCTCGCGCGCGCCTACCCGCTCTCGATCGACGCCGAGCGACTGCAGCGCGCCGCCGATTCGCCGGAGGTGGCGGAGGCCGAGCGCGAAGTGCTGGAGCGCCGGCGCAAGCACCTGATCATCCGGGTCGACCGGGCCGACCTCTCGAAGAACGTGCTGCGCGGGTTCACCGCCTTCGACACCTTCCTCAGCCAGCACCCCGAGTTCCGCGAAGAGGTCACCTTCATCGCCCACCTCCAGCCCTCGCGCCAGGACGTCCCCGAGTACGCCGAGTATTTGGAACGGATCGAAGCGCTGGTCGCGGTGGTCAACCACAGCCACGGCACCACCGACTGGATGCCGATCGACCTGAAGATCTACGAGAACTTCCACGACGCGGTCGCCCGCTACAAGCACTTCGACCTGCTGATGGTCAACTCGATCTTCGACGGGATGAACCTGGTCGCGAAGGAGGCGCCGGCGGTCAATACCCGTAACGGGGTGCTGATGCTCTCCGAGAACACCGGCAGCCACGAAGAGCTGGGCGACTGCGTGCTCTCGGTCAACCCCTTCGACATCCAGGAGCAGGCCGACGCGATCTACCGGGCGCTGACCATGGACCCGGAGGAGCGGCGGCTGCGCTCCGAGCGACTGAAGGAGATCATCTACTCGCGCAACCCTGGCGACTGGGTCGACGACCAGCTGCGCGACATCGAGGAGCTGCGCTCGCAGCAGGTCGCGTAGGCCGGCGCCGGACCGCGGGGGGAGAGTCGTGCCGCGCCGGCGCCTTGGGCCGGGGTGGGCGCAGTTCGGATTCGCTGGAGGGGAGTCGGGAAGGGGGCGGCGGTCGCCGTCGCCGGCCTCGTCGCGCTGCAAGCGCTGCCGGGACTGCTGCGCGCTCCCGAGCCGCCGCCGCTCGGCGCAGACGTGGGATTGCCGCGAGTAGCGGCAGGTGCACCGGGGCCCGACCCGGCGCCTCGAATCGAGACGAAGCCAGCGCCCGAGCTCCCTCGCCGACGCGCGCCTCTCCGACCGCAAACCCGTCGTGCGGACCGGGTCGGAGACCGTCGAACTGAGCTTTTTGTTCCTCCCAGAGCAAAAAAGCCCAGCTCGGCGGTTTCTCGCGAACCACCACCCAAGCCCGACGCTCCTTCGACGCCCATCCCGGCGCCCGCTCCCACTCCCGAACCGGCGGCTACGCCGGTCTCGCCACCGCCGGTCTCGTCGCCCAGCGACGGCTCCGTCGAGTTCATGCCGCACTGACCGAGAATTCCGCCGCCGCTATAGTCCTTCGCCGCCTTGCCCGCACCGCGTGAATACGAGCTGGTTCTGATGCTGGACCCCCAGCTGGACTCCCCTGCCCGCGACGGGTTGGCAGACGAGGCCAAGAAGCAGATCGAGGCTTCCGGCACCCTCAAACACGAGAACAACTGGGGGCTGCGCAAGATGGCCTACGAAATCAACCGGCGCACCGAGGCCGACTACCGCTGGTTGCGCTTCGAGGCGCCGCGGGAGCTGCTCGACTCGCTCGACCACAACCTGAAGATCGCCGACGGCGTGCTGCGCTTCCGCATCTTCAAAGTCGACGCCGACGCCCCGGTAATCGTGCCGCCCGCCGCCGGCGCCCCCTCGGGGCCGCGCGAGCGAGCCGCCACTGGAGCCCGCGAGGACAGCGGCGACTCCTACGGCGAGTCGGACCCGGACGCCGAGTAACCCTTCCCGCCGCTCTTTGCGAGGAAAGCCCCTCCGCGAGGGGAGGAGTCGCGCCGCCCGCGCTCTTAGACTGGAACTCGACAAGCGATCCTTAGAGGAGTGAGTGCATTGGCAGCTTCGAACGTGAACGTGGTGGTCATCACCGGGAACCTGACCCGGGACCCCGAGCTGCGCCACACCGGGGGTGGAACCGCCGTGTGCGAGCTGCGCGTCGCGGTCAACAGCCGCCGCAAAGACGGCCAGACGGGACAGTGGGTCGACAAGCCCAACTACTTCGACGTCGTCGTCTGGGGCGCGCAAGGCGAGAACTGCGCCAACTACCTGGCGAAGGGCCGCCCGGTGGCGGTCGAAGGCCGGCTCGACTGGCGCGAGTGGGAGGCCAAAGACGGCAGCGGCAAACGGCAGGCGGTCCAGATCGTCGCCAACACGGTGCAGTTCCTCGGCTCTCGCGACGGCTCCGGCGGCGGCGGGAACGGGAACGGCGGGGGGTTCACGCCGACCAGCGACGTGCCTGCCGACACCTCCGATTTCGAAGGAGCCGCGGCTCCTTCGAGCGGCGGCGGCGAAGACGACATCCCCTTCTGATGGCCACAGGCGCCGCCCTGCGGCGTCCTCGGTTGCCCGAATAGCGCTGCTATTCGGGCTTCCTGCGCCCTTGCCTGACGGCGCCTGGACCTCATCAGTGCCCGGTCTGTACCATTCCGCGCCCAATGGCTAGACCAGCATCAAGAGAGAACAGCGGGGCCAACGGCGCTCGCCGCGGCGGCCGGCGCGGGGCCGAACGGGCGCGGCCGCGCAAGTACACGCGGGTCAACGCCGAAGTCGTCGACTACAAGGACCTGAACCTGCTGCGGCGCTTCCTCTCCGACAAGGGGAAGACGCGCGGTCGCCGGGTCACCGGACTTTCCCGCCGTCACCAGCGTCAGCTCTCGGTGGCGGTGAAGCGGGCGCGCGAAATCGCCCTGCTGCCCTACGTCGGAGAGCGCTGATGGCCGAAGCCATCCTGCTCAAGGACGTCGAGTCGCTCGGCGAGCGTGGCCAGGCGGTCGACGTCGCCCCCGGGTACCTGCGCAACTACCTGATCCCGCGCAAACTGGCTCAGCCGGCCACGCCGGGCGCGCTGGAGGAAGCCCAACGGCGCAAGGAGCTCGCCGAAAAGGCCGCCAAAGCCCGCGCCGAGCGCGAAGCCGAGGCGGCGGGCCTGCTCTCCAAAACCGTGCTCACGATCCGCCAGCGGGCCGGCGAGGACGGCAAGCTGTTCGGCTCGGTCGGGCCGAAGGAGATCGTCGACGCCCTCGACGAGGCGCGCGGCCTGCGGCTCGAGAAAAAACGCATCCGGCTCGAGCAGCCGCTGCGCGAGCTCGGCACCTTCATGGTCGAGATCGAGCTCTCCGACGGCACCGTAGCCGCCGTGAAGACGATCATCTCCGAGGAGAAGTAGGCCTCCTCAGCCCTGGTGGGTGGTCCGTGGGCAGGCGCCTGCGGGCGAGGTTTGCGTTCCCGGCACCTGCCCACGGACCAATCATCAGCGCCTGGATAGGCTCGGCTGATGCACCTTTCGGCCGCGCCTGACCCGACGGTAGCCTCACGGGCGTGAAACTTCCACGGCGGATCAGTAGGCGGGCGAGGGCGCGGACTCGGCTGGGTTGGGCTCGGTCGGAGCGGGCGACGGTGGGTCTCGCGGTGGTTTCGCTGGGGACCGCGGGCACCGTGATCGCCGGGCAGTTCGGTCGGCTTCTGCAGCGGCGGCGTCACGAGCGCGAGAACCACGAGCCGCTGATCGAAGCCGCGCCGGCGGCGGCCCTCGACACGGTCGGGGTCGCGGTGCGCGGCTACGAAGCCGCTCCCCGCAGCGAGACGGTCCTCTTCAACCTGCTCGGCGGCTTCCTCGGGGCCTTCGCCACGGTTCGACTGTCCACCTGGGGCATCCGCGACAACTTCGGCCCCTTCCACAACGTCAGCATCGGCGGGCGTCACATCCATCATTTCGTGCCGGGGATTCTCCTCGCCTTCTCTGCCGGCACCGCGGCGCTGCTCACCGACAACGACGAGATCGAGCAACGCCTGGCGATCCCGATGGGCGCCGGCATCGGCCTCACCTTCGACGAGGCGGCGCTCCTGCTCGATCTCCGCGACGTCTACTGGACCCGCGAAGGCCTGCTCAGCGTCCAGCTCAGCCTCGGTGCAACCGCGATCCTCTCGACCGCCATCCTCACCCTCCGCATGCTCCGCCGCGGCGAGCAGGAGCAGGAGCAGGCCGGGCTGATCCCGTCGACGTAACCGAAGTGCAAATTCTTTTACGCGGCAATTGCACGTAAGTGCGCCGTGCCCGCATGGGGCCTGAACTAGCGTGAGGAAAGCGCGTTCTTCCGCCGCCGATGCGCCTTAACTAGACCCGATGCCGCAGCCGACTTCCACCTACGTCCCGCCCCAGAACATCGAGGCGGAGGAATCCGTCTTGGGGGCGATGCTGGTCGCCGAGCCGACGCTGACGCGGGTGATCGACGAGGTCAAGCTCAACGCCGCCGACTTCTACCTCGCCCGCCACGGCGCGATCTTCGAGTGCATCCACGACCTCTACGCGGCGGCGAAGCCGGTCGACGAGCTGAGCGTCAGCGAGGCGCTGACCCAGCGCAACAAGATCGACGAAGCGGGCGGCAAGCACTACGTCTCCGAGCTGGCGGCCAAGGTGCCCGCCGCGGGCAACGCCAAGCACTACGCGGAGATCGTCCAGCAGAACTCGCTGCTGCGGCGTCTGCTCGGGGCCGGCCAGGAGATCCAGGGCTGGGTCAACGAGCGGGCCGGCGAGCCGCGCGAACTCTCCGAGCGGGCCGAGAAGCTGCTCTTCGAAGTCGCCCACAAAGAGCAGGCGAGCGACTTCCGCATCCTCGGCGACATCCTCCACGACGAGGTCGACCGCCTCGAGAAACTCTCGACCGGCGAGATGGAGATGACCGGCACCCCCGCCGGCTTCCGCGACGTCGACGCGATCACCGGAGGATTTCAGCCAGGGAACCTGATCATCGTCGCGGCCCGGCCGGCGATGGGCAAGAGCGCCCTGGTCGCCAACATCGCCGAAAACGTCGCGGTCAAGAGCAACCAGCCCGTCGCCTTCTTCTCGCTCGAGATGTCGGAGGTCGAGCTGGCGCAGAGGTTCATCGCCTGCCGCGCGCGGATCTCCGGCGACAAGCTGCGCAAGGGCCAGGTCTCCGAGCGCGACTGGCCGAAGGTGGTGCGAGCCTGCAACGAACTCGAGGAGGCCCCGCTCTGGTTCGACGACTCCTCCGACCTCGGCATCCTCGACCTGCGGGCGAAGGCGCGGCGGCTGCACGCGC
>Ga0196962_10000872_pt1 | contig 10795 bp, 3 predicted proteins | sample S3v_20metaG_FD_183186 | JGI IMG/M metagenome (GOLD analysis project Ga0196962, IMG submission 183186) | Soil microbial communities from Anza Borrego desert, Southern California, United States - S3+v_20 | ecosystem: Environmental > Terrestrial > Soil > Desert | place: USA: California | collected... | reverse complement strand
CCGCCACGCCGAAGGCGTCGGGCTGCTCGAAAAGGCGCTCGAACACCACGCGCTCTGCGGCAACGTGCGCCTGCGCGCGCAAGTCCTGCGCCGCCTGCACTGGGCCGACCTGAGCCGCGGCCAGTATGAGTCGGCCGTCTCGCTCGCGCGCCGCGCGCAGAAAGATTTCCAGACCATCGGCGACCTCTTTGGCGAGGCGAAGACCCACATGGGCGTCGGGCAGGCGCGCATCGCGCAGGGGCTTTACGACGAAGGCATCAGCCACCTGCGGCGAACTCTGGAGAGTTTGAAGACGAACGGCGACGCGCACTGCGAGGCCGAGACGCTGTGGCTGCTCGGGCGCGCGCACGGCGAGGCGGGCCAGCTCGCCGAGGCCGAAGCGTTGCTCGCGCGGGCGCTGGAGATGATCCGCGCCATCGGCGACCGCGACGACGAGTTTCGCGTCCTCGTCGATCAGGCGCGCGTCCGGCTCGCGCGCGGCGACCACGCCGACGCGCTGGCGAAAGCGACGGCCGCCGCCGAGATCGCCGCCGAGCTGCGCTGCCGCGACGGCCTCGGCCTCGCCCTCGTCGAGCAGTCGCACGCGCGCCGCGAGACGGGCGACGCGGGCGGCGCCGCCGGGGCGGCCGGAGAGGCCGTCAGGCTGCTCGACGAGGCCGGCTCCGGCGAGCGCTGGCGGGGTTACTGGGCGCTCGCCCTCGCCCTCGAAGCCTCGGCCGGAGAGGCCGGGGCGGGCGCGGACGAAGCGTCACTCGAAGCCCTCGGGCGCTGCGTCGAATGCCTGAGCGAGATGCGCGCGCAGTTCGCCCCCGAAGACGAGGCGCGCCGCACCGAGATGTCCCGCGCCCGCTCCGCGCCCGCGCGCCTGCTCCACCGCCGGCTGCTGCGAGCCGGCCACGCCGAGCAGGCCCGACGCCTCCAGCTCCAGTGGGCGCTCGACGCCGACGCCGCGCCCCCCGCCGCCCCGCCGCGCATCTTCTGAGCCGCCCTTACCTAACCCTTACCAAACCCTCACCCGGCCTTTATGACTCGCGCGAGGCTCATGCCGTAGAGTGCCTGCCCAGCACGCGGCAGCCGTTAACGCCGTCCGGGTTCGCGCGGCGGCCGCCGACGCCTTGAAACAACCTTGAGAAGGCCGTCCTCGTCGCCGACGGCGGGCTGGCGCGCCTCTCCAACACGACCATCACGAACAACCACTGGGGCATCTACAACTCGCTGGCCGCGCCCGGCAGCGTCTACACCTTCGGCAACAACCGCCTCTTCGGCAACGCCGTCAACTCCGAGGGCAAGGCGAGCTTCTCCGTCCAGCCGTTCTAGCCGCGGGGCGGCCTTCAAAGTGGGGCAAGCCTGTGGGGGCAGAGCTTGTCCCTGCCCGCTCAAGACTCGTCAGGACTTCGACGCAAATTGGTAACGAGGCTCGCGCGGGCAGGGACAAGCCCTGCCCCCACACTCACCCCACAGTTTTCAACACGGAGGGCGCGGGGAAGAAGTAGGTCTTCCCCGCGCCCTCCGTCTCTTCCTTCGTGGACTCTGTGTCGGGATGTGGACTAAGGGCCGCGCGCTTAATCTTTCGGTGAGAGCGACCGTTCGGCCAGCCGCGTGAATTTGACGGCCGTCCGCCAGTTGACGGCGGCGGCGTAGCCGGCCTGCTCGGGGTCGCGCCCGAGGTCTCGCTGCGGGTCGGGCTCGAACGCCTCGGCCGCGACCACGAGGCTTCTGGCGCGCTGAACCCTCCGATACCAGAACAGCCCGTCCGCGTAGCTACGCCACGCGCCGCGCAGCGCGTAGAAAGTGGGACTGCGCGCCATCCACCCGAGCAGCGCCCCGGCGCGCGCGAGGGCTCCGGCAAACTCCGCGTCCAGCCTCTCCGGGCCGACCCGCGAGAGCGCGCCGTGCTCCTGATAGTCGGCGTAGGTTTGGGGAAGTTTGACGACGCCTTCGAGCGGCTTCAAAGCCTCGACCACGCGCGCGGCGATTGCCGCGTCGTTCTCTCGCGCCGCCCGCATCTCGGCCAAAGCGCGCGACGTTCCCGCGTCGCCCTCGCCCTTGTGAACCCTGACCGCGGCCTCGGCCCACGCGGCGTGCAGACGCGCCTTCGAGAGGAGCAGTTGCCTCATGGTTCCGCCCCGCAGCTCGCGGCACAGCGGCGTGAAGGTGTCCGGCCTTTCGCGCGCGCAGTCGGCCGCCCGCGCGCCCGCCTCGTCCCACGTCCGGCCCGCCTCTTCGTAGAGGAAGACGGCCGTGTCGAGGTCAGTCTTTAAATCGCTCTGGCCCAACTCGGCGACCGCGACGAACAGCCCCGGATAGAGCTTGCGCGTGAGGGAGCGGAACTCGGCCGCGTCCTCTCGCGCCGCGCCCAACCGCCGGAGCTTAGCGAGGATTCGCTCCGCCCTCCGGATGTCCCTCTCGCGCGGCGCGCGCGGCCCTTCCGTCCCCGCCGCGAGCGCCGGCACGCAGAGCCACAGAGCGCACAGTGCGGCGCGGGCCGCGGCCGCCGCCATCAGTTTGCAGGTCATCAGAAGATCACTCCCGAGGGCCGACCGACAAAGCCGCGCCGCCGAATCTCCGTGACGCGATGACGCCGCCGCAACCATTCGGCGAGGCGCGCGGGCTTCACAAGCCCTTCGGCCGGGGCGCGACTGAGACCAACAACTCGGCGTCCGCGCCCCGGGCGCCTGCCGGGGCCCTGACGACGAGGCGGAGCACGACTTCGAGGGCGTTGGCGGGCGACTCCAGCGTGCCGCCCATCGAGACCGGGGGGCCGTGCAGGAGCGCGACGGGCGAGGAGAGGGCGGGGGCGGCGGGCGGCGTGGCGGCGTGGCGCGCGTCGAAGGCCGGGGCGACGACCACGCGCGAGGCCGCACCCGGGAACACGAGCCTCCCCGCGCCGCCCACTCCGACGACCGACACGTCCGAGAAGGCCGCCCCGCCCACCTCGTACGAAGTCGTCAACGTGAACTCGACGTTGGAGCGTACCTGAACGGGGATGTCCAACTGTGTCTCGCCTTCATTCAGGCCGGACAACGAAAAGACCAGCGTGCGCGCCCCGACGCGCCCCGCGGAAACCCGCGCGTCACCCTTCAAGACCCGCGCGCCCGGCGCGGCCGACACGGCAACAAATCCGCTCACCTGCCCCGTCAACGTCATCGTCGCGCGCGTCCGCTGCGCGCGCGCGTCAGTCGGCGCCACAAGGAAGCAGACGGCGATCAGGCAGAGGTATGCGACCAGACGCATCATCAGATGTCTCCGGCGACGGGCTGCGAGCTATCCTTTCAGCTCCGAATAAACTACGAATCGCCTGCCCCTTCCCGCCACCCGTTCACGACGAAGCGCACCAGCTCCAAAACAACTCAGCTCAGAGTCAGGACATCGGGGTCTGATAAGCAAAGCGATGGTAATCGAGAACCTTATCGGACTCTGTGGCCGTGGCGCGGCATGGGGTGCGGGGCTACTTGATGCCGACGACCATCGAGTCGGGGCCGGCGAGGTGTTCGACGCGGGTCTCGCGGAAGCCGGCCTGCTTCATCCACGTCTGGCAGTCGGCGCCGGTGTAGTCGAAGCCGCCGGGCGTCTCGATGAGCATGTTGAGGCTCATCAGCAGCCCCGTGGTGTTCTCGCGCCGGTCGTCGTCGACGAGCGCTTCGTAGACGATGAGCGCGCCGCCTTCGGGGAGCGCGTCGTGGGCGCGCCGGAGGAGCATGCGCTTCTCGTCCATGTCCCAGTCGTGGAGGATGTGGCCCATGACGAGCACGTCGGCCGTGGGCAGAGGGTCTTTGAAGAAGTCGCCGGGGTGGAAGCTGAGCCGGTCGGAGAGGCCGTGGCGCCCGACGTACTTCTCGAAGACCGGGCGGACGCCGGGCAGGTCGAAGTTGCCGCCGGTCAGGTGCGCGTGCGCGAGGGCGACTTCGACGGGCAGGCCGCCCTGCGCGCCGCCGATGTCAACGAAGGTTCGGTAGCGACGCCACGGGAACTGTCGCGCGATGGCGCGGGCCGCGGCGAGGCTGAGGCCGGTCATGGCGCTCAGGAACGATTCGAGACGCGCCGGCTCGGCGTACAGGGCCTCGAAGAAGTTGCCGCCGCTGCGGGCCTCGTTCTGCGGCCGCCCCGTCCTCAGCGCCTCGGTCAGCGAGCCCCAGAAGGGGTAGAGCCGCGCGTTGGCCATCTCCAGCATGCCGCCGAGGTAGGAGGGTTTACCGCGGTCGAGGAAGGTGTCGGTCTCGGGCGTGTTGGCGTACAGCCCCGCGGCGTCGCGCTCCAGCATGCGGAGCGAGACGAGCGCGTCGAGGAAGTCGCGCGAGGCCCGCGGGTGGAGGCCGAGGCGTTCGCCGAGCGTCGCGGCGTCGAGCGGGCCGCGGGCCAGTTCGGTGAAGAGGCCGAGTTCGACGGCGCTCAGCAGGGTCTTCGAGGCCCAGAAGCCGAGGCCGAGTTGCATGATCTGTTCGGGGTTGACTGAAGAAATCATCAAGCGTCTCCTCTGCTCGCGCCGTGCTTCGTCGTCTTCATGACGCGCCTCCCCTGACTCACTCCGCCCCCATTCGCGTGCCTACCCTTAACGCGAATTCGGAAGTCGTTTCAGTTCACGCGCGCGGACTTTTGTCATCCGAACGCTAAGCGTCTCGGCCCGGCCGCGACGGCCGTTGCGGCCGACGTGTTGGATTTTGACCGGCCAAACATTTTCTTGACATTGAACCTGCCCGGCATTATTTTAGCCGCCGCGCAAATATGGACTTCCACTTCTGAAAAGACCCTGCTCCTCGCCTCACCTGAAGCCGCCGAGGTTTCCGACGAAGCCAATCCCCCAACCCCTGAGAACCCCGGAGACGGCCGAAGCGCTCGCCGCGGCGCTCCCGACGACTCGGCCCGAACGCCGACTCGGACGAAATTAACCCGACCGCCGAGCCACAAACCTCGCCCCAGACTCCGCCGACGCGGCGGCGTCGCGCGCGCGACGCCGCCGCGCGGCGTCGAATCGTTCGCGCGCCCAAGCGAGTGCAACCCGAAGGCAAAAACAGCGGCAGGGAGACCGCGGGGCAGGCCGCGGCGGGTCAGCGCGGGAGCGCCTCGCTGCCGGCCATCAACCTGCCGAAGGGCGGCGGGGCCATCCGCGGGCAGGGGGAGAAGTTCGGCTCGAACCCGGCGACCGGCTCCGGCTCGATGAGCGTCCCGCTGGCGACGAGCCCCGGCCGCTCCGGCTTCGGCCCGGAGCTTTCGCTCTCCTACGACTCCGGCTCGGGCAACGGGCCGTTCGGCTTCGGCTGGACGCTCTCGCTGCCCGCCATCACGCGCAAGACCGACAGGGGGCTGCCGCGCTACCGCGACGAGGACGAGTCTGACACCTTCATCCTCGCCGGCTCCGAGGATTTGGTTCCCGTGCTCGACGCCGCGGGCGGGCGCGTCTCGACGCCGCGCACCGTCCGCGGCGTCGCCTACCGCGTGCGCCCCTACCGGCCGCGGGTCGAAGGTCTGTTCGCGCGCGTCGAGCGCTGGACGCGCGACGACGACGGCGTCAGCCATTGGCGCCTGATCACGACCGACAACGTCACCACCCTCTTCGGCTTCGACGAGAACAGCCGCGTCCGCGACCCGCGCGACCCGCGCCGCGTCTACTCCTACCTCATCCACCTCACCTTCGACGACCGCGGCCACGCCGCGCACTACGTCTACGCGCCCGAAGACTCGCGCGGGGTGGCGACGGCCTCGGCCTGCGAGGCCAACCGTTCGGGGGCCGCGCGCGCGGCGCAGCGTTACCCGAAGTGGGTTCGCTACGGCAACGTCGCGCCGTACTTCCGCGACTGGGGCGCGGCCGGCCCCGCGCAGGCGCCGCCGGCCGACTGGCACTTCCAGATGGTCTTCGACTACGGCGACCACCGCGCGGAGTCGCCCGCGCCGGCGCCCGACCGCGACTGGCCCGTGCGGCCCGACCCGTTCTCCAGCTACCGCGCCGGCTTCGAGGTTCGCACCTACCGGCGCTGCGAGCGCGTGCTGCTCTTCCACCGGTTCGCGGGTCAGGCCGGCTTCGAACAGCCCGCGCTCGTGCGCTCGACCGACCTGCTCTACTCGGACGAAGTCGCGCCCGCCGACGAGCGCAACCCCGTCTACACCTTCCTCGCGTCCGTGACGCAGACCGGCTACCGCCGGCGCGGCGCAGAGGTCGTGCGCCGCTCGACGCCGCCGTTGGAGTTCTTCTACAGCCAGCCCGAAGTGAGCGCCGAGGTGCTGACGCTTGAGGACGCGGAGAGCCGTGCGGGTCTGCCCGAGGGGCTCGACGGGGCGCGCTTCCGCTGGCTCGACCTCGACGGCGAGGGGCTGCCCGGCATCCTCTCCGAGCACGACGGCGGCTGGGGCTACAAACGAAACCTCAGCCCCGTCAACGAGGTCACGCTCGCGGGCGGCGAACGCGCGGCGCGCGCCCGCTTCGGCCCGCTCGAACAGGTTCCGGCCCTCCCCGCCCCGGCCAGCCTCCGCGGCGGCCAGCAGCTCTTAGACCTCGAAGGCGGCGGCCGCCTCCAGCTCGTCAGCTTCGAGGCGCCCGCGCCCGGCTACTTCGCGCGCGCCGCGGGCGAGGGCTGGGAGCCTTTCCGCCCCTTCACGTCGCTGCCGCAGCTCGACTGGTCTGAGCCGAACCTGAAGTTCGTCGACCTGACGGGCGACGGCCGCGCCGACCTGCTCATCACCGAGGAGGGCGTCCACACCTTCTACCCCTCGCTCGGCGCGGAAGGCTTCGGCGCGGCCGAGCGCGTGCCCGTGCCGTGGGACGAGGAGCGCGGCCCGCGCGTCGTCTTCGCCGACGGCACGCAGAGCGTCACGCTCGCCGACATGACGGGCGACGGCCTGAGCGACATCGTGCGCGTGCGCGCCGGCGAGGTCTGCTACTGGCCCAACCTCGGCCACGGCCGCTTCGGCGCGAAGGTGTCGATGGACGACGCGCCGCGCTTCGCCGGCGGCGAGGGCTTCGAGCCGCGCCGCCTCCGCTTCGCCGACCTCGACGGCTCCGGCACGACCGACCTCCTCTACGTCGGCGAAGACGGCGTGATGGTCTGCTTCAACCGCTCGGGTAACTCGTGGGCCGCGCCCCGCCGCCTCGCCGTCTTCCCCGGCGCCGACGCCCTGAGCGACGTGCAGGTGACGGACTTGCTCGGCAACGGCACGGCCTGCCTCGTCTGGTCTTCGCCGCTGCCGGGCGAGTCGCACGCCGCGCTGCGCTACGTCGACCTGATGGGTTCGCGCAAGCCGCACCTGATGGTCGGCACGCGCAACAACCTCGGGGCCGAGACGCGCGTGCGCTTCGCGCCCTCGACGCGCTTCTACCTCGCCGACAAGCTGGCCGGCCGCCCGTGGGTGACGAAGCTGCCGCACGTCGTCCACGTCGTCGAGCGCGTCGAGACCTTCGACCGGGTCGGGCGCAGCCGCTTCGTCACGCGCTACCGCTACCACCACGGCTACTTCGACCCCGACGAGCGCGAGTTCCGCGGCTTCGGCATGGTCGAGCAGTGGGACACCGAGGAGCACCGCGCCGAGACCGCCTTCCCCGAAGGCGAAGACCTCAACTGGGACGCGGCCTCGTGGGTTCCGCCCGTGCTCACGCGCACGTGGTTCCATAACGGGGCCTTCGTCGAGGGCGAGGCCGTCTCGCGCCAGTACGAGCGCGAGTACTGGGTCGAGCCGGCGCTGCGCCCCGCCGACCGGGCCGCGGACCGCGCGGCGTTGCTGCTGCCCGACACCGTGCTCCCGCCCGGCCTCGGCGCGGACGAGGCGCGCGAGGCCGTGCGCGCGCTCAAGGGTCAGGCGCTACGCGTCGAGGTCTACGCCGAAGACGGCTCGCCGCGCGCCGCGCTCCCCTACACCGTCACCGAGCAGAACTTCACCGTCCGCCGCGTCCAGCAGAAGGGCGTCAACCGGCACGCCGTCTTCCACACGCACCAGCGCGAGGCCGTCTCCTTCCACTACGAGCGCGACCCCGGCGACCCGCGCGTCACGCACGACGTGACGCTGAGGGTGGACGCTTTCGGCAACGAGCTGAGCAAGGTGACGGTCGGCTACCCGCGGCGGCCCGGCCACCCCGCGCCTGAGCCCGAGCTGTCGGCCGCCTACCGTGCCATGCTCGCCCACGACCAGTCGCGCCTGCGCGTCTCGGCCACCGGGCGCACGATGACCGGGCCGGTTGCCGACCCGGCCGCCTTCCCCGACGCGCACCGCGCGCCGCAGCCGGCCGAGGCTGTCGTCGCCGAGTGGTACGGCGTCGCGCCGCTCGCGAACCGCCCCGGCATCACCAACCTCTTCAACTTCGCGGAGCTTGAAAGTCATTGGGACGCGCTCTGGGGCGGCGCGCAGGACACCCCTTACGAGGAGATTCCGAGCGCGGACGTGGACGGCTCCGGCGCGCTGCCGTCCACGCCGAGGCGGCGCGTCGTTGACCGCACGCGCACCCTCTACCGCCGCGACGACCTCTCGGCGCTGCTCGCGCTCGAAGAGTTGGAGCCGCGCGCGCTGCACGGCGAGTCCTACCAGCTCGCGCTCACGCCCGCGCACGTCGCGCGCCTCTTCGACGGCCTCGTGCCCGACGCGGCGCTGACCGAAGGCGGTTACGTGCAGCTCGCCGGCGTCGAAGGCTGGTGGATGCCTTCGGGGCGCGTCTTCTACTCGCCGGACGACGCCGCCGCGCCCGCCGAACTCGCCGAGGCCCGCGCGCACTTCTTCCTGCCGCGCCGCGCCGTGGACGCCTTCGGCGCGCGCACGCGCGTCAGTTACGACGCCTACGACCTCCTGCCGGCGACGCTCACCGATGCCGTCGGCAACGCGACGGCCGCCGTCAACGACTACCGCGTCCTGCAACCCTCCCGCGTCACCGACGCCAACGGCAACCGGGTCGAGGCCGCCTTTGACGCGCTGGGTCAGGTGGTCGGCAACGCCGTCATGGGCAAGGCCGCCGAGGGCCTCGGCGACACGCTCGCGGGCTTCGAGCCCGACCTCGACGAGGCGACGCTCGTCGCGCACTTCGACGACCCGCTCGCCGACCCGGCCTCGATCCTCGCCGGCGCGTCCGCCCGCACGCTCTACGACCTCTTCGCCTACCTGCGCACGCGCGGCGCGCTCGCCCCCGACCCGGCCGCCTACGGCGGCGACATCAAGGCTTGGGTGCGCGACGACGCCAACTTCGAGCGGGCGATGGGCATCATCACGCTCGCAGACCCTTCGGCCGAGCCCGACCCGTGCAGCTTCGACGCGCTTGAGTTCCGCTTCGCGCGGCCGATGGACGGCGTCGGCGACACCTCGACGCGCATCGGCGCGGTCGAGTTCGCGCGCCTGCTCCGCTTCATACGCCTCTGGCGCAAGCTCGGCTGGACGGTCGAGCAGACCGACGCGGCCGTCTGCGCGCTCTTCCCCGTGCCGCCCTTCCCGGCCGCGGCCGCCGCCGTAGACACCCTCGCCGAACTCGACGCCGGCTTCCGCAGGCTCCTGCCGCGCCTCGGCATCGTCCTGCGCGTCATGCGCGAGCTGAACCTCAACGCGAAGCGCGACCTCCTGCCGCTGCTCGCGCTCTGGTCGCCGCTCGGCACCTACGGCCAGTCCTCGCTCTACCGGCAGATGTTCCTCAGCCCGGCGATGCTTGAGCAGGACGCGGCCTTCGCCGACAACGGCTACGGCGAGTACCTGCGCGACGACACGCAGAAGCTCGTCGGGCACGCCGAAGCCCTGCGCGCCGCCTTCGGCCTGACCGGCGAGGAGTTCGCCCACATCCTCGCGGCGCTCGGCTTCGACGCCGACACCTCTTCGGTCGCCTACACGCACCCGCAGCCCACGCTCGGCGCGGCCGTCCTCGAAACCGCGCCCGGCCTCGCCTACGACGGCGCCGCCAACCGGTTGAGCTTCAAAGGCGCACTCACCGCCGCGACGCGCGACGCGCTCAAGGCGCTGCCCGGCGTCGGCGCGCAGTTTCAGGCCGCCGTTGACGCGCTCTACGCCGCCAATCAGGCGGCGCTCACGGGCCTCACGCTCGACAACCTGAGCGCCGTCTTCCGCCGCGGCTGGCTCGCGCGCAAGCTGAAGCTCAGCGTCCGCGAGCTGCTCCTGCTGACCAGCCTGACCGGCCTCGACCCGTTCGCCGCGCCCGACCCGACCGACCCGGCCGTCCTGCGTCTCGTCGAGCTGGTCGCGGCCCTCAAAGGTCGCTCGCTCAAATCTTCGGCCGCGCTCTACCTAATGTGGGATCAGGACCTGAGCGGCAAGTCCGCGCCCGACCCGGCGCAGGTGTTGGAGTTCGCGCGCACGCTGCGCGGCGACTTCGCCGGCATCGAAGACCAGTTCGCCGCCGTCGAAGACCCGGGCGGCGACCTCGCGCGCGCGCGCATGGCGCTCGTCTACGGCAGCGAGACGGCCGACGCCTTCTTCGCCCTGCTTGACGAGACCATCCTCCTCGACGTGCCCTACACGCACGCGCAGCCGGCGCTCGAAGCCGCCGTCACGGCCGCCGACGCGCGCCTCGGCTATGACGACTTCCGCCACCGCCTGACGCGCACCGGGCCGCTCGACGCGGCGACGCGCGACGCGCTCACGGGACTGGCCGGCGTCTCGGCCGACTTTCAGGCGGCGGTCGCCGCGCTCTTCGCGCTCGGCGAGGACGCGCGCGGCTCCTTCTTCACGCGCCACCCCGAGCTTGAGCCGCTCTACGCGGCTTACGTCACCTCGGCCGCGCCGCCCGAAGAGAGGCGCGCGGCGCTGCTCGCGGCCTTCCGGCCCGAACTCGCGCGCCGGCGCAAGCGGCAGCAGGCTTTGCAGCGGCTCAGCGCCGCGGCCA
>Ga0196962_10000871_pt1 | contig 10799 bp, 8 predicted proteins | sample S3v_20metaG_FD_183186 | JGI IMG/M metagenome (GOLD analysis project Ga0196962, IMG submission 183186) | Soil microbial communities from Anza Borrego desert, Southern California, United States - S3+v_20 | ecosystem: Environmental > Terrestrial > Soil > Desert | place: USA: California | collected... | reverse complement strand
TTTGCTGAGGTCAATACCTCAGCAAATCGCATTGAACAACGTAAACATTCTCATACCGGGTTTTGGCTGCGCCTGATATAGTGCAAAGCTGTAGAAAGAAATCGTCGAGAAGGGCTCGTAAAGCGTGGTCAGCACAACTACCGGCAGTCGCATGATGGACAGCACCGACAAAGAGATACTCAACCGGATCCAGCGCGAGGTCCCGCTGGAGCGGGAGCCTTTCGAGGCCATCGGGCGCGAGCTGGGGATCGCGGGCGACGAGATCATCCGGAGGATAGAGTCGCTCAAGAGGGGGCGGGTGATACGCCAGATCAGCGCCATCTTCGACACGCGCGTCCTCGGCTACGAGTCGAGCCTGGTCGCCGCCAGGATCCCGGCCCACAGGTTAAACGAGGGCGCCAAGGCCATAAACTCCCACCCCGGCGTCTCCCACAACTACGAGCGCAACAACGAGTTCAACCTCTGGTACACCGTCGCCGTCCCGCCCGACTCCCGCCTGGGGCTGGAGGGCACCGTGGACGTGCTGCACCACATAAGCGGCGCAGAGAAGACCCGCATCCTGCCCACCCTGAAGCTCTTCAAGATCGGGGTGACCCTGGATATGAATGCCGGCGCTACGGCGAAGAAGGAGGCCCCCCAATACGGCGAGTCAGACAGGGAGAGCGCCGACAGGAACATCTCCGAGGACGACAAGGCGGCCATCAGGGCCCTCCAGGAGGACGTCCCGCTTACGCCGCGTCCTTTCGACCTGTGGGGAAGGCAGGTAGGCCTCTCCCACGAGGAGCTCCTGGAGAGGGCCTACGACCTGCGCGACCGCAAGATCATGCGCCGCTTCTCTGCGGTTCTCTACCACCGCAAGGCCGGCTTCAGGGCCAACGCGATGGGGGTCTGGAGGGTGCCCGACGAGCGCATCGACGAGGTGGGCAACGCCTTCGCCCACTACCAGGCCGTCTCCCACTGCTACCAGCGGCCGACCTACGAAGACTGGCCGTACTCCGTCTTCTCCATGGTCCACGGCCGCAGCGTAGAAGAATGTGAGAACGTACTAACGGCGATGTCCGAGGAGACGGGACTCACGGACTACACCTCCCTCTACTCAACCCGCGAGTACAAGAAGACTCGGGTGCGCTACTTCACGCCGGAGATGGAGGCCTGGGAGCGCCTCTACGCCGGCATCCTGCGCTGAATCAGGTTTCAGGCATCAGGCTACAGGCTTCAGGTTTCGGGGGAGGACTCCTTCCTTGTTGAGCGCGGCGTTGCTCGTGGCGATCTTTGCGGCGTTGCTCGCCGGGATCGTCACCGGGCTTACGGGTTTCGGGCTGGCCCTGATCAGCACGCCCATACTTCTGTTCGTCTACGAGCCCCGTACGGTCATCGTGCTGACGACCATCTTCTCGATCGTCATAAACAGCGCCGTAGTGTGGGACTCCTGGCAGGAGGCGAGGCGCCGGCTCGCGCTTGCGCTCCTGATCCCCGCCCTCTTCGGCATCGTGGCCGGCGCCTGGGTGCTTGGCGTGATAAACCCCGACTACGTGCGCCTCGGGGTCGGTCTGATCGTCGTCTTCTCGGCCCTGCTCCTGGTAAGGGACATCCGTCTGCCCGGGGCCGGCACGCGGTGGGGGACCCTCGTCGCCGGTTCGGCCAGCGGGGCGCTCTCGACCTCGACCGGGCTCGCCGGCCCCCCCATAGTGTTGCTCCTGGCCTCGCGCGACCTCCCGAAGCACGAGTTCAGGGGGACGAGCGCGCTGTACTTCTTGCCCATGAGCGTCGTCGGACTCGCGGTCCTGGCATTCCGAGGCCTGGTTGAGTCCGCGGAAATCCCCCTGGGGCTCTTGCTCATCCCCGCCGCCATAGCCGGGAAGGCACTCGGCACGGCGCTCCTCAAGCATGTCTCCGAAGGGGCGTTCCGGGCACTAACTCTAGGGCTCGTTCTCCTGACCGGCACCCTCGGTGTCATCACCGCCACCCTGGCGCTGCTGTAGCCCGGTCGCGTCCTCCACGTGGCATAATCTCCCGGTTGGCCAGATGAGGAGGCGAAGGATGACGGTAAGGGTTGGGGTGCAGCTCCATCCGCAGCACGCCAGTTACGCGCAGATGCGCGACGCGTGGCTCAGGGCAGAGGAGATGGGCGCCGACACTATTTTCACCTGGGACCACTTCTACCCGCTCTACGGCGACCCCCAAGGCAAGCACTTCGAGTGCTGGACGTTCCTCGGGGCGATGGCCGAGGTCACGGAGAGGGTAGAGTTCGGGGCGCTCGTCACGTGCAATTCTTACCGCAATCCGAACCTGCTCGCCGACATGGCACGTACGGTCGACCACATCTCCGGCGGACGCCTCATACTCGGGATCGGCTCTGGCTGGTTCGAGAAGGACTACGACGAGTACGGCTACGAGTTCGGGACGGCGGGTGATAGGCTGCGGGACCTCGACGCCGCGATGCCCGTCATAGAGAACCGGCTCGGGAAGCTGAACCCGCCGCCCCTGCGCAAGATCCCTATCCTCATCGGCGGTGGAGGCGAGAAGGTCACCCTGCGCATCGTCGCCGAACACGCCAACATCTGGCACGGTTTCGGGGACCCGGAGCGGGCAGCCCGAAAGAGCGGCATCCTGGACGATTGGTGCGAGAAGGTAGGGCGCAACAAGGAAGAGATAGAGCGCTCCATCTCGGTCAGGCCGGAACTCCTCGGGGACGCCGGTCGCTACGTGGAGAACGGCATCACCCACCTCATAATGGGCTTCGGCGGCCCCGACTACGACCTGAGCCCCCTGAAGGACCTCATCGCCTGGCGCGACGACCACAGGGAGCGCAACGGAGAGACCCTCGCGGGCTGATCGGCCCGAGATCGGCCGCCGAACCCTCCGGAGCCAGACTAATCGGAGCTTATCGCCCCATTTAGATCGGCGATGAGGTCCTCTTGGTCCTCGATGCCGACAGAGAGGCGCATGAGGCCGTCTGTAACCCCCCTCGCCTCGCGTTGTTCGCGCGGGATTGCGGCGTGGGTCATGGTGGCAGGATGGGTGATCAGGGACTCCACCCCGCCCAGACTCTCGGCAAAATGGAAGACTCGTGTCTTCTGCACCGCCGCGTAGGCGGCCTCCGCGCCGCCTTTGAGGGTGAACGAGACCATCCCCGAAAACCCCCTCATCTGCCTTTTCGCCAGCTCGTGCTGGGGATGGTCGGGCAGGCCGGGATAGTACACCTCGTCGACCTCGGGATGGTCCTGCAAGAACCGCGCCACCGCCAGTGCGTTCTCCTCGTGCTGGCGCATTCGGACGGCGAGGGTCTTGAGGCCGCGGAGTACGATCCAGGAGTCGAACGCGCCGGGTACGGCGCCGGCGGCGTTCTGGTAGAACTTGATCCCCTCCCAGAACTCCTCGTTGGAGGTCGCGACGGCCCCGCCCACCACGTCCGAGTGGCCGCCCATGTACTTGGTCGTCGAGTGGACGACGATGTCAGCCCCGAGTACCAACGGGTTCTGGAAGTAAGGCGAGGCGAAGGTGTTGTCCACGGCGACGAAGGCGCCCCGCTCGTGCGCCATCTCCGAGAGCTTCGCTATGTCGGAGAGGGTGAGCATCGGGTTGGTAGGGGTCTCGATCCAGAGCAGTTTCGTCTCTGGCCTCAGCGCCTCCTCGACCGAGGCGGCGTCCGTGGTATCCGCGTAGGTGATCTCGAGCCCGCCGGAGCGCGGGAGGACCTTGTCGAAGAGGCGATAGGTGCCGCCGTAGAGGTCGTCCCCGGCGACGACGTGGTCCCCCGGCGAGAGGAGGCTCATCACCGCGGTCGTCGCGGCGAGCCCGGAGGCGAAGGCGACGCCGTAGTCGGCCCCTTCGAGCGCCGCCACGCACTCTTCCAGGGCTGTGCGAGTCGGGTTGCCCGTCCTGCTGTATTCGTAGCCCTTGTGCTGGCCCGGCGCCTCCTGAGTGTAGGTGGAGGTCTGGTAGATGGGGACTATCGTCGCCCCCGTCGCCGGGTCGGGGTCCTGCCCAGCGTGTATGGCGCGCGTGGAGAACCCGCTGCCCTCGAACTTCATGTTCCCTCCTCGAAGATGCGGTAGGACCTTTCGAGGTCCTCCTGCGTAGCGTCCGAGTTGGCGAGCACCCATTCGTCGTCGAAGACCTTGGAGACGTAGTTGCGCCCGGTGTCCGGCAGCAGAACGACGACCACGGCGCCCTCGGGCACTCCCTTCGCCGCGCGGACCGCCCCAACGGCGGCCATCCCACACGAACCCCCGACGAAGAGGCCCTCTTCTGACATCAGGCGGCGGGTCATGAGAAACGATTCGCGGTCGTCTACCTGGATCACCTCGTCCACCACGGTCGGGTCGTGGTTACCGGGGTAGAAGTCCTCTCCGACGCCCTCGACGGCGTACTGGTGTACGTTGTCGGGGTCGGAGAAGATAGATCCTTCGGGGTCGACGCCGACGACCCTGACCTGGGGGCTCTGCTCCTTGAGATATCGGCCAGCTCCCGTGATGGTTCCGCAGGTGCCCATCCCGGCGACGAAATGTGTTACACGTCCTTCCGTCTGGCGCCAGATCTCGGGTCCCGTCGTCTCGTAGTGGGAGAGAGGATTGGCCGGGTTCTCGTACTGGGCAGGCTTGAAGCCGCCGGGGGTCTCCTCCGCCAGCCTCTCGGCGACGGCGTAGTAACTCTCGGGATCATCGGGCGGAGCAGTCGGCGTGACGACCACCTCGGCGCCCATAGCCTTCAGCAGGTCCTGTTTCTCTTTGCTCACCTTATCCGGCATCACGCAGATGCACCTGTAGCCTTTGACCGCTGCGGCCATGGCCAGGCCGGCTCCCGTGTTCCCGCTCGTCGGCTCGACGACGGTCCCGCCGGGCCCGAGTAGCCCCTCCTTCTCGGCGATCTCGAGCATCCTGACAGCAGGCCTGTCCTTTACCGAGCCGGCGGGATTCAGGTATTCGAGCTTCGCGAGGAGGGTGGCCTCAATGCCCTCGTCGCGCTCGATCTTGCCCAGGCGGATCAAGGGCGTGTTCCCGAGGACCTCGAGCACGTTCTCGAAATAGTCCATACGAATTAGTCAACACCTTGACTATCAGGATTAGGGCAGACCACAGGGAAATAACGTTGTGAAGCTATCAATTGTCACCCTTCTCTCCAGATACGTTGACAACCTGCGTAAGGATAGACGAGCGGGGAGATCAGCCGCAAGGCAAACGAAGCGCCCACCGCGGCGAGCCAACGGCATTCCTAAACGAGTGCGATTTTATGGCTCCAGGCGGAGGATAAGCGTTGTACTGCTCGCTCTCGGTCTAGGACCGAGGCAGAGTAGAAAAGGAGCAAGAATACTCACGCCTTTGCCCCTCCATATTAACGCCCAGATAACGCCCCCCAGATATGCTGCAAGAGATGTGAACACAGGAGGAGATTGCCTGGTCCTTGGCCACCGCTATAGAAAGGAGCAGAGGGGATGACGAAAAGCAAAGGGGCGCACCTGCAGGCATCGCTTGTGATGCTGGTCTTGTTGGTGCTGGTAGTCGTTGTGCCCAGCTCGGTAGCAGTGCAGGAGGAGGAGCCAAACGCCCTCGTCCCGAGCGACCCGGTGCCTGTGCCCGAGCGGGTCTCGAATAGCGAGGTGGTACCGGGTCGGCTGATCGTGAAGTACGAGGAGGACACCACATCTGTGGAAGAAGCCGCCATACGGCGCCGTGAGAGTCTAAAGAAGGAGGCAGAGCTCGGCCTGATAAACGTCGAGGTAGTCGAGGTTGAGAAGCGGTCTACTGAAGTGGCGCTGCGCGACCTCAACCGCCGTCCCAACGTCGACTACGCTGAGTACGATTACATCTACCAGCCCTCCGGCTACACCGACGAGCCTCGCTTCGGCGAGCTCTGGGGACTTGACCAACCATCCGACCGGATAGGCCGGACAGACATCGACATCAACGGCAGAGAGGCTTCTACCATAACCCAGGGCGACCCCGACCTGGTTGTCGCCGTCATAGACACTGGAGTGGACTTCACCCACCCTGATCTGGCAGCCAGGGCGTGGAAGAACCCTGGCGAGTCGGGAGGAGGCAAGGAGACCAACGGCCTAGACGACGATGGCAACGGCTACGTGGATGACGTCAACGGCTGGGACTTCTGCCGCAACGACAAGACGGTCGCCCACGATCCGGTCGTGAACCCCCAAGCACCCACCTACGGCCACGGTACCCACGTTGCGGGCACCATCGCCGCCTCGCTCAACGGCCAGGGCACCGTCGGCGTGGCACCGAACGTCCAGATCATGGCCCTCAAAGTGTGTGGCTACGCCTCGGACTTCACCCAGGCCCTCGAGTACGCCAAGAGCAAGGGCGTTAAGATCTCCAACTACTCCTGGTGGGGTGGCAATTACTCCCAGGCGACCAAAGACGCCATAGAGGCCTCCGAGCAGCTCTTCGTAGCTCCGGCCGGTAACGCCGACCGCAACAACGACACCACCCCGACCTATCCTGCCTCCTACGATAGCCCCAACATACTCTCAGTTGCCATGCTAAACAGTTACGGCAACCGTGTGTGGAGTAACTACGGGCCTGCGTCGGTCGACATCTCGGCGCCCGGTTACAACATCTTGAGCTCCTTTCCGGAGATCCCGGCTACACCAGCGGCCATCCTGACGACCGTCGAATCGCCGGACGTCGAATCGCCGGACGGTAAAGTGGTTACCACCGGCTTTGGCGCCGACGCGATCGGCGACACGGCGAAACGGGCATCGTTCTTTACAAACGCATTCGCGGCAGTTGATCGCGGTAGCCAGCAGGTCGTGCTCGTGGACGACGACCTCAGCGGTAACAGCAGTTTGCCGGACGTCGGTGGGAGCCTCTCCGCCGCCATCCAGTCCGCGACGGGCAGCGCCCCCGAGGTGATAACCGTCCCCGAGCTCTCCGACGGTCCGAACCTCTCCCGGCTCTCGGGCAAGACCGTGGTGTGGGCCACCGGCTGGGCCTCTTATTCGACTTCTAGCCCTTGCTTCGGCTGCTCGGAAACGCGTACGAACCTGAGCACCACCGATCAACAGACCCTGATCGACTTCCTGAACGGCGGAGGCAAACTCATTCTCACGGGACAGGACATACTGACGGGGATGAACAGCACGAACTTCGCGAGAGATGTCCTCAAGCTGAGCGTGCAGACCAACAATCTCCAGGATAAGAAGATCTTCGATGGCTCTTCGGGCACGGCGTTCGCCGGGGAATCGTACAACCTGAACTATGAGCCGTTTAGCTCCACCTCTCGCTCTAGTCGCCACGACGTGCTGGTCCCGTTTACGAACTCCACGGCGGTGGCCCAGGGCACCTACCCCGGCATTCCCCAGGGATGGCGGTACGCGAGTGGTACCTCAATGGCTGCCGCGCACACCACGGGCGCAGCGGCGCTGGTAGCCTCGAAGTACCCCAGCTCGCTCTCTGATCCTGCGGGACTCAAGAAGATGATCATGGATACCGGGAAACCGCTGTCCACAACCCAGGGCTTGACCGTGACCGGTGACATGGTTGATGCGGAGGCGGCGCTCCTCGGTATGATAAACGTATCCCCAGCGAGAAACGAAAAGGGCGTGGCGGGCAGCACCGACGTCACGGCGACGTTCTACAGCGAAATGGACCCAACCACGCTGACCGCCTCCACCTTCACGCTGACAAAGCAGGGCTCCACGACGCCGGTGGATGCGACCTTAACCTACGATGCGCAAACCAAGACCGCTACGCTAGACCCTAAGGCGAATCTGGAGACGAACAACACTGCCTACACCGCAACTATCGCGGGCGGGCTTAACGGAGTCAAGGACGCTTCCGGCAACCCGCTCCCGGCTAACGAGGTTTGGACATTCTTTACCGCAGACACCGCGGCGCCCAGGGTACGCACCGTGACACCCACCGGAACGCACGCGGCGCGTGGCACCAACGCCATAGCCACCTTCTCAGAAAGGATGGACCCCACCACCATAAACACTTCGACCTTCAAGCTCTTCAAGTGCTCCTCTACCACCTCAACTGATTGCGCCACCCGGATCACCGACGTCGCGATCACCCTGAGCACCGACGGGCTGAGTGCGACCCTAAACCCCTTCGGGTCTTCGACCACCCGGCTGGCCAAGAACACCAAGTACAAGGCGGTGGTGACCACCGGGGTGACCGACGAGGCGGGTAACCATCTGGACCAGAACGCTACCACCTCGGGCAACCAAAACAAGGTGTGGTACTTCACCACTGGACTTACGTAGAGGGCTGCTCGAAGCAGAGCAACGGATTGGAGTCGCGAAAGGGCTGGGGACCAATTCCTCAGCCCCTCTTCTTGCTCCTATCTACCCGCGTGCCTGGAGTAGGCGTTCTGCAAAACCCATCTACGGGATCGTGCATACCCTCTGTTATGGATGAGACCTTACAGGCTGCCGAAGAGTCCAGATGGTTCCTTCTGGATAATCGATACATCCTCTTTGGTGATGGACGGGTTATGAATTGGATTACCATTTACGCTCTCTTCGCTCCCCATAAGTACTTGACTCCGGAGATTCAGGAACAACTCGACTGGATCACCCCAGCGAAACGCCAGGAGTTCTACCGGAGGATGAATCTGAAGGTCAAGGTCAATCCAGATGATGAACCGATACCGAAGATCAGTGGTGTGCCTGTTAGCCGGAACGAAAGTATTAATGATAGTTCATGCCGGTTGATAACCATCACCCGCCTCCGAAAGCCTTCGCGTATAATCCCCGCCCATGGAGGAGAGTCTCTGGAAGCAAGAACGCGTCCCCGGCGAGGTGGAACTCGCGATCTGGCGCGCCGGGGAAGGACCCGACCCCGTGGTCTGCCTGCACGGCATCACGGCCCAGCACAGGGCCTTTAACGCCGCGGCGCGCTACCTCGGCCCTTCACGCGGCATCGTCGGCGTGGACCTGCGGGGCCGCGGAGACTCGGACAAACCCGAGTCTGGATACAGCCTCGAAGCGCACGCGGCCGACGTGGTCCGCGTCCTCGACCATCTGGGTCTTCAAAGTGCCGTGCTGGCAGGACACTCCATGGGCGGCTTCGTCGCCCTCAAGACGGCCCTCACATTCTCCGAGCGCGTTCGCGCCCTCATCCTGCTCGACGGCGGCTGGCCCCGCGGCGAGAGCACGCCGGAAGAGTCGACCGAAGAACAAGAACAGGAGGCCGCCGCGCTGGAGGAAGGCCTCGCGCGGGCCTTCGAGCGCCTGGACATGACCTTCGAAAGCCCGGAAGCCTACCTCGATTTCTGGTTCCCCGGCCAGAACCTCACGATGGATGACCTGCCCCAGGACCTCGCAGATTACTATCTCTACGATCTCGGGGAGGTCGAGGGCGGCTACAACCCCAAAGCCTCCCGTGCGGCGGCGGAAGAGGACTCGCCTTCCGTGTCCTCCACCAGCCCGACAGCTGAAGAGATGCTGAGTGTGAATTGTCCTGTCGCGCTGGTCAGGGCCACGCAGGGCTTCTTCCCCGGCAGCGACCCGCTCATCTCGGACGAGACACGCGACGTGATGGCAGTACCGCTCGACATCCGCATGGAGATAGTGTTGGAAGGCGCGAACCATTACACGATGCTATGGCCTGAATACACGAAGATCTGGGCACCCAGGGTCTTAGATCCACCCTTCTGGGAGCGCTGAGAGCAGGAGACTCTATTCCGGGTCGGGGGTAAGCGGCCCGTGTTCGAGCGCCCAGCTGGCGATCTGGGCCCGCGAGCGGAGTCTCAGCTTGCCGAGGATTCTGCCGACGTGGTTGCCCGCCGTGCGCTCGGAGATCCCGAGGTGGACCGAGATCTGGCGGTTGGTGAGACCCCGCGCGACGAGGATCGTAACCTCCCGCTCTCGGGCGGTGAGCTCGCCGGTTGGCCGCTCTCGGGAGATGGGAGCCGTGGGCGGTGGGGCTTCTTCCTTCGACAGGGCGAACTCTGCGGCAAGATCCAACGACATCGCCCGCCCCTCGGCCGCTGCTTGTTCCCACGCTGTCTCCCCCAGCTGGAAACGGGCGGCAGCCAGGTAGGGTTCGTGGAAGGCCCGCTCGCCGGGGGGCAAAGCGATGCCGGTATTTTGGCGCGCCGTCTCTGCGGCCCCCCACAGAATCGCCGCCCGGCTATCCTCCTCCGTTGCTCCCGCCAGGCTGGCCATCCCTTCAAATGCGTTGATAACGGTCGCCGTCCTTCCTGCGTCGTGGCTCATCGACAGGGCTTCCAGGAAGGATGCCGCCGCGCGCTCGCGGTCGCCCTGGCCCAGTGTCGCAAGTCCCAGGTTGACGAGGATTTCGGGGACGAACTCCGCGTTAGTGAGTTCGCGTGCGATCTCCAGGGACTCTTCACTCAACAGCGCCGCACGCTGGTGGTCGCCCTGCAGCAGGGTAGCGTACCCCAGGTTGCACAGGGTCGTCCCGACGTGGTAGGCGTCCCCAACTTCTCGGGCCAACGCCAGGCTTTCCTCCCACAGCGCGATGCCCTTCGCGTAGTCTGTTTCTTCGTTAAGCGCCAGGATTCCCAGCAGGTTGAACACGAAGAACCTCTTGCGGGTCGTGGCGGCGCCAGTTTCCTCCAGCTCCCGGAGTACCGACAGGTTCTCCTCGAGCAGTGCGCCAGCCCGCTCGTTGTCCCCCCGCGTTACGGCCAGTGTGCCCAGGCTGTTCAGGGCGGTCGCAATGTTTTCCTTGTCTTCCAGCTCTCGGGACAGTTCGAGCATCTCCGCGTACGCCGCATCAGCCCGATCGAGATCACCCTGGTATTGTAGATGCCACCCCAGGCCTTCGAGCGCTCTTACCCGTGCCGCCGCCGCTCCTGGGCCGCCCGCACGT
>Ga0196962_10000870_pt1 | contig 10806 bp, 11 predicted proteins | sample S3v_20metaG_FD_183186 | JGI IMG/M metagenome (GOLD analysis project Ga0196962, IMG submission 183186) | Soil microbial communities from Anza Borrego desert, Southern California, United States - S3+v_20 | ecosystem: Environmental > Terrestrial > Soil > Desert | place: USA: California | collected... | reverse complement strand
GCGCTGCCGCCGCCCAGGCCGGCCGCCACCGGCACCCGCTTCGCGATCTCGATCCGCAGCGGCGGGTTCGACCAGCCGCGCTCGCGCAGCGCCGCCAGCGCCCGCGCGGCCAGGTTCTCCCCCTCGACCCCGGGGCAGATCACCTCGTCTGCGGCCTCCGCCTCGGTCACCTCGATCAGGTCGGCCAGCCCCAACGGCTCGAACAGCGAGCAAAGCTCGTGCAGCCCGTCGGGACGAGGTTGCCCGAGGTAGAGACAGAGGTTGAGCTTCGCCGGGGCGTGGAGCAGCATCAGCCGCGCAGCTTCGCGGACAGGGCGGCGAACTGCTCCGGCGCCAGCGCCTCGGCTCGGGCGTCCTCCGGGAGACCGAGCTCGGCGAGGGCGGCGCGGGCCGGGGCGAGCGAGCCGGCCTCGCCGTGCTCGAGCGAGCGGGGGAGCGACTTGCGGCGGTGGGCGAAGGCGGCGCGGACGAGGTCCCGGACAGCGGGGTCGGCGGCGGGGCCGGTGCGACGCAGGCGCAGGATCGCCGAGTCGACCCGCGGCCGCGGGCGGAACACGGCGGGGTCGACCTTGCGGGCCAGCTCCACCTCGCAGGCGAGCTGGAGGAGCACGCTCGGCGAGCCGTAGGTCCGGTTGCCGGGATCGGCTCGCAGCCGGTCGGCGATCTCCCGCTGCACCATCACCGTCCACCTCGCCAGGGAGGGCAGCTGCTCGACCGTGCGCAGGATCAGCGGCGTCGCCACCGCGTAGGGAAGGTTGGCGACCATCGCGCTCGGCGGCGGGCCGAACGCCGCGAGGTCGAGGTCCATCGCGTCCCCCCAGTGCAACTCGACGTTGGGGAGGCCGGCAACCCGCTCCAGCGCCTCCTCGAGCCCGCGGTCGATCTCGACCGTGTGCACATGGGCGGCGACCGCGGCCAGGCGCTCGGTCAGCACGCCTTCCCCCGCGCCGACCTCCAGCACCACGTCGTCCGCGGAGAGCTCCGCGTCGCGCACGATCGCGTCGAGCAGGTTGGGATCGGCGAGGAAGTTCTGTCCGAGCCGGACCACGGTCGCCGCTACCAGCCGAACAGCTCGCGGGCGTTGGCCTCGACCGTGCGCTCGAGCTCCTCGTAAGCGACGCCGCGCAGCCCCGCTACGAAACGGGCGGTCTCGACCACGTTGGCCGGCTCGTTGCGCTCGCCGCGCTTCGCCTGGGGAGTCAGATAGGGCGCGTCGGTCTCGACCAGGAGCAGGTGGTCGGGCACCTGCTCCGCCGCCTCGCGCAGCGCATCGGCCTTGGGGTAGGTGACGTTGCCGGCGAACGAGCAGTACCAGCCGCGCTCGGCGGCGTCGTCGACACGCTGGGGCGCGGCGAAGCAGTGCAGGATCACCGGCACCCCGCCGGCGCGCGCGTCGAGGGTGGCGAAGATCTCGTCGATCGCCTCGCTGCTGCCGTCCGGATCGCGGGCGTGGATCACGAGCGGCAGGTCGAGCTCGCGGGCGATCTCGACCTGGGCGGCGAAGGCGCGGCGTTGGTCGTCCGGATCGGCGTAGTCGCGGAAGAAGTCGAGGCCGGTCTCGCCGATTGCCCGCACCCCCTCGTGAGCGCCGAGCCGGGCGATTTCGGCCACCGCGCCGTCGCCGAACCCGGCCGACTCGTGCGGGTGCCGCCCGACCGCGGCGAAGACCACGCCGTGGCGCTCGGCGGCGTCGAGGGCGGCCGCATTGCTCTTCGCGTCCATGCCGACCGTGAGCATCCGCTCAACCCCCGCCTCGTGAGCCGCCGCGACCACGAAGGAGTCGGACCCGTCGCAGAGGGAGAGGTGCGTGTGGGAGTCGATCATCGGCGCTCCCAGCCTATTTGGCGTCGCTTATGGGCAGGCGAAATCCGGATGGCGTCCGCAGGGCCGGGATCGCCAGGGCGGGCCGAGCGGGACGAGCCGAGGGATGACCCCGGCCCCTCGAGGCTCTGCAGCCGCCCCGATCGCGCCTGCCGCAACCCAGGCGACTTCTAAAAACTGAATAGCCTCCCCCGCGATGGCAGACCACGCCGACTACTACCGCGAGATCTACATGCGCGGCCTGATGGGCGAGCTGCCGACGATCCCGGTCGCGGCCGCGGAGCTCGAGCGGGCGGCGATCGAGGCGATGGAGCCGCGGGCCGCCTGCTACGTCGGCGCCGGGGCCGGCAGCGAGGACACGATCCGCGCCAACGCCGAGGCCTTCCGCCGCCACCGGATCGTGCCGCGGATGCTGCGCGACGTCGCCGCGCGCGACCTCTCGACCACGGTGCTCGGGACTGCGATGCCGGCGCCGCTGCTGTTGGCGCCGATCGGGGTGCAGCGAGTGGTCCACGAGGAGGGGGAACTGGCGACCGCACGCGCCGCCGCCGCACTCGGGGTGCCGCTGATCGCGAGCACCGCCTCCCACTTCCCGCTCGAGGAGATCGCGGAGGCAAGCGGCGAGGCGCCGCGCTGGTTCCAGCTCTACTGGGCCAACGACCCGGGGCTGGTCCGCAGCTTCGTCGAGCGGGCCGAGCGGGCCGGCTACGGCGCGATCGTCGTCACCGTCGACACCTTCGTCCCCGGCTGGAAGCCGCGCGACCTGCAGCAGGCCTGGCTGCCGTTCCTCGAAGGCAAGGGCGTCGGCAACTACTTTCAGGACCCCGTCTTCCGCGAAGCCCTGGAGCAGACGCCGGAGGACGACCAGGGCGCGGCCACCGGCCACTTCCTCGGCGTCCAGGCGAACCCCTCGCTGACCTGGGACGACCTCGCGACGCTGCGGGAGATGACCTCGCTGCCGATCGTCGTCAAGGGCATCCAGCACGTCGACGACGCCCGCAAGGCGATGCGGCGCGGCCTCGACGGCATCGTCGTCTCCAACCACGGCGGGCGCCAGGTCGACGGGGCGATCGCCTCGCTCGACGCCCTCGGCCCGATCGCCGAAGCGGTCGGCGGCGACATCGCCATCCTCTTCGACAGCGGCGTCCGCAGCGGCGCCGACGTCCTCAAGGCGCTGGCGCTCGGCGCCGACGCCGTCTGCCTCGGTCGCCCCTACGTCTGGGGCCTGGCGCTCGGCGGCCAGGAGGGAGTGGAAGCCGTCCTCAAGATGGTCCTCGCCGAGCTCGACCTGACGATGGCGCTCTGCGGGCTGACCCGGCCTGGAGAGATCGGGCCCGGCCTGCTCGCCGCGCACTGAGCAGATCGCCCCGAGTTAGTCCCGCATAGCGGGAACAAGTCGGGGCAACTCGCCCTTCAATCGATCTTTGGGAAGAGCGGCGACACGCGCTCGACCTTCTGCCCGCCCGGGCGCGAACCCAGTTCGGCGAGGCCGCGCCCCTCTTCGCGCAGCGCCGCGAGCAGCGTCTCGCTGGTCGCCGGCAAGTAAGGGACGAGCAGCAACGTCGTCACCCGCAGCCCCTCGACCAGGTTGTAGAGGACCTCGTCGAGGCGCGCGGGGTCGGCCTCGTCCTTGGCCAGCTCCCATGGCCGCGTTTCCTCGACGAAGCGGTTGAGACGGCGCACCAGGACCCAGGCCACCTCAAGCGCCTGGGTCAGCTCGGCCCGGTCGAGCAGCTCGGAGAAGCGCTCGACCACGCCTTCGAAGTCCTCGGACAGGGTGGCGTCGACGGCCCCGAGCGGCACGGTGCCGTCGCGGTAGCGCTCGACCATCGCCAGCACCCGGCTCGCCAGGTTGCCGTAGTCGTTGGCGAGCTCGGTCTCGTAGCGCGCCTCGAAGCCGGCGGTGGAGATCGAGCCGTCGCCGCCGAAGCTGACCTCGCGGAAGAGGTAGAAGCGCAGCGCGTCGGCGCCGAAGCGCTCGATCACCGCGAACGGGTCGAGCACGTTGCCGAGCGACTTCGACATCTTTTTCTCGCCCATCAGGAGGAAGCCGTGGATCGCCATCCGCCGCGGCGGCTCGAGGCCGGCGGCCCAACAGAGCGCCGGCCAGATCACCGCGTGGAACTTGAGGATGTCCTTGGCCATCACGTGCAGGCTGGCCGGCCAGTAGCGCTCGCTCAAATCCTCCCCCTCGCGGGCGAAGCCGAGCGCGGTGTAGTAGTTGAGCAGCGCGTCGAACCAGACGTACATCCGCTGCTCGGGGTCCCAGGGCAGCGGCATCCCCCACTTCAGCTTCGGCCGCGAGAGCGAGACGTCTTCGAGGCCCTGCTCGATGAACGAGACCGCCTCGTTGCGGCGGAAGTCCGGCACGACGAAGTCCGGCTGCCCCTCGTAGAGCTCTTCCAGCCGCTCCTGGAAGGCGGAGAGGCGGAAGAACCAGTTCTCCTCGCGTTCCTTCTCGAGCGGGATCTCGTGGATCGGGCAGGTGTTGCCCGGCCCCAGCTCGCGCTCGGTTTTGAAGTCGGCGCAGCGCGGGCAGTACCAGCCCTCGTAGGTCCCCTTGCTGACCCAGCCGTTGTCGTAGACCCGCTGCATGATCGTCGCCACCTGCTCGGCGTGGCGCGGGTCGGAGGTGCGGATGAAGAAGTCGTTGGTCGCGTCGATGATCGGCATCAGCGCTTCGAACTTGGCCGCGTTGCGATCCGCCAGCTCCTGCGGCGAGATCCCCTCCCGCTCCGCCGCGTTCGCGACCGGCTCCCCGTGCTCGTCGGTGCCAGTGAGGAAGAACACGTCCTCCCCCCGCTGCCGCATGTGCCGCGCCAGCACGTCCGCCGCCATCGTCGAGTACGCGTGCCCGAGGTGCGGCTCCGCGTTGACGTAGTAGATCGGGGTGGTGACGTAGTAGGCCATCGTTGTTCTTGGCTACTTTCGCGCCTCGCGCCCGGTCAGCGCTTTGTAGAGATCGTTGGCGCGGGTCCCGGTTAGCGCCGCGACGACGCTGGCGGCGGCCCGGGGGCGGGCGCCGGACTGGACCAGGTGGCGGAGGGCGTCGACGGCGAAGCCGACGTCTTTGTCGTGCTCCGCGGAGGCGGCGGGGCCGATCACGAGCACGATCTCGCCTTTGACCTCGCCGCGGAAGCGGCGGGCGAGCTCGCCGAGGGTGCCGCGCGCGACCTCCTCGTGCATCTTCGAGAGCTCGCGGCAGACGGCGGCGGGCCGGTCGGAGGCGATCGAGGCGAGGGCCGCCAGCGACTCTCCCACCCGGCGCGGCGACTCGAAGGCGACGACGGTCTCGCTCGAGCGCAGGACCCGCTCCATCTCGCCCGCCCGGCGCGGCAGGAAGCCCTCGAAGCGCCAGCGGTCGGTCGGCAAGCCGGAGGCGACCAAGGCGACCGGGACCACCGACGGCCCAGGCAGCACCGTCACCTCGAGGCTGCGCTCGATGCAGCGGCGGATCAGCTTGTAGCCGGGGTCGGAGATCGCCGGCATGCCAGCGTCGGAGACGAGCACGACGGTGTCGCCGCGCTCGATCCGCTGCGCCAGCTCGGTCGCCCGCGCGGTTTCGTTGCCCTCGTGGTTGGAGACCAGCCGCGGCGCCGGGCGGATGCCGAGCTTGTCGAGCAGCGAGCCGGTCCGGCGCGTGTCCTCGCAGGCGATGTAGTCGGCGCTGACCAGGGCCTCGCGCATCCGCGGCGTGACGTCGTCGAGGTTGCCGATCGGCGTCGGGCAGACGACCAGGCGACCGGGCATCAGCCCTCCCCCCGTGCGAGCTCGGTCCGGGCCAGCGCGGCGGCCCCGATCACGCCGGCGTCGTTGCCCAGGGTCGCGGCGAGGATCGGCGTCTCGTTCATCGGCGTCAGCGCCCGTTCGCGCAGCTCACGGCGAGCCGGATCCAGCAGCAGGTCGCCCGCTGCGATCACCCCGCCGCCGACCACGATCGCGTCGGGCTGGAAGATGTTGGCGAAGCTCGAGCAGGCGACCCCGAGGCGGCCGCCGATCAACTCGAAGACGCCCGTCGCGGTCTCGTCGCCGGCCAGCGCGGCCTCGGTCACGACCCTGCCGTCGATCGTCTCTCCCGCGGCCAGCGCCCGACCCAGGGCCGAGCCGGGGGCGCTTTCCGCCGCGGCACGACCCTCGCGGCCGAGCGCCGTGCCCGAAGCGAGCGCCTCGACGCAGCCGTGGTTGGGGCAGTTGCCCTGACACGGGGGGCCGTCGGCCTGGATCACCGTGTGCCCCAGCTCCGCGCCCGCCCCGGTCGCGCCCCGGTAGAGCTCGCCGCCCAGGATCAGCCCGCCGCCGATCCCGGTCCCGACCGTCAGCATCACCGTGTTCGGCTTGCCCCGCGCCGCCCCGAACAGGTACTCGGCGAGGGCGGCGACGTTGGCGTCGTTGTCGAGGAAGACCGGCAACCCCACCCGCTCGCTGACGACTTCGCGGATCGGCACGTCGGTCAGCGGCAGGTTGACCGCCGCCACGGCGACGCCGCGCGCCTGATCGATCGTCGCCGGGACGCCGAGTCCGATCGCCGTTACGTCGGGGCGCGCATCCCGCGCCTCGCCGACCTCGCGCACCAGCAACTCGACCAGCTCGTCCTCGCTCTGCCCGGTCGAAGCCTCGCGACTCTCCCAGAGCGTCTCGGTCCCGTCGAGGACGCCGACCAGCATCTTCGTCCCGCCCAAATCGACGCCGATCGTCTCGCCCGCGCTCATGGGCAGATCGGGGCTGGAAGGCGGGCGACCGGCAACATCGCCATGATTTCTAGCCCTTTTATGCCGGACAGTGGAGAGCAGCGGCCTTCGGGACCGCCCGACTACAAGGTCTACCGGTCCCGTAGAGGCTTCTTCTCGCGGCTCCGCTCGGCCGATCTTTCAGGACTGAAAGATCGCGCAAAGCTGCCTGGGAAGCGGCCTGGCGACGATCGAGACCCTGGGGAGGGCCGCCGTCTTCGCCCGCCGAGCACGCGCTTGCGGCAGATCGCGAAATGGATCGGGGTCGCCGCTTTGGGATGGATCTTGCTCAGCCTCTTGGCCTTCGCGGTCTCCGCCCAGCTGCAGTCGTTCAAGCTTTCGGGCGAAGCGAAGGAGGCCTTGCACGGCGATCCGTTCCTGCTCGTCAAGCCGCAGAACATCCTCGTCCTCGGGACCGACGCGCGGCCGCCCGGCACCGACGACGGGGCAGGGTCGTCGGAGGAGTGCTTCGAGCAGCAGTCCCGCGGCGAGGCTCCGCACGAGCCCTGCTTCGAAGGCGAATTCCGCGCCGACACCTTGATGGTGGTCCGAGCCGGCGGCGGGACCTTCCGCAAACTCTCGATCCCCCGCGACGCCTACGCCGAAATCCCGGGCTACCCGCCGACGAAGATCAACGCCGCCTTCGCCTATGGCGGCGCCGCCCTGCAGATCCGGGCGGTCGAGGAGTTCCTCGACATCCCGATCGACCACGTCGCGATCGTCGACTTCACCGGCTTCGAAGACCTGATCGACGCCGTCGGCGGAATCGAGGTCGACGTCCCGGTGAAGCTCTGCGCCGATATCTCCGGCGGCGCCGGGGGCGGCCAGGGCGGGGTCACCCTGCGCCTCGGCAAGGGCGAGAACACGCTCGACGGCCAGCAGGCGCTTGCCTACGCCCGCATCCGCAAGCCGAGCGAATGCCCTGGCCCCGGCAAGAGCGCCTTCTCGCTCGGCTACGACGACTTCGACCGCGAGCGTGCCCAGCAGGCGGTGATCAACGGGATCAAAAGCCGGCTCACCGACCCGCTGCGCGCCCCCTACAACTTCGTCAAGGGCCCGATCATCGGCTGGAACGCACCGAAGGCGTTCGTCAGCGACATGGGCTTCTTCACGATGCCACAGCTGATCCTCGCCGCGGCGATCGGCGGCAACGCCCCCAACCACATCCTCTGCGGCTCCTCCAACTCGGGGTGTGACCTAAGCGGCCCCGACGGGAGCATCGAAGTCCCCGAGGCCACGCGCCGCCGCGCCGTCAACCAGCTGCTGAACGGCTAGCCGTCAGTCCGCTGCGGCGGCTTTGGGCTTCGAGTCGCCCGGGCCCGACTTCGAGTCGCTCGACTTCGAGTCGGAGGAACCGCCCGAGTCCTTCGACTCCTTGGCGCCCTCGCCGCCGGAGCCGTTGGCGCCGGTCGCGCGCTTGCCGTAGTCGGTGTTGTGGAAGCCCGAGCCCTTGAAGTGGATCGCCGGCGAGTGCAGGACGCGCTGCGCGGGGGCGCCGCACTCCTGGCACTCGGTCAACGGCTCATCCGTCATCTTCTGGATCACGTCGAAGACGTGGCCGTTCTCGCATTTGTACTCATATATAGGCACGAGCTGCGGGATTATCGCAGCCGCTACGGTTCCGGCATGGCAACCGTGGAGCCCGAGGCGCGTCCAACCGAGGTCTCGATGGAGGAGATCGTCGCGCTGTGCAAACGGCGCGGTTTCGTATTCCCCTCCTCGGAGATCTACGGCGGCCTCGGCTCGACCTACGACTACGGCCACTACGGCGTCCTGCTGAAGAACAACGTCAAGGCCGAGTGGTGGCGGGCGATGCTGCAGGAGCGAGACGACATCGTCGCGCTCGACTCGGCGATCCTCCAGCACCCGCGGGTCTGGGAGGCCTCGGGCCACCTGGAGGGATTCACCGACCCTCTGGTGCAGTGCCTGGGCAAGTGCAAGCGGCGCTGGCGGGAGGACCACCTGCGCGAGGCGGTCGAAGCCGAGGGCGGCGACCCGAGCGCCGAGCTGCGCTGCCCGGAGTGCGGCGGCGAGCTCTCCGAGCCGCGCCAGTTCAACCTGATGTTCGAGACCCACATCGGGCCGGTCGCCGGCGAGGGCTCGGAGGTCTACCTGCGGCCGGAGACGGCGCAGGGGATCTTCATCAACTTCAAGAACGTGCTCGGCTTCGCCCGCAAGAAGCCGCCGTTCGGGATCGCCCAGGTCGGCAAGTCCTTCCGCAACGAGATCACCCCCGGCAACTTCATCTTCCGCACCCGCGAGTTCGAGCAGATGGAGATGGAGTACTTCGTGCCGCCGGCCGAAGCCGAGAAGTGGCACCGGCACTGGATGGAGGAACGGGAGCGCTGGTACGTCGACCTCGGCCTGCGCCCCGACTACCTGCGAGTGCGTGCCCACGGCGCCGACGAGCTCTCCCACTACTCCTCCGCCACCAGCGACATCGAGTACCTGTTCCCGATCGGGTGGTCGGAGCTGGAGGGGATCGCCAACCGCGGCGACTTCGACCTCACCCAGCACGCCAAGTTCTCCGGCGAGAAGCTCGAGTACTTCGACCAGCAGACGAAAGAGCGCTACGTCCCGCACGTGATCGAGCCGGCCGCCGGCGCCGATCGCGCCACGCTCGCCTTCCTCGTCGACGCCTACGAGGTCGAGGAGGTCGAGGGTCGCCAACGGACCGTGCTGCGCCTCCATCCCCGCCTTGCCCCGGTCAAGGTCGCCGTCCTCCCGCTCGTCTCCAAGGAGGGGATGCCGGAGAAGGCGCGCGAGCTCTTCCAGGATTTGCGCCGTCGCCTCCCGGCCGAGTTCGACGAGGGCGGCTCGATCGGCAAGCGCTACCGCCGCCAGGACGAGATCGGCACCCCTTGGGGCATCACCGTCGACCACCAGACGATGGACGACGACACCGTCACCCTCCGCGACCGCGACTCCCTCGAGCAGACCCGCGTTCCGATCGAGGGCCTCGGGGACGAGCTGGTCAAGCGCCTCGCGCAGCCCTGGCGCTCGCCGAAGCTGGGCTGAGCTCGACCTCGTCGACGCACGACTGCGGCTGTGAGTGCGGCTTGGTCCGCCAGTCGCCCTCGACGAGCGCGACCTGGCTGAGACCGCCGAGCGGGAAACAGCGCCAGTCGCCGCCGGGCGAGAGACCACGGCTGCTGCCTCCGGCGTACTGGAAGCAGAGCACGCGGAGCTCGCCGTCCTTGGTGCCGAGGACGTGTGGGCAGAGACCGCGGCGGTAGCCGCCGAAGACGGCCTCGACGCAGCGCCGCTCCTCGATCGCCTGCCTGAGCAGTTCGTGGACAGGGCTCATATGCCCTAACCAATATGCGCAACCGGCAGATGTTCAAACCTCGCTCGGCGTCGTCTTTGACACCACCGGGGTTGGGGATAGGCTCGCTCTGTCCTGTCCGCGCGGCGAATGGAGAGACGATGGCTTACGAAATGAAGATTCGCGGCACCGAGCACGAGGTAAAGGTCCGCAACCCCTGGGCCGTCGCCCTCCTCCCGATCATCACGCTCGGGATCTACCACCTGGTCTGGTGGTACAAGATCAACAAGGAGCTGAAGGCCTACGGCGAGGCCAAGGGCTACGACCTCGGTCAGAACCCGACCAACTCGGTCCTCGCTCTCTTCCCGGGCGGAATCGTCGTCATCCCGGCGCTGGTCAGCTACTGGCGCGGGACCAAGCGCGTGCAGGGAGCCTCGAAAATCGCCGGACGCGAGCCGGTCAACGGCTGGATCGCGCTGATCCTCTACCTGCTGCTCTCACCCGGCATGTGGGCCTACCTGCAGGTCTCGCTCAACCACATCTGGGAGCAGGAGGCGGAGCCGCTGCCAGGGCAGGAGGCGCCGCCGGCGTCGGACCAGATGCCGCCGCCCGCCCCGCAGGCCTGATCGGGCCCCCGTGGCCGTCGCCGGCGGCGGTCACATGCCCAAAAAGGCGAGCACCTCGGCCGCTTCGGCCTCGAGCGCCGCGGCGTCCTGCTTCGCCACCTTGCCGAGGTGCTGGATCGTCAGCTTTCCCCCGGCGAGCCTCCAGGTCGCCACGGCCCGGCCGTTGACAGCGGCGAAGGGGCGGAAGATGCCGTTGATCGTCACCAGCAGCTTGTGGGGTCCGACGATGTCCTCGCGCGAGGTCCAGCCGAGCAGCACGGGCTCGAAGGCGCCGAGCAGGCGCGGCGGCGGAAGCGGCGCGGCGGGCGGGCGGTTGGCGAGCTCGACGAGCCCGTCCTCGCGCTCGACGAGCTCCGAGCCGATCGCG
>Ga0196962_10000869_pt1 | contig 10816 bp, 10 predicted proteins | sample S3v_20metaG_FD_183186 | JGI IMG/M metagenome (GOLD analysis project Ga0196962, IMG submission 183186) | Soil microbial communities from Anza Borrego desert, Southern California, United States - S3+v_20 | ecosystem: Environmental > Terrestrial > Soil > Desert | place: USA: California | collected... | reverse complement strand
GCGCTGTGGGGCGACGAGGCGGCCGGAAACGAGGCGCTCGCGGCCGCGCGCGCACGCACGGCGCCGGACGTCGTGGCCGGCGCGCTGCGGGACGTGTACGGCCCGTGACGCCGGCGAGCGCTACGGTGGGAGGCCCCCCCGGACGATGCACGGTTCCATTCCCGACCACGGGACGACGCCGGCCACGCTGAGCGACGTCCTCGCCGGACTCACCGCCGGCCGCGACGCCACGGCGATCGCCGAGGCGGTCGTCCGCGCCGCCCGCGAGCACCTCGGCATGGAGGTCGCGTTCCTCTCCGAGTTCGTGGGCGACCGGCAGGTGTACCGCGTCGTCGACGGCCACGGCAGACGGTTCGGCACGGAGCCGGGCGAGAGCATCGCCCTGGAGGACAGCTACTGCGCGCGCGTCGTGCGCGGCACGCTCCCCAACGCGATCCCCGACACGCGCGACGACCCGCTGACGAGCCACCTCCCACCGACCGCGGACGCGGGAATCGGCGCCTACATCGGCGTGCCGGTGCGGCTGGCCGACGGCCGGCTCTACGGCACCCTCTGCGGGTGCAGTCACGAGCCGGCGAACGTGCAGGACCGCGACGTCGGGGTGATGGAGGCGCTCGCCGCGGTCATCGCCGACGTGCTGTCGCGCGACCCGCATCGCCACGGGGAGCGGCGGCGCCACGCCGCCCAGATCGCCCGCGCGCTCGACGACGGCGCGGTGCGCATGGCCTTCCAGCCGATCCTGCGCCTCCACGACGGCTCCGTCGTCGGCTACGAGGCGCTCGCGCGGTTCGACGGCCAACCGCCGACCCGGCCGCCGGACGAGTGGTTCGCCGCGGCGTGGGAGATCGGGGTGGGGACGGAGCTCGAGCTGCTCGCCGTGCGTACCGCGGCGCGGGCGCTCGAGCGGCTGCCCGGCGACGCCTACGTCTCGGTGAACGCCGACGCGCGGACGATCATGTCGGCGGGCTTCGCGGGCGCCGTGGCGGGGTGCGACACGCGCCGGCTCATGATCGAGCTGACGGAGCACGCGCCGGTGCGGGAGTACGAGCCGCTGATCGCGGCGATGGCGGCGCTGCGACGGCGCGGCGTGCGCTTCGCCGTGGACGACGCGGGCGCCGGCTACTCGGGGCTCAACCACATGGTGCGCGTGGCGCCGGACGTGATCAAGCTCGACCGCTTCCTGATCGCCGGCGTGCACGAGGACCCGGCGAGGCGGGCGCTGACCGCCTCGGCCGCGGTGTTCGCCGCCGAGACCGGGACCACCGTGGTGGCCGAGGGGATCGAGACCGAAGCGGAGATGGCGACGCTCCGGGCGGCGGGGATCGACTACGGGCAGGGCTTCCACCTCGGGCGCCCGGCGGCGCTCGACGTGGTGGCGGGAAGCGAACGCCGGTTCCGGCGCTGATTCCGGGGCGCGCGGCCGCGGATGCGGCCGTGCGGCGCGGAGTGCGTCTCAGCGGCGCGGCGCCAGCCAGGAGCCGTCGTCGTACCGGGCGGGCGAGGCGTCGATGCGCTTGAAGTCGGTGCGGCTGTCGGCGACGAGGTCGGAGACGGCGCGGCGGAGGCGGCTGAGCGTGGTCATGGCCATCCAGTCGTTTGGGGGAACGGACGCGACGACACCGGAAGCGTCGCACCGGGGCGCGTTCCGCACCAAGGGGCCAGCAGGCGGGTAGCCGGGGCGGCTCGCCCCCACGCGGGTACGGCTGGCCGCAGCCACGCGGTAGCGTCTTCGGGCGATGCCCGACCGCGATCTCGTCTGGTCCAGCACGGACGGCGACCTGCGCCGCGCGCGGGCGCCGCGCACGCCGGCGCGACCGCCGGCGAGCGGGCGCGTGAAGGTCCGGCGCGAGATCGCGGGACGCCGCGGCAAGGCGGTGACGACCATCTCCGGCGTGCCGCTCGACGACGCGCGGCTGCGGGAGCTCGCCGGGCGGCTGAAGAAGCGCTGCGGCGTCGGCGGATCCGCCAAGGACGGCGTCATCGAGCTGCAGGGCGACCATCGCGACGCGGTCGTCGAGGTGCTGCGCGCCGACGGCTACGACGTCGTCCTCGCCGGCGGCTGACGGCCCTCGCGCGCCGCGCCCCGGCGCTTCCGGATGCCCGTCCTGGGACCCGGCGGACGCCCGCGCCCGCCGCCTGCAAGACTCGCGCCCATGCTCGAGCGACGGACGAAGATCGTGGCCACCCTCGGTCCGGCGACCGACCCGCCGGGCGTGCTGGACCAGCTCATCGAGGCGGGCCTCGACTGCGCCCGCTTGAACTGCTCCCACGGCACCCACGACGACCTTCGCCGCCGCGCCGCCGACGTCCGTGACGCGTGCGAGCGCGCCGGCCGTCCGATCGGCATGCTCTTCGACCTCCAGGGCCCCAAGCTGCGCCTCGGAGCCGAGACCACCGCCCGGACGGTGGAGCCCGGGGCGGTGCTCGTCTTCGCGGGCGCGCCGGCGTCCGAGCACCGGGTGGCCGTCGACTTCGACAAGTTCGCCGCACTCGTCACGGAACGCTCGGAGATCGTCATCGGCGACGGCGCGCCGCGCTTCCGCGTGGAGCGCATCGACGGCGGGGACGTGACCGCCCGCGCGGTCTCGCCCGGCCCGCTCGCGCCGCGCAAGGGCATCAACGTCACGCACGCGCGGCCCGAGCTGCCCGCGATCACCGAGAAGGACGTCGCCGACCTCGCGCTCGCGGCCGAGCTCGGCGCCGACTTCGTCGCGCTGTCGTTCGTCCGCTCGGCGGCGGACATCGCGCAGCTGCGGACCCTCATGGAGGAGATGGGCGGGCGTGCCCGCGTCGTCGCCAAGATCGAGAAGGTCGAGGCCTACGAGAACCTCGACGAGATCATCGCCGTCTCGGACGGGCTGATGGTGGCGCGCGGCGACTACGGCGTCGAGGCCGGCGTCGCGCGCGTCCCGCTGATGCAGAAGGACACCATCTACCGGGCCACGCAGGAGGGCAAGTTCGTCATCACCGCGACGCAGATGCTCGAGTCGATGATCCACGCCGCCGAGCCGACGCGGGCGGAGGCGACGGACGTCGCGAACGCCGTCATCGACGGCACGTCGGCGGTGATGCTGTCGGCCGAGACGAGCGTCGGCGCCTATCCGATCGCCGCCGTGCGCGCCATGGCCGAGATCGCCGAGGCGGCGGAGGAGGCGCCGGTCATCCACGGGCGGGCGCGCCGCCAGGCGGTTCCGGGCCGGACCGGCGAGGCGATGATGCAGGCGGCGGTGGAGATCGCCGACGCCCTGGACGCGGCGGCGCTGATCGTCCCGACCGCCACGGGCGGCGCGCCGCGCGCATGCGCGAAGTACCGCCGCCGCCGCCCGATCGTCGCGCTCGCGCACCAGCCCGGCGTCGCGAATCAGCTCACGCTCGAGTGGGGGGTCTATCCCGCGCACATGCCGAGCGCCGCGAGCGTCGACGAGATGATCGAGTCGGCGCTGACGGCGGCGCGCGACTTCGCCGGACTGGCCCCCGGCGCGCAGGTCGTGCTCACCGCCGGGCGGCGCACGGGCACGCCGGGCGGCACGAACCTCGTGATGGTGCGCGAGATCCCCTGACCCTCCGCGGAGCGGGCGCGGCCGCGACGTCAGGCCGACCGCGAGTGCGTCGGGCCCGACGCCCGCACCATCACGTCGGCGGGCGCGTCCTCGAGCTCGCGGACCACGGCGACCACGACGTCCTGCAGCTTCCAGTCGAGCGCGGAGATGCGCGCGGTGGCGTCCTCGACGCGATCCAGCAGATCGGCCTCGTCGCGCGGGACGGCGAGCACCTCGACGCTCAGGACGTGCCCGAGCTCGCGCATCCGGATCGCGGACTCCTGCACCCAGTCGAGCTCCGCGACGGTGCGGTGCACCTCGCCGACGAGCGGGTGCACGCCGCTCTCGTCGTCGCGGCGCGGGCGCCCGTCGAGGATGTCCTTGACCGCCGCGCTGGTGTACGTCAGTCCGTCGCGCGCGATGTCGAGGCCGATGACGATCGCCGCCGCGGCGTCCATCCACCACAGGCCGAAGCCGATGCCCACCACGCCGGCGAGCGCGGCCCCGGCCGTCATCCAGTCGGCGCGGTTCATCTTCGCGTCGGCGTGCAGCACCTTGTCGTGCAGGTCGGCGGCGAGCTGCTTCTTGATCCGGCCGAGGATCACCGCGGGGATCGCCGACCATAGGAGCGCCGCGATCATCAGCCAGCCCAGCCACACCTGCCAGTCGAACAGCTCCACCATGCCGATCGGCGGGTGATCGCCGTGCAGCAGCTTCAGGGTCGACTCGACGACCAGGAAGCCGCCCATGGACAGCAGCGCGAGCGACGCGATGAGGTACGCGACCTCGACCGCGCGGTGATAGCCGTAGGGGAACGACGCGTCGGGGCGCTTGTGGCGGACGCGCGCCGCGACGAGGAAGGCGATCGGCGGCGCGAGGCTGAGCACGTCCTCCAGCCACGCGCCCTTCATCGCCTGGGAGCTGCCGAGCGTGAAGAACAGCGCGACGATCGCGCTCAGCAGGTAGGCGATCGAGATCCACTCGAGCCGGACCGCGCGCCGGTACACCGGCACGAGCTCGGGCGGCAGCTCCGATCCGGCGGGGAACCTCACGGGCGGCCCTCGCGCGCGAGGATGGCGGCGGCCTCCGCCTCGCGGTCGAGCAGGAACCGCTCGAGCGCGACGAGGAACGCGTTCTCGCCCATCGAGACGGCCATCGCGTGCTCGTGCTCGTCGAGCTCGGCGTCCGTGCGGACGAGGCCCAGGTCGTCGAGCAGGTAGTCCGGCACCGCGGCCGGCCCGCCGGCGCCCGCCAGGTCGTCGACCGGGCGCACGATCGCGTCCGTGTCCTGCTCGAGCTTCGCGGCCTCCGGCGAGTTGGCCTCGACGGCGATGCGCGCGCCGGCGAGGTCCTCGGAGAGCCGCTCCGCGGTGCGCTCGTCGGGCGCGGCGATGACCACCTGCGTCGTCAGGTAGGGCCGTGTGAGCGCCGCCACGCGCCGCCACTCCGACTGGCGGGTGAGCCCGGCGACGACGACGTCCAGCTGCCGGCCCTGCAGCGCCTCCATGAGGTCGGACTCCGTTCCGGGCACCCATTCCACGCGGGCGCCGATGGTCGCGGCGAAGCGCTCGAGGAGCTCGACTTCGACCCCGCTCGGCGGCGTCCCCTCCGGGACCCGCACCCACGGGTCCGACTCGGCGACGCCGACGCGCATGACGCCGCCGCGCACGCGGTCGAGCGTCCCCGCGGGATCGCGCGGATAGTCGCATCCGGCGAGCAGCCCCACGGCGACCACCGCGAGCCACCGATGTCGCATGCCTGTCGTGTGCCCCCGCGCCGCACGCGGCATGCACGGCCGCGCTCTGCGTGATCAGAGCAGCGCGGCGCCGCTCACGCCGAGGCGGCGCGTCACGCCGCGCAGGTCGAGCGTCCGCGGCGCCTCGGCGGCGATCCGCTCGTGGTCGACGCCCGGGTGCGCCGTGACGATCACCGCGAGGTCGCACGCCCCGGACGGCTCGACGCTGCGCAGCCCGAGCTGCGGCAACTCGGGGACGTGCGGGTCGTGGTACGCGACGTCGCCGCCGCGCTCGAGCAGCAGCTCGATGATGCGCAGCGCCGGCGACTCGCGCAGGTCCCCGACCCCGGCCTTGTAGGAGACGCCGACGAGCAGGATGCGCGAGCCGCGCACGGGCTTCGCGGCGTCGTTGAGCGCGCGCTCGATCTTCTCCAGGCAGAAGAGCGGCATCTGCTTGTTCACCTTGCCCGCGAGCTCGATGAACTCCGTGGAGAGGTCGTACTCGCGCGCCTTCCAGGTGAGGTAGAACGGATCGACCGGCAGGCAGTGGCCGCCCATGCCCGGCCCCGGCTGGAACGGCATGAACCCGAACGGCTTGGTGGCCGCGGCGTCGACGACCTCCCAGATGTCGATCCCCATCCGGTCGGCGAGGATCGCCATCTCGTTCACCAGGGCGATGTTCACCGAGCGGAAGATGTTCTCCAGCAGCTTGGCGAGCTCGGCGACCTCCGGGGTGCTCACGGGAACGAGCTGGTCGCAGACGCGGCCGTAGACCTCGGTCGCCCGCTGCGTGCACGCGGGCGTGAGCCCGCCGACGATCTTCGGCGTGTTGCGCAGCGTGTAGTCCGTCCGGCCCGGGTCGACGCGCTCGGGGGAGAAGGCGAGGTTGAAGTCGCGCCCCGCGACCAGCCCGGACTCCTCGAGGAGGGGGACGAGGTGCTCGCGGGTGGTTCCCGGGAACGTCGTCGACTCGAGGACGATGAGCTGGTCGCGGCGGACGGTCGCGGCGAGCGCCCGGGCGGCGCTGAGCAGCGGGCCGAGGTCGGGCTCGCGGTTGCGCGTCAGCGGCGTGGGGACGCAGACGAGGATCGCCTCCGCGCCGGCGAGCGCGGACGCGCGGGTGGTGAACTCGCAGCGGTCGAGCACCGCGGCGACGCGCTCGGACGGGATGTCCTCGACGTGCGAGCGGCCGGCCGACAGCGCGGCGACCTTGCCCGGATCGACGTCGAGCCCGACCACGCGCTCGCCGGCCTCCGCGAAGGCGACCGCGAGCGGGAGGCCGACGTAGCCGAGGCCGACGATCCCGATGCTCATGCCATTCCTCCCGATCCGCGCGCCAGCTTCTCGTGGTCAGCATCCACCATGAGCCGGATGAGCTGCTCGAAGCTCGTCGTCGGCTCCCAGCCGAGCTCGCGCTTCGCCTTGCTCGCGTCCCCCACCAGGAGGTCGACCTCCGCGGGGCGCTTCAGCGCGTCGTCGATGACGACGTGGCGCTCCCAGTCGACGCCGGCCTGGTCGAAGGCGATCTCCACGCAGCGGCGGACCGTGTTGGTCTCGCCCGTGGCGATCACGTAGTCCTCCGGGGTGTCGCGCTGGAGCATCCTCCACATCGCCTCGACGTAGTCGCGCGCGTAGCCCCAGTCCCGCTTGGCGTCGAGGTTGCCCAGCCGCAGCTCGTTCACCAGTCCGAGCCGGATCGCCACCGCGTGCCAGGTGATCTTGCGTGTCACGAACTCCAGCCCGCGACGGGGCGATTCGTGATTGAACAAGATTCCCGACGACAAGTGCATGTCATATGACTCACGGTAATTCACCGTGATGAAATGCCCGTACGCCTTCGCCACGCCATACGGTGAACGCGGGTAGAACGGGGTGGACTCGGTCTGCGGGGTCTCGCGGACCTTGCCGAACATCTCGCTGGAGCTGGCCTGGTAGAAGCGCGCCTCCGGGCAGGCCTCGCGCAGCGCCTCGAGCATCCGCGTGACGCCCACGCCGGTGAACTCCGCCGTGAGCGTCGGCTGGATCCAGGACACCGCGACGAACGACATGGCGGCGAGGTTGTAGACCTCGTCGGGCTCGGAGGCCCGCAGCGTGTCGACGAGCGACCGCTGGTCCAGCAGGTCGCCCTGGTGCAGGGTGATGCGGTCGCGGATGTGCTCGAGGCGCTCGAACTTCTCCGTCGAGGCGCGGCGGACCATGCCGTGCACCTCGTAGCCGCGCTCCAGCAGCAGGTCGGCGAGGTAGGAGCCGTCCTGGCCGGTGATCCCGGTGATGAGCGCGCGCTTCACGGCGTCCGCACCTGCTCCTGCTCGCGCAGCCACTCGGCCGTCGCGGCGATCCCCTCGCGGACGCCGATCCGCGCCCGCCAGCCGAGCAGTCGCTCCGCCTTCTCCACCGACGGCCACCGGCGGACGACGTCGACCTGGAAGCTCGGCAGGTGCGCGAACTCCAGGTCCGCCGGGTCGTTGCCCGCCGCCTCCCAGCAGATGCGGGCGATCTCCGCGACCGTGAGCTCGTCGGAGGCCGAGACGTTGAAGTCCTCGTTGAGGGCGGCGGGGTGCCCCGTGGCGGTCACGATGCCGTCGGCGATGTCGTCGACGTGCGTGAGGGTGCGGGTGTGCTCGCCCGTCCCGAAGATCGGCAGCGGCCGCAGGCGGGCGAGCGACTTGCGCAGGAGGTCGGGGACGGCGTGGGCGATGCCCGGCTCGGCGTCCGGCATCTCGCCCGGGCCGTAGGCGTTGAACGGCCGGCAGATGGTGTACGGCAGCCCGTGCTCGTCGTGCGCCGCGCGGCAGTAGACCTCGCCGGTCAGCTTGGAGAAGCCGTACGCCGACAAGGGCACGGGGCAGTCCGGCAGGTGGTCCTCGCGCGTCGGGTACTGCGTCGCGCGCTCGAAGACCATGGAAGAGGACACGTACGTGAACCGCTCGACCTCCTCCTCGAGCGCCGCCCGCACGACCGCGTTGTAGAGCGCGTTGTTGACCTCGGTGAGCGTGTGGGGGAGCTTGTGGAAGTTGGCGATCCCGCCGACGATCGCCGCGAGGTGGATCACGTGCGTGCAGCCGGCCGTGGCGGCGCGCGCCTCGCCGAGCTCGCGCAGGTCGCCCGTGTGCACCTCGCAGCCCTCGCGCATCCAGCCGGGCGCCTCGCGCTGGTCGGACACGCGGACCTCCCAGTCGGGGTCGCGCAGCAGGCGCCGGACGACGGCCGCGCCGATCGTGCCGGCGCCGCCGGTGACGAGCACCCGTCTCATGCCCGCAGCGCCGCGACCTCGGAGGCGTAGGCGAAGACCTGCGCGGCGCCGAACGCGTTCCACGGGTCGACCACCAGGCAGTCCGCGGACGCGAGGTCGGCGATGGCGGCGAGCGACGCGGGCGTCGAGTAGGCCGAGTGGTTGGTCGCGACGATCACCACGTCGGCGCCGCGGAGGGCGTCGTCGAAGCTCGCCGTCGGCGTGGCGACGACCGGGTCGTGCACGGCGACGTCCGCGAGCTCGCGCTCGAGCAGGCGGATGAGCTTGTGCGAGAGCGAGTCGCGCTCGTCGTCCGTGTCGCCCTTGAAGGCGAGGCCGAGCACCGCCACCTTGCGGTCGCGCAGGTCGCCGAGCCGCCGCCGCACGCCCTCGACGAGGAACAGCGGCACGCTCTCGTTGACGCGCGAGACGGCGAGCAGCATCCCCGGCGCGTTCGAGCGCTCCTCCGAGAAGGCGAAGTCCTTGCGCAGGCACGTGCCGGCGGTGAAGCCGGGCCGGGCGATCCCGCCGCGGGGGTAGTCGCGGTTGATCAGGTCGATGACGTCGAAGACGTTCGCGCCGTAGCGCTCGCAGTCCATCATCAGGAGGTTGGGCAGCGCGAACGTCGCGTAGCGGAGGATGTTCGCCCAGATCTTCGCGAGCTCCGCCTGCACCGGGGACGTTTGGACGATCGGCGCGCCGAGCGCCTCGAACAGCCGCGCGGCGTGCTCGCCCGACGCCTCGCCGACGCCGCCGACGATGCACGGCAGCGTGCCGATCTCCTCGACGAAGCGGTCCGCGGCGATCCGCTCCGGGACGTGCGCGACGAACAGGTCCTCGCCCACGCGGAAGCCGCGCTGCTTCTCCAGGTAGCCGGCGACGAAGTCGGTCGTGCCGGGGGCGACGGTCGAGCGCAGGATGAGCAGGTGGCCCTCGCGCAGGTGCGGCAGCAGGGCGTCGAGCACCGTGCGGATGTCGCCCATGTCGATCTCGATGTGCGAGAACGTCGGCGTGCCGAGCGTGAGGACGATGGCGTCGGCCTCCGCGGCCTCCGCGGCCCGCTCCGTCAGCGCGAGCCGGTCGCCCGCGCGCGCGAGCAGCTCGTCCGTGCCCGGCTCCTTGAACGGCATGCGGCCGGCGCGCAGGCTCGCGAGCCGGTCGGCGTCCTTGTCCACGCCGAGCACGGAGCGGCCCGTGTCGGCGAAGGTGAGCGCGAGCGGCAGCCCGACCCGGCCGAGCCCGATGACGGAGACGTCGTAGCCCATCGGCGCGAGAGGCTAGCGACCCGCCCGGCCCGCTCGGTGGCGCAGGAGCTCCCGGGCGAAGCCGGCCACGAAGCGCGGGTTGTAGCGCAGATAGCGCCGCCACAGCCGGCGGGGCTCCTGCGCGAGGCGGAACGCCCACTCCAGCCCGAGGCGCTGCATCCAGCCCGGTGCCTGCGGGACCAGCCCGGCGTGGAAGTCGAACGCCGCGCCCACGCCGACGAGCACCGGGGCGGCGAGCATCGGCCGCATCCGCGCCATCCACTTCTCCTGCTTCGGCACGCCGATCCCGACCCACACGACGTCCGCGCGGGAGCGCTCCACCTCCGCCGCCACGCGCGCCTCCTCCTCCGGCGTGAGATCGCGGTACGGGGGCGAGAAGCCGCCGACGATCCGCAGGCCCGGGTAGGCGCGCCGCAGCGCGTCAGCGAGCTGCACGAGCGCCCCCTGGTTGCGCCCGCCGTAGAGGTAGAAGCGCGTGCCGTCGCGCGCCGCGCGGGCGCACGCCCGGGCCATCAGCTCCGGTCCGTAGACGCGCGTGTTGAGGTCGTGGCCGAGCAGGTTGAGCGCCCACACGAGCGGCTGCCCGTCCGGCACGGTGAAGGTCGCGCCCTCCACGGCGGCGCGCAGCTCGTCGTCCTCCCGGCACGCCATCACGGTGTGGACGGCGGCGACGCAGATGTAGCCGCGGGCGCGCTCCGCGATCGCGCGGTCGATCCAGTCGAGCGTCGCGTCGTAGTCGATCAGCGCGAGCGGCACGCCGAGCACGCGGCGCGAGGGCGGGACGCGCGCCTCGACGGGGAGGGACGCCGGAAGTGGAAGGGAAGCGTGCACGGTGTCGCCGTGGAGCAGAACGCGGCGGGCGGCGGAAAGTCGCGCGTACGCCATGCCGCGGAGGGCGCGCCCATCGTGGCAGATATCGCCGCGGATACCCTGCGCGGCGTGCCCGCGCTCGACGACGTCCGCCACCGCATCCGCGCCGGCCTGCGCCAGGCGGCCGGCGCCGCCGAGGTCCCGCGCACCTCCCGCTCCACGCTGCTCGCGGCCG
>Ga0196962_10000868_pt1 | contig 10826 bp, 9 predicted proteins | sample S3v_20metaG_FD_183186 | JGI IMG/M metagenome (GOLD analysis project Ga0196962, IMG submission 183186) | Soil microbial communities from Anza Borrego desert, Southern California, United States - S3+v_20 | ecosystem: Environmental > Terrestrial > Soil > Desert | place: USA: California | collected... | reverse complement strand
CACCCAAACCCGCCGCGACTTTTGATCCATCATCAGGCGTCCCACCTGAGCAGAGCCTTCCAGGAGAGGCATCGTTGCATCGGAAGTGAGAAACAGAAATTGCTGCGCCATCGCCACAGAGACAAGATCCCCATCCTGAAGCACGACCGGAGCCGTGAGGGGAATCCCGTTTAAGTGTGTGCCATTTTTACTTCCGAGGTCTTCGAGAATCACTCCCTCTGTGGTGGGCGTGATGCGGGCATGAAAACGGGAGATCTGCCGGTCTGACACGACTACATCGCAGGAAGCCTCACGCCCCAAAACAATCGTCTGGCTTAACGGCCAGCGCTGCCCTTTCAATGGTCCTTCCTGGGCAACCAATAAAGGATATTCTTCGGATGAATTTTTCATGATCATTTTATGGAGTCGATGTAGCAACACTTACCAAATGCAAGCCACAATTAGGTTTCTCTCAGCCTCTTATTTGGAGTGTGGATTGGCAAGCAGTATTATAATACCATAGCATAAAGACGGGTTTCTGTGCAGAACTCACGCCGACATAGATCTGTCAGAAACATTGCCAACACAATCAGGTAACTCACTAAGGAGAAGCATTGCTCCCACCTCTCAAGAACGGGGAGGTCTTGCGCGGTCGTTATAAGATCCGCGAGCGAATCGGGCAGGGCGGGATGGGCTCGATCTATCTCGCCGACGACACCCGACTCAAAGGCCGCCAGTGCGCGTTGAAAGAAGTCGAATACGACCGCGCCCTCCCGGAAAACATTCGAGATGAGGCTCGCGACCAGTTCCTGCGCGAGGCAACTGTGCTCGCGCGTCTCGATCACCCCAATCTCCCCAAAGTTTCAGACTACTTCTCCAACGGACCCCGCGACTATCTGGTCATGGATTATGTCCCGGGGGATGACCTGCGCACCCTGCTTCTGGAAGCGCGGCGCAAAAAATCGTATCTGAAGGAAGCCGATGTTCTCACCTGGGCAGACCAGGTTGCCAGTGCACTGGCATTCCTGCACAGCCAGGAACCATCCATTGTTCACCGTGACATCAAGCCAAGCAATCTCAAACTCATGCCACAGGGGCTGATCAAGCTAGTGGATTTTGGCTTGGTGAAGATTCTTGCTCCAGAAGAAGTGACAATTACCATTATTCAGGGACAGGGAACCGCCCTTTATACGCCGCTGGAACAATATGGCGGCAGCGATGTCCATACGGATATCCGTTCCGATATCTATTCGTTTGGCGCCACGCTCTATCATTTGCTTACGAACGAACCGCCTGTCGATGCGCGCAAGCGTTTCCTGGATCCCGAAAGCCTGATGCCCTTACGACAGTTCAACACTGCTGTTTCGCCGCGCACCGAGCGAGCGATCCTCTGGGCAATGTCTCTGCATCCGGATGAACGACCTGAAACGATTGATGAGTTTCGTAAGGCTCTATTAGGATACACCGAAGCCCCCACCCTTCCCATTTCTGTACGGCGTGCACGCCCACAACCTATTTGGGATTACTTTGCGAACACCACCGAAGCGACCCTCGCATGGAGCGCGGCAGTCTTGTTTCTAGTCAGTCTTCTCGCGACGCTCGTCCGCTAATGACCTGCATCCAGACCCACGCCCCCAACGATCCAACAACCTGTCCCATAAAGGTCAACAACAGCACACCGAACGCCCCGGAGGAAGATGCGATCCAATTTGCCGCGCCGGGAAAATCGAGGGCGAGATAGTTGTAGGCTGCCAACCCGCCGAGAAATACAAACAAACCCCAGCGCAGACCCCATAGCGGAGAGACAAGCCGGTTGACTGCCCAGAACATCAGGAGCGCCCCGCCAAACACGGCGATCATCACGATCAACCACATCCCCACCAGCGGACGACCCTCGGGAGTGATGAGTTGACTTGTTGGCACCGGGGTTGGTGTTACTGTAGGCGTCGCTTGCATTGTTGGAGTGACCTGAGGAGACGGAGCAACAAAAGTCACCACCGCGCCTACATTGGATGCCTCGAACTGGAGAACAGTTGAAATCACAGCCGGCTCGCTGACGACACGTATCTCGACTTCACCCGGTCGATTGATCGCAAAGGAAGCACGCGCCACTCCATTTACAGTGAATGCTTCCATCGGTTGTTCGATTTCCCCATTTTCATCCGTTGTTGACATGATAAAGCGAACAGGGGTTCCATCAGGAACGATGTTTTGATTTTGATCGACGATTGGACCCGCGCGCACAGCGATCGTATCGCCAATGCGATAAAGCGGAATCGGGGTGGCAGTAGGAGATGCCTGGGGCGTCTCAGGGACGATCGTTCCGCTTTCGACGGTCGGTGTGACTTCCTCGACTGCTTGATCCAATGCAAGTGGGATCACCTGATCCTTATCTGGAGCAGTTATATCGATCAGATCATAGTTCACCGCAGGAATCGAAACGGGTGAATCACCCCGCAACGTGAGTTGCTGGCGCTCGAAGAGCAAACGCGCAGCCACCTCAATGAATGCTGGTTGCTTGCTATACAAAGCGTAATAGGCAGTCGGTTTAGAAATATCCGTGGGATCGAGATAGTAAGGAGCCGTGAACGAGAATAGAATCACCCTCGGATTCCGAAGCAGGCTGGCACGTTCGGAAAAGAAGCGCTGAAGCAGGTCAACCTGTCCTTCGCTCACGCTGGTCAGTGAGATCACGATCCAGTTGGCGCCCGCCAGAATCGACTCAATATCCGTCTGGCTCTCCCCATTGAGCATCAATTCCACTTCTTCGAGCGAAAATGAATTCAACCGGCTGGTAAACACCTGACCACTCCCCGTCGGTCCGTATAATCGTAAAACTTCCTTTTGAAGTGCATCTACAGCCAGCCCCTGTTCCCAGAGGCAGGCGGCACATTGTTTAAAATCGGACACATCTGTGAGGAACACAATTCGGTCAGCCTGGCTCGGAGGCGCGGGGAGCAGGGTGGTCAACTCCTCCGGAGTCGGGTTGATCAATGTAGCAGCGTTTCGCGCTACTTCAGAAACAATCTCCTGGGAAGTCCCGATATCTGCCAGACCACTTTCCGGTGCGAGGACGCTCGCGAGCGTAAAATCATCATACATGCGGAATTTTTGCTCCAGGATCCTCAAGACAGCCGCATCGACCAATTGCGCAAAGGTGCGGTCTTCCTCATATTGCTGAGCAAAAAAGTCAAGGATTTCCAGTGTGGAGGTATAGGTGTCTGATTCAGGTTCGTCTGATGTGATGTTGCCGAGATAAAGCAGATCATTCCCTGCCTGGAACGCATCGCGTGCCACCGAACGCGGTAGGAAATTCTCACCACTCTGCGCGTAAAAATCACGCACCGCCCGGCTTCCGAGCGCATCGCTCACTACTAACCCGCCATTCCTTCGCCAGGTTGCAAATTCCGGCAGTTCAAGGATCGCCGTAAGCGCCGCCGTATCCAGACTGACTGGGCGCGTTGTGGCGCGGATATTTCCCTGGAAACCCTGATAGCGAATGTGAGAAACAAGCAGACCGTCTGTCAACTCCGCCAGCTGTGTGGAATCTGTGACCGCGGAAAACGGCAGGAGCTCCACCTGTTGTAACTGCCCAAGCGGCTTGCGGACGGTTGCGACTTCCTCTTCGGGAGAGCGATCTGAGGCGCCGCGCCCGGGGAAATGCTTGGCAATCACCGCCATGCGGTGATCGCTCCCGGTATGCAAACCGACGATGTAGGCGCGTCCCATTTCTCCCACCCAGAATGGGTCACCGCCAAACACGCGCGGACCCAGGTCGATCTGCGCCGAAGGGTTTGGCATTTCCACTACGTCCAGCGAAGGCCCCAGGTAAAGATTGAATCCCAGCGCGCTCAATTCACTCCCCTGGACCTGTCCCACTTGCCGGGCGAGGTCCGTACGCCAGGTGGCGCCGATCGCCATCAGATTCGGCAACGGCGTGAGACCGCTTAGGATTTGATCGTAAGGCGCGCCGTCACCTTCCTGTGAAATTCCAATAAACAAAGGTACATAGATATTGTCATCCGTCTCGAGATTGTTTTCCGACGCCGTTGAAGCATTCGCTTCGATCCGCTGTAGAGCAGCGCTTAACTGATAAGCGCTCGAGATCGTATCAGGCTGGGGAAGAAAATTGTCGTTGGCCGCCTGCAGCACCACGCCGCCCACATGATAATTCGCGATCAGATCATAAATCTCTGTCTGATCATGGGTGTCTGTGCCCTGAAAGGTAACAAGAAATAGTTGTCCCACCCGCTCTTCAGGAGTCATCGAAGCCAGAACAGCCTGCGCCCTGGACATTTGAAAATGTGTTTCGGCTTGTACGGCAGGGGTTGGGTTCAGGATCAATGTGAGAATAAGGAGCAACATCAGCCCATGCAAGAAACGTCTCAACGCAGTACCTCCCCCACAGGGTGAGTAACACTCCCACTCGATTCGCTTCTTACTTGTACTGCCAACGCCGGGTCATCGGTAAAGATTGCATCTACGCCCCAGTGAAACAGACGGCGCATATCCTCCGCCGCATTGACCGTCCATACATGGATGCGTCGATTCAAGCGGTGTACGCGCTGAACTTGCTGCGAACTGACGTCCTCTACATAGGGGTGTAAGGCTTGATACTTCCCGAAATTGAAGCCAAAGGAGCGCGCCCAGGCGCCGAGAAATCCGTTGAAAGCCAGCAAACCTCTGGGCACTTCTGGAAGGTAGGCGCGTGCCTTCGAAAGATTGGAAGCAAAGAACGAGGAGAACAGCACACGCTTTTGCAATCCAAACTTCTTGACCAGCATACAGACCGTCTCAACGAGAGAGTCGCGTGGAGTGATGTAATTGGTCAACTCCACGTTGATAAACGTACGCCTTCCTACGGCTTCGAAAACTTCCTCCAGCAATGGGATTTTCTCCCCACGATACTTCTCTGAAAAAAAGCTGCCCGCATCCAGCGACCGCAGCTGCTGAAAAGATAGATCCTTTACACGTCCATGGCTGCCTGTCGTCCGATCGACGGTTGAATCATGAATCACCACAGCCCGTCCATCTGCGGACAACTTAACGTCAAGCTCAATGGCATCGGCATTCTGCACCAATGCCAGCTCGAATGCCGCCAGGGTATTCTCCGGCGCGTGAGCAGACGCGCCGCGATGCGCGAAGATAACGGGTTGGAGTAGTGATGTAAGCATGATAACAAAACACCAGATTACGCGTGAAATTCGGCGATGCGTAACCCGGTATGTATAGCAGAAAATAGACTAAATATCAACGAAATAGGCCCTCGCTGCACGGTCCAGCATATCTCGCGACATGGTTGGGGGCACAGAAAGATAACTCGAAATATCGAGGATCTGGTCGCACAGGTCACGGGGGTGAGAAGCGCGCAGTTTGCGGTTCCGTTTGATATACCACTCCTGCAATAAATATGCCAGTCCCTGATCGCTATATTCCACCTTTTTATCCTGAGCGACACGCCTAAAGATCTCACGATACTCCTCATAAGAGGGATCACCGATCTCGATCTTATGGCGAAGACGGCGCAGGAAGGCTTCGTCCACCAGGTCTTTCGGAGGCAGGTTGGTAGAGAACACGATCAAAACGTCGAACGGAACTTCTACTTTGCGCCCGTTGTGGAGGGTGAGGAAATCTACGCGGTTTTCTAGCGGAACGATCCAGCGGTTGAGCAGGTCACGTGGTCGTACCTGCTGGCGCCCGAAGTCATCAATCAGCAAAATGCCGCCGTTGGCTTTCACCTGGAACGGCGCTTCATAAAACTTATGTACTTCATCATAGACGAGGTCGAGCCCTTCCAATGTCAGCTCGCCGCCGACCACGATGAAGGGACGGCGAATCTTCACCCAGCGCGGATCACGTCGCTGGCCGGTGCGCAGGTTGCCTGTGCCCGGAGCGGTTGTGGGAACATCGGAATCGGGCGCAAGCCGGTGACTTACCTGGTCGTACACCTTGATGACCTGCCCATCCAAATACAAAGCATACGGAATATACATTGCCTGTGTCAAGACAAGGTTACCAAAAGCGCGGGCAACGCTGGTCTTGCCATTCCCCGGAGGGCCGTACATAAATATGGATGTGCCGGAATTGAGCGCCGGACCCAGACGCTGGAAACTTGATTCGGAGATGACCATCTGCGAGAGGATCTGTCGCATCATGCGTGAAGTAACGGTCATACGCCCGGTCTTTTGCCGACGGATGGCTTCGTTATAGACCTCAAAGGGAACGGGAGCCTGCCCGGCATATTGACTGCGTTCCAGCGCCTCACGCGCCCGGGTAACCCCGGCTCCTGTAATGCCATAGGTATAAGCGCCTTCCCCAAGACCACCCTGCGACGATTTCACCTCCAACATCTTTTCGCGTTTCAGCGCTTCCAGAATGCTATCCGTTACACCGGCAAATGGCAGAGCCATCTGCTCCGCGATCTTAAACCCGCTCAGATAGCCCTGTGAATAAAGAATCTTTAAGGCGAGGTCTTGCAGCCAGAGATGAGATAACCCCGTATCCTCGACGGAGTTAATAGGCGGTGGTGAAAATTGCGCCGGGCCGGCGGATGGTCTTCCAAGAGGATTGTTCATGACACCTCCCGATGGGAATGCTCCATAGAGATAAGAGATTTGATTGCGCTCAAATTATACTGCCTCTTACCTTCCTCTTTCCTCGTGGTGACACTCTTGTCCTGCACAATCCTGTAATTTTTCTCCGTACTACGCATCTAAAAGAATACCTGTAAACAGGGGCAGGCATCTATCTGCAGTTCTGTTTACGGGCTTCTCCTGGTGTTTTCGTGCCGTATTGTTTATCGTATATAATCTGGGGCACTATGAACCTCTCCATCGTAATACCGGTATACAATGAAGTCGAAAATATCGGGGAAATTATAAAACGAGTACAATCCACAAAACTTGCAAAAGAAATTATTATCGTCGACGATGGTTCGAAAGACGGAACGCGCGATGCTCTGCAAAATCTGTCAGGACAAAAAACGGTGCGCGTGATTCTGCACGAGCGGAACCAGGGAAAAGGGGCTGCAGTTGTTACAGGTCTCCGGGCAGCCAAAGGGGATGTTTTGTTGATTCAGGATGCCGATCTCGAATACGACCCGCGCGATTATCCCACCCTCCTCCGCCCCATTGAAGAGGGAGTTGCAGATGTTGTGTATGGATCACGGTTCCTCGGTGCGCCGCACCGCGTGACCATGTTCTGGCACATGGTAGCCAACCGTCTCCTGACGTTCATGACCAACATCCTGTACAACACAATCCTCACCGACATGGAAACCGGCTATAAAGTATTTCGCCGGGAAGTGATCGATGGCATGACCATCCGTGCCAAACGCTTCGATTTCGAACCGGAATTCACTGCCAAGGTACTCAAACGCAAGTATCGTATTTTTGAAGTCCCCATATCGTTTAATCCCCGCGATTATTCCCAGGGTAAAAAGATCAAGCTCAAAGACGCGTTCGAAGCCGTGTGGACGTTATTGAAATACAGGTTTATGGATTAAAACAAAAAGGCGTCGTCGACGCCTTTTTGTTTATTTGTCCACGGTCACGTTATATTCGTAGATGTAATCCCCCGCCTCGAAATCGGCAATCCCATCGTTGATTTGCTCGTCAAAGGTGGCAACAGCTCTCAACTCATATTCCCCATTCGGCCAGTCCGATAAGAGTGCCACAAAGTCGAGGCAAACCATATCGCTGAGTTGATACGTAATGGGATGGACCACGTCGCCTGGCAGCGCATTGCCATTGAAATACAAACCTATTCTGATATGTTCAAAGTTCTGCTCCAGGATCTCTTCCGTGGTTGTGCACCACCCATAATTAAAAAAGGTGGGTGTATCATCGGTGATTTCAACAGTATAGGTAAGGGTTCCTGGCTGAGCGGTATCCTCATCGGTGTATTGCTCTTTCGCCAGGGAAGCCAGGTAGACGCCTTCTCTTGCCTGTAACGATTCAAGAACGACGTTAGGATCCGTTTCTATGCTTGGCATGGATCCTTCCGGTGCAGCGGATTCAGATGGTTCTTCGGTCGCGGAAGACTCGGTAGACTCAGGATTCAAGGGAATCATGCCTGGCAGCAAACACGAAGTTAGGAAAAGTCCACCAATAATGAGCAGCACAAACGTTTGTGCGAATATTCGAGTTCTCATAATCGCTCCTGATTTCACGACTTACATGTATCGATCAACATCTCTACTTTGACGATTATAATCCCTGGCATGGATTGGCAGACACAGGTCGAATCGGAATTCGAAAAAGCGGAACAGGCGCGGGCACGCGGGAATGAGGGACAAGCCCGGGTCTGTGCCCGGCGTGCGGCTGGCATTGCCATCCGGGAATACCTCACCCGCCAGGGAATTCGCCCTCCGAGCGTGAGCGCGTACGATTTGCTCAACTTCTTAAAGGAAGACCCGCATCTCTCTGACGATCTGAGATTAATAGCCGACCACTTAACCTTGCGCGTGAATGAGGAATTTAAGCTGCCTGTCGAAGCCGATCTTATTGCGGAAGCGCGCACGTTCTGTGAGGCTCTTACAGCGAATGCCGCCTAAATAAAAACAGACCCTGGAAGATTCAGGGTCTACTCTGTTTGAACATCCTCGAATTATTTTCTTCCAACCAGATAGTAAAGTGCACGGGCGATGGTAATGATCACCAGCATCCCGGACATCACGCTGCCAAGGACAACGAACATCCGTTGCCAGTCGCGAAAGCGTGACACGATCTCCTCCGGCTGAGGAAAATGGATCCGCTCGCGCAGTCGTTGTACAACTTCCAGGGGAGGGGTCACCGGTCTGAGCGTCCCGGCGAGATGCGCCTCGAGCGCAAGCATCTGATCTTCCGAAAGTATGGTCCTGCTTCTAAACATCTTGTTTACTCACTGATCGTCAAACATGACGACAACTCGGCATTTTGGTTACTCGTTATCCAGACTGATGTTCTGGTCGCCTAACTGATCGCGGAGAGCCAGCAGTGTGCGGTGATAAAGGCTTTTCACCGCGCCTTCACTGCGCCCCATGATCGCGCCGATCTCCGCATTCGACATGTTCTCCACGAACTTCAGGATGAGTAGGTTCTGTCGTTCTGCCGGCAAGCGCCGAATAAACCTGAGAAGTGCATCCTGTTCCTGCGAGCGAACCAGATTTCGTTCGGGGTGATCTCCCTTCGAAGGCAGTACGGGCACATCGTTGATGGGAACTTCCTGCCGCCGGCTGCGGTCACGGTGCCAGTTGGCAACCAAATTGTGTGCAATCCGGTACAGCCAGGCAGAAAAAGGGACGCCGCGATCGGTATAGTTCTGAATGTGATTCATCGCCCGTTGAAAGACGCGGGCGGTGAGGTCCTCCGCATCGTGGAGGTTCCCTGTTCGGTAGTAAACGTAGTTGAAGATGCGGTCGATGTAGCGTTCGTAGAGCAGACCAAATGCATCGCGGTCACCCTGCGACGCACGTGTCAGCACATCTTCTTCATTGAATTCGTTATCCGGCACATTGGGTCCTACCGGCAGGGTCTATAAAACATAACCCCGACGGGTTTTGGAAGTTGCAGGGAGTATAACATGTCACATTTTGATTTAAGGATCGACCGGGGCATCCAAAGTTTTATATGAATTGAATCAGAGCTTGAAAGTGATCACTATGTGATTGGTATAATAAAAGTTTGCAGTTTTTCTGTTCTGCTAGCAGTTGTACTGCTGGCTAGTAAGCGGCAGTGCAACTGCCGCCACAACACTAACCATTAGCGATAAATGAAACAAATGTGCTATAATCAATTCGCTTTTTCCACCCTTAAAGAAGGTTAAATATGTCATCCAATTCCATTCGCGTGGTTGGCGCACGTGTGCATAATCTTAAGAATATCACCGTCGAGATTCCCCGCGATAAGTTCGTTGTGATTACGGGCTTATCAGGGTCAGGGAAGTCTTCGCTTGCCTTCGATACGATCTTTGCCGAGGGGCAGCGCCGGTATGTCGAGTCATTATCCGCCTATGCCCGTCAATTTATCGGGCAGATGGATAAGCCCGATGTGGACCACATCGAAGGCCTGTCCCCTGCTGTTTCCATTGACCAGAAGTCCACGTCGCACAATCCCCGTTCGACGGTAGGTACCGTAACTGAAATTTATGACTACCTGAGGCTTTTATTCGCGCGCGCTGGGATTCCGCACTGCCCCATCTGCGGAAGGGAAGTCGTGAAACAATCTGCCCAGGAGATCGTAGACCAGATCGAAAAGCTCCCGGAGAGCACGCGTATCCTGATTCTCTCTCCCTTGGTGCGCGCTCGTAAGGGGACATACCAGGCTGTTTTTGAGGAGATCCGCAAAGCAGGGTTCGCCCGCGCTCGCGTAGATGGGCAGGTGCACAGTCTCGACGATGAGATCAGCCTGGACCGTTACAAACAGCACACCATTGAAGCAGTGGTAGACCGCCTCGTGATATCCCGCGAGGGCGATAAAGAAGAGCAAAAAGCCGCGCGCACACGGGTCACGGACTCGGTAGAGACAGCGCTCAAGTTTGGCGAAGGATATGTCACGATCAACCTTGTCGATAAGAACGAAGACTTAAATTATTCAGAACACCTCGCCTGCCCCGAACACGGCACGACCATCTCGGAAGTGGAACCGCGCACCTTCTCATTCAACACCCCGCAGGGCGCCTGCCCGGATTGTCAGGGACTCGGCTCGAAGCTGGAGATCGACCCGGAGCGCATCATCCCCGACGCCGACCGGACTCTGAATGAGGGCGCGATCGCCAGCATGGAGTGGAGCGGACCCAAAGAAGAGGGTGGTTATTATTGGCAGGGACTTCAAGCCGCGGCAAAAGCATACCGCATCGACCTCGACAAG
>Ga0196962_10000866_pt1 | contig 10853 bp, 8 predicted proteins | sample S3v_20metaG_FD_183186 | JGI IMG/M metagenome (GOLD analysis project Ga0196962, IMG submission 183186) | Soil microbial communities from Anza Borrego desert, Southern California, United States - S3+v_20 | ecosystem: Environmental > Terrestrial > Soil > Desert | place: USA: California | collected... | reverse complement strand
GCCGCGCGCCGCCGGGGCGGCGGCACGAGCCGCCGCCGCGTCACGCCGCCACGCCCGCCGCCTCCCGCCGCTTCGCGGCCAGCGCCTGAAGCCCGTGCAGGAACGCCTCGGAGAACGTCGGGAACGGCTGGATGACGTCCTCGAGGAGCGCCAGCGGCAGTCGCGCGCGGATGGCCACCGTCGCCTGCTGCAGCCACTCGCCGGCCTCCGGCCCTACCGCGTACGCGCCGGTCAGGCGCTCGCCGTCCGAGACGAGCGTCATGAAGCCCGGCCGCTCGTCGTACGCGCGCGTGTAGGTCGCCGTCCGCGGCACCTCGGCGAGCGAGACCGTGGCCGTGAGGCGGCCGTCGGCGTCGCCGACCGACGCGGCCTGCGGGTCGGTGAACACGACGCGGGGGACGGCGCTGTAGTCGGCCTCGCGCGGTGTGCCGAGGAGGTTGGCGGCCGCGACGCGGCCCTGGTACTTGCCCACGTAGGTGAGCGGCCAGATCCCCGTCACGTCGCCGATCGCCCACAGCCCGTCGGCCGCGCGCATCCGCGCGTCCACGGGGATGCCGCGGGGGCCGGCGTCCACGCCCACCGTCTCGAGTCCGAGCCCCGACGTGCGCGGGCGCCGCCCGGTGGCCACCAGGAGGCGGTCGCCGCGCAACTCGGCGCCGTCCGTCAGGGACAGGACGTACTCGCCGCCGTCGTGCACGGCCGCGGCGGCGTGCACGCCGAGGTGCAGGTCGACGCCGTCCGCGGCGAGCGCCGCGCCGACCGCCAGGCCGAGCCGCTCGGGCTCGCGGCCGAGCACGTGGGGCGCTCCGTCGACGATCGCCACGGACGCCCCCATGCGGGCGAGCGCCTGCCCCATCTCCACCCCGACCGGGCCGGCGCCGAGGACGAGCAGGCGCTCGGGCACCGCGTCGAGGGCCGTCGCCTCGCGGTTCGTCCAGAAGTCGAGCTGCGCGAGGCCGGGGACCGGCGGGATCACCGGATCGGAGCCGGTCGCGACGACGACGTCCGCGGCCGTCGCCACCTCGCCGCCGACGACGACGCGGCCCGGCCCGTCCAGCCGCCCGGCGCCGCGCAGCACCTCGATGCCGGCGTCGCGCGCCCACGCCGCCTGCCCGCCGTCGTCGTAGGCGGAGACCATGAAGTCGCGCCACGCCAGTGCGCTCGGCACGTCGATCCCGCCGGCGATCGCCTCGCGCGCGCCCGGTGCGTCGCGGGCCGCGGCGAGCGCCTCGCCGGGCCGCAGCAGCGTCTTGGACGGGATGCACGCCCAGTAGGAGCACTCGCCGCCGAGCAGCTCGCGCTCGACGATCGCCACGCGCAGGCCGCCGGCGGCCAGCGCGCCCGCGCAGTGCTCGCCCGCCGGGCCGCCGCCGAGGACGATGACGTCGAAGTCCGCGCTCATGCCCGCTCCCTCGCCTTGTCGATCTCGTAGGCGGCCGTGATGAAGCCGATGTGGCTGTAGGCCTGCGGGAAGTTGCCGAGCTGCTCGCCGTTCGCGGTGTCGATCTCCTCGCCGAGCAGCCCGAGGTCGTTCGCGTAGTCCGCCAGCCGCCGGAACAGCGCCTCGGCGCGGTCGACCTCGCCGGCGCGGGCGAGGCAGGAGACGAGCCAGAACGAGCAGATGACGAACGTGCCCTCCTCGCCCGTGAGGCCGTCCGCGTTGAGCCCCGCCTCGGCGCGATAGCGCAGGACGAGCCCGTCCTCCGTCAGGTCGCTCGCGATCGCCTCGATCGTGGCGCGCATGCGCGGGTCGGTCGCCGGAAGGAAGCCGTAGATCGGCATGAGCAGCGCCGCGCCGTCGAGCTCGTCGGAGCCGAAGGACTGCGCGTAGGCGCCGCGGGCCTCGCTCCAGCCTTGCTCGAGGATCGCTTCGCGGATCGCGTCGCGCGCGGCGCTCCACGCGGCCGGCTTCGCGTGCTCCCCCAGCCGCGGGGCGAGCTTCACCGCCCGGTCGAGCGCCACCCAGCACATCACCTTCGAGGAGAGGTGGTGGCGCGGCTCGCCCCGCATCTCCCAGATGCCCGAGTCCTTCTCCGTCCAGCGCCGCGCCGCGGTGTCCGCGAGGTCGGCGACGAAGGCCTGGATCTCCGGATGCAGGTCCCCGAGGCGCTCGTGGTACAGGTGCAGCGCGGACAGGAGCTCGCCGTAGACGTCGAGCTGCACCTGGTCCCACGCCCCGTTGCCGACGCGCACGGGCGCCGAGTCGCGCCAGCCGCGCAGGTGCGGCAGCGTGCGCTCGCTCAGGTCGTGCTCGCCGCCGACGCCGTACATGATCTGCAGCGAGCCCTCGCTCGCCCGCCCGCCGGCCGCGCTCGTCATGAAGGACACGAACTCCTCGGCCTCGTCCGAGCAGGCGCCGATGTAGAGCGCCTCGAGGGTGAGGCTCGAGTCGCGGATCCAGGAGAACCGGTAGTCCCAGTTGCGCTCGCCGCCGACCGTCTCGGGCAGCGACGTGGTCGGGGCGGCGACGATCGCCCCCGAGGGCCGGTAGGTGAGTCCCTTGAGCACGCGCGAGCTCAGGCGCACGATGTCGCGGTGGGGGCCGTCGTAGATGTCGTGCTCGGCCTCCCACGACCGCCAGGCGGCCTCCGTGTCGGCGATCCGCTCGCCCACGCGCGCGGCCGTGGTGGGCGCCGGCGCAGTGCGGTGCTCGCCGGAGGTCCAGCGGAGGGCGAAGCCGGCCTCCTCGCCGGCGCGCAGGGTGAACGCCGCCCGCAGCGTCGCGTCGTCGAGCGTCAGCGGCACGGAGGCGGCGAGCGCCAGCCGCGTCGCGCCGAACACGTGCGCGCCGCCGTCCTCGACGCGGATCAGCGGGCGGATCAACCCGTACTGCGGCCGCGGCGCGAGCTCCACCGCGAGCTCCACCTCGCCGCTCACGCCCTCGACGGCGCGCAGCAGCTCGTGCGGCGCGTCGTAGCCGAGCTCGTGCCCGCGCTGCCCCTCGGCGAAGGCGAGCGCGTCGCGCACGCGGACGCTGCCGGTGTCCGTCGTGAACGTCGTCTCGATCACGAGCGTGCCGGGCAGGTAGCGGCGCTCGCTCGTGAACGCGCCGACCGGGCGGAGCGTCCAATGACCGCCCGCCGGGTCGAGGATGCGCGAGAAGATCGCATCGCTGTCGTAGCGGGGCAGGCACAGCCAGTCGATCGAGCCGCCGCGGTCGACGAGGGCCGAGCCGTTGCAGTCGGCGAGCAGGCCGTACTCGCCGATGGGCTGGAAGGCAGGCGCGTCGCCGGCGCGGCGCGCGTGCGGGAGGAGGATCGTCTCGCTCATGCGCCTGCAGTCCTCGCTCGCCGCGCGGCGTTACGCGCGGGCGCCGCGCGTTACAGCGGGCGGCCCGGGCCGGGCTCGTCGCGGGGCGGCGGCTCGTGCTCCTGCAGCGCCTGGCCGAACTCCGGACACGCCTCGTTCCGGCACTCCCACCCGTGCGGCGCCCCGGCGAGCGCCTCGCTCCCGGGCTGCCCGCAGTCCGGGCAGAGCGGCGGCTGGGGATCCGTCGCGGGCTGGGTCATGCGGGCTCCCTGACGATCGGGCAGGACATGCAGCGCGGGCCGCCGCGGCCGGTGCCGAGCTCCGAGCCGGCGATCCGCAGCACCTCGAGGCCCTCGCGCTCGAGCCGCTCGTTCGTCTCGACGTTGCGCTCGTAGGCGACGACCACGCCGGGGGCGAGGGCGAGCGTGTTGTTGCCGTCGTCCCACTGCTCGCGCTCGGCCGTGACCGGGTCCAGGCCGGTGTCGATGACCCGCAGCCGCTCGATCCCCATGGCCGTCGCCGCGGCGGCCACGAAGGGCTCCGGCCCCGCGACGGCGATGCCGTCGCCGTTCCCCGGCTCGACGACGTAGGCGACGAGCGACCCCGCGAGCGGCGGGTACATCACGACGGCGTCGCGGTCGACCATCGTGCAGACGGTGTCGAGGTGCATCGTGGCGCGATCCTGGGCGATCGGCACCGCGAGCACCGCCCGGGCCGCGCCGGCGCCGAACAGCCGCTGCGCGAACGCCTCGACCCCGGCGGGGCTCGTGCGCTGGCCGACGCCGACGGCCAGCACGCCGGGGGCGAGGACGAGCACGTCGCCGCCCTCGAGCCACGCGTCGCGGCGCGGGTCGCCGCCGTAGAGCAGCTCCGTCCCGCGGAAGCGCGGGTGGTGCTGGTAGATCGCCGCGGTGATCGTGGTCTCGCGCCGGCGCGCGGCCATGGCCAGCGCCGTGACCGCGACGCCGTGGTCGAGCCAGACGCTCGAGTCGCGGGTGAAGAGCAGGTTCGGCAGCGGCCGGACGATGAAGTCCTGCGCGCGCGTCATGCGGTCGACGAGGCCGCCCGAGACCGGCAGCTCCTCGTGCGCGAGGCCGCCGATCAGGATCTCCGCCAGTTCCGTGGCGGGGAGGTCGTCGAGGCGCTCGTGCAGCAGCCGGGCGAGCGTCGGCCCGATGAGCTGCGGGTCGAGCGCCGCCTCGAGCAGCTGGGTCCGGGCCTCCGGGACCGCGAGCGTCTCCTCGAGCAGGGTGCGCGCGTAGAGCACCTCCACGCCGCGGCCGCGGAGCGCATCGGCGAACGCGTCGTGCTCCTCCTGCGCGCGGTCCACCCACGGCACGCCGTCGAACAGCAGCTCGTCGTTGTTGCGCGGGGTCAGGCGCCGCAGCTCGCCGCCGGGGCGGTGCAGCATGACCGTGCCGAGCCGTCCGACCTCGCTGCCCACGCCATGGCGCCGCTCGTCCATCCGGCCTGCATCGTAAGCGCGCTCAGCCGCCGAGCGCCGTCCTCTGGGCGTCGGTGAGCGGCCGCGCGCGGCGCTCGCGCAGGTCCCAGGCGACCAGCACGGAGCGCCCGCCGGCCGCCACGGTGCCGTCGGGGCGCACGATCTCGTGCTCGACGTCGAGGCTCGAGCGCCCGACGCGCGCGACCCGCACGATCACGTCGGCCGTGCCGTCCTCGCGGCGGATCTCGCGGCGGTAGTCGAGCTCGACGCGGACCAGCACGAAGCTCGTGTCGTCCGTGACCAGCTCGTCCGCCAGCAGCGCCATGCGGCCCTCCTCGAGGAGCTCGTGGTAGACGGACTGGTTGAGGTGCCCGAGCTCGTCCATGTCACGCCAGCGGAGCGTGACTCGGATACGCGCCTCGGGCCTCGCGGGCGGCGTCATGCGCGGCGACTGTAGAACACGGCCACGGCCTTCATACACACGCTCTCGCACCCGTCGACGGGGACACGTGCGACCGCCCGTCCGAGCGCGGCGGCCCAGGACGGTGATTGACGGTCGATGTCGCCGACGGAAGAGTGAGCAGATGAGGGGCACGGTCGAGAACACGCGCAATCGGTTCGCTCGCCGCGGCGAACTCGTCGTGATGGCCGGCGCGGGTGTGTCGGCCGGATTGCCGTCCGCGGTACCGAGTTGGTATCCGCTCAATGCAGCGATTTTCGCTGCGCTGCAACGGCGACTGGAAAGTGGCATCGGCAGAGCCGGATGGCTCGATGAGATCGGGCACGCGGTTGGCGATGCGCGCACGGAAGGGCGGTTCCCTCCCGACTACCAGGCGCAGGTCATCGAAGAGATGTGCGGACCGCGGTACTTCCGCGCACTCCAAGCGCTCGACATCGACATCGGCAACGCCGCTCATGAGGCGATCGCCGCGCTCGCCGCCGCAGGCGCTCTCCGCGCTGTTGTCACGACGAACTTCGATCGCCTGATCGAACGCGCGCTCGCGCGGCGCGGTGTCCCGTTCATCGCCGCCTTCGACGAGGCGGGTTACGTCGAGGCTCGTGATGTCCGCGCCGGCGTCTTGCCGGTGATCAAGGTCCATGGATGCGTCTCGTCCGCGCTCTCGATGGTCGACACGTGGAAGCAGCGTCGCCGCGGGCGGTCAGATCGCCTGATCGCCTGCCTCGAGCCGCTGCACGAGGCCTTCTGGCTGTACGCCGGCTTCTCTGCCGCCGACTTGGAAGACGACGACAGCTACCTCGGGCTCGTCCGCGGCGCCGCTCGGAGCCCCGGGGCGGTTTACATCGCGTTTCCCGGCAATCCCGAGCTCGGTTCGGGCGCGAAGAGCCTCATGGCCGCATACGCCGACCGCGGTGATGTGGTGGTCGCCGACGTCGCGGAGCATCTCGCGGCTTTGGGCCGTACCGTCGGAAGTCCTCAGGCCACGGTCATCCCGGGGAACGGACCCGCCGGTCGCGCCCGGATCGAGGCCGGGCTCGAGCAGTGGGCAACTGCGCTCACGGCGTCTGCCGCAGGGTTGAGTGTCGCGGCCATCCTCGAGGCCGTGGGCGCGGGAGAGCCTGCGGTGCGCGTGCTCGACCGATTGGTACGCCATGAGCTCGTCGACGAGCGCGGGACTCCCGACTTTCAGGCGCTGCAGCTGCAGTACGGCCGGCTCGGCAGTGCGCTCGGGCGGTTCGTCGCCGTGCCTGACGTCCACGGCGCTGCAAGCAATGCGAGCGTCGAGTCGCTACAGAGTCTCTTGCGCGTGGCGGATGGCGAATCGGGCTTCCTGGCACGCGCCTGGCTTGGTCCCACGTACCTGTGGCTCGGCCACGGCGCGGAGGCCACCACGTTGGCGGCTTCGATCATCGGCGGGTTCGCGCCCGGTCGTTGGGACGGTCCGCAGCCGCGGAGCGACGAGGACATGGTCGATGGTTGGACGTCGGCCGCGCAGGTCCTCGTCTTGAACGCCGATACCGGCACGCTGCAGGCATTGGTCTCCACCGTGCCTCCCGCACTGGATCGGGCGCGCACAAGCGGCGACGTCGTCCGAGAAGCGCGCGTCGCGGCGTTACACCTCTTCATGCTTGCCGAGACACGTGAAGACCTTCCCGCGTTGGCACGCTCGTATGAAGCTGTCTTCCACCCTGCCCGGCGTGTCCTCGACAGCGTCTCCTTCGGGTTCCGCGCCTTGGCACTCGGACGGTGGCATGTCGGCGTCGGTGGCATCTCACTGGCAGCCCGGCATCCGAGCGACCCGGCGGTGGCACAGCGGGCGCTGGCCTTCCTCGGTGAAGCCACCACGCACTTCGCCACTCTCGGCATGGACCCTTGGCTCATCTACGTGGAGGTCCAGCGAATCAAGGCGCTTGCCGACCTCGAGAGGTTCGATGTGGTCAACGAGCGTCTCGACCGGCTGGTTCCACACCTCGACCGATTCCCCGTCCTCTACTCGTTCGCATGGGAGGCAGTCGCCCAAGTTCAAGCAATGGTCGGGGACGACGATGCGACAGCAACCTTCGGCAAGGCCGTGGATGCGGCGCTCGAGGCGGGGCTCCACCTCAGGCACCAGCGACTGTCGGCCTTGGCTGAGTACTGGCCCGCTCCGGGGCCCGGTTAGGCTGCGTCGACGCTCGATCGCGCGGCTCGTCGTCGGTGGCATCCAGAGGACGAGCCCCGGCGCCCGATCCCGATCGTGCCGACGGCTCCGGTCTGCACCGGTTTCAGGCTAAGGTCACGGCCCATGGCGGGAGGACAGAACGGACACCACTGGGACGAGGCCCGCCGGCGCGCGCGGGCCGAGCTGGCGGCGGGCGCCGAGCGCGCCGGAGCGCGGTCGCACTTCCGCGCGATGGGCATCGACCCCGCGCGGCTCGACGGGCCGATCGTCGGCATCGCGTCGACCTGGACCGGCACGATGCCGTGCAACATCACCCAGCGCGAGCTCGCCGCGCAGGTGGCCGACGCGGTGACGGAGGCCGGCGGCGTCCCGCTCGAGTTCAACACCATCGCGGTGTCGGACAACCAGACGCAGGGCACGCCCGGGATGCGCGCGTCACTCGTCTCGCGCGAGGTGATCGCCGACTCGATCGAGCTGATGGTGCACGCCCACGACTTCGACGCGCTGGTCTGCCTCGTCGGCTGCGACAAGACGACGCCCGCGGCGCTGATGGCGCTCGCGCGCGTCGACAAGCCCGCAGTCGTCCTCTACAGCGGTCCCATGCGCGCCGGGCGCCTCCGCGGGCGGCAGCTGACCATCCAGACGATGTGGGAGGCGGTCGGCGCCCACCAGCGCGGCCAGATCACGCGCGAAGAGCTCGACGAGCACGAGCTCCACGCCTGCCCGGGGCCCGGTACCTGCGCCGGGCAGTTCACGGCCAACACGATGGCGATCGCGCTCGACTGCGTCGGCCTCGCCGTGCTGGGCGACGGCCTGATCCCCGCCGACGACCGGGAGGCCAAGGCCGAGGCGGCGGCGCGCGCCGGGCGCCTCGCCGTCGAGCGCGCCGCGAGCGGCCCGGGGTCGCGCAGCTTCCTCGACCGCCGGGCGCTGGACAACGCGATGGCGGCGATCGCGGCCACCGGCGGCTCGACGAACGGCATCCTCCACCTGCTGGCCATCTCGCGCGAGGCGGGCGTGGACGTGACGCTGGACGAGCTCGCCGCCGTCGCCGCCCGCACGCCGGTGATCGCGAGCCTCGCGCCCTCCGGCCGCTACGTGGCGGAGGACATGCACCGCGTGGGCGGGACGCCGGTCGTGATCCGCGAGCTGATCCGCGCCGGGCACCTCGACGGCGACGCGCCCGTGATCCAGGGCGGCACGCTCGCCGAGGCGACGGCGGATGCGCCCGACCCCGACGGCGAGGTGCTCATGACCGCCGACGCGCCGTTCAAGCCGAGCGGGGCGCTGTACGCGCTCCGCGGCAACCTCGCCCCCGACGGCGCCGTGGTGAAGCTCGCCGGCACGGAGCGCACCCGCCACAGCGGGCCGGCGCGCGTCTTCGACGACGAGACGGCGTGCGTGGACGCCGTGCGCTCCGGCCGCGTGGAGCCCGGCGACGTGCTCGTCGTCCGCTACGAGGGCCCGGCCGGCGGCCCGGGGATGCGCGAGATGCTCAGCCTCACGAGCTCCGTGGTCGGCGCCGGCCTCGGCGAGAGCGTCGCGCTCGTCACGGACGGCCGCTTCTCCGGCGCCACCCGCGGCCTGATGGTCGGCCACGTGTCGCCCGAGGCGGCGCGCGGCGGGCCGCTCGCCGTCGTGCGCGACGGCGAGCAGGTGACCATCGACATCGAGGCGCGCACGCTCTCCGTCGACGTCGCGGACGCGGAGCTCGCGCGGCGGCTCGCCGCGTGGTCGCCCCCGGACGGCGGGCCGGCGGCGGGCATCTTCGCGCGCTACCGCGCGTCCGTCGCCTCGGCGTCGGAGGGCGCCGTCCTGCGGCCCGGCGGCTGAGGCGCGCGGCGTGCAGGCGCTCGTGACGCAGCCGGGGGTCGCCGGCTCGACCGGCGTCGAGGAGGTGCCCGATCCGCGCGCGGCGGCGCAAGAGGTCCTGCTTCGCACGCTCGAGGTCGGCGTGTGCGGCACGGACCGCGAGATCTCCGACGGCCACTTCGGCATCGCGCCCGGCGACGGCGGCCGGCTGGTGCTCGGGCACGAGTTCCTCGGCGTCGTGGAGCGGGACGCGCACGGCCTGCGCCGCGGCGACCTGGTGACCGCGACCGTCCGGCGCGGCTGCGGGCACTGCCCCGCGTGCGCCGAGGAATCGCCCGACGCATGCGACACCGGCGACTACGTCGAGCGCGGCATCACCCGCCTGCACGGCTTCGCGAGCGAGCTGGTCGCGGAGGCCGCCGATCAGCTGATCCCCATCCCGCCCGCGCTGGGGCGGCTCGGCGTCCTCGCCGAGCCGGCCTCGATCTGCGCGCGAGGGCTGCGCCACGCCCGCACGATCGGCACCCGCCAGCCGTGGTCGCCGCGCCACGCGCTCGTGCTCGGGCCCGGGGCGATCGGGATGCTCGCCACGTACATGCTGCGGCTCGACGGGATCGAGACGTGGACGGTCGGGCGGTCGACCGGCGGCGAGAAGGCGGAGCTCGTGGCCGCCGCTGGCGCGACCTACGTGGCGAGCTCGGAGACGCCGCTCGAGGACCTGCGGGCGGAGACCGGCGGCTTCGACATCGTCGTCGAGGCGGCCGGCGACGCGCAGCTCATGCTCGCGGCGCTCGGCTTGCTGCGCCGCAACGGCGTCGCCTGCCTGCTCGGCATCGACGGGCGCGAGCGCGCCGTCTCGATCGACGGGCCGGTGCTGGGCGTCGACGCCATCCTCGAGAACCGGGTGCTGTTCGGCAGCGTGAACGCCCACCGGACGGACTGGCGAGCCGCGGTCGAGGCGCTCGACGCCGCGCGGGCGCGCTGGCCCGGGGCGCTCGAGCGCTTCGTGGGGCTGCGCGTCCCGCTCGACCGCTACGCGGACGCGTTCGGCTTCCGCGGCGTCAAGGCGACGTTGCAGATCGCGCCCGAAGGTCCGGCAGCGGCGTGAGCTTCCGCTCGACCTGGTCGCGCAGCGGCTCGAACCGCGGCGGCAGCACGAGCTTCTCGCCGAGGTGCGCGGGGTCCTCGTCCGTCGCGAAGCCCGGGCCCATGGTGGCGATCTCGAACAGCACGCCGCTCGGCTCGCGGAAGTAGATCGACCGGAACCAGAAGCGGTCGATCACCGGCGTGGGGCGGACCCCGGCGCGCGCCACGTGCCGCTGCCAGGCGTCCTGGTCCTCCATCCGCGACGCCCACGCGACGTGGTGGACGGTGCCGGCGCCCTGGCGGCCCGGCTCGGCGGGCGGCTCGTCGTAGACGTAGAAGCTTCCGCGCTCGTCGCCGCGCCGCTCCCAGCGGCCGTCCTCGCCGCCCGTGAATCCGAGCACGTCGCGCAGGACCGGTGCGCTGCGGTCAGGCGCGGCCGTGTACGCGTGCACCGCCTCGAAGCCCTGCAGCGCGTGCTCGGCCGGCACGTCGGGCGCGGTGGCGGTCAGCGGCGCATCGGGCGCGCTGGACACGACGAGCTCGTGCTCGAGGCCCTCGGGGTCGGGGAAGCGGAGCGCGGCGTCCGTCCGCGCCGCGTCGACGCCCGCGCCGGTGAGCCGTTCCTGCCAGAAGTCCAGCGC
>Ga0196962_10000865_pt1 | contig 10862 bp, 14 predicted proteins | sample S3v_20metaG_FD_183186 | JGI IMG/M metagenome (GOLD analysis project Ga0196962, IMG submission 183186) | Soil microbial communities from Anza Borrego desert, Southern California, United States - S3+v_20 | ecosystem: Environmental > Terrestrial > Soil > Desert | place: USA: California | collected... | reverse complement strand
CGGGACGACGAAGCCCAAGGACAACTCGATCGTCGCCAACGACTTTGGCCGCAACAAACCGGACATCTTCTTCGATCAATCGGGCACGGGAAACCGCTTCCGCGCCAATAACTGCAATACGAGCGTCCCGGCTCGTCTGTGCGACTAGCGAAGATCCGCTCCTGCATGAAGGCCCCGCTCTGGCGGGGCTTTCCCTTGCGTGAAGCAGCGTTTGGGGTGGACGTGTTGGCCTTCGGAGCATAATAACCTCTGGCCCTCTTTCTTACTCCTATTCACCGAAGTACGTGGAAATAGAGATTCTGCGAACTTCGCCTTTACGCAGTTCTCGGAAGTTTTGTGAACGTCACCGCAGGGCGGGTCGTATATAAGAAGAGTGCGGAGCGCCCACAGGCAATAAGAGAGGGAGTCCAATGAAAAGGCTATACATCGTGCTGACGGTGATGGTAGTTATGGTCGCAGCTCCTTTGTTCGGCGCACATGAAGCCTTGGCCGTAGTTTTCACCGGCACCGCCGGCAACGATACTCTCCTCGGAACCGAAGGGGAGGACTACCTCACGGGTCGCGCCGGGGACGACTACCTCGACGCCGGCGGCGGCAACGACACGATCGAAGGCGGGCGCGGCGACGACCGAATCATACCCGGCGAAGGCGCCGACGAGGTGTACGCCGGCGCGGGCAACGACCGTATCTACGCGCGCGACACCGCCAGCTTCGATGACATAGATTGCGGGGCAGGCTTCGACCAGGTCGAGACCATACACCGCGACGACCGGACCCTTAGCAACTGCGAGAGAGCCCTAGGCCCCCGCGCGGGAAACATCGACTAGGGTCTCCTGCCGCTTCGCGCATCCACGCTCGAGGCGGTCGGTATTATCCGAGGGCGAACTTCCGCTTTACGGCTTTCTGAGAAGTTCGGTTACCTTACGCGTGGTACTGCCTGGGCATCTACCCTATCCGGAGATCCTCGCAGGACGCTCAGGGCGATCCACCCACCGCCTATGAGCGCCAGCAACGCACCCACTACAGGACCCACCACCGATAAAGGCCCGAAGACCAACAACGGCGCGTGAACCGCAACCAGCACCCCGGCCCATTTTGGCAGCACCTCGGAGCGCCATATGGCCAAGCCCCAGAGGACGAAGCCTGCTACGTAAAGCAAGAGGGCAAGGAGCACTACGATCCTGAAGGGTCCCGCGAAGATGTAGTCGAGTATGTTTATGCTCTCGGAGTGTCCGTCCAGGAACGAGCGGCTTAGGGCGGGGATTGCGAAGGCGAAAATGCCCAGTCCGATCAGTTGAAGAGCGATCCCGAAGATGCTCAATACCAGCGCACCCAAAGCCAGGACGCTTACCCTAGAGTCGGCTAGATAGGCGTACAGTGCGATAAGTCCGAAGATCAAGACCGTCAGCGCCAACGCGTTGCCCAGGAGTTGGCTCACGTAGTAGCCGCCGCCGACGATGGCCCGATTATCGCCGGTGGACAAGATTCCCCCGGTCCCGAGCTGCAAGCTACTGTATAGGCCTACCAGGGCCAGTAATCCGGCTAGGGGTAGAGCCAACACGCCCAGGCGGATCACACCAGCGTCGTTGCGAGGGGCCATAGGAGTACCTCCTGCCTGATAGCCTTGGCCGTTGGTTACCATCTTACGGTACCGTAGGCGTTCGCGCCGCTCCTTGGTTCTTAGGCAGCGGAGTGCGTGGAATATAAGTTCTCGGAAGTCCATATACAGGATCTCGAATAGAGTGCGCCCTAGAGACCCAGAGGGTGCAGATAACCTCCGGTGCCCGCGATCAGCAGGACACAACATGTGTCCTCGGTCAATAGTGATGCACAAACCTGGATAAGGGCCTACCAGATTTCCAGAACCCAGAATTTTCGCAGCGAGGGTCGCCGCCGCCTGCGACCCCGGTCGCGTTCAGGTCCCTGCCTCCCCTCTGCCCGCACCCGTACGCGTTGGCCCGCAGCAGGACTACCCCTACGCACCACCTTGCTCACGCTCGCAACACGAGTACGCCGTGCCATCTCCATCTTGCAACGTGCTTGGGGGCGCCCTCGTCAAGCCTTCGAGGTTAGCTTCTAAGGGCTTTCGGAGCCGGTCCTAATCGTCTAGTATCCCCCTCGTGGGAGAGGAATATCCATTACTTGCGGATGGACAGAAGATGATCCGGTTCTTCTACGAGGAGCTGGAGGCGGCCTATGAGCGGGGTGAGCCCAATCTGAACCTGTTGATCTCGAGGAGTTACGGCCAAGTCGGTGTATACATTATGCCCGTCATGTCCGAACGCAAAAACGTGTCGGAGAAGCTGGAGCTGGGCAGCGGGAGAAGACCAGTGGTTCTATCCTCCACCTCGCCCTTAGAACTGGCGACTGCGATAAGGCCACTGAGCAGGCGCGCTCTGCAGGCGGCACTGTCACCCAAGAGCCTACCGACATGGTGCTCGAAGGCGACCCGCCCGTACCCGTGCGCTACTCCTTCTGCGAAGGGCCGGACGGCGAGCAAATCGAGTTGTTCCAAGCCGAAGCGCTCTGACGACTGTCCACACCTCAAGAAAGCCCGTCGGTCTTACAACGCGCAGTCCTAGTCGAAAACCTCTAAATCGATGGGCTTCAAGCTGTAGTTGTTCGATTTCTCAGCGGAGCAGGCCGTGACTCCGACGACGAGGTTCATCTCCGCCCGAAGGTCGATGAAGTCGCCAGGCTTCGAGAGTGGCGGCCCGATTACGATCTCGCCTGACGGTAGGACCTCTACGTTCATGAATACATTGAACGTCGTGGGTATGTGATCTCCCCCCACCCCGAACCGCTCGAGGTTTTGTGTCAGGTTTTCGAAGCAGCTGGGATGGTACCCTTGGTGGCCCTCGTAGAGCATCTCGAAGGTCTCCGGGCTGCAGGGGGTGAGAAGGAAGTCATGCCTTCCCACTCGGTCCTCCAGGATCGTGAGCATGGGGTTGCTGCGGTTCGAGTAGAGAACGTGGCCAGTCGTGTGGTAGATCGTGTTGTTGTAGTCGATGGTTCGGCCCGACGAGAGCCACTCGGAGGCGTTCGCACGACCCAGGCCAGCGGAGGCGAAGGCCACGACGTCGGAGACCTGTTCCCCTGCCGGGTCTATCACCCGCAGTGTCTGACCCTTCCGCAGCTCGAAGGCTATGCCAGTCTGCGGCGCCAGGTGGTACCGAAGCGTGCCTTCCATTAATCCTCCCTTCTGTTCCCAGACATTCCTTCTACTCTGTACGGTTCCCCCCTTCGTGCGCGTGGAACGGACAGCGCCATTCCTCCTCTACGGGCCGGCCCGAGTACTGGCGCGCCTCTGAGCGGGTGCCGAAGTCGGCGAGGTTCGGGTTTAGGTTGCCTTGAAGGTTACGCTCCCTATCGCGGATAACCTCTTGCACGCGGGCGTAGCGGCCCTCTCCGCGCAGCTTCTCGAACTGGTGGTGGGCGTTGAACACCAGGGTCGGCCACGCGAAGCGGCGCGCGAAACGGGAGCTCGTCGAGTGCAGCCCGACGACGAAGAAGGCCCTCCCGGCGAAGCTGAAGGCGAACTGCGGGTCTCCTGGGTCGGGACTTACAGATGCATCCCAGCTGTGGTGGCGCCGGTCCTCCTCGTGCAATCGCTGAAGTTGCGCCCACAGCAGCCGCTCGAACTCCTCCTCGTCTAGGCCGACCGGCCCCTCGAAGCACGCGATGAAGGTCGAGAACTCGCCTTCCAAATCCCCCTGCTCCTCGACGAAGTCGAACAGGTCTCGCGCGAGGCCTGCGGTGGATCCTAGCGAGTCCATCTCCGCGTAAAGACCGAAGTTATAGCGTCCCCGCCGCACCGCAGACTTCGCCCCCACGCAAGAAAAGGCAGGATTAAGAACGAGTGCCCTAAACGAGTCGTGGACGAACTCCTGTAGCGGCGTGGCGGGCTCGCCAAGCGAAGTCTGCATCAGTTTCTTGCCACGCAACACCGCACGGGAGCTGTTTGCCCGTGCCAACTCCCTACTAAAAGGGTTCGCTCGCCGCTCACCGAGGCTACGTTCGACGGTCATGTCCGACCTTTCGGGCAGCTGGTTTCGGATGCCTGGGCACGGCCATCTCAGCGGGCCCGCCCCACCACCGCTGACTCCAGCCCGCGGCGGGCGTGCAGGGCTCGGTCTTTACCGTTCGAGTCAGGGAGAGTGCGCACGTCTTCGTAGTGGCCCGGGCGCCGCTCGGCAAGGGCGCGGGCGGCGGCTCCGTGGTACCACTCGTGCTCCAGGAAGAGGCGACCGCCGGGTGCCAAGTAGTCGGCGGCGTCGTCGAGGATGCGCCGGTGCGGATCCAACCCGTCAGCGCCGCCGTCCAGCGCGAGGTGCGGCTCGTGCTCGGCAACGTGGCGTCCCATGTCGGCGATGTTCTGCGTAGGGATGTAGGGCGGGTTGGACAAGATCAGGTCGAATGGACAACCCTTCGCCAGGGCCGCAACCGGCTCCCACAGGTCGCCTTGCTCGAGTGCAACCCGGTGCTCGACACCGTGACGGGCGACGTTGCGCCGCGCGACCGCGAGCGCCTCCTCCGAGATGTCGGTTGCCGCGACCCGCGCGCCGGGCAGGAGTTTGGCCAGTGAGATTGCTAAGCACCCGCTGCCCGTGCACAGCTCGAGCACGTGCGGCTCGGGCGGCAGCGGACGTCGCTCCAGCTCTGCAAGGACGGCGCGCACGAACAGCTCTGTATCGACCTTCGGGATCAGCGTGTCGTGTGACACCTCGAAATCCCAATCTAGAAACGGCGCTCGGCCGATCACGTAAGCCAGCGGCACCTCAGGTGACGCCGCTCGCGCTATCTTCTCGAAGCGTCGTCGCTGCTGTGGGTCCAGCATCCGCCCGGCGTGTGCGTGCAGCTCTTTGTGTGGGACGTCGAGGACGGCGGCCACCAGCGTCTCGGCCCAACGGTGCGCCAGCGGCATACCCCTCCCCTCGAACGCCGCAGCTGTCTGCTCCAGCAGATGCCCTACCGGAGCGGAGGCGTCAAGGAAATCCAGGGGACTCGGCGTCGGCCCGAAGTCCCTGTGCACAGCGTCGTTCATGCGGACCTTTCCTCGTGCCGACATTCACTAGCGCAATACGCGTGGTCCAATAACGTTTTCGGAAACATTCCAGTTCTCCTAAGGCGTTCAAAACCGTCTTCGCGCTCGTGTACAGAGACTCGATGAAATCGGGAGCGTGGACCGTTAAAACCAACACAAAGCGACCTGACCAGGGTCGAAGCAAGCAAACGTGTACAGGCAAACGCCGCGGACGAGGTAACCAAGAAGGCAACGGGTAGCGTTTTGATGCGCGGAATCTCCTGTTTACGGGACAACTCCGATGTTGTTCCCCGCGTGCGCCTTGTTAAAACCGGGACGGTCGCTGGGTCGGAGATTTCAAGCGCTGCTGGTCGAATAGCTTCACTCGTTAGAGTACCCTGCCGATCCGAAGAGGCGGTGTCGAGTGGCTACGGCTAAATGGGACGAGCTCTTGAGCTGAGAGAGCGATTTCGCCTCCACGGCCTCGCCTCCGGCCCTCATTTCAGGTGTGAGCTTGTTGTATCGTGGGTAAGCTGGCCAGCATGGAGACCCGCTTCGGGGCGTCCGCCCCTTATACCGTCGGTGCGGAAGAAGAGTTTCAGCTCGTGGACCCTTCGAGCCGCGAGCTGGCGCAGGCGATAGAGGATGTGATCGACGCCGTCCCCGACGGATCGGAACTGGTAGCCCGAGAGCTCTTTCAGGAGTGCGTAGAGATGTGCACTCCCGTGTTCTCAACCGTCGCGGAGTTGGCCCGGCAGCTTCCCGCGCTACGGCTCGACATCGCAAAGGCGGCGGAGAAGGCGGGAGTAGGGCTCGCGGCCTCGGGGCTGCACCCGATCTCCGACCCTTTCGTCCAACGGTTTACCCCTGGGGAACGCTACGAGCGGATGGAAGAGGAGCTCGGTGCACTGGCCCGGCTCCAGATCATCTACGCGTTGCATGTCCACGTCGCGGTGCCGGACGGGGAGGCGGCGATCCGCGCCACGAACGCCCTCGTTCGCCACGTCCCTCTCTTCGTCGCGCTCTCGGCGAACTCCCCGTTCTGGAACGGAATGGACACACGCTTCGCCTCCGCCCGCGTCAAGATTCGGGACGCCTCCCCCCGCTCGGGGCTCCCGCCGACGTTCCGTAGCTGGGAGGAGTTCGAGGAATACACGGGAGCCCTCGTCGCCATGGGCAATATCCCGGACTTCTCCTGGTTCTGGTGGGACGTACGGCCCCACCCTCGCCTCGGCACGGTGGAGTTGCGTGTCCCCGACGTGCAAGCCGAACCCGATTACGTCGCTCCTCTGGCCGCCCTGACCCAGTGCCTGGTGGCGACCGCCGAAGACACCGCTCCAGCGGATGCCCGCTACGTCTCGGAGAACAAGTGGCGTGCGATCCGTCGCGGACTCGACGCTCGTCTCTACGACTTCGAGACGAAGGAGGAGAAGGGAGCAAGGGAGACCGCTCGCGCTCTCGTCACCCGGCTGCGTCCCGTCTCGCAGGATCTCGGGTGCGCGACCGAGCTAGAGGGCGTCCTGGAGATACTTCACAGGGGCACTGGCGCCGAGCTGCAGAGAGCCGCCTACGAGAGGCGCGGCTCCCTCGAAGACGTGGTGGACTACCTGATCGAGACCACGGCGCCCGTCTAAGAAACTGCTCTCCGTAGGGACCCTCCCCACACCCTACCGTCTCTGGCGAGCCAATACGAGAAGTAGCAGCCCCGCTACGACGGCGGCGACCCTCCACATGTACGGGTCGTGAGCGGGAGGCGGCAACTCCCCGACGCCGTCCTCGTCAGCGACGGGCGGGCTGCCTACGTACCTGCCCCTGCGCGGCGGAGTGAAGCTTTCGGTGAAGCGGCGCAGCTCGGCCGCTATGTGATCTCCTTCCATAGCCAGGCCGTGGCCGGCTGCTAACACTTTAGGCTCCAGGGCAGCGAGCTTCGCGATGCTGCGGTGGGTCGTGACCCAGTCGAAGGTGAAGGGGGGCGAGGGGCGGCTTAGCTCGCGCTTGCGCGTGAGGTAGGCGAACCACGAGTCGAGGTTCATGGTCGCGAAGGCTTCGGCGGCGAGCAGGACCCTGTCTGCCTCGCGATAGAGTGAGACGTGACCGGGGGTGTGACCCGGCGTGTGCAACCACCGCCAATCGCGGAGGACCGGCACGGTGCCGTCGGCAGGGAGCTCTCGCACGCGATCGTCGAAGTCGTAGCCGTGGTCGGGCATGAGGTGGGACATCTGGGCCATCGCGCCGCCCATCGTCGGGTCGCGCGGCGGGTAGTCCGACCTCCCTGTGAGGTACGGCGTCTCGAGCCGGTGCGCGTACAGAGGGACGTCCCATTTTCTCGCGAGGTCGCGCGCCGCTCCCACGTGGTCGAAGTGGCCGTGGGTGAGCAGTATTGCCTCGGGCCGCGCCGCCGCGCCGAAGCGCCTGGCGACCGCCCGGCGGATAACGCCGGCCGACCCGGGGAGCCCCGCGTCGACGAGCAACCACGGCCCGCCCGGCTCGCCAAGCGCGAAGACGTTGACGAATAAGATCCCGAGCCGCCCCACCCCTGGAACTACCGGCTCGAACACGTTGACCTCCTCCCGGTTGTGTTTCGTCAGTGGTCCACTGTGCTTTCGACGAGGCGCCTCCTAATCGCCTCAGTGCCAACACCTTCCCGCGAAAGCCCGATAGTTTTCCTTCGCCAGCCTATCTTGTTTCCCGTTGGTGGCGCGAAATGCTCAGCTGAGTTGACCTCTGGAGCCAAATCCCGCGCAAAGACCAATGTTACGCGATGCTCGGTAAGACCCGAGTATCCAGGGCTGGTCTTACCGGGAACGATCGCTAACCCCAAGGGTGAACGATCAGCGCGGGCGCTTCTCAGTTGCCTTTGGGTCACTCGTCCAGGTGGGGCGTGGGATCGTCGTCGGAGCGCTTACCCCACCCGCGCAAATCGTGGCCACGGAAGGGGGCCTCGAAGAGGTTGTCCACTGGGGACTCTACGCGTCCCTCCCTCTCCACGAGCCGAACAATAAAACCGCTCAGCGCGTCGAGCAGACGAGGGGCGAGCGCGCCGACCGCAAGCGTGGCCTTGCCCTGCAACCCGAGGGGTATGTTGCGCACCCATCGCCGCTCCAGGCACCGGACCACAGCCCGAGCCACCATCTCCGGGTCTTGCAAAAGCCATGTTATTTGCTTCGGGAACCGGAAACCCCGCGTGCGGGTGTGGAGGAAACCGGCGGTGTTCACTCCTGTGGGCAAGACTTGGCAGACGCGTACGCCGCTGCCCCGCAGCTCCCTCCGAAGCGCCTCTCCAAAGATCAGCAGTCCCGCTTTGCTCGCGGCGTAGGCGGTTTGGGTAGGGAAGGCGACCAGACTAGCTAAGCTGGCTATGTTGACGATGACTCCCGATCCCTGCCGGCGCATGACGGGGAGGGCAGCCTGCGCCCCGTACACCGAGCCCATCAGGTTGACGTCGAGCGACCTCCTGAACTCTTCGATCGTCGTATCCTCAAAGAGGGACCAGACTATGACCCCGGCGCAGTTTACCCAAGCGTCGATCCTTCCCCACCGTCCCGCCGCGGCTTGGGCAACCTGGTTAACCTGCTCCGGGACCGTGACGTCGCACTGCACGACCAGGGCCTCGCCACCACGGTCTTTTACCTCCCGGGCTACCGCTTCCAGAAGCCGGACCCTTCTGGCGGCAAGGACTAAGCGTGCTCCTTTGCTCGCGAGCGCCAGCGATATGGCCTTACCGTTGCCGCTGGACGCCCCCATCACAACGACGACCCAACCTTCGATACTTGTGCGCTTCTGCAACGGTCACCTCTTCCTTCGTCTAATCAAGCGTCCCTTCCTCATCGTGTAAGATCTTCTGTTCGCGCACGCGGTGACCCGAAGCGAAAGGTTCCTCGGGAGAGCATAGATACTTCTCCTTCAGGGAGCCACCGAAGATCTGAAGCGCTACCCGAAACTTCTACTTCTTTGAGATGACAAAGTCGATGGCGGCTGGTCGGAATGAGCAGCTAGCATGATCCTATTAGTCCACGACCTGAGGCGTGAGGGCGCGGGGATCGAAGTACGCTACGAAACGACGAACCTTGCCGCCATCGATCTCAAGGATGCTTACGCCGTCGTAGGTGACAGTGTTGCCGTTCGAGGTACCCTCCGTGGTCCACTCCAGCGCCGCCCCCTCCTCGGTGGCGAAAACGTTTCGGAACGTGGACTTCATCTCGCCGAAGGTCTTGCGGTACTCGGTCCAGAACTCGCGCAGTCCCTCGTGGCCCCTGAAGGTCTCCGACACCGAGACGTTGCCAACCTCACAGTCGTCGGCGTGAATTTCGACCAGGGGCTCGACGTCCCGGTCCTCCTCCAGCTTCCGCAAAGCCTCGACGAAGTCGTCCGCCACCTGTTGGGACATATCTTAGGCCCTTTCTCGTGTGGCCACGGCCTCCAAGGGAACGTCCCTTCGTTGACCGAGGTTCCGAACTTACTACTTCAGAGGGTCATGCCCCCAATTCATGAGCGAGTAGCGCCACTTGGAGGCCTCGGGGTCTTTATTGGGTCCCTGCCCGAGGTGGCGCTTGACGTAGGAGTTGACCCTCTTCATGTGTTCGACGTCGTCGTCCGTATAGTCGGATTTGTTCTTGCGCTTTATCTCTACAATCCTGCGCCCTGACTCGTGGCCCTTTGACTCCCCACCGCCGTCGCTCTGTCCGACCGACTTGGACTCGTCGGTCTGAAGCCACTCCTCTAACTCCTTTGGGGTCATGTTGACGGCCTCGTTGAACTCCTCGATAACCTGCTGCCTTTCGTCCGCCACGACCTTACCTCCTCTATACCTTGCTTAGGGCGTCGGCTTTGTGGGCGGCCTCCTTGCCGCTCTTCTCGCTCTCGACGAGGTAGCGGGGGTCGTCTTCTGAGGCGTTGATCTTCTGCCCGCCCACCTCGGTTTCGGAAGTGAGTTTCTTCTTGACCGTGCCGCGCGTCTTGCCGTGCGGGGTGTTCCACTCTACCCTGTCGCCCTGCTTAAACTCCTCCTTGGTCACGATTCGCTCCTTCAGTGATGGTTCCGTCAGGTGATCATAGTACTCGGCGATTGCCTGGCTCTGATGCAATCTCGCTTACTAAGTGTGACACAATATTCGTCGAAAGTCCTTCTACGGACTTGAGGCAGCGGCAATGCCCGATACGGTTCTTCCGCTCTCAGTGCGCCTTCCGTAAGCCCAATCGCATAGTAACCGCGCGCCGACGGTAACATGACCGATGCCGGTCGAGCGACGAAGGGAGCGAACCGTGTCCCAGGAGTACGAGCAGAGCCAGACCATAGACGCGCCGCCCGAGGAGGTTTTCGCTTGGCTCTCGGACGTGGGTAACCTGACCGAGTACCTGCCCCCAGTAGTGGCCTCCTCGGCCGAGGGTCCCTCCGCCGAGGGCGTCCCCGGCCAGAGGATCAGGACGACGCTTGAGTACCCAAGGTAAGAGGAGGGGCACACCTTCGACGCCGAGGGCTACTTGGCAGTGGACGAGAGGGAGCGCAGGATGGAGTGGGGCGCGGAGGCCGGACGCGACTACTCGGGGTGGCTTACGGTCGCTGACCGCGGCGAGGGCGGCAGCGAGGTGGTGGTGCACCTCTCTTTCGGGGAGCGCTCGGTGGAGCCCGAGATGCAAGGGCGGGCGGCCGAGGACCGCGACCCCCTAACTGAGGGCATCTCGGCGACGCTGGAGTCCATCCGTAGGCAGATAGAGGAGGGTTCGGGCAAGGTGGAAGCCCCACCCCTGCCGGAAGAGGCCGAGCCCCACCTGGAGACGAACCCGGCGGTGGTCGATGAAGACTCGTGACCCCTGAAGGTCTCCGAGATCGAGACGTTGC
>Ga0196962_10000864_pt1 | contig 10865 bp, 16 predicted proteins | sample S3v_20metaG_FD_183186 | JGI IMG/M metagenome (GOLD analysis project Ga0196962, IMG submission 183186) | Soil microbial communities from Anza Borrego desert, Southern California, United States - S3+v_20 | ecosystem: Environmental > Terrestrial > Soil > Desert | place: USA: California | collected... | reverse complement strand
GGGTGGTCTTCGTCACCCCCTGGCCTCCGCCAACCCCCCACTGCCTTCCCAGGAGGCCCGCGATGACCACGACCGCCACCCCACGCCACCAGCCGCAGTGAATGGCGTCGGAACAGCCCAACGGCACCCCGCCGGTCGCCAGGACCGTCGCGCGCAGGATCAACAGCCTGATCCAGTTCGGTGGCCTCCTGGTCTTCATCAACGAGGCGGTGATCCGGTCATGGAACGGAGCCGACGTCCGAACGAACGTTCTCGCCGTGTGCGCCCTCGCGATCATGGGATCGGAGGCAGCGAAGGACCTCTTGCTGAGGCTCTTCGACCGCGCCCTCGGCGGCCGGGACGACTCGTGACCGACTGGCTGCGCTGCTACAGCCTCGGCCTCGTCGCGTTCGCGTGGGCGGCGCTCCTGCACTTCCATGTCGTCAGCAGCGACCGGTTCCCGTGGGTCGCGTTCCTCGTCAGCGTCGGCGGCGCGTACGGCCTGCATGTCCAGCGCGAGCGCGAGAAGAACCGCGAGCAGGACGAAGAGCTAGCGAGGCTCCGCGATGGCGAGCAGGCTTAGGCGTTTCCGCACCTGGCTCAAAGCGCGCTGGGCCAAAGCAAGAGAGCAAGGCGCGGCGACTGCGGCAACGAGGCATCGCCACCCCGGCCGCCGGCGCGGCGACAGCCTCCGCGGCTGGGTAAGCGAGCACTGGAAGACCGTCGTCGTCAGCATCGCGTTCTTCTACCTGCTGCTCGTCGTCACCAGCCAGGTCGACGAGAACCGCTCCCGGCTCGACCGGCAAGCTGAGGGCCGCCGGATAGCCGTCGACGTCCTGTGCGGCCTTGGGTCCGGCGTCGCGAAAGCCGGGTCGCTGACGTTCAGCGGCGAACTCCCCGGCATCCGCGGCAAGCCGAACCCGACGGCGCAGAAGGCGTACGCCGACGTGATCGTCGCGTCCGTCGCGAACGAGGCCGGGGTCGAGGCGCGCGGGCTCGTGCTCTCGGACGGCTCCATCGACTGCGACGAGCTGAGTCGCCGCGCGAACGCCGCGGCCCGCAACGGGCCGCGGGACACGCCGTGAAGGGCTGATCATGGCGCTTGTCCAAGTCTTTCGCTGCGACGGACCGTCCTGCGTCCAGACCGCCGACTCCCGGGAGACCATTGGCGTGATGCCTGTCATGCCGGACGAGTGGGTGAGCATCCGTGGCCCGTACGTGGAGCGCCGTCGAGAGGAATACGCGTTCTGTGGCTGGGAGTGTCTGCGTGAATGGGCCGCCGCGAGGGACACGCCGTGATGGAGCCGGTCTACGTGTACGCCGCGACCGTCACGAAGGTAGTAGACGGCGACACGCTTCGGCTCCAGGCAGACTTGGGCTTCAAGACTCACGTCGACCTCACCGTCCGCGTGAAGGACCTGTGGGCGCCCGAGCTCGACACGCCCGGTGGTCACACGGCCCGGCAGATGGCGGAGCTGCTTATCCCGCCCGGGACGCGCGTGGTGATACGGACGCACAAGACGCGGACGGGGAATGACCTTGAGTCGCTCGGCCGGTACGTCGCGGACGTACAGCTCGCGGACGGGCGCGACTTCGCCGAGGTGATGGTGTCGGGCGGGTTCGGGACGGCCGCGAAGGCGGGCTAGGTAAGCGATCGGTACGAGCGGGCGCCGCGCCCCCGTCGCACGGCGTATCGCCCGCATGCGCACACCACCTCGACGCCGGAAGGTGCCGCCTCGCATGTGCGCTCGCAGCAGGCAGGGACATTCGTTGCGAACTTCACGACTGGGGCGAACCTGGGCAGCGCTCGCCGCTCTCCGTCCGCACTGTGTGACCAGCCCTCGCCGAACGTGATGATGGGCATCCCCTGAGTATCGCAGGACCCCCCGCGGCCAAGGACGGCCTCCCCTGACTCCACAAGCCGGGAGGTCCCCTTGCGAGTCACCCTCGCCGCGCTCCTCTGCGCCCTCACCCTCGCCGCGCCCGCGAACGCCGCCGTCCTCACCGCGCCCGACTGGGCGGCGGTCCCGGACGGCGCCCGCGCGCCCGACCACTGCGCCACCGCGGGCCGGACCGTGTTCCCCGGCACCAAGAGCACGCCGTGGAACGTCCGCTGCGGCGGCCCGCTCGTCGTCAAGGAAACCATCGACGGCCGCGCCGCGCTGCACTTCCACATCCCCGCCGGCTACCAGTCCGACGAAGGCTCAGCGCGCGCCGAGCAGGAACCCGCCGTCCCGAACATCACCGCCGGGCAGACCGTCTACTGGGGCTACGACATCAAAGCCGCCCCGTTCCCCACTCGGCTCGCGTGGCAGCTCGTCGGCCAGTTCAAGAACGACGGCATCGGGTCCCCGACGCTCGGCGTCAGCCTCGACGGGCAGGCGGGCGCGGGATTCGGCGCGTTCGACGTCTACACCGGCCAGCGCGTCGTCCTCTTCACCGACGCGTCGCAGTGGCGCCGCGTCGTGTGGCGGTTCTCCCCGGCGGCGCCCGGCCAGCGCGGCGTCGTGCAAGCGTGGGTCGACGGGCAGCTCGCGTACGACGCGTCGTGGGCGCTCATCCGGCCGGACCGCTCCAGCGCGTACCTGAAATTCGGGGCGTACGGGCCCCCGGCGGGGTTCCCGCGGGACGTGTGGTTCGCGCGGATGCGCGTCGCGACGACGCTCGAGGAAGCCCTCGGCACTCCGGCGCCCGAGCCCGTGCCTCCGGTCGCGGCGCGGTTCGAGCATGACCCGGCGGAGCCGGTGACGGGGGAGCCCGTCGCGTTCCGCGCGGACGTGGAGCCGGGGGATTCGTGCGAGTGGCAGGACCGCCCGCCCGGCACCACGACGGTTTACGTCCTCGCTGTCGGCCCGTGCTCCATGACGTTCACGTTCCGCAACCCGGGAGTGAAATACGTCGCGGTGCAGGTGTCGCGGGATGGGCGGCAGAGCGCGTGGACGTACAGGGACGGCGGCACCGACCGGTCGCGCGCCGCCGGGCTGACGGTCCGCGTCCCGCCTGAACCCACCCCGGAGCCGACGCCTACTCCGACGCCGAGCCCGACGCCTGAGCCGACCTGCTAGCAAGCCTGCGGAGCTTCTTCTACAGCTTTCGCGACTCGCGAGTGACTTGACCTATCGCGACGTTGAGATGTTCGGTCTCGCGGCCGAGAACGTGCCATTCCAGCCACACCTCGCCAAACTCAGCAAGTTCGGTGAGCGTGGCTTCAAGTTCGGCGCGTAGGTCACCGATCACGTCCACACTGTGGAGTAAAGTCACATGCACATCAAGCGGCCCCGCGCGACTGCAATCGCCGGGGCCATGGCACGGAGAGGAGACCTCCATGCAAGACGACACGATACCGGTGGGCCTCTGTCAGTGCGGGTGCGGCGCCCGGACGGGCACGACGCGGGGCAAACCGAACCGATTCCTTCCTCGCCATCATGGCCGTCGCCGAGTCCGGTGGGTCGAGGAACACCGCGGCTACGAAACGCCGTGTTGGATCTGGCAACTTTCGCTCGACAGCCACGGCTATGGTCGTGTGCGAGTAGACGGCCGAGAACGGCCAGCGCACCGTCACCTCTACGAACAACATGGCGGCGCAGTGCCCGACGGCATGGACCTCGACCATCTGTGCCGTGTTCGTGAGTGCGTAAACCCGGAGCACCTGGAACCTGTAACGCGCGCCGAGAACCTGCGTCGGGGCGGGCGCACAAAGTTGACAGCCGCAGAGGTGCGATCCATCCGAATCGCATCCGCGACTGGCGCGCGGACGAGTGACCTTGCACGCCAGTTCGGCGTGCACGAAGCGACGATCTGGCACATCCGGGTCGGAAGCCGATGGAGGGATGTGTGAGTCGCCAATACCGATTCCAGTCGTGGATGTTGAACTCGCACCCAGGCAACGTCACCGACGCCGTCAAACGCGTCATCGTCCGCGCACACAACGCCGGGCTCGTCGTCACGTCAACCACCGACGGCGCGCACGCCCCCACCAGCTACCACTACAAGGGCGGCGCCGTTGACCTCGGTGAGCTCGACGGCAGCCCCGGCGACAAGGTTCGTTTCCAGCGCTGGCTCGCCGCGCGCCCCGGGCACTTCCTCGAGGTGTTCGGACCCGACAATGCCGCGAACGTCAAGGACGGCCGAGTCATCCAGCTCGCCGAAGGCGCGCCGCTCGAAACGAACCACGACAGCCACGTGCATGTCGCGCCGCGCCCCGACAACCCCCTCCCGCCGCTGCCGCTCCCACAAGCCGTCAAGGACCGACAGCTCGCGACCAGGCTGTGGCGCAAGCACAAGGTCCGGTACGGGCTCCGAATCATCCAGGAAGCCCGCAAGGCGGGCGTCCCGACGGCGCTGGCGCTCGCGCTGGTCGAGCAGGAGTCGGGGTTCCGGAACGTGTGGGGCGGCGACCCCGCGCCGAACGGCGGCACCACCGGCTGGCGGCTGCGCCCCGTGAAGCGCGCGGACTATCTCGCGTACCGGCAGCGCCGCGGCCCGCGCGGCCACGGCGGAATGCAAGGCGTGGGTCCCGCGCAGCTCACGTGGTACTCCTACCAGGACGAGGCGGACCGCGAAGGCGGCGCATGGACGGTCACCGCGAACCTGCGGGTCGGGTTCCGCGTTCTTGCCCGGAACGTCAAGACGCACGGGCTTCGCGCGGGCGTCCGGTCGTACAACGGCAGTGGGCCGGCGGCCGAGCGGTACGCGACCGAGGTGCTCGCGAAGTACGACAAGTGGGCCGACCGGCTCGCCGCGCTGTAGCGCTCTTGGTGTCGCACTGGCAGCGTCACCGCGACATCGAGCGCGGACGGCAACTACTACGAAGCAGGAGAGAACCCATGAAGTCGTGGAAGCCCACGAAGAAGTTCTGGGCGGCGCTCGGCGGCGTCATCGTTGCGCTCGCGACCGAGTACTTCGTCAACCCGCTCGACGGGCAGCAGCTCGTCTGGAACGACGGCGAGTGGAAGGTGCTCGGCGCCGGCATCGCAGCGCTCGTCGCGGCGTACTTCATGCCGAACGACTCCACGCCGTCGGGGGATGGCGTCCCGCCGAAGTAAGTGGCAGCGTGTGGTAGCTAAACCTCGCCCGCCGCGAACGCGCGCATGACCTCCGGCGTCGCGGTGTCGAAGCCGACGACGTCGAGCATCCCGGCGTCGTTCGGGTCCGCGATGGAGAAACCGTTCGACACCATCCCAACGACAGCCAGACGCGCGTCGATGCCGGACTGCTGCCGGTACTCGACGAGAGCCTGCGACGGGTGCGTGTGCCCCGCCCAAGTCTCAGAATCGGTGTAGACAGCGAACATGTCGAACTCGCGGCGCTGCTGCGTCGCGTAGAGCATCGGCAGCGCGCAGTCGGTCCCGCCGAACGTCATCCCGTGGGTGGCGCGGCAGATGTCGTCGAGGCGCTGACGCGGCGAGAACGGCAACACGGTTAGCTGCGACTCTCGCGCCCCCCAGTGCCCGCCGCCGGTGAACGCGACGACCTCGTACGGGTCCCCGGTCGCCATCGTCACCATCGCCATCGCCGAGGACGCGACACGCGGAGTCAGCCCAGGGATGCCGGCGACTTCCCCACCGTCCATCGACCCGGACACGTCGAGCGCTAGTAGCCACCGCTTCCCGGTCGGCTGCACGTTGCCGAACGATGCGTAGAACGCCCCGTCGAGCGCGTCGACAATCGCGGGCAGCGGCGTCCATGTCGCGGAGCCCCGAGCCGACCGCCCCGAGGCGTACGTCGTCAGCGCGGCGAGGACCGCGATCGGGTGCACGCGCGCCTTGCGTAGCCGCTGCTCATCGCCGAGGCGATCGACGATGAGGCGTGTGGCGTCCGACGTCGGCGTGAGCAGTCCGACTCGCGTCATCGTCGGCAGGTTCCGGATGAGCGCGGTCATCGGCATATCGGCGTGCAGCAGCGCTTCCCAGACGGTCGCCGACGACAGGTGCTCGGTCGGGACGGCCTCCCGCGGCAACCCGAACTGCGTGATGAGCCCCGCCGTCATCTCCGGCGTATCGGCGTCCTGCGCGCTCCGGAAGGCACGGACGAGCGTCGGCAACCCGTTGCGGGGCGCCCGGGACTCCGTGTCCGCGACCCACGAGAACAGCGCGGCATGGTCCGGCGTGACGGGCCGCGGGTGCGCGAGCCGCAGCATGTCGTCATGCGTGTAGCCGCCGCGCTGCCGGTACTTCACGAGCTGGTACGCGAGCGCATCGGCAGGCTTGTCCTCGTACCACCGCGCGACCGCGCGGCGCAGCCCACGTCCCCAGCCGCGGAACTGCTCGACGAAACGCGCGAACATGAACAGGTGCGTGCCGGTGCGGCACACGGCCGGGATGGCATCGAGCGCGAGCCGCCGGGTCGCGTCGTCCTGCGCGGCGCACGCAATGGCGAGCGCGAGGATCGCCGGGTCGTTCTTCGGGGCGCGCCCGTCCTGTGAGACGGCGACGATCTCGCGGACGGCGCGCGGTCCGTCCACACGAATGCACGTCATGACGGCGGTCGCGTTCTCCGCGGTCAGCGCGCGCTCGGTCGCGTAGTACGACCCGCCCTCGGAGCCGAGGATGAGGAACCGCCGCAGACGCGTCCAGTCATCGACCTGCCAGCCATGCCCGCCGGCGGAGTTCGGAACCTGCGTGGTGCCGGGAATCGGTTCGGACTGCGGCGTGTTGCGCGTCCCGATACCGGCGAGGTAGTGGTCCTGCATGTAACGGCTCCTTAGACGAGTTGGTGCCGATCCGTCGTTCGTTAGCAGAGAACAGATCGACTCCGGCCCAAAGGCCAAGACGTATGTCGCGGGCGAGTTGGTGCTGATCGGCAGCTTTACCGAGGTAACCGACCCGCTCCGGCCCAGCGCGGCGCATCGTATCACTCTCGTCTGCGGGGGCGCCATGCCTGGCCCGTGGTGGTGCTGCGTTCACGAGGACTGCTGGACCCGGCTCTACAAGAATCAGACGGGCCTGTGCCCAGGGTGCCTGAGGCCGGGGGTGAGGATGCCTGACGCGTTCCCGCCGCCGGACAGGGGCCCGCGGGAGTAAGGGAGGACCAGGAAGCCCGGGCTTCCTGACGCCTCCTGCGGAGCACCCACGGGGTCGGCCGTTGCTGCAGTCGGCCCCGTTCCGTGCCGCGAACATATCAGATGTCAGCGTGCGGCGCGGGGCACCCGGGACATTGGCGCCCGCGCCGCCCAACCCGTATCGGCATGTCAGCGCGCCGACTTGAGCCGTTTTCCGTTTCCGCCTTCGGGAGCGCCAAAATCTGAAGCTGCACTCGTCATCGACCTCGAGCTTGGCCAGTTCGGGGTCGTTGTCGTTCCTGGACCAATTTGGTGGCGCGGAAACGCTCCCAGCCCAGGTCTGTGCGCGGACAAGATGAGCGCTGAGCACCGTTTACCGGTGCAGCGTTTCGCGCGGAACGAGCAGGGAAAACCCGGCTCGTAGCACAACGCGACCGTTCGCACGCGGACCGCGCGAGATGGTTACATTTGCCGCGATCGTCGGGACAGCGGTCAAGGACGAGACGGGTCACCGCTACGGAGGAGCAGAACGTGCGGAGCGCACAACTGCACATCACGACGGAGGACGAGCGGACCGCGGACGCCGCGGAGCTGATCGCGGAGGTCAGCCGGCGGCTTGTAGTGACGCTGGGCCCTGCGAACCCCGACGCCGACCACTTCCATGACCTTGCCGAGTCGCATGCGTGTTGGGCGTCTCGGTTGAGGGGCGAGGGGGCCGGGTCTGATCCGGCTCGTCGTCATCTCCGGGCTGTGAGCTAGCCGCGAGAGCGCGGCCCCAGTCCTCGAGGGCGAGCCGCCACACGTCGATTGGCTTGAGGCCAGCGATGGCGGCGTAGCCGTTGATCAGCTCGTCGGTTTTCGTCTGCCAGTCGCCTTGCTGCTTCTCGAAGCGGAAGACGGTGGACGGATTGATGCGGCCCTCGTGCGCGACGTTATGTGGCTGCATGCCGGCCGTTTTGCGTAGCTCCAAGCACACCCGAACGAGGCTTGCGAGGAACGTCTGGGGCTGCTCCATACGCGCAACCGTAGCGGCAAATGTGCGCGCTTGCGTGCCACCATGGGGTGAGGAACATCACCACGCGAAGATGTCCGCGCTAGGACCCGCGTAGACGACTTGCACTTGCAGATGTGCGCGCGAGGGTCTAGGTTGGCGTCATGCCGACCCCGACCCATCGCCTCGATGAGCTGATCCGCGAGCGTGGCGTTGTCGCCAAGCGCGTCGCGGAGCGCTGCGGTGTGGACCCGAGCACGGTGCGCCGTTGGCGGACCGGCGAGTCCGGAATCCCTGCCAGCCAGGTGCCGCACCTCGCTGCGTTCTTCGGCGTCACGCCGTCGTACCTGATGGGCTGGAGCGACGACGCGCAGCCCGACGTCCCGGCGGCGGCTTGATGAGCGCGTCGGAGAAGTGGGCGCAGCTCGTTCGGCGCGGCTGCCTTTGCGGGAGCGACCGACCCGCAGACTGCACACTCCACGGCCCCGGCGACAACCGCGGCATCGCCGCGTACTTCAAGGCGGGGATGCCGCGCGGCTTCCCGGTGCGCGACTGCACGTGCGCGATCTGCGGGACGGGCGGGTGCCTGCTCTACCCGAATATCGCGATCGACGATCCGGAGCGTGACGGCAAGTTCCACCCGACGCTGATCTGCCCGCGGTGCTCATCTCCTGCCGCTGAGCGAGCGCTCGTGCGGGACGCCGAGACCTTCGGATACGCACTCAACGCCGAGCGCGTCTTCGCGGCGCCGATGGAGAAGGCCGCGTGAGTCGAAGTCCGCGCTCAGCGCTCAACTCCGCCCCTGACTCCCGAACGGTCGAGATGGGGGAGGCCCAGAAGAAGCACCGGCGTCGCAGCGGCAGCCGCGGCACCACGCGCCGAATCCAAGCCGCGGCACGCGAACGGCAAGCAGCGTGGCTCGAGACCGGCCATCCGCTTCTCACCTACCGGCTCACACTCGAACTCAACCGCCTCTACGGCGACCTGCGGGATGAGCGCAAGGGCGACCCGGGCGAGCCGTACAAGGGCAACACGATGCGGCTCTCGACGTGACCCGGCTCGCGCGCATCAGCCCGGACCGCACCGTCCGCGAAGAAGCAGCCATCCTCGCCCGCCTCGGGTTCCGCTACCTCGGCTCGAACGCCGGCGGGCACCACCTCTTCGAGCACCCGCGCTACGGCGCGCTGCGGCCGATGTCCTCGACGCCGCGCAACCCGAGGACGTGGCGTACCGCGCATCGCCGCGAAGTCGCCGCGCTCATGGGGCTCAACTTGTTCCAGCTGAACCGTCTCATCGCCGGGCAGCCGCTCCAGCAGCGGCCGCGGTCGCGCCGGTCGCGTCGTCTTCGCCGCGGCGTTCAGCGGTCGGTCGTGGCGCTCATGCACCGGCCCGCCGACGCGAAGCCCGCGCCGGTCGTGGAGAACGCGCCGGTCCCGGTCCCGTCGCGGACGTCGTGCATCGACTGCGGCCGGCCGTGGCTGTCTGACCTGAACCCGAGCGGGCGGCCGTGTCCTGCCTGCGGCGGGCGTGTCGTCCTCGGAAAGGAAGCCGCGTGAGCCTGCCCATCGTCATCGCCATCGCTGCCGCCGGGTGGGTCGTCGCCCTCGCGCTCGTGTTCGCGTTGTGCCGCGCCGCGAGCCGCGGCGACGAGGCTGCCGAGGCCGCGCGTGCCGCGGAGAGCGACACGCTCGCGGGCCTGCGGCTCGTCGGCGACGAGTGCGCTGACGTCTACCCGCTGTTCCGTGACCGCGAGCGGACCGGGGGCGCGGCGTGAGCGGGCTGCCGGATGCGGTCGTGGAGGCGATGGCGCGGGCGATCATCGACACACAGAACATGCGCATGCGCGAGGCGTTGGAGACGGGGATCATGGAACCCCGGCACTTCACGCAGATCGACCTCAACGAGGACGAGTACACGCGCGACGAGTATCTGGAGTACGCGCGAGCCGCCCTCTCCGCCCTCCCCGCCGGCCTCTGGCACAGCGACGGGAAGGGGAAGGTGGTTCCGCACACGGTTGACCAAGCCAGGTCGATTATCACGCGGGAACTCGTAGAGCGGCATCCTGACCGCTCGTGGCTTGGGCAAGCCGATGACATTCTCGCCGCCCTGTCCGCCACGGACACCGAGGAGCGCGCATGACCCGTCGCGTCGTCACCACGCGTGACCCCTATGTCGGCGGGCTGGAGGGCCGCGGGCCGCTCGACCCGCCGCAACCCCCCGAATGCAGCGGGTGCGGCGCGATGACCGACGACTGCCCCGAGTGCACGCCGGTCACCGACGAGTCCGCCGCGAGCGACGCGGGGCTGTGGAAGGACGCGGCGTGATCAACCACGAGCGGAGAGCGCCAACGAATGCCTGAGAGCAACCCGTACTTCCTCGCCAAGGGCGCGCACCGCAGCCCTGCCGACGGTCGCTGCGCCATGGAGTGGGTCGCCTTCATCGTCGGCGAGAAGCACACGGACCACCCCGTCTGCGTCAGCCCCGTGCTGCAGCGCTTCTGCATCGCGCTCAACGACAGGCTCGGCGACGGGGACCGTCAGAGGCTCCGTCCGTACCTCACCCGGTGCATCGGCACGGCGGGCGACGGCCTCGACCCGGAGCGGCTGCGCATGTGCTGCGAGTGGCTGGTCAAGCAGGCGATGCCCGACTGGCTCGATCTCGCCGGCCGAAACGAGCTCGCCGAGCGGCTCCGGACCATGCCGGCCGCCCTGATCGAGGAGAACACGGTCCGGCTGATCCGCGAGGCGCGCGACGAGGCGCGAGTCGCGCGCGAGAGCGCGCTCGCCAAGCTCCGCCGCGAGGTCAAGAAGCGCTGGGGCGAGGGCGCCGCTGCCGCCGCCGCCGACGCCGCCGCCTACGCCGCCGACGCCTACGCCGACGCCGCCGCCGCCGACG
>Ga0196962_10000863_pt1 | contig 10908 bp, 10 predicted proteins | sample S3v_20metaG_FD_183186 | JGI IMG/M metagenome (GOLD analysis project Ga0196962, IMG submission 183186) | Soil microbial communities from Anza Borrego desert, Southern California, United States - S3+v_20 | ecosystem: Environmental > Terrestrial > Soil > Desert | place: USA: California | collected... | reverse complement strand
GGTGGATGCCAATCCCGCCAAAGCCTTGGTCAAGCTCGACACCGAGGGTAAGCACTACGCCTCCTGGCTCACCCAGGCAGGAACGGGAACGTTCGGCCAATCTGTTGTGGACCACGATGGGAAGCTCTATCTCGCAGCCGGGGGCAGCGACTTCGTGGCCGAGTTCGATAAGACGGCCGGAGGCACCCGAGGCTGGAAGCGAGACACCTCGGGCTCGGCACAGACAGTGGCGGTCTATGACAGGAAGCTGGTGGTCGGGGGGCACTTCTACTACGTCGGCGACGACAAAGCAGATAAGTGCGGGGCCGGACGTCCCGGGGATCCCCAGCTCGACCCGAACGGAGATTGCCAAAGGAGGCAGGGCATAGCCGCCTACTCCTTGGGTGGGCAACTCGACCCGGACTGGGCTCCGGCTTACTCGGGCAGCTACAGCCTAGTGTGGGAGCTACACACCGAGGGGCTCAGGCTGCACACAGGGGGGGAGTTCAAGAAAGTCAGCGGGGTCACCCAGCACTCCTACGCCCGGCTCTCGCCGACTTCCCCGTAGGAGGAGCCCTTCTATAGAAGGAAGCTCGGGGTTAGGAGAGTACGCGCGGCCGCGGCCTTCCGCATCCCCATGCGCTAAACATGCGCAGCCGATGTCGCTTGAAGAAGAATTCACCGAAGATCGTAGAAGGCGCGTGGTCGACGGAAGATCCGCATAGCCCCGGTCCACCACATATGAGTGTACTGGGCTCAGATCTACTTCCTTGGGGTATTACCTAGACTTCCCCATAAAACCCTTTGGAGGACTGTCCGTTTTGTGGGACCCTAGCCTATCGGACCAGGGCGAAGCCATGTTTCCCGAACTTCGTCATGACGCAGTTCTCGGAAGTACGCGTAGCTCCGGCCCAGCACCTATGGATATCCCAGGCTGGGATCGTTCGCAACATGAAGGGATGCAACAGCATGACGGAGGTCGTGTAACGGTTACACGACCTGTTGCAGAGGTAGTTTCTTGGCTTCGCCTCGGCCCAACACCCTTTGCCCTTTCTCCCCCTAAAGCACCCGCTGTAGCGGGTTGTGTACGCTTACACAGATCATCGAGGATGGGTTGCAGGGCAGACCTCGCCGATGTTGAGTGTCTTATCGGGGTGGGGCTATGCCGAACTTCGCGTGTACGGGGTTCTAGGAAGTTCGCAGCACACGCAACGTCCCACTACTGTTCGTTATCGCCCACTCTGCTGTTCGATGGTTATCCTCACGCCATCGTCCCGCCGCTGCCAACTATAGCGGAGGACTAGATGCTCCATGATGGGCCGGTAGGTGTCCCATATCTGGTCGCACTCGTCCCGATCGAGTGGCAAGAAGCCCATCAGTTCTTCGTCCGGCCAGTCTTCTATGAGCAGCTCGGCACGCCCGTCTTCGCTCGACAGCGAGCGTATCGAAGCCCCCACCGACAGCGCGTTCAGCGCTACCTGTTGCGCGACCTCCTCGACCGGTCGACCGCGCAACCATTCCCAAGCCGGGGTGAAGCTTCGTCCATGGTAGGCTACGCAGTCCTCGACCGCCCCCCCACACTCCTTGAGGTACGCGATCATGGTCAGGATCCAAGCAGCCGCGTTGCCTTGCGCTTGGGCGCAGATCTCTTCGGGCGGGAACAGCGGTGCGTCGACGGCGTCGGACACGAGGGCTCTCCTTACTCTCCAGGGTACGCACCAGCATGATGCCAGCCGAACTAGTCTGGCGCAGAAGGTCATGCCCGCTATTCACCCTAGTGCGTGGAAGGTGAATTCTGCGAACTTCGTGATGACGGAGGTCTCGGAAGTTCGTCCCTCTGCAAGCGCTGCCTCCCTGCTTGCTATCGAAAGTAGCAAGGACTACACTTGTCTAGAGGAGTTTTCCTGGCGCACGAGGAGGTGAGTGGTCCGTGGCTAATGATGGCATAGAGCACAGTAGTAGCTGGCCGCTCGCCGCGGGCGTTCGGTGAACGGGACTTCGCCACCTTCTGGCGCTTCCGATCTAACATCCCTCACCTAGAGCCCACTGACGGGCGGCCACGACCGCCTCTCGGCGGTCCCTCTAGTTCGGCATAAAGTGGGTGAAGCGAGGTGTAGGGATGATGATAGTGGACAACGCGATCTATGTAGACGGCTATAGGGCGAGCGAGCCCCGCTCGCTGCGGGAGACCTACGAGGCCCTGCGCAAGGAGCGTGGGGTAGCGTGGATCGGTCTCTATAGGCCGACTGCGGAGGAGTTCGCCTCCGTCGCCGAGGAGTTCGAGCTCCACGAGCTGGCCGTCGAGGATGCCCTGGAGGCCCACCAGAGGCCTAAGCTCGAGCGCTACGGGCAGACCTTGTTCGTTGTCTTGAGACCCGCTCGGTACCTGGACGACCCCGAGGAGGTCGAGTTCGGGGAGATCCACGTCTTCGTTGGCGAGGATTTCGTGATAACGGTTAGGCACGGCGAAGCCCCTGCTCTGGGTGAGGTGCGCCAGAGGCTGGAGGCGGATCCCGAGCTGTTGGTACGGGGACCGGAGGCGATCCTCTACGCGATCATGGACCGGGTTGTGGACGGCTACGCCCCCGTGGTAAGGGGCCTGGAGAACGACATCGACGAGATAGAGGTCGAGGTCTTCTCGGGCAACCCGGGCGTTAGTAGGCGTACCTACGAGCTCTCGCGCGAGGTTATCGAGTTCCAGCGGGCGGTCAAGCCCCTTAGCGGCATGCTCGCCAACCTGATCGCTGGCTTCGAGAAGTACGGGGTAGATCCCGAGTTGCAGCGCTACCTGAGAGACGTCCAGGACCACGCCATAGAGGTCAACGAGCGGGTCTCAGGCTTCAAGGACCTCCTCCAGAACATCCTCAGCGTCAACCTTACGCTGGTGGGGTTGCAGCAGAACGAGGAGGTCAAGACCCTCTCGGAGGCCTCAATCCGGCAGAACGACGAGATAAAGAAGATCAGCGCCTGGGCGGCGATTCTATTCGCCCCGACGCTCATAGGTACCGTCTACGGGATGAACTTCGACCACATGCCGGAGTTGCACTGGGCAGCAGGATACCCGTTTGCGCTGGTACTAATGGTGATCGTCTCGGCTACGCTGTACCTGGTCTTCAAGAACCGCGGCTGGCTCTAACAAGCCCTTGGCCCAGTATTCACCCAAGTGCGTGGAAGGGGTCAGCCTGTTGAAAAAGTCGATGTCGGCCCGGTCGGCGGTCCGACAGAGCCCCGAAACAAGGCCAAAATACTACGAATACACCGTTTTCAGCCTTCGAACCAGGGGCTGAAATGAGCGCGAAGGAGTTTTTCAACCCGCTGGCGTGTTCTGCGAAGTACACGCCGCAACAACAACAAAGGCGCTTGCGAACGGGACTTCGCTGTTTGCGTTATCCTTTGTAGACCCGAAGGGTCATGGTAGAAGGGCAGTGCCCAAGAGTAAATGAGTAGATTAGAGCACAAGCTCAACAACCCGACCGTCGTGCTGGTGGTGGGAGTGGTCGCCGTGGCCATCAACGTCCTTTTGTACTTCGGCTACTTCGTGCCCAGGATGACGCCGCTTATCGCGAACGTAAACCCCGTTGGCACCTCCCTTCTGGAGGCCATAAGTAAGTCGGGTCCTGAGGCGGGCAGCGATCCTCAGGCAGCTAGCAAGCCCGAGTCGGGTAGTAATCCCGAGGCAGGTCGCAAGCCCGAGTTAGGTAGCAACCCCGAGGCGGGTAGTGCGGCGAGTCCTGCAGCAGGTAGTGTGGCGAGTCCCGCGGCGGGTAGTAATCCTGCGGCGGGTAGTGAGGCGGGTCCTGAGGGATCTCTTGCGTCCGAAACCGACTCCTCTCAAGACTCACCTTCCGGCTCGCTTCCGAACTCGCCTCAAGACTCACCCTCCGGCTCGCCTCCTGAGTCCCCGCCTCCTGAGGCGTCCGCCTCTCCTGAGGCTTCTGCGCCGCCTCAGCAGTCGTCTGCGCCTCCTGAGGCTTCTGCGCCGCCTGTGGCTTCCGCGTCTCCTGAGGCTTCCGCGCCGCCTCAGTCACCTTCTGGCTCGCCTCCTCCTGAGCTTCCGCCTCTACCTGCTCCTCCTCAGCAGCAGTACTAGCAAGCCACGGTGAGAGGGTCTTGCGTCTCTAGCAGCCTCGGCCCTTCTCCTTGCTCTTATTCACCGGAGTGCGTGGAATAGGCATTCTCGGAAGTTGACATCCCAGCATTATGCGTCGCCCCGTCCCTATGCGGTAGGAATTCTTATGTAGAGATCAAAGGATCATGGCCCTGCCTACATAAGAATCTGTCCGGGGCAAAGGAACAGAGCGAACTTCGCCTTTACGCAGTTCTAAGAAGTTCGCGAAGGAAGTTGTAATAACTAGCTCATTTGAGTGATGCGCTCACCCCCATAGAGGAGTATGCTGCAATCGCTACGCGCGTAGAGGCGCAGGACCGCTACCTGCCCTCCTTCTAGACCGGGGCTAGCCACCCAAACTTACTCTCTACCTGCCACCAACAGGAGAACACCTCCTACAGAGCGGAGGAGGCTAGTTCTAGAGACAGGGGAAGGAGGAGTAGGAGTAAGGGATGGCCCGAGAGACAAGCACACCCAGAAGCTGCGTAGGCGGAGCAGTGTGATCCGCCTTCCCAAACACACAGAGAAAGGATGAAGCGATGATTGCGAGATTGGACCACCGACCGATGCTTACGGCGGCATTGGCGCTAACCACGACCGTGTTGGTCGTGGTGGTGATAACGCTGGCCACGTTGCTCATTACGGCACCGCCAGCGGCAACCCCCTCAAGCGTCAGTGACGGCGGCAACGCCGGGCAAGCGGCCCCCGCGAATCACCTGCCCCACCGGGCCAATATGGACCTAGGAGGCGAAATCTACAGGTTGAACAATTAATCACAAGATCAACGGCCTGGAGTACACGATCACTCCGGAGAGCGCCACGCTAAGCCGGTATCGGACTATGGTAATTAGCGGCCTAAGATAAGGGAACTCTGCGTGGTGGCTCTCCTTGCAGAGTACGTCGACTGGTAGGGGAGCGCCGCTCTAAGAAAGGAGCACAACGCGGAAGAGGAGGAAGGATCGGAGCTTCTACACCCCGGTCCTTCTTCATGTCCTTATTCACCGGAGTGCGTGGAATAGAGATTCTCGGAAGTTCGCAAAGAAAGTTTCAAATCTAGCTCATTTGAGTGATGCGCTCACCCCTGATAGAGGAGTATGCTGCAACCGCTATGCGCGTAGAGGCGCAGGACCGCTACCTGCCCTCCTTCTAGACCGGGGCTAGCCACCCAAACTTACTCTCTACCTGCCACAAACGACTCGCGCTGAGAAGCTTGCGCGAAAAGCAGAGAGGAGATTGGCGCACAGATGAGCGAGGAGCACCCTACAATGCGCGAAGAGGAAGAGGTAGAGCTACTCTCCAGGGTGGACCTCTTGGAGTCGCTCTCCAAGGAGGAGATAAGGGTCCTCGTCCGTCAAAACTCAGACGTTCGTCTTGGGGAAGGTGAAACCTTCTATGCTCCCTGGGAACACGACGGCAAGCTCTTCATCCTCAAGAAGGGCCGGATGCGCCTCTACAGAACAGAAGGCGGGCGTGAGTTTACCCTCGAAGTGGTAGACGCGGGTACGGTCTTCGGGGAGATGGCCTTCACCCCCCACCGTCTGAGGGAGTCCTACGCCAGGGCCATTGTGCCCTCCGTCGTATTCGTGATGGAGCGTGCCGCGGTGGAGCGCCTGATAGAGGAGAAGCCTCAGGTGGGCATCAGGATGATAAGCCTCCTCTCAGAGCGCCTTCACTTCTACGAGACTCGTATGGAGGACGTTACGCTAAGGGAGGTGCCAGCAAGGCTTGCGAGCCTGATCCTCTTTCTCATAGAGAGCGAGGGGGTACAGATCCCAGGGGAGATCAGCATCCCAACCCGCTACACCCACGAGCACCTAGGCACCATGATCGGGGCCAACAGGGAGGCTGTGACAAGGGCTTTCGGGAGGCTTCAGGACGAGGGGGCTCTGCAGATCAGGCGACGCCTCATCTACGTCGCTGACGTCGAAGCCCTCGAGCGAGCGGCCGGGCGCCTCCTGGAGGAAGGAGGAGCAGAGAGCCCCTCCTCGTAGGCGGCGGCTCTGTTCTGCGTTCCCAGGGCCTCTCGCTCCTGAGCACATCCAGATCGGCGTACGCCTTCTGCCTGGCAGACGTTGCCTCGATGCGCTGATCCTCCAGTAGCCCTACGACATCTTCCCTCTGGCGGCGGCTTGCTTCCCTCGACCAAAGATCTATGTGAAAGAGCATCTCGCCCCAGCAGGAGATCTGCCCTTCCAGCTTGACCTCAAGGGCGTGCCTCTCGCACAGAAGGAGACCATCCACCTTCTCCTTGGCGGCTTCTACGCAAGATGCTCCACCGAACAAGTGGTTGATCTCGCACGGGGACCGCCTTTCTGAGCTGTGTGCGTGTGCTTTGTTCTCTCTCATGAGAGTCGCCTCCTTGCCTACTGCACCCGGTATCCCCCGTTTTGTGGGGCCGAGCCCTTAAAGAGGCGACTCGAAGAAGCGTCTACATGCACACGTGACGCTAACGGATATCAAGCGACCTTAAGCGATCGCTGTTTTGTAAGTATCTAGTGTATCAAGCCCTGTAGGGGGTGTCAGTGTCGCAGGGCACCTTGTGTCTCATGACACCCCCACACATCCTTGGAACATCCTTAAGGACGAGAGAGGATGCAAGCCCCGAATGTGGGACGCCGGGCCAGAGTAAGAGGGAGGGGGTACTCGATCTGACTGGCTCGGTAACAGAGCCACCATACGCCACATGAGACACCACGTCCGTGCCCTGGGGCACTTAGTGTCGGAGAGTACAGACTCTCGAGCGCCTTTCTAGCTTAATAAGCTAGCCGGAGAAAGGGAAGGAGGGCCACGCCACCGGAAGGCGGAGCACTCCCGGCGGTGTGGTGGCCGTTTCTAGCGCTGTGTAGACGAACCCGGCGCCCGAGCCAAGCCTTGCGCACTTGTGTAGGGGGTAGGGAAGCAGCTAGTAGGAGTCCGGCATGGTCGGAGAGGAGGGTCAGGGCATGAGGTCAGAACAAGCTCAAATCGGCGCGAAAGTAAGGGTTGGCTACTCTGGTCGTTGCTTGGAGTGGCGAGGACTTACGGGCACGGTCAGTAGAAAATGGGGCAACCCCGAGTACCTGGCCCTCGACGTGCTGCTCGACGACGGGCGCACGCAGCTGTTCTGGCACCACGAGCTCGAGGAGATCGCCCAAGGAGCTTAGGCCACAAGCGACGCCCGTGGACTGGTGGAGCACTCCCTTGGGGAGGAGAAAAGCATGCAACAAGATCAGAGCGTTTCAGAGATGGCCGAGGAAGTCCTTATACGCCAGGCGAAGTCCCTTGCCCAAAGGAGCGGGCACTCCTTAGAAGATGCTAGGCAAGCCGTCTCAGATACAGAAGCAGGCCGACAGCTTAGGGATTTGGCACAAGGTGAGCATCGCCATGAGAAGGCCAAGGAGTGGCAGGGGAGCGTATTTTGGGATCGGGCCGAGGAGAGATTTATGCACCTCATTGCCTCGGAAGCGCTCTCGCGCTTTGTGGCCGAGCGCCACTACTCGTGGGTTGAGGGCTACACGGAGTGGTTGGAAGGCAAGGAAGAACGAGCGCACTACCACGCGCTCCTTGAGGAGGAACTCGCAAGCCTGAGGGGATGAACCTCCCATTGCTCCTATGAGAGCGTTCTGGCTATGGGAAGGGAGCGCTTCCTTTTTGTGCCATCCCCCTGCCCTGTGGGTCCGCCCTTTGGGCTCCTGACTTAAAACCGGTCGGAAGAGTCGGCGTTATTCACCGGAGTGCGTGGAAGTGGAATTCTGCGAACTTCGCCTTTTGGGCCTTCTGCGAAGTCCATCCATGAACAGCTCATATGGGGGATGCGTTGTACTTCTCTTTAGTGGCATCATGCTCTACGGTGGAAGAGGTTATCCCGCTTGGACTCTGAGCGGGAGGAAGGAGCAGGTAAGTATGTCTGCCGAAGAAAACAAGGCCCTAGCCCGCCGAGTGGTAGAGGAGCTCTTTAACCAAGATGGGAACCTCGACGCCGCAGATGAACTCTTCACCTCTGAGTACGTCTGTTATGTGGCTGGCTTTGAGGACCTACATGGAGCGGAGGCCGTCAGGCACTTCGCCTCAACCGAACGCCAAGCCATCCCAGACCTCAAGAACACCGTAGAGGACCAGGTGGCCGAAGAGGACAAGGTGGTAACTCGCTATAAGACCCAGGGTACCCACACCGGTGAAACGGAGGCCTTTGGTCCTCCTACGCACAACCGGATAGACATACAAGGCATGGTCATAGACCACGTCGCCGGCGGCAAGATAGCGGAGAGCTGGATCGTCTACGACGCTCTTGGGATGATGCAGCAGCTAGGGTTCATTCCGGAAGCAGGGCAGCAAGGGGCCGAGAGCTGAGAGCTTCGGGAGCCAAGAGCTTCGGCATCACACATCCAAGAGGGCCGGGGCATAGTTGTCTGGCCCTTGTTCTTACCCCTTTTCACCCGAGTGCGTAGAAGGTGGATTCTGCGAACTTCGTGTTGACGGCTTTCTACGAAGTTTGTTATCCGCAAGCAACGCCTAAGTAACCGCAAAGATAGCCCATTTGAGTGATACACCCGCCCCCAGAGAGGAGTATGGTGGGCCTGCAGGCGCATCCGTGTGCGCTGCGATAAAGGCAAACCCGTCGTGAGGCGGGGGCGCAAAGCCTATGGGCCTCCTCTCTAGCTGGGAGGTAGCCGGGCTGCCGAACAGCGCGGCGGAGCTAGAAAGCTTCGCCCTCTCATAAGGAGGAAGCACGCTATGCCCACCGAAGAGTACCATCCCGCCCGATCGCATCAAGGCGTCCCACAAGGTGTACTAGCACTAGCACGGATGTCTCCGCTTAAGGTATTGGCTACTACATTGGCGGCTGCGCTCGTTGTGTGGGGGCTGCTTTTCGTTTACCTCTCAAGCCCCGCCTGGGCTGCTGAAATAACCGTTAACACCACCGCGGACACACTAGACACAAGCGACCCTACGGGTGGCAACTCGGATGGCTTGTGCTCGCTCAGGGAAGCGATCACCGCGGCCAACACCGAAACGGCGGTCGATGAGTGTGCGGCAGGCACCGGCGAGGACACCATTGTCTTCGACCTAGGCTCCTCGGCGACCATCACGCTGGGCTCAAAGCTGCCTCCCATCACCGATGCCGACGGGTTGACCATCGACGGCGGTAGCGCGGCCATCACTGTAGACGGCAACAATGCGGTGCGCTCAGGGTTCGAGGTGAGCTCCGGCGCGGCGCTCACCGTGAGCAACCTGACGATAGCCCGCGGCTTCGATCCCCTTAGCGGCGGCGCTATTGCCAACTTTGGCGAGCTAGAGATCACCAACTCCACCCTCTCCGGAAATAGTGCAGCCGACAGCGGCGGCGCAATCTACAACGAAGCCGGCGCCGCGCTAGAGGTTAGCAACTCCACTCTCTCCGGAAATAGCGCTGGTAGCGGAATCGGCCAAGGCGGTGGCATCGACAACTTCGGCGGGCTAGAGATCACCAACTCCACCCTCTCCGGAAATAGTGCCCCCAACATCGGCGGCGCAATCTTCAGCGCCCCTTCTGGCTCGCTTACGGTGAGCAACTCCACCTTCTCCGGAAATAGCGCTGGTAGTGCAGGCGGCAGCCTCTTCAACGTAGACGGCGCCACGCCGGCGCAGCTGCGCAACACGATCGTGGCCAGCAGCCCAGGGGGGAATTGTGCCGGGCCGATCACCGACGGCGGCTACAACCTAGACGACGGCACCACCTGCGGCTTCAGCACTGCCAACAACTCTCAACCCTCGACCAACCCGCTCCTCGGCCCGCTCGCCGACAATGGCGGCCCCACCCAGACCCACGCCCTGCTCACGGGCAGCCCGGCCATAGATAAGGGTAACTCCTTCGGGGCCACCACCGACCAGCGCGGCGAGAGCCGACCCCACGACTTCGCCAGCATTCCTAACGTCCCAGGCGGCGACGGCTCAGACATCGGCTCCTTCGAGCTGGAGGAGGAGGCCGAAAACCAGGCGCCCTCCGTGACGGTGGATGGGGGCGGCTCGTGCGGCGCAGCAAGCGACATGCGAGGCACCATCAACCTCGCCCTCATAGACCCAGACGATCCGGCCGAGAGCCTCACGCTTAGGGCCACCTCCTCAAACCGATCCGTACTGCCCAATAGGAACATCTCCTTCGGTGGCGGCACCGACGCCTCTCGCACCATGACTGTCAGTTCCCTTTCCGGAAGCGGTACCTCTAATGTGACCATTACGCTAAGCGACGGGGATCTGGAGGGAACGGTTGTGGTTAGGGTCATCTCTGGTAGCGCAGCCAACAACACCCTCACCGGCAGCACTAATTCGGACATGATCTTCGCCAGGAAGGGCAGAGACACCCTAAGCGCCCAAGGAGCCAACGACCTCATGTGCGCAGGCAACGGCAACGACAGGCTCACAGGCGGGGCTGGAGCAGACCACTTTGGTGGAGGCTCAGGCACCGACACAGCGACCGACTTCGACGACGCCCAGGGAGACACCAGGGGCGGCATCCCCTAAAGGGAGGACAAGCAGGCAAACAGAGAGAGAGAGGGCCGAGGCTGCTACGCCCCGGCCCTTATCCTTGCCCTTATTCATCGGAGTGCGTGGAATAGAGATTCTGCGAACTTCGCCCTTTGGGCCTTCTCGGAAATTCCGAATGCCGCTTCTAAGGGTATTCACGGAGCTGCCGAGAAGGAGCTAGGCTCTGTGTGATAACTTGAGAGGATAAGGTGGGATACACCCAGGAGGATCATCACATGGTCGATCGCACCTCGCTTCGTCTGTCAGCGACGTTAGTGGTTATCGGAGAAGTGCTTTTCGCTATCGTGACCCTCTTTCACCCCGGTGGAGATGCCAAT
>Ga0196962_10000862_pt1 | contig 10912 bp, 9 predicted proteins | sample S3v_20metaG_FD_183186 | JGI IMG/M metagenome (GOLD analysis project Ga0196962, IMG submission 183186) | Soil microbial communities from Anza Borrego desert, Southern California, United States - S3+v_20 | ecosystem: Environmental > Terrestrial > Soil > Desert | place: USA: California | collected... | reverse complement strand
TCGCCAGGTTCTGCGACGCGAGCTGGCAAAACGAATCGCAGAATCTCCCCTGCCCGGGCACGGATGGAGACAATAGAGGCTTTGTCCTGTCACTCGATTCGCCCAGAATGGAAGACGGCAAAACGCAGGGAAAAGGTTTACTGACCCATCCGCAACGAGAGACCAACGGCATGATCAGCGGTAAATATCCAGCCATCCAGATCCAATCCGGTGACCGGTTCCAGGCGCAGGTTGGTTGTCTGCATCAAGCCAATGACTGCGACATGGTCTTCCGTCTGCAGTATCAAATTGGCAACGGCAGTGTGCGGACGCTCGGGCAGTGGCGCGAAGTCTATGAAGGTCAGTTCTACCCCATCAACATCGATCTGAGCACCCTACGCGGAGAAAACGTCAAATTCATCCTGTCGGTCCTGGCGAACGGCTCATCGCATGAGGATTACGCGCTGTGGATCAACCCGCGTATCGCCCGTCAAAGTGCCCAGCCACCTACCGCAACCTTCACAGTTGCTCCTGCCACGACGGTAGCTCCTCCGACAGCGACATTCACGTTTACTCCTACCGTCACCGTTACGCCGTCGGCGACCTTCACGGCAACCATCACCCAGACTCCGACAGATACGGCTACCGCCACCCCATAAGCCGGAATTAAGCTTGACTACTGCCTTGGCGGTATAATCAATCTGGAAGTATGGCTCTCAGAGAGCTATACTTCCAGACTCTTGTTTTGACCGTTATTTGATGGAGGTACACATATGCTCGTTCGACAATTTCCGCGGCGAACCCTGCTCCTTTTGCTGGCAGCCACACTATCGCTGTCAGCTTGTAGTATGGGAGCTACACCGGCACCGACCGTAGACGTTAACGCCATCAATACCGCTGCCGTTGCCACAGCCATGGGGCAAATCTCTGCACAACTCACCCAAACCGCTCTCGCCGCGCCCACCAATACCCCTCCCCCAACCGATACACCTCTCTCGCTCGCTACGGTTGCCCTTCCCACAACTGCCGCCGGCGCATCACCGACAGGCGGCGTATCGGGCGCGCTCCCGACGTTATCCTTTAATACAACTCCCAGTGCGCCCAATACTACACCGCTTGCGGGGTTCACACCCATTTCGTCCCCTGCCGCGCCGGTCAGTACCACCGTGTTGGGGGATGCCTGCCATAATAGTGTTTACGTTGCCGACGTTACGTATCCGGATAACTCGACTATCAAACCCGGCACTGATTTTGAGAAGATCTGGCGCATTCAAAATACCGGCACTTGCCCGTGGGATGAGGGCTATACATTGGCTTTTGTCTCCGGTGATCAGGCACTGGACCCCACTTCATTTGAGTTCACAAGATCAGCAGATTTTGTTTCCGCCGGTGAAACCGCGGACATTGGCGTTGATCTAACTGCTCCGCTTGCAGAGGGTACGTATTTCGCCCAATGGAGAATGCAAACCGATTCTGGAGTCTTCTTTGGCACGTATTTGACCATCTCGATCGTCGTGCAAAAGTAAACTGAGACTTATGCCAAATATACAGAGGTTCTATGAGACTCAAACTGACACTTAGCGCCATATTGGTCGCCACTATAGTGGTGACGGCCTGTGGATCGGCAAATCCTCCGCAAGAGCAAGAACCTACCCCTGATGTAGCCGTGGTCCGCACATCGGCAGCGAGCACTGTCATTTCTCAGTTCACATTGACTGCTGCGGTATTTACTCCCACACCTTCCGAGCCCGCCGAAACAGCTGATTCCCCAACTGCCTCCACACCCGAAGCAACCGGCACAGCGACCACTCCCACCCAGCCGCTGGCGGAGGTCACGAATGCCCAGGGCACTACAGTCGCCCTCTGTGACAGTATGCAATTTGTCGCAGATGTGAACGTTCCGGATAATACAAACATGGCGCCCGGTCAGGATTTCCTGAAAACCTGGCGAGTAAAGAATACGGGCTCATGCCCGTGGGGCGACGGATATGAATTAGTCTATGCGGATTACGCGGATGACATGGATGGGCAACCTCAGCCTCTCACCGAAGTGGTGCAACCAGGTCAGGAAGTGGAAATCTCCGTGCAGTTTACAGCGCCCGATGAAATCGGTGAATATCTCAGCGCATGGCAGATGCAAAACCCTGCCGGCGTGACCTTCGAGGACATCATCTTCGTAAAAATCATCGTGCAGTAAGTCTATAAAGAAACGAACGTCGACAAATCACGCTAGTGTATTTGTGAGAAACACGATCAATAAAAAGAGGGCAGGTTGCGCAGCCTGCCCTCTTTGTTATGCAATACAATCAGGGGATTGCAAATTCGATCTATGAATTCCTATGGAGCGCCGCGGCGCCACACGAGGAAGTCAAATGCATCCGGCAGGTGATACTCGCATGAGTACACTACAGGTGTATCTCCAGAGGAGTAATCGGTTTGAACGATGTAGAGCGTAAGGGCGTTCGGCGGCAAGTGTAACTTCTCTGCCACGTGATGAGGAGCCGCTACCGGACGAAGCCGGGCCATGCCATACTCAATCGCCTGTCCGATGGACGTTTTGAGGATACTATAAATCGACTCGGTTTGCAGCCGTTGCAGATCAAAATCCGCTTGCTGGATGAGTGCCTCGCTCAGTGTATCCAGCGAATATACGACCGGACGGCCATCGGCGGTACGAACACGCTCGATCGTAATCAGAGGAGTTCCGACATCCACACGCAACTGTTCGGCTTTTTCCTCATCCGCCGGTTCCTTGTGAATCACAAAGTGACTGGTCCCGGGCGTGAGCCCGGCCGATTCGATCATCTCTGTGATCCCGAAGTTAAAGTTGAGATTCTTCAGGATGGGGTGATTTCTAACAAAGGTACCTACCCCATGACGACGGGCAACCAACCCCTCCTCTTCCAGGACACGCAACGCCTCCCGGACAACCGTACGAGAAACGCCCAGCATTTCACAGAGTTCTGCCTCCGTCGGGAACTGACTCCCCGGTCGAAAGGTACCATCTGTAATTGCCTGGCGAAGCTCGTGTTGGGCTATCTCGGTCAGTGTCTTTCGTGCGGACTTTGCTGATTTAAGCATGAATCTCCCAGCTGGTCGTAAGATGTCATAATGACTGTCACATTATAAACAAATTCTTTTCATTTTTTCGTTGACATTTCCCTCATCTGATGCTACTATAGTGTTTACGACATCAGTTGTCATGATGACTACTATAGCAAACATATATCTGAATGTCAACACTTCTCCTGCACAATAATACTTGCTCAACCAAGTAGAAATTGCTGAGCAACATGCCCCAGATCGTCACGAAACCACAGAGAACTGATTTGCGTCTAATGGGTGCATGTTTGCTCGTCTGCCTGCCAGCCACTACAGAACGGGGGTTATTCACTTGGCTGAGAACATCCACAAACCTAATCAAAAGAAGGGAGGGTAGCCATACCTAAATAGCCAGGCATAAATTAGGATCAACGTCCATTTAGATTACGATTCTTGATACTTCCCGTGGAGGAGAAGATGCCCCAAAAAAGATTTTATTCTCTGGTAGTGCTGTTCACTGTCTTTGCCATCGTTTTCGCGGCCTGTGCCCCCGCCGCGCCGACGGCTACTCAGCCCCCTGCCGCTACCGAAGAGCCCACTGAAGCCCCGGCAGCGACCGAACCCTCAGCTGCTACCGAACCCGCTAGCCCCGACGGCACGGGCGCGTGCCCGGCGATAACCATGGCAGACATGCAAGGAGTCCCTGCTGGAGTGTGGCCGCAACAGTATGAACTCGCAGAGTTTGAAGAGCTTGCAAACTGTACTCTGGCCATCACAGGCCGCACTGAGTTTGATCCGCGGCTGACGGAAACGGGTCACCTGCCGGAGGGCGAGACGCCCCCGGTCGAAGAGCGTTTGCCGGAAGAACCGCTCGTAGTTGTACCCTACGAAGAGATTGGTAAATATGGCGGTCGCTTCAGTGGAGCTTCCGTTGGACCCGAGGCTGGCAACTCGGAATGGCTGAGTGTGCGTCATGTCAACCTCGTGCGTTTCCTGGATGATTTGCAGACTATTGTCCCGAACATGGCGAAGTCGTACGAGTGGAACGATGACTACACCCAGCTCACGGTCACTCTGCGCAAGGGACATAAATGGTCAGACGGTGCACCCTTCACCACCGAAGACATCCTCTTCTGGTGGGAAGACATCATAACCAATACAGACCTGTTCCAACAAGTTCCCAGCTACTGGGTATACGGTGGCGAACCGATGCAGGTTGAGGCAGTGGACGATGTGACGGTGAATTTCAAATTTGCTGCACCGGCACCCGCATTTACGACCCTGCTAGCCACCACTTTTACCCACTTATGGGCGCCTAAGCATTACCTGCAGGATATGCACATCACCTATAACCCGGATGCGGACGAGGAAGCCAAGGCTGAAGGCTTTGACTCGTGGCAGGCGCGGCTCGTCCCCCTGTATTTCGGCGAGTGGGAAGATACAGACCACGTCCTGGGCATCCCTCACCTGGAAGCCTGGATCAAAATAGAAGAGACTCCTGAGCACCAGCTCTTCGCACCCAACCCCTATTACTATAAAGTCGATACCGCCGGCCAACAATTGCCCTACTTCGACGAGATTGAGGAGCAATACGCGGCTGAGAACGAGATCTTCGAGCTGAAGATCATTAACGGCGAGATCCAGTTTAAGTCCCAATCCCTGCAGATCGGCAGCCTGCCCCTCTTCCAGCAAAATCAGGATAAGGGCAACTACGATATACAAATGCCTCCGGGCGCTGGCAACGGCCGCACCTATGTCTTCAATGCCACGCATAAAGACCCCGTCCTGGCAGAGTTGTTCTCCGACCCGCGCTGGAACCGTGCCATGTCGTTAGCGCTGAACCGGGATGAGATTAACCAGGCTCTGTGTTTCGACTTGTGTGAGCCTACTCAGGGCGTGCCTGTTCACCGGACAGTTTCCTTCGCCAAGGAAGAGTGGTTCACGAAGGATATCGAGTACGATCCGGATACTGCCAACGCCCTTCTGGATGAGCTTGGGCTTGAGAAAGGCGCCGATGGCTTCCGAACGCGACCCGATGGTGAGCCACTGCAAATCAATCTGATCTATGCTATTCAATGGGGAGACCCTGCCTTACATGAGCTTGCGAAGGAATACTGGGAGGCAGTAGGCGTTCGGGTCGAGTTGAAAGAAGTTAGCACGGAAGCCTATCGAGCGATGGCTGCCAATAATGACCACGATATTCAGGTGACCAACAGCGGTACCGAGACCGAAGCCCCGCTCTACTCCAACCCCTTCCGGCTTTACCCGCCCTTTGGTGACGCCGCGCTCGAGCCACTCTTCGGCGCTCCCTGGGTCGAATGGTACAACAGTGACGGCGCGCAAGGCATTGAGCCGCCGGATGACATCAAACCCTTATGGGAGATGACCGATAAGTGGAAATCGACATTGCCAGGTACTGAGGAATATATTAGCCTGGGGCAGCAGCTTGCCCAGGCACAGGTGGATCGTGGGATGATCATCGGCACGATTACCTCTTCACCAGCGATGCTGATTGTCTCACGACGGCTGGGCAATGTGCCTGAATTTACAATCAACGCCTTCGAGTACTATCGTACCTATCCCTTCAGGACCGATCAGTGGTTCTTCACGGATGCGGAATAAGGAATAGGCCTTCTTGCGTTCCTCTGGTAACAGACGTGCTGGCGCTTGTGGGGGTAGCGCCAGCACCCTGTATAAGAGGATCTAAGATCCGCCTTGCTAGGGCGCTAAAGCTGGAATTCCTGTAAGACTTAGATAATGAGCTTTACACCTGGCTGATAGGACTTCATCCTACCAGCCAGGTGGCAATTGACTATAAGGAGTTCATAGTGGCAAAATTTGTCATCCAGCGTTTCATCATCATGACCCTTATGCTGGCGGCGTTATCGATTATCGTCTTCATCACCATCGAGCTGCCGCCGGGGGACTACGCGGACCGGCGCGCTCTGCACTTACGCTCTGCTGGTGTGCTGGTTACCAGCGAGGATGTGGTTTCTCTGCGTCACCAATTAGGACTCGACCGCCCCTGGTATGTGCGCTACTTTAATTGGATCTCCAACATCGTCTTGCATGGCAACTTCGGTCAGTCCTTCGGACTGCACCTTCCGGTAACCCAGGTGCTTGGTGAGCGTGTCGGGCTAACGGTGATGCTGGCTGTAGCGACGATCATCTTCACGTACGGCCTGGCAATCCCCATTGGCATCTACTCAGCCATCCGGCAGTATTCTCTCGGTGATTATGCCGCGACCGTTGTGGGCTATTTCGGCATGGCAACGCCCAGTTTTATGCTCGCACTGATCCTCTTGTACTTCAGTGTCATGGTGATTGGCACCAGTGTCGGCGGACTATTCTCGCCTGAGTACAACGAAGCACCTTGGAGCTGGGGCAAGTTCGTAGACTTGTTGCGGCATTTGTGGGTCCCGGCGCTCGTGCTGGGCCTCGCTGGCACCGCCTTCGAGATCCGTACCATGCGAGCCACTCTGCTCGATGAGAAGAACAAACTCTACGTGACTGCGGCGCGAGCAAAGGGATTGCCCGAGTGGAAGTTACTCATGAAGTATCCGGTGCGCGTCGCCCTCAACCCCATTGTCAGCACCATTGGGTGGGAGCTGACCGCCATCATCGCCGGCGCGCCGCTGGTTTCGTTCGTGCTTGCCCTGCCAGATACGGGTCCTCTCTTCCTCACCGCGCTGCTCGACCAGGACACCTATCTCTCCGGCGCGATCCTGCTCATGTATGCCGCATTGACCATCCTCGGCACGTTTTTGTCGGACGTGCTGCTGGCTGTGCTCGATCCGCGCATTCGCTACGGGGAAAGGGTTTGATATGACACAGATCACAGAAGCCGTCGACGTTACCCCCCGCCCGACCCCGCCTCCGTCCGTGATTGCCAAAGACGCGGAGATCAAATACTACACCGCCTCACAATTCCAATTGATGTGGTGGAAGTTCAGAAAGCATCGCCTTGCCCTGATAGGCATGGTGATTCTCGGGACCTTTGTCTTTATTGCCCTGTTCGCCGAATTCTTATCGCCCTATACCCCTGGCGCCCGCACCCCTAATTACCTGTTCGGCGGTCCGCAGGTTTTGCATTTTGTGGATGCCGAGGGCAATTTCCATCTGCGCCCGTTCACCTATGCTCTCAGCGCCGCTATGGATCCCGAGACGTTCCTGCTCGAAGTAAAGGAGGACACCAGCGAGCCCTGGCCAGTGTACTTCTTTGTTAAAGGCGACCCATATAAAATGTGGGGATTGATCGAGTCCGACATACACTTGTTTGGCGTACAAGAAGGCCACCTGCATCTGTTGGGCACCGACCAGCTCGGGCGCGATATCCTGTCCCGCTTGTTCCATGCCACGCGTACATCCCTTACGATTGGTGTGGTTGGACTCTTTATTTCGTTCTTTCTCGGCTTGATCATTGGTGGCATCTCCGGGTTCTTCGGCGGCAGCATAGACGAGGTCATCCAGCGTTTCATCGAATTTATCCGCTCGATTCCAACGCTGCCGCTGTGGATGGCACTGGCTGCCTCCCTGCCAAGAGAATGGTCGCCCCAACGTGTGTACTTCACAATTACGATCCTGCTCGGGCTCTTGGGCTGGACGCACCTGGCGCGGCGGGTGCGCGGAAAGCTGCTCTCGCTGCGCGAAGAAGACTTCGTCGTCGCGGCACGCATTGCCGGCAGCAGCGATGCACGGATTATCGCCCGGCACTTGCTGCCATCCTTCCTCAGCTATATCATCGTGGACTTGTCGATTTCATTTCCGTATATGATCCTGGCTGAGACTTCGCTGTCTTTCATCGGACTCGGTCTGCGGGCACCGGTGATCTCATGGGGCGTGCTGCTGCAGGACGCACAGAACATCCAGGCGATCGCCCTGTATCCGTGGCTGTTTACACCTGTGGCATTCGTGATCATATCCGTTATGGCATTCAGTTTCGTCGGCGATGGCATGCGCGACGCGGCTGATCCGTATTCCCGCTAAAAGGCAATGACTGTGGATAACAACGTACTATTGGAAATCAAGGACTTGCGGGTGTCTTTCCCACTGGACGAAGGTATGGTGCGCGCGGTAGAGGGCGTGGACCTCACCATTCGGCGCGGCGAAGTCCTAGGAGTCGTCGGCGAAAGCGGCTGTGGCAAATCGATCACGGCGCATTCGGTCCTGCGCATTATCCCAAATCCGGGGCGCATCGATGGCGGGCAGATCCTGTTTCACGCTCCCAGCCAGTCGAGTATCAATGGAAATGGCGTCGTGGACCTGGCGCGGCTCAACCCCACCGGGTCTGCGATTCGCAATATCCGGGGTAAGGATATTGCCATGATCTTCCAGGAGCCGATGAGCTCCTTTTCCCCTGTGCACACGATTGGCAGCCAGATCATGGAAGCCATCCTGCTGCACCAGAGTGTCACGAAAGAAGAAGCACGCAAAAAAACCATTGAGTTGTTGCGCCTGGTAGGCATCTCGGCCGCCGAGCAGCGCGTGGATAGCTATCCTCACCAATTCTCAGGCGGGATGCGCCAGCGCGCCATGATCGCCATGGCGCTATCCTGCAATCCGTCCTTGTTGATTGCGGATGAGCCCACCACTGCCCTGGATGTGACGATCCAGGCGCAGATCCTCGAGCTGATGCGTGGCTTGCAAAAACGCCTGGGCATGGCCATTATGTTTATCACCCACAACCTGGGCGTGATCGCGCAGATCGCGGACACGGTCGCTATTATGTACCTCGGGCAGGTTGTGGAGTACGGACCCGTGCGCGAGATCCTCCGCAACCCCAAGCATCCTTACACGGTGGACCTCCTGCGGGCGGTGCCTCGCCTGGGTAAGACCGCAGGGCAGCGCCTGGTGGCGATCGAAGGATCAATCCCCAGCCCCTTCGAGCGACCCAGCGGGTGCCCCTTCCATACGCGCTGTAGCCGCATGATGCCGGGCCGGTGCGAAGTTCACATGCCAGCTGTCACTCACTTGGACGATCAACATACCGTGCGCTGTCTCTTGTATGAACCGGAGAGAATCAATGCTTGACGAACAACGCCGCGTTTTACTCGAGGTGAAAAATCTCAAAAAATATTTCCCGCTCCGGCATGGTTTTCTCGGCCGCGGCGCCGGGACGGTGAAGGCAGTGGATGGAGTCAATCTGCATATCCTGCAGGGCGAAACGCTGGGATTGGTCGGCGAGAGCGGCTCTGGCAAGACGACCGCAGGCCGGACGATCCTGCGCGCCTTCAACCCCACGGAAGGCGAGATCATCTTTCATCTTCAGGACGGTCCGGCGACGGACATTGCCAAACTGGGTTCTACAGAACTGCGCGCCTTTCGGCGGCATGCCCAGATGATTTTTCAGGATCCCTACTCCTCATTGAACCCACGTATGACGGTGCGCGACATCATCGCCGAACCTTTGGTGGCGGGTGGCGTGGCGCAGGGCGATGAGGTGGATGAACGCGTCCGTGAAATTGCCCGGCGCTGCCAGTTGAGTCTGGAGCATCTCCGGCGCTATCCGCACGCTTTCAGTGGCGGGCAGCGTCAGCGCATTGGCATCGCCCGGGCGCTGGTCGTACAGCCTCAATTTGTGGTCTGTGACGAACCGGTCTCGGCGTTGGATGTTTCGATCCAGGCGCAGATCCTCAATCTCTTAATGGACATGCAAAAGGAATTTGGTCTCACATATCTGTTCGTCGCCCATGATCTCAGCGTGGTCGAGCACGTCAGCGACCGTGTGGCGGTGATGTATCTGGGGCGGCTGGTGGAGGTGGCGCCCACGGCGGATCTGTTCTATCAGCCGCTGCACCCCTACACCGAGGCGCTCATGTCTGCCATCCCGGCCCTGGACCCGGACGAGGTGATGAAACCGGTCATCCTCGAAGGGGAAATCCCGAGTCCAGCTAACCCGCCCAGCGGCTGTCCTTTTCATCCGCGTTGCCCGTATGCGCAAGAAGTGTGCAAGCAGGAGATGCCGGCCCTGAAAGAATACAAACCAGGCCGCTTTGCTGCCTGCCACTTTGCAGACCAGCTCTCGCTCAAGGGAGCACTCAAGTCCTAACAACCCCCTGAAAGGAAATATAATCATGTCAACAAACCCCTGGCTTCGGGCGTATCGCCCGCTGTCCGTCGCGCATCGCGGGCACTCGATTGCTTACCCGGAGAACACGCTGGAGGCGTATCGCAAAGCAATTGAGTTAGGTGTGGAAATGATCGAGTGCGATGTCAACATTACCCGCGATGGAACGCTGGTGATGATGCACGATTCGACTCTTGACCGGACGACAACTGGCTCCGGGCGTGTCAGCGCATCCACCTGGGAAGACGTCCAGCGGCTGGATGCAGGCAAAAAGTTCAAGCCGGAGTTTTCCGGTGTGCGCGTTCCTTCTGCGGAAGAGACCTTGTTACTCTACAAGGAAACAGGCATTTTGTCCTGCTTCGAAGTAAAAGGTGCAGATGGGGATGAATCAGACCGAATCGCTCTTGGGTTAGTGGATTTTTTTATAAAGCACAACATGCTCGATAAAGCCTTTTTGAGCTCGTATCACCATGAAGCGTTGCATCTGGCAAAGTCCAAGTGTTCCGAGCTCCTGCTTGCCCCCGAGCGCCTCCCCGACGATGCACCGCCGGATCCATCCGACGCTGTACGGCAGGCAAAGGTGTTCGATGCGCCTGTGATCCAACATCAATACACTGTCCTCAACGAGGATGTCGTCCGTGCACTGCATGAGCAGGAGATCGCCGTTTGGTCGTGGTCCACCACGGATGAGGGTAGTTTAGTTTTTAGTATCGACATTGGCGCAGATGCCTTAATGGGCGACGATGTGGAGCTGATGCTGGAAGTCCTGAACAGGATGCGGCCGGCTAAATGATTCAGTTTCTTCAGCAGTTGCACTGCCGACGG
>Ga0196962_10000860_pt1 | contig 10939 bp, 9 predicted proteins | sample S3v_20metaG_FD_183186 | JGI IMG/M metagenome (GOLD analysis project Ga0196962, IMG submission 183186) | Soil microbial communities from Anza Borrego desert, Southern California, United States - S3+v_20 | ecosystem: Environmental > Terrestrial > Soil > Desert | place: USA: California | collected... | reverse complement strand
CCCGCCTTCGCGATGAACACGCTGCCGCTGCGCGAGGATCCCGAGCGGATCGCCCATCACCGCGCCCGGCAACGCGAGCGCGGTGGGTTCGTGCCGGACGTGCTGCCACACCCGCTGGAGCCCGTGGCGGGGGACGGCGCGACACGCGACCCGCTCGAGGACCTCGACACGCTCGAGCGCGAGGCCGGGCGAGGGCTCGTCGACCAAGACACCACATCCGCGGACGTCGAGCGAGTCATGCGCGCGAACGGGTCGCCCGAGTGGCGGACGCGACGCGAGCCGGAGCGGGGGCCGCGTCCGGATGCACGGACGAGTGGCGAGTCCGACCGTCGCCAGTCCCCCCTCAGGCGCTCGGCCAAGCCGGACGCAGTCGGAGCCGACGACGACCGTGCGGCGATCGAGTGTCAGCAGGCGGCCGTCCTCGAGCGCGTGCGGAGCGAAGTCGCTGATGGACGACCGGCGGAGGTGCGCTCAGACGAGAAGGAGACGGCGGGCACCATGAGTGCGCCGAGGCCGCCGAAACGCGCTCCGTCGGGGCGAGACGCCGCCGTGGCGGCGAGGCGCGTCGGATCACCGTCACGGTCGCGAAGCACAGTTGGTCACAACGGCGGTGGCGACGGCAGCGGCGCTATGCAGGAGGCGCCCGCGGTCAGCGCCGATGACACCGCGGCTGTCGAAAGCGTGCCGGATACCTACCTCGAGGTCCAAATCGAGCCGGTCAGTCTCACGTGGGACGACAGCCCGATCGATCCGATCAGCAAGGCGCCCAAGCCGGAGCCGCGCCAGCTCGAGGTCCTCGGGACGCTGCACCGCCTCGGCCCGCTGCTCGCCTCCCAGATCGGCCGCGAGTTCTTTCCGGGCGTCACGGACCGCAGCGTGCAGCGCTCCTTGGCCGCGATGCGGCGCGCCGGCTGGGTGCGCCGCTTCCGCCTCCGCGAGGCGCACGGCCGCGGCCAGCCCAAGTACGTCTACGTCCTCGACCGGCGCGGCTTCGACCTCGCCCGCGAGATCGCCGGCCCGCGCGGCACGTACATCGACCGCGAGGCGAAGTTCGTCGACCGGCGCTTCGATTCCGTCCTCAAGCCGCTGCACGACCTGCACGCCAACGCCGTCCTCTTCGCGCTCTTGCGCCACGCCTCCGCGGCCGCCCGGGGGTGGAAGGGACCGGGGGACGGGGTCCTGCACCCCCCGCGCCGCCGACTGCGGAACGAGCCCGACCGACCCGTACGCGCCGACGAGATCCCGCTCGAGTCCCCGTTGCGGCTCTCCGGATTGCAGCTCGACACCTTCGAATCCATCCGGCCCGACATCACGCTCGAAATGGCGCTCAAAGACACGCGCCCGAAGCGGCGCTTCGACCTGCTCATCGAGCTCGACCGCTCGAGCAACCCGCGCTCTGACTCCAACATGCGCAAGCTCTTGCGGTACGACGCCCTGCTCGGCGGCTGGCACGTGCTGCTTGACCGGTACCGCGCCACCGGCCACAGCCCGATCGTCGTCGTCGTCTGCCAGGACGAGCCGGCGGCGCGCCGGTGGGCTCAGACTGCCGACGGGCTACTCACCGGCCGGCTCGCGCGGATGGGCGATCCGGCAAGGGAAGCGCGCTTCCTCGGAAGGCGTCGGATGTTCTTCGTAACCGAGCTCGACCTGCATCGCGGGCTGCTCCACGGATATCGCGTTCCGGAGCAGCCGCCCGACGTCCGGCACAAGGCTGGCGGAGCGAAGGCGGCGCGGCGCATCGACCTCGAGCACGTGACGTTCCTTCCCAAGCGCTACCTGCGGTGACTGCCGCGGTCGTGCGGTCCCACCCGCACGCTTCGCTTAGTGCCAACATCCCGGGCTTTCGCCTCCGAACGGTCCCGATAACTTCTCCATATCGGGAGTCGGTTTCGTCTCGGCCCGGGCGTAGGGTGGCGCCCGTGACGAGCACCGAATCGACCGGGCCGGACGTGGAGGACTCGGAGCCAGTGCCGGCGATCGTCGTCGGCGAGGCGGGGGGAACGGTCGCCGAGCTGGAGGCGCTGACCGAGCGAGCTCGGGCCTACGCGCGCAGCTCGAAGGCGGCCAACACGCTGCGTGCCTACGAGTCGGACCTGCGCCACTTCGGCGCGTGGTGTGAGCGCCGCGCGCTCGATGCCTTTCCGGCCGCACCGGAGACCGTGGCGCTGTATCTGGTCGACCACACCGAACGTCTGGCCGTCTCGACGCTCCGGCGTCGGTTGGCGGCGATCTCCGAAGCCCACCAGGCCGCGCGCTTCCCGAACCCGACGATCGACCCAGCCGTGCGCACGACGTGGGCGGGAATTCGCCGTACGCACGGCACGGCGCCCGAAGGGAAAGAGGCCGCGGTCACCGAGGTCGTCGCGGCGATGGTCGCGCCGCTGGGCGAGCGCCTGATCGACCGGCGTGACCGGGCGATCCTGCTGCTCGGCTTCGCCGGCGCGCTCCGGCGCTCGGAGCTTGCCGCGCTCGACGTTGAGGACCTGGTCGAAACCGCGGACGGGCTTAGGGTGACCGTCGTGCGGTCCAAGGCCGACCAAGAGGGCGAGGGCCACACGGTCGGGATCACCTACGGCTCGAACCCCCCGACCTGCCCCGTCCGTGCGTGGCGCGCGTGGGTCTCGGCCGCCGAGCTCGCGGGTGGGCCCGCGTTCCGGCGCCTGCCGCATGACCGCGTCCCTGCGCACCGGATCGCGGGCGACGGGATCGCGCGGATGGTCAAGCGGCGAGCCGGCGCGGCCGGCTACGCGCGCGAGCTGTTCAGCGGGCACTCGCTGCGCTCGGGGTTTGCCACTACCGCGGCGCGCGCCGGCGTGGCGGAGCACCGGATTATGCGCCAGGGCCGCTGGCGCACCGGCCAGGCGATGCGCGGATACATCCAGGAGGGCGAGCTATTCGTCGACAACCCGTCGGGCAAGCTCGGCCTCTGAGCCTCCGGGGGGCGGGGGGCTACTTAATTTCTTGACACGAATTCGCGTTCCTGCTTAAGCTGTGCGCGTGGAATTCCTACCGGAGCCGCTCGTGCGGCGACTCGGCCAGGAGCAGGCCGAGATGCTCGACCAGGCCGTCGGTGTCATTCGCCGCGAGCTCGCCGCCGCCTACGAGCGCAACGCGCGCGACTTCGACCCGGTGGTCGGCGACAACGCGTACACGTTCTCCACCAACGTCCTGCATCACTCGCGCTACGGCGTCGCGCAGCAGCTTGGGGGGAGCGTCGCTGTTGAGGTGCTCGAAAGCGGGTTGGCGTGGCGGCTACAGGTCGGCGAGATCACCGTGCGCGTCTACAAGATGGGCAGCGTCGCTCCGGCCGATATTCGCCTGAATCGGCTGGATCTGCGCAGCACGGTCCGCCGCCAGATGGCCGAGGAGAACTCCGCGGGCGTCCAGCAGGTGCTCGACCTCGCGGGCGCGTTGCCGGAGCCGACGGCCGCGCAGCTGGAGGCGGGGTTTGCACCGAACGAGCTGGCGATCGTGCACTTCGGCAACGACAAGGGCCTGGCTGCGCTGTTCTGGGGCGCGCCGCTCGAGTTCGAGCGCGGCGGCTCGTTCTGGGGCTGGGTCCAGGCGATTGAGCTCCCCGAACTTGCCGTCGACATCGACGTCGGGCGCGACCCGGCCGACACCGGCTCCGGCGAAGTCGACGACCGTGCGGGCGATCTGGCGTTCGACGAGCGCGAGGAGCCCGAACTGGACCTCGACGTCCACGACAGGCCGGACGTCAGCGAACGCGGCCACGAGGAATGAGCGGCTCGGCCTCACGCGAGGCGGCCGCGCTATTTGATCCCTCACGACTGCGACTGGCGCGCGAGCTGTGCGGGATGCGCAAGGTCGAACTCGCCCGCCTGGCGGAAGTGACCCCGGCAGCGATCACACAATACGAGGGCGGCCAGCACCGCCCGAGCCCGGCCACGCTGGCGCGGCTGGCGTTGGCGCTCGGCCAGCCGGCGTCGTTCTTCGTGCACGACGGACGCCCGCAGATGCAGCCCGACGCCGCCGCGGCGTTCTTTCGCAGCCTGCGCGCGACCCCCCAACTCGAGCGCCAACGCGCCGTCGCCTGGGCGGAGCTGACCTGGGAACTCGTCCAGGTCCTCGAGCGCCGCGTCCGCTTCCCCAAACTCGACCTCCCCGACGACCAACACGTCGACGAGCGCGCCGAGCCGGACGAGATCGAGGCCGCCGCCGCTGCCGTCCGCCGCCGCTGGGCGATCCCCGCCGGCCCGATCGCCCACGCGGTGCGGCTCGTCGAAGCCCACGGCGGCGTCGTGGCCCGCCTGCCGGGCGGCGACCGACGCCTGTCGGCGTTCTCACAGTGGATCGCCGGCCGGCCGATCGTGATGCTCTCGCCCGACCGCGACGACCGCGCGCGGCTGCGCTTCGATGTCACGCACGAACTCGGCCACCTGGTCCTGCACGCTGACCCCGAGCCCGGCAACCGCACCCTCGAACGCCAGTCCGACGCGTTCGCCGGCGCCTTGCTGATGCCCCGCGACGAGATCCTCGAGGAACTGCCCCGGCGCTGGGACTTCCGCGTCTTCGCCGCGCTTAAGCGCCGCTGGGGCGTCTCGCTGGCCGCCCTGCTCTACCGCGCCCGCGAACTCGGCCGGTTGACCGAGAACAGCTACCGCTGGGCCGTGACCACTCTCGCACGGGAATATGGTCGGCGCACGGAGCCCGTGGACCTCGGCCCCGTCGAGCAGCCCAAGCTGCTCTCCCGGGCAGCCGAGCTCGCCTTCGGCGCCGACTACCGCCACGCGCTCGCCGCCGAGCTCCATCTCTCGCTGGAGACGATCGACCGCCTCGTCGACGACGTCGCGCCGAGCAAGCCGAGCCTGACCGCCGAACAGCTCCTCACCGAGCCAGACACCGCGCGCCGCCCAGAGGCGTCGCGCTCTTTACGCCCTCGATCCAATCGCAAGGAGTCTCAGCCGTGAGCAATCCCAACCGCCGCCACGTGACCAAGCGGCCTGACGGCCAGTGGCAGGACAAGCCCGAAGGCGCCTCGCGCGCGGCCTCCGTGCACCTCACACAGGCCGAAGCCGAGGCCGCGGCCAAGCAGGTTGCTCGCAACCAACCGGGCGGCGCCGAGGTCATCATCCACCGCCCCGACGGCCGCATCCGCGACGCCGACACCGTCAACCGCCCCGACCCCAACCCGCCAAAGGACACTAAGCACTAACGCGGTCCGACGTGAGCTCGCCGAACCTAGCCCGGCTCAGCCCGAGAGCGCGAAGGCAGTCGTTCGAGTGGCAGATAACGTCGTTTATCTCCCAGCCGAGACCCTAGGCGGCGGGTGGGACAGAACGCCGCCGTCGGCGACGCCCCTCACGAGGACGTTGTCAAGATGGCCGTCGTGTGCGAGGGCCTGCCACGGTGACCGCCAGCGCAGCCGCCGTGGCGGCCGAGCAGGCGCCGCCCCGGTCGCTCAAGGCCGGCTTCGTCGTCGGCGCTTGCGTCGGGGCGCTCGGCGGTCTCATCGGACTCGGCGGCGCCGAGTTCCGCCTTCCGCTGCTGATCGGCGTCTTCGGCTTCCTCGCCCTGCAAGCCGTGATCCTCAACAAGGCGATGAGCCTGGTGGTCGTCGGCACGGCGCTCCCCGCTCGTCTGCTCGGCGTCCCGCTCGACGACGTCGTCGACGAGTGGCACGTGGTCATCAACCTGCTGGCTGGCAGCGTGCTCGGTGCGTGGCTGGGCGCCACCTGGGCTACCCGCATGGCGTCGGCGACGCTCTACCGCGTCATCGCCGCCCTGCTCGTGGTGATCGCCGGTGCGCTCGCCGCCAACCACCTGGGGACGATCCCGCAACTCGACCTGCCGGGCGGGGCGCAACTGGCCGCCGGCCTCGTAGCCGGCCTGGGCATGGGATCGTCGCCGCACTCATGGGCGTTGCCGGCGGCGAGCTCCTGATCCCGACCATCGTTCTGCTCTACGCCGTCGACGTGAAGCTTGCCGGGAGCCTCTCGCTGGCCGTCTCACTGCCGACGATGCTCGTCGCTTTCGCCCGCTACAGCCGTGACGGGAGCTTTGTCGTCCTGCGCCGACATCGAGACTTCGTTCTCGTTATGGCGGCTGGGTCGATCACCGGGACCATCGTCGGAGGGCTCATGGTCGGTGTGGTCCCGACTGGCGTCCTGGTGCCGCTGCTCGTCGCCCTGCTCCTGGGTTCCGCCGGGAAGGTGTGGCGGCACGACCACTGATCCGCTGTCCGACTGCGCCGGACCGACACGGAACGGCGGTGCCGTCTCGGAACTCGAAGCTCGCGTCAGCCAGCGAGGCGCGCCGCAGCGTAGGCGGGCGCAGCGGGCGTTACGGTCGCGTTGTCGAGGTGGCGGTTAACCATCGAGATGGTGGCGAGCATGTCGAGGGCGTCTTCCTCGCTCAGCACGAACTCGATCTTGGGGTCATGCGCTGTCGGATTACGGAAGGCACCGACGACGCCTCGGACGAAGTGCGCGTAGCCCGAATGCGCGCTCCGCTCCGAGGGTGTCCGCAGAGCATTGAATGCGAGAGGCGGCATCCCAGCCTTGAGCGTGAATGCTTGGTCCGCGAGCTCGGCGCCATCTGCGGTGAGGCCGGTGAGCCGGCGAATCCTGGCCGAGACGCTCTTGCTCGCCTCGAGGACTGCGTGGAAGTAGTTGCGCTGCACGAGCTCCGCTCGACAGAAGTGCAGGACGTCGGGATGAACGCCGCGCTCGCGCAAACGTTGCCGGAGTCGGTCTGCGCGGGCACGAGCGTCATCTGCCGTTCGCGATGGCGCCACGCGGACGAGGCGGCCGTCGTCCTTGAGTTCGAGGCCTGAAAGCGCGAGGACCTCGTTGACTGCGACGCGTGTGCTCGGCACGTCGGTAGCCCCGAGCTCGCGCGCCGGATCCAGCGCCATCTTGACGAATCGCAGTACGGGGTTGGCGGTGCCACTCCGGCGCTGAGCCATCTCGAAGGACTCGCGCAGCATCCGCCATTTGGTGCTTTCGACGCCGATGGGCAAGCGCGCTTCCTGGAGGTCGCGTCGAAGCTCGCTGCCGGTTGGGCTGTCGAGGAGCTGTGCTAGGCGCGTGATCTGCGCTCCGGAGAACGGATCAACCGCTGTGGCCATGGTCACAGCCTGCCATCACGAGCGGACTAATCGCGACGCTTCGCGAAACCGCTCGCGTACCGCTTGCATCCCCGGGGCGCGATCACGCCACCAAGTCGGCGGCGAACAGCTCTGCCTGCTGCATGACGAGCAGCACGGCCGACTCCTGTTTGTCCGGCGGGTACTTGTGCTTGGCGAGGAGACGGCGGATATGGCGGCGGAGCGAAGCGCGCACCTGCTCCTTCTTGTCCCAGTCGATCGTGGCGTTGCGTCCAACCACGGCGACGAGCTCGTGGGCGATCGTCTTCAGCGTCTCGTCGCCGAGTTCGAGGACGGCCGAGTCGTTCTGACAGACGGCGTCGTAGAACGCGAGTTCGTCGTCGCGTAGCCCCAGCTTGGCGCCGCGCTCGCGTTCGTCGCGCATCTGCTTGGCCAAGGCGACGAGCTGCGTAATGATCTCGGCGGCGTCGAGCGAGCGGTTCGTGTAGGAGTGCATGGCCCGTTCAAGCATCTCGGAGAACTTGCGCTCCGCGACGAGATTGCGCCTTCCCAGCGTCTTCAGCTCGCCGTTGAGGAGCCGCTTGAGCAGCTCGATCTGCAGGTTCGGACGTGGGTTGGTCGCCAGCCGTCTGGCGAAGTCGTCGTCGATGATGCTGATGTCCGGCCGATCGATGCCTGCCGCCGCATAGATGTCGATCACGCCGCCTGCAGTCACGGCATCCGAGACGACTTGGCGGACCGCGGCTTCGAGCTCGGCCTCGTCCCCGGCGCCCGGTGTCCCGTTGGATCGGGCGCGGCGCAGCTCGAGAGCGACGGCTTGGAAGAAGGCGAGGTCGTCGCGGAAGCGCATGGCGTCAGGCGAAGACACGGCCAGCGTGAAGGCCTGGCTTGCGCGCCGTGTGTGGTGCAGAAATCGATCGGGGAGGTCCATCTCCGACGCGCCGAAGATGTGCTCGAGGGCGGCCATGATCGCTTCGAGTCGAGCGCGATCCGAGTCGGCGTCGAGAGCTTCGCGCCAAGGGCAGCCGTAGAGGAGGTCGGAGACAATCTCGTGCTCTTCCTCAAGGAGCGCAAGGGCCTGCTCGACGGGGGCGCCAACCTCTTGGCGGTCGCGGTCGCGTTCGGTGTAGTCGCTTAGCGCTGCACGCAGCGACTCGGCGATGCCGATGTAGTCGACGACGAGACCGCCAGGCTTGTCTCGGAAGGTGCGGTTGACCCGGGCGATCGCCTGCATGAGACCCGCGCCCCGCATTGGCTTGTCGACGTACATGGTGTGCATCGAGGGCGAGTCGAAGCCGGTGAGCCACATGTCGCGGACGATCACCAGCTCGAGCTCGTCGTCGGGGTTCTTGGCGCGCTCCTTCAGCTCGCGGCGCGCCTGCTTGCTCCGTACGTGCTTGGCGAGCTCGGGGCCGTCTGCGGCCGAGCCGGTGATGACGACCTTGACCTTGCCGGCGGCGTCGTCGTCGGCGTGCCACTCGGGGCGGAGCTTCACGATTGCGTCGTAGAGGTCGACGCAGATGCGCCGGCTCATGCCGACGATGAGAGCCTTCCCGGCGAGCGCCGCACGCCGGCGTTCCCAGTGCTCAACGATGTCGCTGGCGACCTGGGCGATACGCGTCTCTGCGCCGACCACCGCCTCGACCCGCGCCCATCGGGTCTTGAGCCTCTCGCGAGTCTCAGTCTCTGCCAGCTCGGTGATCTCCTCGAAGCCGGAGTCGAGGATCGCTCGGGCTTCGTCGGGGAGTTCGACCTTCGCAAGCCGGGCCTCGTAAAAGACCCGGACGGTGGCACCGTCCTCAACGGCCTGACTGAGGTCGTAGACATCGATGTATTCGCCCAAGACGGCTCGCGTGTTGTGGTCGGCGGCTTCGGTCGGCGTGCCCGTGAAGCCGATGAAGGCTGCGTTGGGCAGCGCGTCGCGCAGGTTCCGGGCCAGCCCGTCAATGAGGTCGTACTGGGTGCGATGCGCCTCATCGGCGATGACCACGACGTTGCGCCGCTCCGAGAGCAATGGAAAGTGCCGGCCGGCATCGCGGTCCTCTCTCGTGAGGCCGAACTTCTGCATCGTCGAGAACACGATGCCGCCCGAGGCCTTGGAGCTCAGAAGCTCGCGCACGTGCTCGCGCGAGCTGGCCTGAACTGGCGCCTCAGGCAAGCTTCGCGTCGGCGCGAATACCTCGTCGAATAGCTGGTCGTCGAGATCGTTTCGGTCCGTCAGCAGCACCGCGGTCGGGTTCGCCATCGCCGGGTGCCGTAGGAGCTTTCCGACGTAGAAGAGCATCTCCAGGCTTTTGCCTGAGCCCTGGGTGTGCCAGACGACGCCGGCGCGGCCGTCACCGCGACTCACGGCATCGACCGTGGCCGCGACGGCGCGGTTGACGGCGTGGAACTGGTGGTACTTCGCGACTCGCTTGACGAGGCCAGCCCGCTCGTCCGTGAAGGCCACGAAGTTCCGGACGAGATCGAGGAACGTCGCCGGCGCAAAGACTCCGCGTACGAGCACCTCGAGCTCGGGCAGAGCGGCCGGAGCGAGCGATTCGTCGTCGAGCGTCTTCCAAGGGGCGTAGTGCTCGAACCTGCCGCCTAGAGCCCCGAGCCTCGCTTGTGTTCCGGTCGAGATCACGCTCACGGCGTTGAAGGCGAGAAGCGTGGAGATCTGGGCGGCGTAGGTTCGAAGCTGGCTCCAGGCGCCTCGCAGGGTCGCGCGCTCCTGTCCGGGCACCTTCAGCTCGATCAGCCCGAGGGGTAGCCCGTTGACGAACGCGAGCACATCGGGTCGTCGCGTCTTGTCGTCCTGTTCCAGGCTCATCTGGTTGACGACGACGAAGTCGTTGCGCTCCGGATGATCGAAGTCGACGATCTTGGCGCGGTCGCTACGGAGCTCTCCGCGCTCGTTCCGGTACTCGATCGGGACGCCGTCGGTGAGCATGCGGTGCACGCGCCAGTTCTCTGCCATGACGTCGGAGCTCTCCGGTCGGCGAACCGTGGCGACCACGTCGTCCACGGTTTCGGGAGCGAGAGTCGGGTTCAGCCATGAGACGGCGGAGCGCAGTCGGCCCTCCAGCAGGACGTCGCGATAAGACGACCGCTCGCTTTTCGGCTCGTCGGGCGCGATCTCCGGCCCATGAAGTACCTGCCAGCCGAGGTCGGCGAAGTACTCGAGGCAGACCTCCTCGACGCCGGACTCGGCGACGAACGCCCTCAAACCGCCTCCTCGACCAGTGCTTCGGTGTCGCGAACCTGCAGCTCGCCGGAGAGTAGGGGCGGTAGCAACGCGTCCCGGAGGGAAGCCAGGGCTTCAGACTCGGCCAAAGCTCCCTGTGCACGATCTTCGAGCGGCGCGAGCAGATCACCGAGCTCACGCTGCACTTCGGCCGGCGGGAGCGTGATGCGCATCGCGCGTAGGTCAGCGAGGTTGATGTACGGCGCCATGTCGGTCTGATGCTGGACTGCCGCGGCCTGGTCCCGGAACTCGGCTGCGCGGAACCATTGGTAGAGCCACGCTGCATCAAGCAACCCCCCGGTCTCTACACGGAAGAAGCACAGCTGCGGGCTGTACACGACCTCCGGCATTGACCGAGGGATTGAGGCGACACGTCCGATCGTGCCCTTGGTCGTCAAGACCACGTCGCCGGGCCGAGAGACCTTCCGGGCGAACTTGGGCCGGAACTCCTCGCGGACGCAGGCTCTCTCGGTCAACAGGATGCGGCCATCGGCTACGTCCGCGACTCGCAGGACGGGTACGCCGGGAGTTCCAAGCTCCGCCTGCTTCGTCCTGTAGCCGAGCTATACCCGAATGTTGTGGACGCGCCTGAGGAGGAAGGCGGCGTACCTTCCCGGTTGATCAAGACCGACCGCCGGGAGGCG
>Ga0196962_10000859_pt1 | contig 10944 bp, 10 predicted proteins | sample S3v_20metaG_FD_183186 | JGI IMG/M metagenome (GOLD analysis project Ga0196962, IMG submission 183186) | Soil microbial communities from Anza Borrego desert, Southern California, United States - S3+v_20 | ecosystem: Environmental > Terrestrial > Soil > Desert | place: USA: California | collected... | reverse complement strand
CCGCGACGCCCGCCCCCAGGTCGTCTACCACCTCGCGGCGCTCGCGCACGTCGGCCGGTCGTGGCGCGATCCGGCCGCGACGCTCCACGACAACCAGGCCATGGCCGTCGCCGTGCTGGAGGGCGTCCGCGCCGCGGCGCCGGACGCCGTCGTGGTCGCCGTCTCCTCGGGCGAGGTCTACGGCCCGCCGGCGTCCCTGCCCGTCGACGAGACCGCCGCGCTGCGGCCGCAGAACCCCTACGCGGTCTCGAAGGCGGCGACGGACCTGCTCGCCGGCTTCTACGCCGACGCCCGCGGCCTGCGGATCGTGCGCCCGCGCGCGTTCAACCACGCCGGCCCCGGCCAGCCGCCGCTGTTCGCGCTGGCCTCGTTCGCGAAGCAGGTCGCCGCCGGGCTCGAGGCGGGCGACGACCCGATCCGCGTGGTGACCGGCAACCCGGACGCCCGGCGCGACTACACCGACGTGCGCGACGTGGTGGACGCCTACCGCCGGCTCGCCGCCGCGGGCGAGCCGGGCGTCTTCAACGTCTGCTCCGGGCGCTCCGCGTCCGCCCGGGAGCTCGTCGCCGCGCTCGGCGAGGCGGCGGGCGCGGCGATCGACCACGTGGTGGACGAGCGGCTCGTCCGCACGCACGAGGTGATGGAGGTGCGGGGGACCTACGCCCGGCTCGCGGCCGCGACGGGGTGGGCGCCGGCGACGCCGCTCACCCGGACGCTCGCCGACACCGTGGCCTGGTGGCGCGAGGAGATCCGCGCCGGCCGGGCCGATCCGCGCGCGCACGAGTGACGCCTGCCGGGCGGCCGCGGCGGTCTAGACTCGCCCCGGCGGGCCGGAGTAGCTCAGCTGGTAGAGCAACGCTCTTGTAAAGCGTGGGTCAGGGGTTCGAGTCCCCTCTCCGGCTCTCGCGTCGGCGCCTCGCCGCTGGGTAGCTCGCCTCAGCGCCGTCTGACGATCCGACGCTCGTGGAGCGCGCGTCGGCGTCAGCGCGCACGCACCAGAGGCGCGGGGCGTACAGCGCCGGGCTCGCGCACGGCAACGCCCCCGGACGGATCCGGCGGTGCAGCGCCCGCGGCGCCGATGGCTCGACACGGCCCGCTCAACCACGCTGTGGAGGGGCGTATGCCGCCTATATGTCGGGTGGGCGACATAGCGGCGCGATCGAGCTGGTGGTCGTGGTCGGGTCGCAGGGCGCGCTACCGATCGCGCGCGGGCTGCTCGACACGCTTCCGGAGGACTTCCCGGCCGCTGTGGTCTACGTGCAGCACAGATGAGAACGGCCGGTTCGACCCTCGCGAGGCTCGTCGGCCGCTCTGCTCGGCTGCCGGTGCACGAGGCGCATCACGGCGAGGCGGTTCGGGCGAGTGCGGTGTACGTGGCCACCGGCGGGTGCGGAGACGACGATCCGAACCGACCGGACGTTCTCCGTCGTCGACGGCGCCTGCACCGCCGATCCTCTGTTGGGGGGGGCGGCGCGGGTCTACGGGTCCGCCACGCTCGCGGTGATCTTGAGCGGACGTCTGCGCGACGGCGCCCGGGCCTCTGTCGGATCAAGCACGCAGGCGGCCGCGGGCTGATCCAAGCGCCGCACACGGCGATGGCCGACGCCATGCCCCTCGCCGCGATGGCGACGGGCTGCTACGACTTCGTCCTGGCTCCCCAGCAGCTGGGCGCGGCGCTGATCGCGCTCGTGACGGTGCCCGGCGCCGCGGACCTCTTCACCGTGCGAGCGCACCCGCTCGCCGCCGCGGCCTTGACGTCGCCGGGCTGACGCGGCGCGCGGACCCGACGACCGCCATGGGAGGCGTCGCCGGTGCCGGTCTCGGTGGAAGCGATGCGGCGCAACCGGCTGCTGTCCGCAGCGCCGGCGACCTGCGCGAACGGCTCGCGGAGATCGCCACCAGCGAGGAGCTCACGCTCAGCAGACGCTGTTCGAGCAGCACGCGCGGATCGAACGCGTGGTCTTTCCCCGCGTCGGCGTGTGCTCGCTGCTCAGCGTCGCGCCTGACGGCCGCGCGGTGGAGGTGGCCACGATCGGCAACGAGGGGTTCGTGGGGCTGCCCGTGTTCCTGCAGGCGACGCTGACCAGCTCGCACCGCGCGATCGTGCAGATCGCCGGCGACGGCATCGTGGTGGGCGCCGCCGAGTTCCTCGACGTCAGCGACGCCGGCGGTCCGTTCCAGGCGGTCCTCATGCGCTACACGCAGGCGCTGATGACGCAGATCGCCCAGAACGCCGCGTGCAACCGCCTGCACACCATCCTGGAGCGCTGCGCCCGCTGGCTGCTGATGACCCACGATCGAGTCGACGGCGACCGGTTCGAGCTCACGCAGGAGTTCCTCGGCCTGATGCTCGGCACCGGCCGTCACGCCGTCAACGCGGCGGCCCGAGCCCTGCAGGATCGCGGCGCCATCACCTACACGCGAGGCCACATCACGATCCTCGACCGCGCGGGGCTCGAAGTCGCGTCGTGCGAGTGCTACGGGCGCATCCGCGACGAGTTCGACCGGCTCCTGCCTGCCGCACCCCGACGAGCCCGCGCGCTCGGGCGACGACCGCGACCGCGACCGCGACCGCGAGGCTCAGGAAACAGAGCGCGCCGGCGAGCGGCGTCATCACGCTCCCCTCGGCGCGGCTGCGCGACGCGGCGTTCATGGACGTCGTGCATGCCGCCCCGGGCGAAGCGCCCGAGCGAGCGTCCCAGCGCGAGTTGTGCCTGGAAGGCGGCGACGGCGACCGCGGCGGAGCGGGCACCATGCCCGGGGTGAGCATCGTCAAGATCAACGCCATCACCGTGCCCCGCGACCGGTTCGCCGAGTTCGAGCGGCGCTTCGCCGCTCGCGCGGGGCGCGTCTCGGCCGCCGAGGGGTTCGAGCGGTTCCAGCTGCTGCGGCCCAACGACGACCGGGAGTTGTGCCTCGTCGTCACACAGTGGCGATCCGAGGAGGACTTCCACGCCTGGGTCCGAAGCGCCGACTTCGCCACGGGCCACGCCCAGCACCGCGCGGAAGGCCCGGTCGGCACCGCGTCCGAGCTGTGGTCGTTCGACGTACTCCAAACGGAGGTCCGGCCCGACGGGCACGGCTGAGGTCGCCGGCGGGACGACCCGCTTGACACGATCCCGCGCCGCGCGCCACGGTGCCAAGACGGGCGAACGGTTTGGCATGTCACGCCCGACCATCCATCCGAGATGCCGCCGAGCACGCCGGCGTCTCGCCGTCGACCGTCTCCGTCGTCCTGAACGACGTCACCGGCGCCCGCGTCGCCGCTGCGACCCGGCGCCGCGTCCTACAGGGCGGCGCACGACCTCGGCTGCGCCGCCGACGCGGACCGCCAGGGCGCTGCGCACGCCGGAGAACGCACACGATCGGGTTCATGAGCGACGCCATCGCGACGACGCCTCTTCGCGGGGCGGATGATCCAGGGCGCGCAGGACGCGCGTGGCGCACGGGCATGCTGATGCTGCTGCTCGACACGAGCGGCGACGCGGAGCACGAGCGCGAGGCGATCCGCGCCCTCGTCCAGCGCCGCGTCGACGGGATGCTCTACGCCACCTGGTACGAGGGCGTGTTCGATCGCGTCCCGGCGGCGCGGTTCCTCCTGAACTCCATGCGCGTGACCGCCGCGATCGTCGTGCTCGGCCTGCTGGTGAACAGGATGGCCGGGTTCGCGTTGTCGAGAATGCAGTGGCGCAGGCGCAAGATCATCGTCGCGCTGGTGATCGCCACGTCCCTGTGGCCGTCGATGGTCGGGCACGAGGAGTGCACGGGGCCCGCGATGATCGGGGTGCAGTATTTCCAGCAGCTCGCCCCCGCGTGGGGCGAGATCATGGCGTACTCGACGCTCGTCACCATCCCCGTGCCGGTGTTCTTCCTCGCGTTCCAGCGCTCGTCCGCGACCAGGATCGCGGCGACGGGAGTGAAGGGCTGACGGTGCTCCGCCTGCCCGACCACTGGGTGTGGGACAGCTGGCTTGCCTCCGACGGCGGCGAGCACCACCTCTTCTTCCTGCGCGCGTCGCGCGCGCTGCTCGACCCCGACCGGCGGCACGACCGCGCGTCGATCGGGCATGCGACGTCCACCGACCTGCGCCGCTGGACGCTACAGCCCGACGCCCTCGTCCACGCGGACGAGCCGGCGTGGGACGACCTGGCGGTCTGGACGGGATCGGTGGCGCGCGGCGCGGACGGCGTCTGGCGGCTCTTCTACACGGGAAGGAGCCGCAGCGACGGCGGCCGCGTCCAACGCATCGGGATGGCCGAGTCCGGCGATCTCGTCACCTGGAGGCGCAGCGGGCCGTCGCCGCTGCTGGCGGCGGACGGCCGCTGGTACGAGCGGCTCGATCCCCGCGCGTGGACGGAGGAGGCGTGGCGCGACCCGTACGTCGTCGCCGATCCGGGCGGCGACGGCTGGCACATGCTCATCACGGCGCGCGCGCCGGACGGCGACCCGGCGGGGCGGGGCGTAATCGGCCACGCGCGCAGTCCCGACCTCGTGACGTGGCGGCTCCAGCCGCCGCTCACCCGCCCGGCCGGCTTCGGCCACATGGAGGTCCCCCGGGTCGCCGTGGTCGACGGCCGGCCCGTCCTCATGTTCGCGTGCTGGCCGAACCGCATGGACGCGGCCCGGCGGGCGCGCTGGACGCAGGGCGGGCTGTGGGTCGTTCCCGGCGAGTCGCTCCTCGGCCCGTGGGACCTCGAGCGCGCCGAGCCGCTCGACCACCCGAGCCTCTACGCGGCGAGCTTCGTCCGCGACGGGTCGGGGCGCTGGCACGTCCTCGGCTTCCGCGACACCGAGGACGGGCGCTTCGTCGGCGAGATCACGGACCCGCTTCCGCTCGAGGGGCACGGCGACACGGTCCGGCTCGCCGCCGGACGACCTTGACTTAAGGAGGGGGGCGACGTCGAAAACGGACGACAAACGGCGGACGCAGGTGAATCTTCGTTGAACGTTCTGCGATTTTTCGGTCCGGTCCTGGGACGGTCTTAGGACCGGGGTTACACTCCCCCCGCATGACGCTCACACGGCGGGATCTCATGGTGAAGGCGGGCGCCATCTCGGTCATCTCCGCGTCGGGCCTCCTCGCATGGGCGCCGCGGTCGGTCGCGGACGACGTGGTGGTGGACCTCTATGTGACCGAAGGATTTCGTGACCTGGTCGACGGCCGCAAGCTGTACCTCCAGGGGTTCTCCCTCGGGCCGGACGATCCACCGGATCCCATTCCGCGGTCGGTGATCAACGCCGTCACGGGCGACAGGGTGACGTTCAACGTGACCAACACGCTGTCCAAGCCGCACAACCTCAAGATCGATGGAGTGGTGGACACGGGGCCGATCGCCCCAGGAGAGACCAAGACCGTCACCTTCGACGCTCCTGGGGCCGGGGCGTATCTGTACTACGACTCGATCCTCGCCCCGTGGAATCGCATCCTCGGTCTCCACGGCGCCATGATCGTTCGCACGCCGACCGAGACGATCCGCGACTACCTGTGGCTCTTCAACGCCTTCGACTCGAAGCTCGCGGACCGCGTCCGCCGCGGGGAGTCGGTCAACCTCGCGACGCTCGTGCCCGACGTGTTCACGATCAACGGGCGCTTCGGCAGCTTCGCCTGCGAGGCGCGCGACACGTCGCCGCGGCACCCGTTCGGGACGCCTGTCCGGATCCGCATGGTCAACGCGAGCACGTTCGCCAAGTCGATCCACTTCCACGGCGAGCATCCCGTCGTCGCCCGGCGCACGCTCGCGCAGCAGGAGACGATCGGATGCGCGAAGGACACGTTCCTGCTGCTCCCGCAGGAGGTCGTCGAGGTGACGATGGCGTTCACCGTGCCGTCCGACGGCTTCCCCGTCAACGCGCCGGGTCCGGGTGCGACGGACCTCGAATACCCGGTGCACGACCACCACGAGCTCACGCAGACGCTCGGCGGCGGTCTCTATCCGAACGGCATGCTCACCGATCTCGTCTTCGAGGTGTGAATCATGGACGCCCATTCCGGGCACGCCGCCACCCGCGGCGTGTCGCTCACCACCGATCAGTTCTTCCATGAGCCGGAAGCGCCGCTCGCCTTCTCCGACATGCCGCACCACGGCTCACCGGCGACGCCGAACAAGGTGCGACCGGATGTCGTGTTCCAGCGCGAGTTCTTCAGCGACAAGATCGAGATGTCCGACGGCAGGAGGGTCGACTTCTGGTCGTTCAAGGACAAGGACGGCCGCAAGACGTTCCCCGCTCCGACCATCCGGCTGCGGCAGGGGCAGGTGGCACACACCATCGTCAAGCCGTCCAAGCACGCACACACCATCCACCACCACGGCATCGAGCCGGGACCGCACGACGACGGCGTCGGTCACACGTCGTTCGAGGTGACCGGTGAGTACACCTACCAGTGGCGCCCCGCGCAGGCCGGCACGTACTTCTATCACTGCCACGTCAACACCGTCGTGCACTTCGAGATGGGAATGTGGGGCGGCCTGATCGTCGATCCGCCCGAGGGGCCCGGGCACCTGTTCCCCGGGACGTATCGGTACGACGTGGAGGCCTTCTGGCCGAGCAGCGGCTGGGACCCGTCGAAGCACGAGCTCAACCACGCGGCCGGCCTGGACGGCAAGAACGAGCGGCTGAACCTCTACCGGCCCAAGTACTTCCACATCAACGGCGCGTTCGGCGCGAGCGCGCGGAGGTCCTCGCGGTCGAGCGTGCGCGCCAAGGTCGGCCAGACCATCCTCGTGCGGACGCTCAACGCCGGCTACGCCCCCGCGCGCGTGTCGTTCGGCGGGCTGACCGGGCTGTTCGTCGGCTCGGACGGGCGCCGGATACCGCGGCCGTTCAGCGCGCAGGAGTGGACGATGGGCGGCGCCGAGCGCTACGACGTCCTGCTCACCCCCACGACGCCGGGCACGTACCGCGGGCGCTTCGAGCACTTCGACTACCTCACGAACGTGCGCATCGGCGTGGTCGAGGCCGACATCGTCGTCATCTGACCCGGCCGCGCCACCCGCCGCGCGCCGGCCCCGGCCGGCGCAGCGGCGGTCAGGCGGCGTGCAGCGCGAGCTCGGCGTCCGCCGGCGTCGCGAGGACCGCCGCGAGCGCGGCGACCACGCCCGGGTCGAACTGCGTCCCGGCGCAGCGCCGGAGCTCGGCGAGCGCCTCCGCCGGGGAGACGGCGTCGCGGTAGGGGCGATCGGTCGTCATCGCGTCGTACGCGTCGCAGGCGGCGACGATCCGCGCGCCTAGCGGGATGTCGGCGCCCGCCACCCCGTTCGGGTACCCGCGGCCGTCGTACCGCTCGTGGCTCGCGCGCACGATCTCCGCGACGCGCTGCAGCTGCGGCGCGGCGCTGATGATCCGCTCGCCGATGAGGGTGTGCTGCTTCATGTATGCCCACTCCTCCGCGTCGAGCGGGCGGCGGGCCTGGAGAATCGCGTCAGGGATGGCGATCTTGCCGATGTCGTGGAGCGCCGCGGCGCGGTGGACGTCCGTGACCTCGGCGTCCGTGAGCCCGGCATGCCGGGCGACCCGCTCCGCGAGCCGCGCGACGTCGGCGACGTGCTCGCGCAGCTCCCCGTCGTGCTCGGCGACGACGCGCAGCAGGACCCGGTGGATCGTCTCGTCGGTGCTCTGGCGTCCGCCCCGCTTGTCCACGTAGAGCCGCTGGTCCGCAAGACGCAGCGCGTCGGACGGATTGCCGGCCTCCTGCGGGATCAGCGCCATGCCCGACGACGACGTCACACGGAACCCGTGGCCCTGCTCCGTCAAGGCGGCGACCGCCTCCTCGACGAGCCTCGCGGCGTCGTCGCGGTCGCGGACCGGGGCGACCAGGCAGAACTCGTCGCCGCCCATCCGGCACGCGCTGCCGCGGCCCGCCAGTACCTCGCCGAAGGCGCGGCCGAGCCGGACGAGCAGCGCGTCGCCCGCCGGGTGCCCGAAGCCGTCGTTGTACGCCTTGAACCCGTCGAGGTCGAACAGCGCGACGACGTGGCTCGCGCCCGAGCCGGCGTCGCCCGTGACCTCCTCGAGGCGCTCGACCAGCGCGCGGCGATTCCCGAGGCCCGTGAGCGCGTCGGTCATCGCCTCCTCCTCGCTGGCGCGGAGCATCCGCAGGTTCTCACGGAAGGTGAGCGCGAAGCGGACCACCATGACGCAGACGGCGGCCGAGGCGAGCCAGAGCGCCAGGTCGTTGAGTCTCGAGTAGTGGTCGAGCAGCAGCATGCCGGTCGACACGAGCGCGAGCGTCGCGGGTCCGGCCAGCATGCCGGCGCCGCGCAGCAACCGCGCGTCGAGGCGGACCGTCGGCTGCCACGCCGCGAACGCGAGCAGCAGAAAGGAGGCCGGCCACCCGACGTCGAGCATTGTGTGCTCCTCGTAGGTGCCCGTGGCGGTCTGGTACAGGTAGATCGTGTCGGCCACGGCGAAGACGGCGAAGCCCAGGGCGATGAGGACCCACGCGCGGCCCGCGCGCCGGCCGCCGAGGGCGATCACGGCGACCACGAAGCTCAGGATGCTCAGGTCGCCGAGCGGATAGGCGAGGTTCGTGGCCACCGTCGCGAACGGCCCGTCGGTGCTGGCGACGACGCCGAACGTGAGCGCGGCGCCGATGGCGCCGGCGCCGAGCGCCGCGATCAGCCCGTCGAGCCAGAGCGCGGGCGACAGCCGGCCGGCTCGGGCGCGCAGCAGCAGCACCAGGGCGACGTAGCCGGCGGGATAGATGCTCAGGTAGCCGGCGTCCGCAGCGGAGGGGTACGGCGGTGACTCGAGGTCCTCGAGCACGGCCACGTAGTAGAGGTCGGCTGCCGTGAAGCCGGCGAGGCCGGCGGCGAGCGCGGCCCACGCCGCCCGGTCGCCGCTCCGTCCGCTCCGGGCACGGAGCGCGCAGGCCGCCACGGCGAGGATCTGGGTGACGTGGTAGGCGTTGTTCCAGAGCGGCGCGACGAGGGGCGGCGAGCCCACGCCGAAGCCATCCCCGAGCAGCACCGCGGCGAAGCTCAGCACCGCGGCACCCAGCAGGAGACGTGCGATCGTCGGCGCGGTCGGGGCCACCATATCCGCAGTCATCGGCACCGCTTCCGCTCCCGTGAGGGCGGACCTCCGCGTGTCCGTCGGCCGACCGCGGCCGCAGGCCCGCCGGCGGGCCCGCGCGAGCGCCTACCCGGCGAGCCGGATCTCGCGCCGGTCGGCCGCCGAGCGGTAGCACGCGTCGACCACGCGTGCGAGCTCCGCGGCGCCCGCGCCGTCGTGGCCCTCCCACGCGCCGGAGCGGATCGCGGCGACGAACCGCTCGGCCACCGTCTTGTGCCCGCGGCCCGCCGGCGCGGTCAGCCGCGTCTCGGCGGGGACGCCGCCGTCGTCGGTGAAGATCCGCAGCGAGCCGCTGGGCTCCATGTCGCGGACGATCAGCTCGGCGCCGCCGTCCGTCCCGTAGATCGTGATGCCGAACTCGTCCTGATCGGACCGGTGCGCCGCCCAGCTCGCCTCGACGAGCAGCGTGCCGCCGTCCTGCAGGCGCATGAACACCGTGGCGAGGTCCTCCACGTCGAACGTCGTGGCGTCGGTCGCCCCGCTCTTCCCCGACTCGGGGTCCGACCCGAAGCCCGCCGTGCCGAGGAGGTCGTAGGTCGACGCGCTCACGGCCGTGATCGCCGGATGCCCGAGCAGGAAGAGCGAGTAGTCGAGCACGTGCACGCCGATGTCGAGCAGCGGCCCGCCGCCGGCCAGCTCGGAACGGGTGAACCAGCTCCCGAGCGTCGGGATGCCGCTGCGGCGCAGCCACCAGGCCTTCGCGTAGTACGGCCGCCCGAGCCGGCCCGCGTCGATGACCTCCTTGAGCTTCTGGATGTCGCCGCGCTCGCGGTGGTTGAAGGCGACGTGCAGGACGCGGCCGGCGGTGCGGGCCGCCTCGACCATGCCCGCCGCCTCCTCGACGCTCTTGGCCATCGGCTTCTCGCACAGCACGTGGAGCCCGCGCTCGAGCGCGGCGTTCGTGATGCGCGCGTGGAGGAAGGTCGGCACGGCGACGCTGACCGCGTCGAGGCCGTCGAGCTCGAGCAGCTCCTCCCAGCGGGCGACGTGGTGCTCCACGCCGTAGCGCTGAGCGAGGTCCGCGCGGACGGCGTCCTCCAGCCCCGCGATGCCCGCGAGCTCGACGCCGGGTGCCGCGTCGTACGCGGCCATGTGCTGGTTCCCGGCCCACCCGACGCCGATCACGCCGACGCGCAGGGTGTCGAGCTCGGGCCTCGCCTGTTCCGGTTGGATCTGGTTCGTCGTGTCGGTCACGTCGCACAGGATGGTGCCCGCGGCGGGCGACGAACCGTCGCCCGGCGTTCGGCGCCTGACGCTGCGGGGCCGCTCGGCCGCCGGGATCGGGGCGAACCGGGTATGCGCCGACTAGACCCGACCCGGGAGGAGCCATGGCCGACGAGACCCCCGACCGCACGGACGCCGCCCAGCAGGAGCGCGAGATGCGCGAGCACGAGCGCGAGGCGCAGGAGCGCGATCCCGACGAGGGGAGCCCCGAGGAGCGCGGGGTGGTCGAGCCGGGCGCGCCGGCCTTCCCGGTGCAGAAGTCGCCCGGCAGCTGAGCGCGGCGGAGCTCAACCCACGCGGATCCGGCGGACCCGCGCCGCCGCCGCGGGGTCCAGCACGGTGACCGACGCGAACGGCCCCGGGTCCCCGGACGCGTCCAGCGCGGCGCGGAGCGCGCGCCATCCGGGCGTGCCCGGCTCGCCGTCGACGAACAGGAGATGCGCGCGGGCGCCCGCGGCGGCGGCGAACCCGGCGATCCGCAGGCGCTCCGCCTCCGGTACCGCGTCCGCGAGCGCCACGGCGCCTCCGCGGATCGCCGCCTCGAGGTCCGCGTACGCCGCCCCGGTGGCGCGCTCGGCGAGGGCGGACGCCCCGGCGCCGTCCGGGCCGCCGATCACCACCAGGTCCCCGGCGGCGTAGCGGAGCGTG
>Ga0196962_10000858_pt1 | contig 10952 bp, 6 predicted proteins | sample S3v_20metaG_FD_183186 | JGI IMG/M metagenome (GOLD analysis project Ga0196962, IMG submission 183186) | Soil microbial communities from Anza Borrego desert, Southern California, United States - S3+v_20 | ecosystem: Environmental > Terrestrial > Soil > Desert | place: USA: California | collected... | reverse complement strand
GCGGTGAACCCGCGCCGGCGGTTGTCGGCGTATTCGGCGAAGCCGGGCTCGCGCGGCGGCAGCGCGCCGAGCGTGCCGGCGACCAGTTCGATCGCCCGCGCCTCGTCGAAGTCGCCGACCAGCGCCAGCTCGAGCGCCCCGTGCGCCAGCCGCTCGGCGATGTCGCGGCGCAGCTCGGCGAAGCTCAGGCCGAGGTAAGCCTCCTTCGGCTGGAGCGTGAAGCGCGGGTCGCCGTCTGAGACGATCGCCCCGAGCGCGTTGGCCAGCGCGTTCTCCGGGGTGGCGTCGCGGCTGGCGAAGAAGTTCTCGATGTTGCGGCGGTATTGCGTCTCGCCCTGCGGCCGGTAGCCGGGATCGGTGATCGCCGCGGCGAGCAGCTGGAGCTGTAGCTCGAGGTCGCGCGGGGTGGTCGAGGTGGCCATCGTGAACGCTTCGTCGCCGGCGGCGATGCCGAAGCCGACGCTGCGCCCGGCGAGCATCGTCTGCAGCTCGTCGGCAGTGTGCCGGCCGAGCCCGCCGACGGGCAGCACGCTGACCATCGCCGTCGCCAGCGGATCGTCGCGGGTGTTGAGCATCTGCCCGCCGTCGATGGCCAGCTGCACCGAGATGCGGTCGCGCTGGAGCTCGGTCCGCTTGAGGTTGAGCCTGAGCCCGTTGGCGAAGGTCAGCGTGCGGATGCCGAGCAGCGGCTCGACGGTGTCGGCGACGACCGTGCCGGGCGGGCCGAAGTCGGTGTAGCCCCACTCGGCCAGCGCGGCGGAATCCTCCACCGCCAGCGGCGCCGCCATGCCCTCGTTCCACGCCGCGCGCAGCGCCTCGGCGCCGCCTTCGGGCGCGGTGCGGCTCTCGAAGCGGATCAGCGGGTCGTCGAGCGGGACCAGCTCCTCGAGCAGCGCCTCGAGCACGCTCGCCGGGGTGATCCCGGGCAAGTGGGCGAGGAATCGCTGCAGCCCGCTCTCCGGGGTGGTCGGCACCTGGCCGTCCTCGAGCAGCGTGATCGCGCCGGTGACGAAGCTGCCGTTCGAGCGGGTCTCGGCCCCGGCGGCGTTGTTCTCCAGCGCGGTGCGCAAGTTGGCGACCTGCTCGGCGACCTCGGCCTCGGTGAAGCCGAGCTCGATCGCGCGGCGGTATTCGGCCTGAGCGGCGGCGAGCGCGCGGCGCCACTGGCCGTTGCCGGTGTCGATGACGAGGTTGGTGGTGCGGCCAGCGTCGAACACCTCGGCAGTGCCGAGCCCGGCGCCGCGGAACGGCGGGTCCTCCAGCCGCGCGAGGCGCTGCAGCCGGCGGTTGACGATGCCGTAGCCGAGCTGGCGGCGGACGTTGCGCTCGCGGAACGCCTGGGTGTCGGTGTCGTCGAGCGCGGGGCCGTGGCGCGAGATCGTGATCTGCTCGGGCAGCGCCGGGTCGAGGTAGATGTCGGTCTGGCCGGCATGCGCGAACGGGACCGGGCCGGGATCGACCGCCGGCACGATCGGCGCCGCCTGCCAGCTCGAGAAATGCTTGGCGATCGCCGCCTCGACCGCGTCGGGATCGAAGTCGCCGACGACGATCACCGCGGTGTTCTCCGGCCGGTAGAGCCGCTGGTAGAGCGCGCGCAGCTTGTCGGCGGTGGCGCCCTGCAGCGTCTCGACGGTGCCGATCGGCAGCCGCTCGGGGAAGCGTGCGCCGGGATACTGGAATTGCAGCCCGTCGATCACGTTGCGCAACTCGTAAGTGTCGCGCACGCGCCGCTCGGACAGCACCACGCCCTTCTCGCGCTCGATCGCCTCGGGGTTGAAGGCGAGCTCGCTGGCGACCTCGCGCATCAGCATCAGCGCGGTGTCGAGCAGCGCCGGATCGTTGCGCGGCAGGTTGAGCATGTAGCTAGTGACGTCGAAGTTGGTCGAGGCGTTGGTGTCGGGGCCGAACGCCAGCCCCTCGCGCTCGAGCAGGCGGATCATCTCGCCTTCGGGCACCCGGGTCGAGCCGTTGAACGCCATGTGCTCGATGAAGTGGGCGTAGCCGAGCTCGTCCTCGGTCTCGGCGACCGACCCGGCGTCGACCCAGAACTGCACCATGCCGGTGCCCTTGGGCGTGGCGTTGGGGCGGACGACGTATCGCATGCCGTTGTCGAGCCGCCCGAAGCGGTATGCCGGATCGACCGGCAGGTCGCTCTCCGCGAACGGCCACTCGTGCTCGGGCGCCACCGGGGCCGGCTGGGCCAGGGCGGGAGCGGCGACGAGGAGGGAGACGGCGAGGGCGAGCAGAGGGCGGCGGATCATCGCGCGCGGGTTTGGCGGAGGATTTGTTAACGGGCAATGAGGTTGTCGCGAGATCTCCGCGGAGGCGATCGGGCCGAGGCCGGCTCGGACGCGTTCCTCGATACGCTGCGGGGCAACGCTGTCGGTTAGCCGTCGGCGCGCGCCGAGGCGTGGGACTCGGTGTCGCCCTCTTTCCTCCCCGGCGGGGGAGGAACGCGCTGCGCGCTACTTCTTCGGCTTGGGCCCGGTGCGCAGCTTGGCGCGGTGGGCGCTCATGTCGAACACCTCGCCGGGGCTGGCGTCCTCGTTGAGCAGGCCGAGCCGGCGGGCCACTTCCTGATAGGCTTCCTCCTCGCCGCCGAGGTCGCGGCGGAAGCGGTCCTTGTCGAGCTTCTCGCCGCTGGTCATGTCCCACAGCCGGCAATTGTCGGGGCTGATCTCGTCGGCGAGGATCACCCGGCTGTAGTCCTGGTCCCAGATGCGCCCGAACTCGAGCTTGAAGTCGATCAGGCGGATGTCGATCGCGGCGAACATCCCGCACATGAAGTCGTTGACCCGGATGGCCATGCTGGAGATGTCCTGCATCTCCTCGTTGCTGGCCCAGCCGAAGCAGGCGATGTGCTCCTCGGCGACCATCGGGTCCTGCAGCTCGTCGCTCTTGAGGTAGTACTCGATCAGCGTGTGCGGCAGCGGCTCGCCTTCCTCCATCCCGAGCCGCTTGGCGAGCTGGCCGGCGGCGACGTTGCGCACGACGACCTCGAGCGGGATGATCTCGACCTGGCGGATCAGCTGCTCGCGCATGTTGAGCCGGCGGATGAAGTGCGTCGGGATGCCGATGTGCGCGAGGCGCAGGAAGACGTGCTCGGAGATGCGGTTGTTGATCACCCCCTTGCCGTTGATCGTGCCCTTCTTCTGGGCGTTGAAGGCGGTCGCATCGTCCTTGAAGTACTGGATGATCGTGCCCGGCTCGGGCCCTTCGTAGAGGATCTTGGCCTTGCCTTCGTAGATCTGGCGGCGGCGGGACATGGCGGCACCTTCTGCAGGGAAAAAGCGAGCGCCCCGGCGTCACGAAGCGGCAGCTTCGCTCGGGCCGGGGCGCGCGAACGCGCCTATACACATAGGGCCCGGGCAAGGCAATTGCACGGCGCGGGCGGCGCGGCTAGGTCCGGTCACCGTCACAGGGTCAGGGCTGCCATGAGAACGCACCGCGCCGCGAGCGCCGCTTCCGCGATCGCCCTGGCGCTCGGTCTCGCCGCGCCGGCCGCGGCTCAATCCGAGGCGGACGAGCCGATCGTCGTCACCGGCACGCTGATCCCCGGCAGCCGCGAGGACGCGCCGGCGCCGGTCGAGGTGATCGAGGCCGAGGAGCTGGCGGCGCAAGGCTCGCCGTCGATGCTCGAGCTGACCAAGCGGCTGCCCGCCTCGGCCGGGGTGATGGGCGACGCCAGCCAGTTCGACACCCGCAGCCAGTTCAACGAAGGCGCCGCATCGATCAACTTGCGCGGGCTCGGCCCGCAGCGCACGCTGGTGCTGCTCAACGGCAAGCGCGTGGTCACCACGGGATCGGGCAACCTGCCGCTGGTCGACGTCAACCTCATTCCCGCGGCGGCGGTCGGGCGGATCGAGATCCTCAAGGACGCGGCGGCGGCGACCTATGGCTCCGACGCGATCGCCGGGGTCGTCAACTTCATCACCCGCACCGGCCAGCGCGGGTTCCTCGCCGCAGCGGACTACCGCTACGTGCGCGGTTCCGAGGGCGACTGGAACGGCGCGCTGTCATGGGGCGGCGAGGTCGGCGGGGTGCGGCTGCTCGTCTCCGGCGGCTACCAGCACCGCGGCGAGCTGACCACGCTCGACCGCGGCTTTGCTCTGCGGCCCTACGAGCAGAACCCGCAGGGCGGCTGGTCGGGCGGCGGCTCGCCGGGCAATTTCGACTTCGACGCGACGCTGGGCGGCGTGCGCTTCGACGCCGACGACGGCTGCGCGGCCGTGGGCGGGTTCCGCTCGCTGCCGGGCTCGAGCGCGGACTTGTGCCAGACGCAATACCTCGGCTTCACCAACCTGGTCGAGCCGGAGGACCGCTGGCAGCTGTTCGCCGACGCCGAGGCCGAGGTGTCCGAGGCCGCGACGGTGCGCCTGACCGGCCTCTACGGCCGCACCGAGACGGTGCTGACCACCAGCCCGAGCTACCTGCCGACGATCGCGCCGTCGGCCAACGCCGCGTTCGGCGGCGGCGGGCTGTTCGTCATCCCGGCCTACGCGCCGGCGCTGATCGATTACTGCGCCCGCTTCGGCGCCGCTTCGGGCTGCGCGGTCGATGCCAGCGGCACTCCGCAGGCGCCGGCGCTGGCCTACCCGGTGCGCTTCCGCCCGGTGCTGACGGGCGGCAATCCGCTGTTCGACAACGCGCGCCAGACCGCGGTCGTCCCACGCAGCTCCGAGCTCTACCAGCTCACCGGCGAGGTCGCCGTCGAGCTGACCCGCGCGATCGATGTCCGGGCTGGCGTCACCTATTCGGAATACGACCGCTATTTCGAAGGGACCGACAACTTCGTCGACCTGCTGCAGAACGCGCTCGCCGGGTTCGGCGGCGAAACGTGCGCCTATGCCACGCCGCAGTCGCGCGCCGGGCTGAGCCAGGCGCAACTCGCCGCGCTCGCCGGCACCAATGGCTGCCACTATTTCAACCCGTTCTCGACCGGGATCGCCGCCAACGCCATCACCGGCGACGCCAACCCGAACTTCGCCGGCGCCAGCAACCCGCGCGGGTTCGACCTGACGCCCGGCGCCGGACTGATCAACGACGCCTCGACGGTCGACGATTTCTACACCATCATCCGGCGCAAGGCGAATACCCGCCAGTGGGTCGGCGACGTCGTGCTGTCGGGCCTGACCGGGCTCGAGCTCCCCGGCGGCGAGGTCGGCTTCGCGCTCGGCGCGCAGTACCGCCGCGACGCCTACGCGCGCTCGTACGGCGCGACCAACAACCTCGACGCGTACCCGTGCCCCGGCTCGGTGCTCGACCCCGCCGCTGCCTGCAATCCCGAGGTCGGACCGATCGGCTTCCTCGGCTCGAACCGCGACGTCGCGGTGGCGAGCGACGTGTGGGCGCTGTTCGGCGAAGTCCAGCTGCCGCTGACGGACCGCGTCCAGGCGCAGCTCTCCGCGCGTTACGAGGACTACGGCGGCGCGGTCGGCTCCACGTTCGACCCGCAGGCGCGCGTCAGGATCGAGCTGACCGACTGGCTGGCGCTGCGCGGCGGGGCGGGCACGACGTTCCGCGGGCCGCCGCCGCAGAACCTCTCGTCCGACCTCGTCATCCTGACTTTCATCGGCGGCGCGTTCCGCGCGGTCGAGATCCTCGGCAACCCCCAGCTCGCGCCCGAAAGCGCGATCACCTGGAACGCGGGCGTGCTGCTCGACCGCGGCGGCTTCAACGCCAGCCTCGACTACTGGCGCTACGACTTCGAGGGACCGATCGAGAGCGAGCCGATCAGCGGCATGGTCTCGGCGCTGTTCGGCGCCAGCGGCAGCGCGAACTGCGCCGACCCGGCGTACGCCGGCCTGCGCGCGCGCTTCACCTTCTCGGGCGGGGTATGCGGGGCCGCCAACGTCCAGCGGTTGACGACATACGCGTTCAATTCGGCGGACATCTCGACCAGCGGGTTCGACTTCCAAGCGGTCTACGATACCGTGCTGGGCGCGGCGCCGGTGCACGCGGGCGTCGCCGGCAGCTATGTCATCGACTACGCGGTCGACGACGTGAGGGTCGAAGGCATTCTGGTGCAGCCCGCCTACGACGCGGCGGGCCTGCTCAACTACCAGACCACCGCCTATCCCTTGCCGCGGTGGAAGGGCCAGGCGTGGCTGCAGGGCAGGCTGGGCGCCCATTCGCTGCGGCTGCAGCTCAACCACGTCGACAGCTACACCGACCAGCGCGGCGCCGACGTGTTCGGGCCGAACTTCGCCGCGCTCGCCGGGGCGAGCGTGACCGCGGGCAAGGTCATCGGCAGCTTCACCACGGTCGACGTCACGTGGCGCTGGCAAGTGCGCGACCGGACGAGCGCGTCGCTGGCGCTGTTCAACATCCTCGACGAGGACCCGCCGCTGGCCCGGCTCGACCAGAACTTCGACCCTTTCACCGCCAGCCCGCTCGGGTTCACGGCCAAGCTGGGGGTCAGCCAGGGATTCTGAGGGCGCGGCCACCCCTGCGCTATTTCACTCGCCCAGAAGCCGATCCCGTGGCCGCCGGTCGACCAAGTCCGACGATCCCGGCCTCAAACTGTCCCGCGCCGCCGCACGCCTGCTGAGACGCGAAGCTAGTCCAACGCGGTCGGCACCTCCGGCGAATGAAGGCGGTCGGTCTGCGTCAGACCGTTGCGGCGGCGGACACAATGAGGCCGCGGCGGCGGCCTGGGTCGAACTTGGCTATCACTGCAAGCCGACGGGCGTGACGTGAAGGGCGCACCTAGCGCCGCGCCTCGACATAGACCGTCATCTGCGGGTGGGTGTTGTCGAAGAAATGCGTGTTACGAAGAACTTGCGCAGCGGACTGGCCGTACCCGGAGCGATAGATAGTTTCAAAGCCCGCCTGTCGCATGAAACGCACCAGCTTTTCTGCGTTCCACCAGGAGACGTGATTGAACGGCCGGTCGGGCTGAAACTCGCATAGGCCTGTAAAATAGTCGAGCGCGCCGATCTTGCCGCGCTCGGCAATGATTTCTCGAATAGCCGCGGCCGAAAACTTGTGCGCGGAGGGAGATCGGTCGTTGGGCGCGAGCTGGCTCGCGAAGTGATGCAGCCATCGTTCTTCCAGCGGCCGTCCAGAGGGCGGCTGGTGAAAGATGTTGCTGTATTGCTCGAATGCGCCGTCGTAGCCGACATCCCAGTAAAACCAGTCTGCGTCTCCCGCTTCCAGAGCGCGGAAATTGCTATCTGCATCAGGTCCGGTCGCGACACGCAAGATGCCGCCGAGTCTCAGGGCCCTGAAAGCATTGCGGAAGAAGCGTTCGACCGCCCGATCCGTGACGTGTTCGACGGTGTGGCTGGTGTATATGATCTCGGCGGTTCCGTCTTCGACCGGGAGCGCCTGCCCCGACATCAGGTCATACGGAGTAACCGCCCGCTGCACCTCGCCATACCATTTGGAAGGGAAATCGAGATTCGTCCAAAACGCGTGGCTGAACGAGCCGGCCCCCACGTTGTAGAACCGGCGATTGGCAAGCGAGTCCGCCGAGTAGATTCGTCGGTAATCACCGATGTCATCCGCCCGGACCCTGCTCACCTTCAGCCCAACGCGCGCCAGGCTTGCGCGAATGAGATCAAGGGTTATGGCCCGACCCCTGGGAAGCAGGCTTGCCGGCCATTTCTGGCTCGGCTGCTCGGCCGATTGCCGATCCAAAGCAACATTAGCCATCCCCGCAGCCTAACAGCGCCAGGGTTCGCCTGCCAGCGCCAACCGCGCGCGTGTGGTGGTGTGGCCGCACTGTTCCCCCGGCCGAACTCTTGCGGGTGTGTCAGGCGGTGGCCAACAAGGGCGCGTAGTGCTCGAGCGTTCGCCTCCGCGCCATGTGGCGCGACGCACAAAGATAGTTGGTCAGCGCGTACCGCTGGCCTGCGGCGATCGGGGCCCCGCAATGGACACTGCTCGTGTCGAACACGATGGCAGTCCCGGCATGCGCGCAAATGGTGCGTTGGCGCCCGCCTGCCGCGAGGCGGTGAGCCTGATCGTCGTCGATGCGGTTCTGAAGCGCGCGCAGGCCGGCGCGGCCGATGTCGCTCAGGATCGCCTCGCTACCGTGCGACCGCCTAATGATCTGGAACGGGCCGTTATCCTCGCGCACGTCGGTAAGGTAGACCATCGCCTTCAACTCGCGGGCGAAGCAATCGCGGTGCCAACCACCGCCAGAACCGTAGGGCTCGCCTCGCGGCACGACGCGGTTCGCCATAACGAAAAGCGAGCAATTGGCCTCGCCGGAATAGGCGTCGGCCAACTCGATCCAGAGCGGATCGTCGATGAACCGCCGCGCTATCGGCGAGACGTTCTCCATGCCGAACAGCCGCTCGTCCTCGCGACGATGAACGAACGCCGAGTGCGTAAGGCGAGCGGTGTCGAAATCGGCCCGCGCTTGGGCGCACTGAGCTGCCGTCAGGTATCCCGGGACAACTGCGAAGCCGTCGCGATCGACCCGCCGCAGGATGGAGTCCTTCGTCTCATCGCCGGTCCATCGGATGCCGCGAGAGCGCGACGGTTCTTTCAGCGCGAACTGCAGCCGTTGCGCCGTGCGGGCCGGAACAGCTTTCAGGAAAAGCGAGCGCCCCACCGAGGCCAGCGACTGCATGGGCGCAGTATGGCACCGGCGGAATCCGCGCAAAGTTGGAAAGGCTCGGGAAAACATGCCCAACTGCACCTCTCATCCCGCGCCCGAGCTGAGGGCCAACGCGAAGCCGCACTAGGCTACCGTAGGGCGTGCCTTTAGCGCCGCGGGAATTCAAGCCGCCAGCTTCGCCGCCGTCTCCGCGACCTTCCGGCCGAGATAGCGCGCGCCGTCGAGGTCGATCTGGCTCGGCTGGCGCGAGCCGTCGCTGTTGGCGATGGTGGTCGCGCCGTACGGTGCGCCGCCCTTGACCTCCTCTGAGCCGTTCTGCGCGGCGTAGTTGTAGTCGAGCCCCACGATCGTGCAGCCCATGTGCAGCAGGTTGGTGATGATCGAGAACAGCGTCGTCTCCTGGCCCCCGTGCTGCGCCGCGGTCGAGGTGAACGCCGCGCCGACCTTGCCGACCAGCGCGCCCTTCATCCACAACCCGCCGGTGGTGTCCCAGAACGCCGCCATCTGGCTGGTCATGCGGCCGTAGCGGGTCGGCGTGCCGACGACGATCCCGGCGTAATCTTCGAGCGCCTGCGGTCCTTCGATCACCGCGTGGCCTTCGTTCGCGCTGAAGCCCGCCGCCTTGGCCACCTCCGGCGGCGCGGTCTCCGGCACCCGGCGAATGTCGCATTCGTGCCCGGCCTGGCGGACGCCTTCGGCGACGGCTTCGGCCATCTGCGCGGTGTGGCCGTAGGACGAATAATAGAGCACGAGAATGCGGGCCATGGGGGCGTCCTTTCGAGAGGGTGCGGCTCATTTAGCGTTCCTGAGCACAAGTGCAATTCGCGCCGCTTGTTCCGACCGGGCGTGCGGCTACAACGGCGCGAAGGCGAACGACGGGGGATCGATGAGGACAGCATTGCTCGCTGCCAGCCTGGCGCTCGGCCTGCTCGGCGCCGCCGGCGCGCGCGCGCAGGAATGCGACCGCGCCTGCCTCGAGGGCGCGGCGGACGGCTACCTCGCGGCGATGCTGGCGAAGGACGTCTCGCGCCTGCCGCTGGCGCGCGATGTCCGCTTCGCCGAGAACGGCGCGCGGCTGACGGTCGGGCAGGGCTCGTTCGCGACGATCGACGGGCTCGGCGCCTACCGCCACTACTTCGCCGACCCGCGGACCGGCAATGTCGGCCTGATCACCACGGTCACCGAGCACGGCGCGCAGGCGATGCTCGACCTGAGGATGCGGGTGAAGGACGGCAAGATCCACGAGATCGAGACGATGTTCATCCGCGATCCCGGCGGGCACGTGCGCTACGAGGCGATGGGCGCGCCCGAGGCGACCTGGCTCGAGGTCGTGCCCGAGAGCGAGCGGCTGAGCCGCGACGAGATGGTCGCCACGGTCAACAAGTACTTCACCGCGATGGTGGGGAACGACGGGCGCGCCGACTACCGCTTCTTCCACCCGCAGTGCGACCGGCTCGAGCACGCGCTCAAGACCACCAACGTCACGTCGAAGGAAGCCTACGGCCATTCGACCGACACCGACTTCAGCTCGATGGATTGCCGCAGTCAGTTTGGCATGGGCTTCCTCGGCTTCGTCACGCAGATCCGCGACCGCCGCTTCCTGGTCATCGACGAGGAGCGCCAGACGCTGCTGGCGATGGTCTATCTCGACCACGACGGCACCGTGCGCGAACTGCCGCTCAGCACCGGGAGCACCTTCGTCGTGCCGCCCTATTTCAGCGTGCCGCGCGGCTTGCAGGTGATCGAGGGGTTCAAGCTGAAGGACGGGATGATCTACCGCATCGAGATGACGCTGATCGAGACGCCCTACGGCAACCCGCCGCAGTGGGCCGACGCCGCCGACGTCACGGTGATCGAGTGAGCGCGCGGTGGCTGACGGGCGCGGCGGCGCTGGCGCTGTCGGCGCCGGTCCTGGCGCAGGAGGCGACGCTCGAGCAGCTCGCCGACCGCTTCGAGTACGCGCTCGTCGCCGGCGACGGGCGGGTGCTGCCGCGGGCGGAGGGGTTCCGCTACACCGAGAACGGCAACGCGCTGAAGATCTGGGACGGCATGTGGCGCACGCTGAGCGCGGTGAGCGGGACCGATCCGGCGCTCTACCCCCGCGCCGAGGCGCTCGATTACCGTGTCGAGATCGTCGACGGCGACGAGATCGTGCGGCTGGTCGAGACCGACGAGAACATGGTCCAGGGCGTGATGGTGCTGCGGCTCAAGGCCGATGACGGCCAGCTGACCGAAGCCGAGGTGCTGCCCGTGCGCGAGGAGTTCTCCGGCGCGCGCGGCGGCACGATCACGCTGCTGCAGCCATCGCTGCCGGTAACGCTGGACGGGGCCAAGGTGGGCGCGGCCGACCCGCTGTTCTCGGGCACCGTCGCGCGGCCGGCCA